>Ga0163163_10003278_pt1 | contig 13723 bp, 9 predicted proteins | sample S65metaG_FD_119766 | JGI IMG/M metagenome (GOLD analysis project Ga0163163, IMG submission 119766) | Switchgrass rhizosphere microbial communities from Kellogg Biological Station, Michigan, USA - S6-5 metaG | ecosystem: Host-associated > Plants > Roots > Rhizosphere > Soil | place: USA: Michigan... | reverse complement strand
TGCGCTGCTCAGTTTGGCGCTGCGGTCGATTTCGTCAGTTGCGCGCGGTGGTGGTGGCGCTGCAATCGGGCTGTTCGCGCGGGCCAAACCCACCGCGCCGGAGTACGCGTTTAGAGGGGCAGTTATCTGCTGGGCAGATTCGCGTTGCGAGTTTCCGTAGAAACCTTCATAACTGACACCCGCGGGCATTTCGACAGGGACGTCGACCCGCATTGGCCGGCCACCTTCGGTTCGGATAGATTCTTCAACCGCGACGAAAGATGTGAACTGCGTCATCAAACTGAATTCGACCCCCAGTCTGGTGATCGCCTCCTGGATTTCGGGGCCCGGGTTGCCGGATTGCATGCCGGTCCAGTTCTGGGCCATTAGTGCGTCCACTTTGCGGCGCGCCCACAGGGTTGCAAGCACCGGGTGTGCGGGCTGATCCGCCGGCAACACAACTGGCACCTCGCGGACAAAATCCCGGCCTGCCTGTTTTCCACGGAGGCGTAGAACTCCCCGGCCCGGCGAATCATAGCGGCCGCTGACGATCAGCGGCTTTGCACTGAACAAATCGGGAAGCCGCCCCGGGAAAATCTCGGACACCGATACGCCAGACCATTCGAGCTTCAGGTCCGTGAGCAGCGGCGTTCTTACACGTTCTTGAAAGCGGCGAGCCGCGGCGGACCCATCGTCTTCCAGTCCAACGTAGTCGACTTCTCCACGGCCTTCGCGAGCCATCTGGTCGAGCAGAAAGTGATTCACCGAGCTGCCGATTCCGAAAGCAAACACGCGAGCATTGGGATGCTTCTTCACCTCGCCAATGATTTCCATGTCGTTGCCGACGTAGCCGTCCGTCATGAAGCAGACCACGCGAATGTGATCCTGTTCGTCGCTGGGATCGAGCGCGGCGCGAATGGCCTTCATCATTTCCGTTCCACCGCTACCGCGCCGGGACGCCAGGAATTCTTTCGCTCGCGTCATGTTTTCCGGTGTAGCAGGCACCGGATGCGGGAACAGCACATAGGTATCGCCCGAGAACGTAATCAAGTTGAAGCGGTCCCGTGGATGCAACCCCTCAAGAGCGAGCTTCATAGTCTCCTTGGCTTTCTCAATGGGGAAGCCGTTCATGGAACCTGAAGTATCGAGGACAAACACCAGCTCCTTGGGAGTGATTTCATCGGCAGGGACGCGCGCGGGCGGCTGCAGAATCATGGTGAAGAAGCCACCCTTGGAATCACGATGGGCGATCACGGCATCGGCGATCCTGGCGCCGGAGACATCATATTGGAGGACAAAGTCTTTGTTGGGCAGTTCGGACTTGTTCCGCAGGGTAACCATGGCTTTACTGGCGGCAGTCTTCTGGATGTCTACGTCGTGGGTGAGCGAGCGGAGGAAGTTGACCGGCAGGCCGGCGTCGAGCGAGACCTGGACTGAAATATCGTGTCCGGCGCGAGTGCCCTGCGGAGTCACCGGAGGATTGATGTTCGCTGTGTTCGGGGTGCCGTGGGGATTGTAGCGGGGGCCAACCACCATGGGGAAGGAAAATGTGTAATTTCCGTTTTCATACTTGACGGTTTCGACGTAGCGGATGACAATCTTGACGCTCTCTCCGGGGAGAATGTTTGCCACCGCCTGGGTAAAGATGTTCGGCCGTTCCTGATCGAGGAGACTTGCTAAGTGACCGGCTTGTCTCGAGGCTTCGTAGATCGCCCGTGCTTCCTCTTTGGGCTTGATTTTGCCGCGCACCACACGATCGCCGATGTGCATAGTCATATCGTCGACGGCCGCATCGGAAGCCAGCGGGAATGTGTATACGGCTTCGATCTTTTTCTGAAAGGGATTCTGAAATTCCTGCTCGACTGTGACGCGCGCCAGTGGTCCGCTGATGTCCGCCTTCACGTCGGTATGCACCAACGGGCAAAGTCCGCCGGTTTGGCCGTCGGGGAGAATGCTCAAAAGCGCACCCGGCGACCCGCTCAATTCAGCCAGACTGCGGCGAGTCCGCTGGCCGGCGGCAGGCGCTGGTGAAAGCAGGGAGGCTACTCCGGCTAGAACCGCCGCCGTGGCCAAAAACGAGGGAATTTTCATCCGCATATGTGCTCTCCTTCAGAAAAGTTCTGACTTCACCTGAGAAATGCGGTGAAACGGAGAATCCTTTCACGATTCGAAAAGATTCTTGCCAGGAGTGCGGATTGGTTATGGCGCGCGGCGCACGGTGTCGCCGGCTTGTGGGTTATCGGAGCTGCCCGGCGTCCGCTGCAGCGGACCAACGGCGAAGGTCGCACCGACTTGGCTCAGTTTGGATGTGGCTATGACACGATTGTCGCGGACGATTTCGATGACATCGCCGGTTCTTAAACCGGCATTCGAGCCGGCGTTGATGCTCACGATGGTCCCATTGATATCGGTCACCTTCGCGTCGATCTCACGGAGCTGGTCCGCGAACGCCGCGGTCCTTGGAGCCGAGGGCGGTGGTGGAGCGGCGGCAGGCCTCAATCCTCCGGTCACGATTTGGGAGGGACTAATTGGGGCTGACTGCCGCTCTGTTACTTTGCCGGAACTGGCGGTCACCGCCGACGCTCCCTGAGCGGCTTGCTGGCGCGCAACCTGATCACGTACGGCTTGATTCAATTGCTCGCGCGCTGCACCTGCGTCCGCGGTTTCCTTGTCCGATCCTCTTTTTTCTGAGTCCGCGGCGGAGATCGCCGGTGGAGCGGCGAGGCGATTCTCATCGTTGCGCCGGGCGGGGCGGTCCAGCTCAGCCGCATTCGAAACTCTGGCGGGCGCGGCTTGGGGCGCGGCTTCGTTGGGACCAGCAACCTTTGCTGGCGTGGCGCTCCTCGGTAGAGTTCGTGGCGCAGGCGCTTGCTCTTGGACACTGCGTGCTTCCGTACGGTCCACGGCCAGATTAACTGACGCGACTGTCGTTGGTTCCGGAGCATGCAACCTTTTGTATTGAATGCCTCCTGCGATCAGCAGAAGCATGGCGAGTGCAGCGGCCACAACCAAGCGGGGGGGCGCAAAGCGATCCCACCACCGCGATGTTTCGGCTCGCACAGGCCTGGGCGATGGCGACGCGGCATGAGCTACGAGGTCCAGTGGCGCCTGGCGATCCCCCAGCAGCGATGACTCCGGCTGGGGCTGCCGCTGTAATTGCTTGAGCAAGGTCTGCCGTGTAGCCGGCTCCGCCAGCAACTCGCGCAAACCCTCTTCATCCGCGAGCGCATCGAAGAGTTCCTGATCCTGCAAGGCGGCGGAGAACAGGAGATTGCGCTCTTCGTCGGTGAGCGTACCGGTAGCGTAGCCCCCCAGGAGTTTGCGAACCTCTTCGGGTATCATTGCACGATTCCCTCTCTGCTCTTGCCGTCAGCCCAGCCGCCCAGCTTTTCGAGCAGCTTTTTGCGGCAACGAAAGTCCCAGGTGTAGATGGTATTGATGGACCGCACCTGCAGGGCTTGGCGAATCTCGTCGAAGGTTTTGCCTTCCAGCTTCATCCGGAACATTTCCCGGCAACGATCTTCCATATCGCCGATCGCTTCGATCAATCGCGTGCGCAATTGATTGTGCTCGAACTCCTGCGCAGGGTCGGGCGCCCCATCGGGGAGGGGCGTGTCTTCAACCGAAATGGAAGTGTACTCGCCGCGCCGCACGGTCTTTCGCCGCAGCGCGCTCATTTTCAGGCGAACGATCTGCAAGGAGAGCGGGAGCAACTCCTCCAGACGGCCGACGTGCTGGTATTTTTCTTCGAGCACCACCAGCGTCTCCTGGGCAAGATCTTCAGCAACGTCCCTCCCCATACGAGATGCCGCGAAGGCGACAATCCTTTCGCGAAGCAGCAAGAGGATATGATCGCGCTCCACGGGCCTATTTTATACCTAGCGCTCGGCTTCGCAGCCCGAAATGACCACGGCTAATGTTCGACAACATCCTGATTGACGCGCCCAGTGGTGCCATGGCTCTTGTGGCCGGGAACGTCGAAGCAGATCGCGTTGTGAATTTAATTCCCGACCGTGTCCTTGCCGTAGTTCTGAAGCATATTGAAGGAAGGCTTACCATCAGCATCGAAGTTCGCGGGTTCACGCTGGATTCCGGCTGTCTCCGGTATCCGCACGCGTGTTAGCCCAAGATAGGCCGAACTCGCACCAACTAACCGCGCAGCTTACGCTAATTCGCGCCACCGGTGCCGAGAAGGCCCAAGAAAACTAAATGCTGGTTCACCCTGCGGTCCCTTCAAACGTCGAGTATCTTGGCAACCGCTGGACACCCAAAGCGACCAACGCCACAAGCAGTCCCGCTAGGGCATCCACTACATAGTGGTAGCGGCCATAGACGGTCGCTATCGCGATAAGAGATGCCATCACGAGAAGGAATCGGCTCACCCATTGGCGTTCTGGGAGAGCTCGATACGCCCCGAAAGCCGCGGCGAAGGCGCCGGCCACGTGCGCGCTTGGGTACACGCTGGTGTGGATGCCGTAATTGCCCAGCATCCAGAGGTTGAAGCGTCGAAAGGCGGTCGGGTAAGAAGGAAGATCCTGGTCAAAGAAGACCACGCGGGGCGGTTCGGACGGCCAAAAGGGGAACTGAGCGTAGCAAAGCAAAACTCCAACAGCGAAAACGAACAGGAACTCGTCGACCATTTCCCGACGCCGGTAAACATATAACATGGCGATGGCAAACGGCGCCAGTGCATAGACAAGCGCGTAGGCGATCTCCAGAACCGACGGAATGACTGGCCCAATCGACTCGATTACGGCTCTCACACCGCCTCGCAACACCACGCGATCCCACGTCACCCAAGATTCTTCCAGAGTGTGAGAGAGGTGCGGTTGCGCAAACCATCCCATTTCACGGTACGCCAGCACAATCAGCGCCAAGGACGCCGCATCGCGAACCACGCTAAACACAAGCGCTGGCCTGGTCCGATCCATGAAGATTAACGCCGTGTAGCCGGCCAGGATGGTTCCATTGACCAGCATCACCAGATGCCGGACGGATGGCGCAACCGGCAGTAGAGTTCCCAGCGCAATCGCGTAAACCAGGAAGCCGAGAATAACCCATTCCGACCTGCGGACCGTTCCACTCTGGAGTAAATCATGAACTGGCGGCGCGGCGGCGCCTGGTTTCGTGAAGATCAGTGTCTCTTCTACTGCCGGGTTCACTGCATCCCTCGTTGCGTGATGAGCTGCTGTTCTCCAGCTTGCAGGGGACGCTCGGTAATTGTCAACTGGGCGCTTCCTACCAGCAGAGTCTTAACGGCAACATGCGTAACGCGGGTATAAGGAAGTCCATCCCGAAGGTTCGTATCGCGCGTGACCTCGATCTTGCGAATGAAAGCAGAAGGCCGCTTCACAAAGCGGCCCGCCTGGTGAACGGCGATGCCGGTATCGGAATCGATCCAGATCTGGCCGCGAATCAGGCCTGCACGTTTCTTCTTGGGCACAATCTGAAAGATACAGATCGTGGTTCCGTTGTTTGCCGCCGAACTGTTTTCCACCGAACGCAGGTAACGAAATTTATAGTTTGCGGGTGTAACGGCGACCGTGGAATAGGGAAGCGCTTCAGCTTGCCTCTCCGCGTCGAGGTAGCGGGCAATCACCTGCCGCTTTACGGTCGAGTCGCCATCGAATCGTATCGAGTCATATTCACTGCGTTCCGAAGGGCCCGTCTGCCGGACCGCGAGCATTCTGCCTTCTTTAGCGAGGCCTGGCAGCGAGGCTTCGATATCCATACTGACCGGCCCTGACTCGGTGAACAAGTTACGCTCCTGAAGGGATGCGAGGTATTTGCCAAAGGCCAGAGCAGGGACGGATTCGCCAAGCGTCAGCCGCGCAGGGGCTACCTCGGGAATCTGCTCCACTAACGGCGATTCCTGACCATAACCGCTGGCGGTAACAAAGACCGCAAGCAAAACTATGGTGCACACCGCCGAACACCGTTTCTCAGCGCCCAAAGCACGCGTTACCAGATTGCGCGGCGTAGCGGGGGCTGCTCCGATTCCTTTTCTCCTTATTATGATTCTTGACATAAATTCGATCCTTCCAAAATGCGTCTTCCTGGCAATAAAAAAGAGCGGTGGAACGCGCCACCGCTCTTCAAGGTTGGGATCCCGGGAGACTGCCTGTTACCACCGGTATCCAAAGCCGACGGACGGTTCGGCGCGATGAGTGGTCCGATCCACGCCGGAAAGACTAGTCAAATCATAAGTCGGCGAATTGTACACCAGGCCGCGGTACTCGGCCCGCACGAAAACGTGGTGCGTGAGGTCGAAGTCAGCTCCGCCGCCGTAGACGAAAGCGGCCCGAGCTTGTGAACTCGCGCCAGCGAAATCCTTGGGATCAAAGATCAGCCCGCCTGCTCCCGCCAGCACGAACGGCGTGAACTTGCGCATCGGAAGACGAAACACGTACGCGGCGGAGACTTCGTGCGAATAGCTCTTTACGCCAAGTAGTCCGCTGGTCGAGCCGTAGCTCTGGGTGTTGAGCGAATACCCGTAGTCGGCTTCCACGCCGTGGTGAGCGTTGAAGAAGTACCGATAGCTACCGAGCACGCCACCGCTGTTGGTCGCCTTGTTCTCGATGCCGTCATTGGTGGTACTCTTCACAAAACTGCCGAACGCCTGTACTGAGACTTCATTCTTTCCCGGAGTTTCCGATTGCGAAAACGCCGGCAGCGCCATCGAGGCGATGCTGACAAACGATGCGATGACAAATTTCTTACTAAACATCTCATTCTCCTTTTGTTTTACTCCACACCGGCTCTCTTCGTTCATGTCCCCCAGTGTTCGCTCTACTTAAGGCACGCCGCGTTCCAATCAGGCCGAGTCAGTGAACTCTTTTAAATGCAGCGTTTGCGTTCGAAAGTGATGCTGGAACGCCGCCCAGGTGTTCGGCACGTGCCGGGATGCCGGCAGACCGGCCGACATCGGCGGACCTACCGCACACGGCTTCCTCGGTCTGGGTCAGCGAAGTAAGGAGCGCACTGCGCGACACACTGCGAACGATAGGATCCACGATGAAGCGCAGGGCCGCCGGAATGTCGCGGCTCAGGGCTACGGCTTCGATTTCGATGTAGACTCCGCCGTCCCGTTGAGCGAGTCGACCGATGCCAAACACCTTCCAGATGTAACCGCCGCCTTGGCCCTCAGGAATCGGATGCTGGCTTGGCCGGCCGTAGTCCTGAATTTCCTGAACGCGGGTGCTTCTCGAAACGCTGTAGAACCGCCGCTCATCCAGGCGCACGTTGCTAGACTGATAATCCGCATCGAGCATTGTTTTCAGGAAAAATGCTTTATTCATCAGCTGCATCGAAAAGTAATCGCTGGAGTCCTCGCGGGCTACCGTCTTTGAGGCAATCACTGACGGCCGATAGAACTCTTGGTAGCGATCGTAGTCCTCGGTGACTTCGAGGACATCGTCAACTTTCACGTTGGGTATAAACGCTGCGGCGATCCAATGATGAATCAGCCCGCCGCGCACTTTGCGGGGACTCGGTCCAGGCGCTGGAGCCACGAGGACCTCCCCGCCATGCACTTTCGCGATTCGTTCCGGGTCTTCGTAGGTCCAGAGGAAGCTGCCGCCGGGGCGAACCCGATCCTGCAAGGTAGCGCTGACCGACTGTACGTACTCATCCCAAGCGGCGACAGTTTCGGACTTCAGATTCGCAGCCTGCCCGTGTACCGGCAGCAGCAGCGCTGCGGCCAAGAATGTCAGCTTCAGCTTCCGCCCACCGAAGGATAGGTGAAACGGGAGCCAAGTCCGGGCTGAGCCGGCGTTGCCGGTGGAAAGGCGTTCCGGTAGCGGCTCGCCTACGATCGCTTCCGCCAGGGCGCGCGATACTTTCGATTTAGCGATGAGCTGCGCGCCTTCGGCATACCAACGGGCAAGCAGCGAGCGCCCCTCTCTTTCAGCGCCAGTGACGAAAGTCATATCGACGACCAAAGCGCGGTCGCCGATCATGGAGGAAGCGGTGCGCCAAGCCTGGTCAAGATCGCGTGCTGCTTCGTTGTTGAGATTCCCCGCCAGTTCAAACCGGAAAGCCGAGGGTCCATCATGCATGTAATATTGCAACTTCTGACTCTTCATTCTCTGGATCTCCGACAGTTACAACGCACGTGAAGTGCCGCTGCAATTACGCGAAAACTCCATAAAATGCGGGGTTGTGAATCACAGGTGTTGACGTGTCGGCACGGTTCTGCCGGGCACGTGCCGAAGCCTCGGCATTTTCGCTTGGCTCCGGCTACTGCCAGCCTCCGCCCAAAGCCTTGTAGAGTTGCACCACGCTCAGGAGTTCGCTCAAACGGATCTGCGCTAGCGAAAGCTCCGCCTGGAAAAGATCGCGGTCGGCGTCGAGTGCGTTCAACTGAGTATCCACTCCTCCGCGATACCGCACGTAGGCGAGGCGAGTCCGATCCTGGAGCGCCGTAACAAGAGTTTCCTGCTCCAACCGGCTCTCGCGGGTTCTCTGATGCGCGATCAATGCGTTTGAGACTTCGCTGAACGCAGTCTGAATGGTTCTCTCATACTGGACCAGCGCGCTAGTACGTTCGGCCTCCGCGAGTTTCACATTCGATTTGAGGCGTCCTGCGGTGAAAATCGGTTGGGTGACCTGCGGAACGAAGCTCCAGCTGCTGTGCGGGCCGCTGAACAGGCTCGCCAGTTGCGAGCTTTGGCCGCCCAGCAGACCGCTGAGGCTCAATTGTGGAAAATACGCCGCCTTGGCCACCCCGATATTCGCGTTCGCGGCGATCAATGCCTGTTCGGCGGCGCGAATGTCGGGCCGCCTTTCGAGCAGAGACGAAGGCATCCCCGCCGGCACTTGAGGCGGCATTTCCTGCTCGATGAATTTGCGGCCGCGAATTATACCGCCTGGGTTCTTCCCAACCAGAAGGTTGATTTGATTCTCGGTTTGTTCAATCTGTTGTTGAAGCGTTGGTATCGTCTGCGCGGCGGTACTGACCAGCTGCTCGGCCTGGCGTAGATCCAACAAAGTGGCGACTCCGCCTCCCGTGCGGTCCTGCGTCAGGCGCAGCGATTCGCGGCGCGTGTCGAGAGTACGTTGCGAGATCTCCAGCTCATAGTCGAGCTGCAGCAGGCTGAAATAATTGGTAGCGACGTCGCTCACGAGCGTGGTGATGACCGCCTTCCGATTCTCTTCCGCATTCAGAAGACTCGCGCGCGCCGATTCGGTGGAACGGCGCAAGCGTCCCCAAAGATCGACTTCAAAGGACAGCAGGTTGAGCGATGCCTCTCCAAAGTTGCGATTTTGGCTCTGCACGAACGAAGCGGGCAGCGGGAAAGTTCCATCGCGTGAAAGGCGCGTGAACTGAATATCGCCGCTGGCGTTCACCTGCGGAAATTGGTTGGAACGGGTGATACCCAGATTCGCGCGAGCCTGCTCGACGCGCGCCACGGCATCGCGTAGATCGTAGTTTTGTACCAGCGCCGTGCGGGTCAGCTCCTGAAGCTGTTCGTCTTTGAAAATCTCGAACCACTTAAGATCCGCGAGCGACGCGGCCTGCGGTGCAGGCAGAGGTTCCGGAGCCCGAAAGTTTTGGGGGACGGGGACTGTCGGGCGTACGTAGTTCGGCCCCACGGTGCAACTGCTCAAAAGTCCCCCGGCGATAATTACGGCAATCAGAGAGTATTTCATGCTCAGTCTCCCAGGGCCCCTTCCGGCGCCATATTTGTGCCGGTTTCTCTTGCGCCGGACAATTTCTCCACCACGTAGAAGATTGCGGGGATCAGGAAGATGCCGATTGCGCTGACCGCGAACATTCCGCCGATCACCGCCGTTCCCATGATCTGTCGGCCCACTGATCCCGCGCCTGATGCCGTCCAAAGCGGCACGCAGCCGAGAATGAATGCGAACGAGGTCATCAAAATCGGTCGCAGGCGCAACCGGGCTCCCTCGAGCGCAGCCTCCGCCAGCCCCATGCCTTGTTCGAATTTATCTTTCGCGAACTCAACGATCAGAATCGCGTTCTTCGCTGCGAGACCAATCAGCATGACCAAGCCGATCTGCGAATACACATCGTTTTCTATCTGAACCATGTATGCGGGAAGGTACAAGCCCATGATCCAGCGCCGCAGCCACAGCACGGCGAACGCGCCGAACAGAGCAACAGGAGTGCTCAATAGCACGCTGAACGGCAGGGTCCAGCTTTCGTATAGAGCCGCCAGAATCAGGAACACGAACAGCAGCGAGAACGAGAAGATGGCCCATGTGGGAACGCCTTCCTGTGCTTTCTTTTCCTGATACGACATGCCCAGGTAGTCGTAGCCCATTTCGCTGGGCATGGTCTGATCGAATGTCTCTTCGAGTGCCTTCATCGCCTGCGCTGAGCTATATCCCGGTGCTGCTCCGCCGATGATTTGCGCCGAACGGTAGAGGTTATAGCGCATGGTGAACTCGGGTCCGGGGCGCGATTCGAATTTAGTAAGCGCTGATAGCGGAACCATCTGGCCCTGCGCGTTGCGCACGTAGAACTGGCCCACGCTATCCAGGTTCTTGCGATACTCGCCTTCGGCCTCCACATAGACCTGCCATTGGCGTCCGAAGCGACTAAAGTAGTTCACAAACAGTCCACCCATGTAGGTCTGAACCGTTCGATACACGTCGTTCAATGGCACGCCTTGCTTCAGTGCCTTCTCGCGATCAACCACCAGAAACTGCTGCGGGACGCTCGGCAGGAAGGTGCTGATCAACCCAGGAGCGATTTCCTTGCGTTTAGACGCCGCGGCGATGAATTTTTCCAGATTCCCGGCGAGGAACGGCACGTCTCTGCCGGCTCGGTCTTCCAGGACAAAAGTAAATCCGCCGGAGGTTCCGACGCCCGGAATCGCAGGAGGCGGGAAGCTTATGGCGATGCCGTCAGGAAGCTTCGCGAGCTCCTGATTCACGTGATGCACGATCTCCTGATACTGCTTTTCACGACTGGTACGATCCTTCCAGTCATCCAACGTGACGAAGAACAAGCCGGTATAGGGGATACTGACAAAACTCAGGAGACTGAAGCCCGAGACGGTCGTGGTGTACTTCACGCCGGGTGTATGCATCAGGATCTGCTCGACCTTCGCGGCTGCGGCTTCGGTTCGCTCGAGCGACGACGCGTTGGGAAGCTGAAGGTGCATGAACATATAGCCCTGATCCTCGCCCGGCAGAAAGCTCACCGGAACTTTAGTGCTGAAAAACAAACCGCCCAGCCCGGCGGCTACCAGGATGAGGAACGCGATCGCGCTCTTACGGATCAGCGCGCCGGACCAGCGGATATAACCATGAGTGGTGCGCTCGAACATCCGATTGAACCAGTTGAAGAACCGGCGCAACAACCCATGACTCTCCGTCTTCGGCTTCAGCAGCAACGCTGACAGTGCAGGACTCAAAGTCAGCGCGTTGAATGCTGATAGGATCACCGAGATCGCAATAGTCACTGCGAATTGCTGATACAAGCGGCCTGTAATGCCCGGAATAAACACGGTCGGCACGAACACCGCTGAGAGCACGAGTGCGATGCCGATGACTGGTCCGGAGATTTCTTCCATGGCTTTCAAGGCGGCCTGTTTAGGCGCCATGCCTTCTTCCATGTGCCTCTCTACTGCCTCCACCACGACGATCGCGTCGTCAACTACTAGTCCGATGGCCAACACCAGTCCGAATAGAGAAAGGGTGTTGATTGAAAAACCAAAAACCGGGAACATGATAAAGGTTCCGATCAACGAAACCGGTACTGCGAGCAACGGTATCAGGGTCGCGCGCCATCCTTGCAGGAATAAGTAGACGACGATCGTAACCAGGATGATCGCGATCCCGATGGTGATCACGATGTCCCGAATGCCTTCTGACACGGACTCCGTCGTGTCCAGAGAAACCACATATTCAACGTCTTGCGGGAAACGTTTCTTGGCTTGCTCCATCAGCTTGCGCACGCCTTTGGCGGCGTCCACGGCGTTCGTGCCGGGCAATTGATAGACGGCAATAATCGCCCCCGGCTTACCATTGATTCGCCCGGATAACGTGTAATCCTGTGCGCCTAGCTCAATGCGCGCGACATCGCGTACGCGAACGATTCCTCCGTTCGGAAGCTCCCGGATGACGATATTGCCGAACTCTTCGGGCGACGTGAGCCGTCCCTGGGCCCGTACGGAGTAGGTGTACTCTTGGCCCTTCGGGGACGGCGAGCCGCCGACCTGACCCGCTGGGTTCACGGTGTTTTGCGCCTGAATCGCCGAAACAATTTCGGTCACAGTGATGCCCAGCTTGGCTAGTTGATCGGGTTTGATCCACAGGCGCATCGCATATTGGCCGGCTCCGAATACCTGCACGTTGCCGATGCCGGGAACGCGCGTCAATTGGTCGTTCAAGTTGATGTAGGAGTAATTAGCCAGAAAGTTGCCGTCATAGGTTCCTTTCGGCGAGTAGAGTCCCATCACCATGAGGGGCGCCGTTACGGATTTCTGCACCGTCACGCCAAAATTGGTCACGTCCTGCGGCAATTGTGAGGCGGCCTGTGTCTCGCGCAGCTGCGTGAGCATGAGGTCAGTATTCGGATCGCTCTTCACGTCGAAGTTCACGATCATGGTCATCTGCCCGTTGCCCGCAGCATTCAACGAGTACATATAGTTCAGGTTGTCGACGCCGCTCATTTGCTGCTCGATCGGTGTGGCTACGGCTTGCTCGATGGTTTGCGCGTCGGCGCCCACATAGGTAGCGCGAATCTGCACTTCTGGCGGCGCAATGGCTGGGAACTGCGAAACCGGGAGCTGTACGATGGTCACGATCCCGATGATCACCATCAGGAGCGAGATCACCATCGCGACGATGGGACGGTTAATGAAGAACTTTGACATTATTTCCCTACCTTCGGATTCACCGGCGCGCCGGGACGGATCTTGAACAGTCCATCGGTAACCACGCGTTCACCGGGCTTCACGCCCTGCTCCACGATCCAGTCCGAACCAACCCGGTCGCCGACTTTCACCACAGCGAAGCGGATCGTGTTTTTCGGATCTACCACGGCCACTGAATAGCTGCCCTGCATTTCATTGACGGCACGCTGCGGTACCAGCAATGCGCCTGTGCGCGTGCCAATCGAAGCGCGGACTTTTCCATACAACCCGGGCCGCAGCCTGTTGCCTGGATTCGGGAAGAGTCCCGTTAGCTGAATCGCGCCGGTGGACGAGTCCACCTGGCGGTCGGCGAAGGAGAATCGCCCCTTGTAGGGATGCACCGTGCCGTCCGACAAAATCAATTCGAGTTCCAAGTGGCTCATGGCTGAATCGCGCGTCAGGCTTAGATATTCCTGCTCGTTCACTGTGAAATTCGCCTTGATGGGATCAAGCGTAGAAACCGTAGTGACCGCGTTGGTCGAGGGCCCTACCAGATTGCCGACCTGAGTGGTCGCGACGCCTGCGATGCCATCGATTGGGGCGACCAGTTTGGTGAAGCCCAAATTGACCTTTGCTGTTTCGACCGCGGCGGCGGCAGCTGTCACAGCAGCCTTTGAAGCTTCTATCGCCGCTTGCGAGGTCTCGACTTGAGCCTGCGCCGCAGCCACCTGCGCTTTCTGCGACTGATTGGTCTGCCTGGCGTTATCCAGATCCTGTTGCGTGATCGCCTGCTGCTGTGCCAACGGGATGTAACGATCTTCGTCGAGCTGTGCTTTGTGTTGATTCGCCTCGGCGCTGTTCAGTTGTGAGCGCGCCTGAATCAATCCCGATTGCGCTTGCAGGAGCTGTGCCTTGGC
>Ga0163163_10003277_pt1 | contig 13724 bp, 9 predicted proteins | sample S65metaG_FD_119766 | JGI IMG/M metagenome (GOLD analysis project Ga0163163, IMG submission 119766) | Switchgrass rhizosphere microbial communities from Kellogg Biological Station, Michigan, USA - S6-5 metaG | ecosystem: Host-associated > Plants > Roots > Rhizosphere > Soil | place: USA: Michigan... | reverse complement strand
GGGCGTAGGCGCCGCGATCTTTCTCGCGGAACTAGCGCCGCCGAAAATCTCCGACGGGCTTACTTTTTTGATCGAACTGCTGGCGGCGGTTCCGAGTGTCATCTACGGATTGCTGGGAGTTTTTGTACTCATCCCGATCCTGCGCGGCATCGAGCCGACTCTGAAGGCAGTACTCGGCTGGACCCCGTTTTTCACTGGTCCTTTCTACGGAGTCAGCCTGTTTTCCGCGGGCGTGGTGCTCGCAGTGATGATTATCCCGTTCATCATTTCAATCTCCCGGGAAGTGATCCTCTCGGTCCCTAACGACCAGCGTGAAGCAGCACTGGCGCTGGGCGCTACTCGTTGGGAATCCACATGGGACATTGTGGTGCCCTACGCGAAAAAAGGCATCATGGGATCGATCTTCCTGGCGCTGGCCCGCTCGCTGGGCGAGACCATGGCAGTCACCATGGTGGTTGGCAATGACCCCAAGATTAAAGCTTCGCTCCTCGCGCCCGGCTATTCGATCGCTGCCGTGATCGCCAATGAGTTCACGGAAGCCACCGGTCAGATGTATACCAGCGCTCTGATCGAACTGGGCCTGGTTTTGTTCGCCCTCACCATCGTGATCAACGGCATGGCCCGTCTGATGATTATTGGAGCCGATAAGTACAAGGCGTAACTATGACGGACCTGCACACACTCCGCCGCAAGACCGTCAACGTGGTGATGTTAACCGTCACGGGATTGTGCACGCTGTTCGCGGCCGGCACCCTAGTCTACATTCTGGGGTACTTGTTTGTGCATGGCGCCACCAGCCTGACTTGGGCTTTTTTCACGAAACTTCCCACCCCGGTGGGCGAATCCGGCGGCGGCATGGCCAACGCCATCGTGGGCAGCGGCAAGCTTCTTCTTCTCGCTTCTCTATTCGGCATCCCCATCGGATTCCTGGGCGGCGTTTATCTCGCCGAATTCGGCGGCAACACATTTTCCTACATCATTCGCTACGTCACGGACCTTCTGAACGGCGTGCCTTCCATCGTGATCGGCATATTCGCGTACACCTTGATCGTCCTGCCCCAGAAGCATTTTTCGACGCTGGCCGGCGGCCTGGCCCTGGGCGTGATGATGATCCCAATCGCCGTCCGCAGCACGGAAGAGTTTCTGCGCGCTGTCCCTAATTCCCTCCGCGAGGGGGCCATGGCTCTCGGCGCCTCCAAAGCCAAGTCTATTCTTACTGTCGTCATTCCAGCCGCCAAGAACGGAATCATGACGGGTATCATGCTGAACGTGGCGCGAGTGGCGGGCGAGACCGCCCCGCTTTTATTCACCAGTTTCGGCAATCGCTACTGGAGTTCGGGATGGGATCAACCCATATCGGCCTTGCCGGTAATGATCTTTACTTACGCTATCGCGCCCTACGAAGATTGGCACAAGCAGGCGTGGGCCGCCGGTTTCGTCCTGCTTTCTCTGGTCCTGACCGTAAACATAATCGCGCGTGCGGTACTCTCAAGTAAGAAGCACGTCGCCAGGTGATCATGACCCCCACTCGACAACCTTCTTTTCCCGAGCTGAACACTCCCGCATCGGGCGTTAACACTCCCCCTATGGATGCCACGAAGCCCGTTGCCGGCGGCGCAGTCCGCAAACTGAGCGCCACCGATCTGAATTTCTACTATGGCGATTTTCAAGCCCTGAAGAACATCTCGATGGAGATCTTCGCCAACCAGGTGACGGCTTTCATCGGGCCTTCCGGCTGCGGCAAGTCCACCTTCCTGCGCACCTTGAACCGGATGAACGAGACCGTCCGCAACAGCCGCGTGGAAGGCAAGATCATGCTGGATGATGTGAACATCCTGGAGCAGGAAGTGGCTTACGTGCGCCGCCGCGTCGGCATGGTGTTCCAGCGCTCCAATCCGTTCCCCAAATCTATATTCGACAACATCGCCTACGGCCCGCGCATCAATGGGACCGTCGCCAACCGGGCGGCCCTGCGTGAAAAGGTGGAGCAAAGCCTGCGCCGCGCCGCGCTGTGGGACGAAGTCAAGGACAAGCTCAACCAATCCGCCTACGGCCTCTCGGGCGGTCAGCAACAGCGTCTGTGCATCGCCCGGGCATTGGCGGTAGATCCGGAAGTCCTGCTGCTCGACGAACCCTGCTCCGCGCTCGATCCCATCGCCACCGCCAAGATCGAAGATCTGATCTTCCAGCTCAAGGGCAGTTGCACCATCGTGATCGTCACTCACAACATGCAGCAGGCGGCGCGCGTCGCCGATAACACGGGCTTCTTCCTGCTGGGCCACCTTATCGAATTCGACAACACCGCCGTGATCTTTAAGAATCCGGCGAAGAAAGAAACCGAAGATTACGTAACCGGACGTTTCGGATGAGAATCGGCCGGGCGAGAGTCGGGAGTCTATAGTGCGGCACTTCGTCGAAGAATTAGAACAGCTGAAAACCAAGCTGCTGGAGATGAGCGCGATCGTCGAGTCCTCCATCCAGCGCAGCATCAGCGCCGTCACCCAGAAGGACCGCAGCGCCGGCGAAGAAGTGTTCCGCACGGAACGGCGCATCAACGCCATTGAGATCGAGATCGACGAGTTCGCCATCAACCTGCTGGCCTTGAACCAGCCGATGGCGGCGGACCTGCGCCTGATCGTCGCGGCGCTCAAGATCAACACCGACCTCGAACGCATGGGCGACCTGGCGGTCAGCATTGCCGAGCGTGCGATGTCGCTGATGGAAGGCCCCATCATCACGCCCATGATCGATATCCCACACATCGCCGGCCTGGTGCAGTCGATGGTGCGGAAGGCGCTGGATGCCTTCGTCCATCGCGACGCGGACCTCGCCCGCAGTGTGCTCGCGTCGGATGACGCCGTCGACAGCCTGCGCACGGCCTGCTATCACGAGCTCACCAGCTTCATGGAGAAGGACCCCAGCAACATTCAGCAGGCTCTCAACCTGATGGTGGTGATCCGCAACCTGGAACGCATCGCCGACCACTCCACCAACATCGCCGAAGACGTGCTGTTCCTGGTCAAGGGGATCGACGTCCGCCATCAAGCCGAAGTCCGCCCGTCGGCCGTCGGCTGATCCCACGCGAGTAGCTGGTCTATTTTTATCCTTTTCCTTACGAACCTCTGCCAGGGCTATTTGCAATCGAGCAGCCAAGGCTGGAGCTTCAATTGGCGGATGCGCCGGGCGGTGCGAAAGGTCGACAACTTGGTTGCACCGAAATCATCGGTGATGCCGCGTCTTTATGGTTGTCCAAAACTGCCCGTAAGGTTGGCGCGGACGGTCACGTATTGCGCCGTGTCGGTGTATCGGTCGCGTTCTACGTTGCCATCAGTGTCTAGCATACGTCTCGACGGCGACAACCTTCCAGTGAAATGATCCGTAATATACTAAACCAGATTCGTCCTCACGCCTCGCTGAGAGTGACACGGAACATGTCGTTGCACGCGTGCCGCACCTTCCGCACTTACGTATTCTGGATGGCCGGGTACCCGCTTGCGGTCATAATCTACGCGGTGATGAAGAAAGAGCCGGGAACGTTCGGTCTGCGCCAGCTCCTCCCCTGTCATCTGCCCTACTGTCCAAAACGATAAGGCCGGCTTCCCCTTTGCAGAGGAATGCCGGCCTTATTTTCAACCCGTCAAACCAAAGGGCTTGACAGGTCGCTCCATATCAGAACTGAAACTTTAAAGCGAACTGCAGGTTTCGTGCGCCCACCGACGTGTTCACTACACCGGTCGGAATTCCGGCCGTGTATGCCTTATCGACGCCGTACCTCGATTTATCGATCCCGCCGCCCGGGAAAACGTCGGTAGCGTATCCGGACAGCGCGAAAATTGGCGTGTTGAATGCGTTGATCGCTTCGAATCGGAATTCCAGGGATTGGCGCTCGGTCAAGAAGAACTTCTTCGAAAGACTCATGTCGACCTGCTTCAAGCCTGGCCCGCGCTCGCTCGAAATCGGACAGTTGCCGAGCTTGCCTGGCGCTGGAATGGACATTGTCGTCGGATCGAACCATACGTATCCTCCGCCGGCGAAGTTCTTGTAGGGAGTCGCTACTGACGGCGAGTTACAATCCGGACGCGGCTGGAAATAAGCGCCCGTCGGGTCGTTGCCGAACTGGATCATCGAAATAGGAAATCCGCCGTGAACGCTGGTGGTCGCATCGTAGTGCCAGTCGCCGAGGACCGCGTTCACAATCTTGTTCGCATTCTTGCCGAATGTACGGTCGTGGCCGAACGGCAAATCATAATTCAGATAACCGCTGAAGACGTTGGTGACGTCGGCGTCGCAGAGGCCGTAATCCAGACCAACGTTATAGACGTACGACTGGAACGCCACGTCCGCGGTGGTTTGTGCGGGAGCGGCGTTGCCGTAGCGGCCATAGTATCCCTGATTATTCGTCAGGCATTTGGACCACGAGTAGTTGAATTGGAACATCAGGCCGTGGCGCAACTGCTCCCGTGCTGTCAGTTGCAGCGCATTGTAATTCTGGATCGCCGTCGAAGTATTGAGCCGCTGTTGACCGGTCCCGGCGTTCTTCAAGGCGGGATTTCCGGCAAGATAGGGGCCGGGGACGCTGTACGGCCCGCCAGCAGGCGGATTCGCGAGCAGGACGTTCTGGCCCATGTTATAAATCGCCGCGAGGTGATCGCTGTGCTGGCCCACGTAACCGGCTTGCACCGTCAACGAATTTATGACCTGGCGTTGAATCGTGAAATTCCACTGATTGGAGACTGCCGGCCGATAGTTTGGATCGGTTGCGTGAATGCGAACACCCGCAAAGCAGCTCTTGGGTGCCGAGGTTACATTTGCCACCGTACAGCCTGCGGTCGCGCCTAGCGCACCGAATCCTTGGTCGAGCGTGATCTGATTCGCGGGGATCCCACCGTTCGTGTTCGACGCACCCCATTGGCCCACTAGATCCACGTTCCACGGAGCATTGGTAGCCAATCGATTGAATTCGCCCGTGCCTTCCTGGAAGCTCGACCGCGAGAACGCGGCGCGCACCACAGTTTTGTCGTCGAGACTCCATGCGATTCCCAGCCGCGGCAGGAAATTCGCGATTCCGTTGTATTGGTTATACAGCGCCCGGCTGTTGCCGTTCTGTCCTGCTAGCTGGATTTGACCGCTGTACATCCCGAAGTTCGTCATCCGGTTGTTCACTTCGTAGATCGGCGTGAACACCTGCCACCGCAGTCCGAAGTTCACCGTCAGCTTGCGACTCACGCGCCAATCGTCTTGCGCAAACGCGCCCGCCGCGTAGTTCCGCTGTCCCACGGTGCCCGCAAAACCGAGCCCATATCCCATATACGAGGGCAGGCCCAGAAAGAAATCCGCTTCGGAGTTGCCAGTATACGTTCCGTTAAAACCGATTTGTCCCGCCGCGCCGTCGCTGCTGGTTGCAGGAACGTAATTGTTGCGATAGCGGCTGATCTGGAATCCCAAATGGAGCGTATGCGCGCCACGTGTCCAGATCGCGGTATCCGAAGCCTGAATCGAAGTCTGATGGAAGATCTCCGGCCCGTCGGTGGTTCCGAACGCAAATGGGCCGTTTAACTGACCGCCGATTTTTGAGCTCGCAAATGACAGGCCCGGGAGAAACTGCGTCGGCTGGCCTGGGATCAGTCCCGCTCCATCGACGGTAGTCAGCGACTGTGTGTTCGCTTCGGCGGGGAAATAGGTAAAACCGGTCCGGAAATCGTTCACCAGGGTCGCCGATATCGTGCGCGTGTAGCCGAGTACGGCCTGCTGCAGCGGAAAGACGTTGCTGCCAGTTCCGCTGTACTGGAAAACATCGCTGTTCACGATCGGATTGTCAATGTGCTGCTGCGAATAGCGAGCGAACAATCGATCTTTATCAGTCGCGTTGTAATCTGCTTTGATGTCGCCCTGATTGCCGTGGGTGTAATTCTGCGTGGTGTTGTTCAGGTTATTTATTGTTCCATTGGCCTGCCCTGGAAGGTTCGGCTTCGGTAATGCGTTGGCGATCTTCAGGGCCGTCGCACTGATACCGTTGATACATGGATTCACGCCCATCTTCTGCCCCGGCCCACAAATGGCCGCCTTCGTCAGATCGGAGGGCATGCGGATGCGATTACCGCTGGCGTCCACGGCGCCAGGATAATATAGCGGCACGCCGAGATCCGTCAGATCGCCCTTTAGGTTCCCCGAGGTAAAGGTGGTCTTGGGATCCGGACTGGCCGGAAGATCGAAGCGCGATCCCTGGTAATCGGCGAAATAGAACAGCTTATTTTTCTTAATCGGTCCGCCCACAGTGCCGCCGTACTCATTCCACCTCTGGCGCGGGGTCGGAAGTCCGTTGAAGTTATTCGACCACTCGTTGGCGTTGAAGAAATCGTTACGCAGATACTCGAACACGTTTCCGTGCAGCTGATTCGTGCCCGATTTCAGGCTGACGTTCACCACGCCGCCCAGAAACTGGCCGAACTCCGCGTTCGGATTGTTGGTGATGACGTTGAATTCCTGAATCGCATCTATGCTCGGCGAGTATGCGACATTGTTATCCACGAACTCGGTATTTTCCATGCCGTCGAGGAGATAATAGTTCGCCTGTTCGCGATTACCGTTCAGATTCGGACGCGCCGCATTGAAAGTCTTCAAGCCGGTATTAAAGGACGCCGGACTGATGGTGACGGCTCCCGGCACAAGCAGCGCGAGCTGGTTGTAATTCCGCGTCTCAAGCGGAATCTGGCTGATCGCCGATGCGTCCATGACTGTGCTGACCTCGGTCGTCTGTGTCTGGAGCGCTGGAGCGACGGTCGTCACCTCGAGTTGCTGGGATACCTGTCCGAGCGTCATCGCGATGTCCAAGCGAGCCGTTTGATTCAGCTCCAGGCGAAGAGGAGCATGTACCGCCGTCTGGAATCCCTGCGCCTCCACGCGAACCTCGTAGAGTCCGATGGGCAGCCGCGGCAGGTTATAAACTCCATCACGGTTTGTTTGCGCTTTCCAGGTCGTCCCGCGGTCCACGTCCTTCGCCGTAACATTTGCGCCAACCAGGACGGCGCTCGACGGATCGGTCACGACGCCCGTGATGGCTCCCGTGACTTCCTGTCCAAAAGCCGACGAGGCTGCGAGCAGGACCACCAGCAGCATCAGTACAGCGCCGCGAGTGATTGCTGAATCCGAATTGCGTTTCATAGACATCCCCCTTATGCTCACTTGTTGGACTTCCCGACTCGGCCAATCCTGAACTCAGCATCCGCCGATGTCCAGTTCAAAACAGTTGCGCGCGCGTTAAGAAGAGGTTTATTACAACATCGAACGTGTGTGGTTTCAATCATTTCTTGGAATTTTCCGCCAATGCATTCAACAGCAGACGGAGCGGCCGCGGCGCTGCCAGGATCACTTCTGCATCCGGTTTCTGCATCCCGTCGAGCGCCCGAATCTGTTCGGCGATCCATCCGTCCGGCGGGGCTTGCCCGGTGCGGAGGTAGTTCAAAGCCAACAGACCGGTCGACCCGACTGTGGACAAGTTTTTCGATAATGCAGCGAGTTCCGCGGGCGGCCGCAGTCGGGCATCATTCCTTGCCCAGACTGTAAACGCTACGCTTAGTTCGCTCGACTCGCCGCCGTGATTTGCCGTAAGCCTGCGAGCCTCTTGTTCCAGCCGCCGAACGCCTTGGCTCTCCGGCCGGACGGCGTCGACAAATCGGTTCAACGGAACCAGGCTGGTATATTGCCGCGCCTTCTGCCGCACTTCGATTCCGCTCGCTTCCGAGGCATCGGCCAAGATCCGCAGCGATTCGCCGCCGCCGAGGCGATCGAGCATCCGTTGGTAATTCGAGCGGTGTTCCACGCCCGTCCAATCGAGCAGGCTGCTGACGGACTCCAGCCGCCGGTACATCGAATCAATATCGGTCACCTCGCGCGGCGACCAAAGCCGTTCGGCAATCGCGGCCGCACGGGGCCAGATCCGCGAATCGACGGTGTCTTGGCTCACATATTCCGACCACATACAGGCCTCTCCGCCGAGGATTCGCGCTGTTTCATTGGGCGCAATTCCGAGCGGATCGGCGCGGTAGTGCTCGCTGGCGGGCTTTAAGTGGTCCAGATAATAGCCAAACGAAAGGACTCCTCGGTAGCCCTTGTTCGCCGCTTCGGCTAGCGATGCCCCGCCCCGCCAGGATTGGATGACGGCGTCACGACCCAGATCGGGCCCGAAGATCTCATCCCAGCCGATTATTGATTTGCCGTATTTCTTCAGCAGGGCCTGCACACGGCCATTGAAATATCCATGTAACGCCCTGCTGTCGGCCAGATGATGCTCTTGCGCGAACTTTTGGATGGCCCGGGAATTTTTCCACTGGGTATCGTCCACCTCGTCGCCTCCGATATGAAAAAAACGGTCGGGAAACAACGCCGCCATCTCTTCGAAAAAGGCGTCGAGAAAAGCGTAAGTTTCTTCGCGAGTCGGGTCGAGCGTAGGCTTGAAAATGCCCCATCGTCGTTCGATCGAATAGGGACCCGGCGCGCTCCCGAGCTCGGGATACGCAGCCAGCAGACTCGTCGCGTGGCCGGGCACATCGAATTCGGGAATCACTCGGATCCCACGGTCTCTCGCGTAGTCGATCACATGCCGGATCTCATCCTGCGTGTAGTAGTTCCCGTCGGAGCTGAGCCGCTGCAGTTTGGGGAATCGCTTGCTCTCGACCCGGAACCCTTGATCATCCGAAAGATGCCAGTGAAAGACATTGAGCTTCACCGCCGCCATGGCATCCAGATTGCGTTCGACCACCTCGACCGGCATCCAGTGCCGCGAAACGTCGAGCATCAAGCCGCGCCACGAGAATCGCGGGCGGTCTTCGATGTGAATGCCCGGCACCTCCGTGCTTGTCCCGATTAGTTGAACCAGGGTCGCCAGACCACGCAGTGCCCCCGTAACGCTGGCCGACTGAAGACTCGCATGGCCTTCGGTTACATCCAGGCGGTACGATTCGTCCTCCCCCAAATCCGGAACGGCCGGGCCAGCTTCGTGACAATCAATCGTCAGTGTCTTATCAAAGTTGCCTGGTGCGATCGGAATACCCGTCTGTTTAGCAATCTGTCGAACGAAACGAGCCGCTGCTGATACCAGGCGCGCGTCGGAATACCCGGTAATCGCGGCACCAAATGTTGATTCGATCCTGAGCTTTCCCTCACCCGGAGTCATCTTCAATGGCAGCGGCATAAGCTCCGCCGCAACCATCGATTGCCCTAGGACGACGCAAACAAAAAGTGTTCGGGTCACGTTGATTACCATAGTGTCAGGCTCGTCACAAGGTTTGTGTAATCTTCTTAAGCGTTCGCGGGCTGTCGGGGTTCAATCCCTTCATCGATGCCAAATGGCCGGCAAATAACTGTGCGGGTACGATGTAGGGAATCGGCGTGTACAAATCCTGCGGCTCTCCGTTTCCGCGAGGTTCCACTGGCATAAGCAGAAATCGAGCCGCCCGCTTACGGGCTTCGGTATTGCCGGGATCCGTGATAATCAGCGTCTCGGCCTTCAACTGCTGCAAGCGGTCAAGCACAGTGGAAATCGACGGCCAGGTGACTCCGGCCGGCGCGAACACGAACACCGGGAACGACTGTTCGACGAGCGCGATCGGTCCGTGCATCAGATCGGCCGAGGAGAATCGCTCGGCGACAACGTAGCACGTCTCCATGAGCTTGAGACCAAACTCCAGCGCGTTCGCGTAGTTGAGCCCGCGTCCGACGGTGACTGCGCGAGTCATGAAAAAGTACCGCTCGGCAACATCCTCGATGTTCTCTTCAATGGCCAGGACCTTTTCGGTCCAGTCCGGAATACAGCGGAGCTGTTCGAGCTGAACCGCGCCGTCCAGGGCATAAGCGAGCAGATAGAGCGCGAGGAGCTGGCAGGCGTAGGTCTTGGTGGCGGCGACACTGTGCTCGGGTCCCGCGTCGATCAGCAACGGATACTCTACCGTTCGCGCCATCGCGCTGGCCGCGTCATTTGTGATCCCGACGGTGGTCGCGCCGCGCTTTCGGGCGTCCTCCAGCACCGCGTTGGTGTCGGTCGACTCTCCGGATTGCGAGATTCCGATCATTAAAACATCCCGCAAGTCGAGCGAGCTCTGGTACAGGGTAAGAACCGATGGCGCAGCGAGCGAAACCGGAATTCGAGTCGTGATCTCAATAAGGTAGCGGCCGAATTGCGCGGCGTTATCCGAAGTTCCCCGCGCTACCAGGATGATGAGCCGGGGCCGATGCCCTTCTAGATGGCGCCGCAACTTTGCAATGCCACGGATCCCGCCGTCCAGAGTTTTTCGCAAGGCTTCGGGTTGTTGCCGCGTCTCTTCGAGCATCTTTGACATGGCTATCGCAGGACGCCTTCGCGCAATTCTTCACCAACCTTCTCGCCACCCAGCCCGATCTCATAACCATCTGAATCTACGCCGATGCAGAAGACTTTCACCTTTGAATCGTGCGGCGGGCGGGGTGGGGTGTCCAGTTTATAACGGTTGCCGAGGTGTTACGGACCGGTTTATAACGCACCGAACACATTTGTTTTCAGCTTATTCAAGGCATGATAAAATCGAATCCGGTTCGAAGAAGGGGGCGCTTCATGGATCAGGGACCTGTTCCGGGGATGCCTCAAGCCGGGGCGCCGGAGGGGGGCGATGTATCCACGGAGGCTATTCGCGAAGAGCTGACACGGATACTGAACAGCCACGAATTCCGCACCAGCAAGCGAAGCCAGGATTTTCTACGTTATGTGGTCGAGAATACGCTTCAGGGCCACACCGACCTTCTGAAAGAGCGCACGATCGGCATCGATGTCTTCGGCCGGTCGACCAGCTATGAGCCGAGCGATGACGCAACCGTCCGCGTGAAGGCAGGGGATGTCCGAAAGCGGCTCGGCATATACTACGCCGAGCAGGGAGCGCGAGATCCAGTCCGCATCGAATTGCCAGCCGGCACATATGTGCCGCAGTTTCGACGAGCGGATCATTCGGGCGGGGGGCAGACCGAAAAACCCAAGATCGACGAATCATCGACCGAGACGCAGGGGCACCATGAAGCACCGAAGCGCCCATCACGGGCGTGGATCGCCGCCCTAATCGCGGGTCTCATTTGCGTCGCGGCGGCTATGTGGTGGCAGCATTCGCGACCGGCGACGGTGATGGATCAGTTCTGGGCGCCGGTTCTGAAGGGAACTTCGCCGGTCTCGTTATGCGTCGCGTTCGTGCCCGTATTCGGGCTGGATCGCCCATCGGACTCAAAGACAGCTACCCGAGTAGACGATTTCGTTTCACTCACGGATCAATTTGTCGGAGGCGGCGATCTCATCGCAACGTCGAGGTTGTCGGCAATGCTCGCCAGGATGGATCATCCATACCGTCTGCGCGTGGGTAATGATGTCTCCTTTGACGATCTGCGAACGTCGCCGGCGATTCTGATCGGTTACTCCTACACGCGTTGGAAGGAGATCAGCAGCCAACTGCGGTACTTCATCGATGCGTCGCACAATCCGGTGATGATCACGGACTCGGGCCGGCCTACACAGTTCGCGCTCCCGAATCTTCCGCCTGACCGGCGCACGAATGAAGACTACGCGATCGTGACGCGCGTCTTTCATCCGGACACGCACGCGATGCTAGTGGAACTGGCCGGAGTGACGCAATATGGCACGGACGCGGCAGCCGACTTGGTGACGAACGCGGATCTGCTTGCCGAAGCCCTTCACGGAGCGCCGCGCGACTGGCAGGGAAAGAATCTTCAGCTCGTGCTGCACGTAAAGGTGATCTCGGGGACGCCGAGTTCGCCGAAGGTCGTGGCAGCCAATTTCTGGTAACTTCGCCGGTCCGAACAATGCGTGCGGTTGGTTCGAAGAAAACGATCTGCCGGTTGCCGTGTATGCGGGCAGCTTGCAGGATGGTTGCCCTGACGGACAACTTCACGCGTGGGGCGGCCGGCCGCAGTCGCCTTGTCAACTCCCCTACGCAGATTGGCCGGCGTCGCCGTGGGCGCCGAAACGTGTCAATCGGGCCTTGGGCCTCGCTTGCGCATCATGATTTCGCTTGTCGAGGCTGAGCGAAGATCTAAGGTATTTTGTAATATACTGCATGCCTCAAGCGAGAGCCATCATCATCGGCGCGGGCCCCGCGGGGTTGACCGCCGCTTACGAATTGCTTACGCGGACGGGGGTCAAGCCGATTGTCCTTGAGAAGGGCACCTGCATGGGCGGCATTTCGCGCACGGTGAACTACAAAGGCAACCGGATGGACATCGGTGGTCATCGCTTCTTTTCGAAATCCGACCGCGTCATGCAGTGGTGGTTGCAGATGCTCCCACTGCAAGCTTCCGAAGTTGGTCCGGCCGCCATCAAATACCATCGTATGGAGCGGGCGATTGAACCTTCGTCAACGGGCCCCGACCCGGCCGGCGCGGACACCGTGATGCTCCTGCGGTCGCGCAAGTCCAGAATTTACTACCTGCGCCGTTTCTTCGACTATCCGATTTCACTCAGCAAAGACACACTGCTCAAACTTGGCCTCTGGCGCACTTTTAAGATCGGCGTGAGTTACGTCAAGAGCGCCGTGTTTCCTATTAAGAATGAGGGAACCCTGGAACAGTTCTTTATCAACCGTTTCGGCCGGGAACTCTACGGCACGTTCTTTAAATCCTACACGGAGAAGGTCTGGGGAGTGCCGTGCAATCGGATCAGCGCCGAGTGGGGCGCCCAGCGCATCAAGGGCCTTTCCGTCTGGTCGACTCTTATGCACGCGGCGCGGAAATTGTTCAAGAGTAGCAGCAGCGGTGGCGACATTGGACAGAAGGGCACCGAGACCTCGCTGATCGAACAGTTTCTCTACCCCAAGCTCGGTCCTGGGCAAATGTGGGAAGAAGTCGCTCGCCACGTCATCGAAATGGGCGGTGAGATCCACACCGATTGCCGGGCCGTGCGGCTGATCACGGAGGGCTGGCAGGTCAAAGCGCTGGAGACTATCAACTCCGCCGGGGACCCGCAGTGCTTCGAGGGCGATTATTTCTTCTCCACGGCGCCGGTGCAGGAGATCATGCGATCATTCGATGTCGCGCCTCCGAAAAACGTTTTGGAAGTGTCGGACGGACTGGTCTACCGGGATTTCATCACCGTCGGCCTGCTGCTGCGCTCGCTGAAGATCAACGATGAAACGCCGCAGGGGAAGCAGTTGATCCGCGACAACTGGATCTACATTCAGGAACCAGATGTGCAACTCGGCCGGCTTCAGGTCTTCAATAATTGGAGTCCGTTCATGGTGGCAGATTCCGCGAATGTCTGGTTAGGCCTGGAGTACTTCTGCAACCAGTCGGATGAGATCTGGAATCTCTCCGACGAGCGCATGGTCGCGCTCGCGACGGAGGAACTGAGTAAGATCGGAATCATCGACGCCTCTGAGGTGCTGGACGCAACCGTTCTACGGATGGAAAAGACCTATCCCGCGTATTTTGGCACCTATGGCAGGTTCGACGAGATTCGCGAGCATGTGGACCGGTATACAAACCTGTTCCTCATCGGCCGGAATGGCATGCATCGCTACAATAACCAGGATCACTCCATGCTGACGGCGATGATGGCTGTGGACGATATCATTGCCGGCAAGACTGACAAAAGCGGGCTCTGGGAAGTCAATACCGAGATGGACTATCACGAGGAAAAAGGGAAGCCTGAGGCCCAGCGCGGCTAAGTCTTGCGGCTAGGGAATGGTCGCAGGCGGCGG
>Ga0163163_10003275_pt1 | contig 13728 bp, 12 predicted proteins | sample S65metaG_FD_119766 | JGI IMG/M metagenome (GOLD analysis project Ga0163163, IMG submission 119766) | Switchgrass rhizosphere microbial communities from Kellogg Biological Station, Michigan, USA - S6-5 metaG | ecosystem: Host-associated > Plants > Roots > Rhizosphere > Soil | place: USA... | reverse complement strand
CCGGCCCATCGCCGTCGTATACGATGGCGACATGAACAGACCCGCTTCGCTCGCCGTTTCGCTGGGCACGGCCCTCGCCGTGGTGGCCGGCTCCGTTTCTCTGGCGGCCCAGTGGCCGAAATTCCGCGACAATACCGTTCCCCGGGACGCGCAGGGCCGCGTGAACTACGACGCGCCGGCACCGCGGACGGCGGATGGCAAAATCGATTTCACCGGCGTGTGGCAGCGCGCCAACAGCGCGCCTCCCGGGCGGGGCCGTGGCCGTGGCGCGGCAGCCGGGGCTGGTGGCGGTGCCGCGGCAGGCGCGCGCGCCGGCGCACCCGCGCCGGGTGTACCGCCACAGGGGGCACCAGGGGCACCGGGCGCGCGTGGGGGGATCGCGGGCGGCCAGCCCACTGACGGCGTGGGCGCAGGCGGCGGCCGCGGTGGCGTGTCGCTCGAGCCGACCACCGCGCCGTTCCCCTTCGACCCCACCGGGCCGCCGCTGGCCACGTTCTTCGAGGCGGGCGGGAACATCGAAGGCGGACTCCCCTACACGCCGTGGGCGCTCGGAATCCGCAAGCAGCGCTTCGACGTGGACAAGGCGAAGGACAACCCGGACGCCAACTGCTTCCCGATGGGCTTCCTGCAGTTCCACCAGCAGCCGCAGCCGCGGAAGATCATTCAGACGAAGCAGCTGATCCTGATCGAGTACGAGGCGAACTACGGGCTGCGTCACATCTATCTCGATGGCCGTCCGCTGCCGAAGCAGGGCGATCCGCAGCCGTGGTGGTACGGCTACTCGGTGGGGCACTGGGAAGGCGACACGCTGGTGGTCGAGACCAACAACCTGCGCGGCGCCGAGGACAGCCCGTACGACGGCTGGCTCGACGTGAACGGCAGCCCGTACAGCCAGCAGGCGAAGTTCATCGAGCGGTTCAAGCGGGTCAACTACGGCCACCTGATCATCGACACCACGCTCGAGGACGCCAAGGCGTACACGAAGCCGTGGACGGTGCGCGTCGATCAGCGAATCATGGTGGACGAGGAGCCGATCGAGTTCGTCTGCAACGAGAACCAGCAGTTCCGCCGCCGGATCAAGATCGATTAGATCGTCGTGGGGGCCGGCTTCAGCCGGCCCATGTACGTAGAGGCGGACCTTCAGGTCCGCCTGCGCAGGCGCACCTAAAGGTGCGCCTCTACGTACGTTGCAGGAGCGGACGCAGCGAACGGATATCCGCCAGCGTGTCGAGCGCGAGCAGCGCGTCGATGAGCGTGGCGGCGCGCGGCGCGCCGAGCACCGGCGCGATCAGATCGCGCGCCTTGTCGACGATCTCGGCCCGCGACATCGGGTTGCGCGGCGTGCCGCGCACCGCCTCGACCCGCTCGCTCAGCTGCGTACCGTCCGCGAGCGTCACCTCGACGATCGCGACGCGGATGGGCAGAACCTTCGCGAGCGCATCGTCCGGTACATAGCGGACCTTCTTCCGCTGCTCGAGCACCGCCGCCTCCTGCATGCGCGGCTTGTCGTGCGCCGCACGAAACGACGCCGTGCCGTCGATGAGCATCACGGCCATCATGTGCTGCAGGCAGATGTCGGGCATGTCGCGGTTGTCCACCACCGACCCCACCGACGGCGCGAGTCGCACGGCCACCGCCTTCACGTCGTCGGGCGTGAACGTCCGCCGCTTGCGGATGTTCTCGAGCGCGTCGAGCGGCGCCTGGATCGGCGTGCCGACGGTCCACTTCTTGATGTCGGTATTCGCGATCTCGAAGCGCTCGCCGAGGCGCGCGGTCAGCACGGCACGGTCGGCGGACGGCGCGTTCACCTGGAAGAAGTTGTCGTCGTCTGCGAACACGTCGTCCACACCGTTCCAGCCGGTACGGACCAGCATCGCGGCGGTGACGCCGTTGCGCGCCGGCATGCCGCCGAACACGAACCCCTTCTCGATGTGATCGGTGTCGCGGCCCCACACGGCGTAGCCGCCCGCCTGCTGCGACGCGTAGTCGAGCAGCCAGCGCATGCGCTGTGCGTCGAACCCCGCCGCGCATCCGGCCGCCGCCGCGGACCCGAACGTGCCGGCGTATGCGTGCGTACTGCGCCGCGTCGTGTCGCGGAACGCCGAGCCGCCGAGCGCCATGGTCATGCGCGTGCCGACGTCGTAGCCGAGCGCCACGGCGCGCAGATAGTGGCGGCCGCTGATGCCGGCGGCCTCGCCCATCGCCAGCGCCGCGGGCACCACCGAGGCGCCCGGATGCGACTGCGACGCGCTGTGGGAATCGTCGGTCTCGTCGGAGTGCGCGAGGACGCCGTTGACGAGCGCCGCGTCCACCGCGCCGGTCACCGTGCTCGACGCCACCACCGTGGCCACCGGCCGGCCGGCCTCGGCCTTCGCCAGCGCCAGCGCCGCGCGTCCCGGCGGAAGCTCCGAGCCTGAGATCATCGCGGCGACGGTATCGAGCACGTGATGGGCGGTGTGCTCGATGACCGGGCCCGGCAGCGCGCGATCCTTGGCGGCTGCCATGTAGTCGCTCAGCGCGGCCATCACCGGGCTCACGCCGGCCGCGCGCGCGGTGAAGGGAAACGCGGCAGCCCCCAGCGCGAGGGCGCTCCGGCCAAGCAGATCGCGACGCGAGAAAGCCACGGCTGTTACTGGGGACGCTTGAAGAGCCCTGCGTACACCGCCTTGCCGAGGATGTGCCCCTGCATGGCAGCGAATACAGCCGTGCGCGTCTCCTGTTCGTTGGCGCCGTGCGCCACGTCGACCGTCGCGTCGAGCGCGTAGATCTCGAAGGTGTAGTGGTGCTTCGGCCCGGCTGCCCTGGCCCCGGGGCCGCGGTAGATCTGCCCCGACGCGCTGATCTGACGGCTGCCGTCCGGCAGCTGCGCGCCCTGCGGCATGTTCTCGGCCATACCCGTGGCGGTGCCGGGGATGCCCCACACCAGCCAGTGCACCTGATCGTTCGACGTCTTGTTGATCGATACGTCGGGGTCGTGGAAGTGCAACACGAAGCTGCGCGTGCCGGCCGGGACGTTCGTCCACGTGAGCGCCGGCGATACCGGCATCGGGACCGCTTGCGTGTACTTCAACGGAATGTCGTCGCCGTCGGGCCACGCGCCGACCGTCAACGTGAATGCTGGCCCTGCCGGTGGCGCGGCCGGCGGTGGCTGCTGCTGCGCGGGCAGCGGGACCGCGAGCGCGAGAGCGAACACGACGAGGAACAGTGAACCGGCCAGCTTCATGGGCGCCTCCGCCAGAAGCTTACAGCGATCTATCGCTCGACCATGATCCGGACCGGTTCCGGCCGTCGGCGGGCCAGCGCGTGCTGCATCGACCGCATCACTTCGGTGTAGACCATGCTGCCGGGCCCGGCACCGAGCGACGCCAGCGTCGTCAGCTGCGCCGCATAGGCGTCGCGTTCACTCGCCATTCGTACGACGTGGGCCTCTTCGTGCACGAGCACGCTGGCCAGCTTGCGCACTGCGGCCAGATTGCCGCAGCGGTAGTCGTCGGCCTGGAGGCGCTGAAACAGCCGGCTCGAGGTGACGAGATAGATGTGACGGTCGTTGATCCGCGTGAACGCCTCGGCCTCGGCCGAGACGTCGGCGGGCACGACGCTCAGGAAATGGATCGGGGGAAAAGAGCTTTCGCTGCGGTTCAGCAGCGTCAGCGCGCACACGAGTACCGCCTGGGCGGTCCACACGGCCAGCCTCCTGATGCGAGGCTGGTCATCCCCTATACTGGGGGGAATCCAGTCCGCAGTCTGCTTGCGGGTTGCGACCAGGGACGACGACGCGTTGCCGCGCGGCGCCGTCCCGCCCTACTTCGCCAAGATGATTTGGCTCGGTTGATCCCTTAAGACGGGACGACCGGGCAAGCGGTTCACTTCCTGCCCGGTCTTTATCGAGTTACTTCCAGCGAGGTAGGGCGCTGTCACCCTCGTGTGACGGTGACGCTACGTGCAGCTCTGGCCGAGCGATTTCACCGAGATGACGTTGAGCCGCGGACCATCGCCGCGCTCGATGTTGATCTTCGACTCGGTTTTCGACTTGCCGTCGGACCCGTGCTCGCGGTCCACGCGCGTTTCTTCTTTCACCTTCACGTCGGCGTCGCCCTTCCCGCGATCGAGCACGATCGCGGTGACCTGCACCTGCTGTCCGACGTGCGTCGCGAGATCGACACCCGTGCGCGGGTTCAGGTCATAGAGCACCACCGTGCCGTGCCCGACGCGGTCGTGATCGCCTTCGGCCTTCGTCCGCGTGTCGGTGCGGAGGCGCGCTTCGTCGCCGTCGACGTCGGCCTTGGAGCGCGTCTTCGTCGTCACCTCTTCACCGCGCGCGGTGATCGCGCCGCGCAGCGCGTACGCGCCGGGCGCAAGGCCCTGCACGAGGCATCCGGTGGCCGTGATCGCCTTGGCGTCATCGGCCTTCACCTGTGTACGAGTCGTCGTCTTGTCCTGTGCGTGCACGCCAACGGCAAGCGCCGCCGCAATCGCACAGGTTGGAATCAATCTCTTCATTGCTCTCCTCCGTTCAGGTAGCGCCTGTCTCAGAGGGAGCGCTGCAGAGAGTGTGCCGGACGTCGAGTCAGGAACTGATCAGAGAGCCGCCTCGACGGAGACCGCCTCGAGCACGCGCACGAGCTCGGCGGGCGCAATCGAGACCAGCAGCCCGCGACGGCCTCCATTGATGTAGATGCGTTCGAGCTCGAGCACGCTGCGCTCGACGTAGACCGGCAGCGCCTTGCGAGTGCCGAACGGCGACGTGCCGCCCACGGTGTAACCGGTGTGCTTCTGGGCTACGGCCGGGTCGCACGGCTCAACCATCTTGCGATCGAGCTGCCGCGCCAGCTGTTTGGTCGAGACCTCGCGATCGCCGTGCATCAGCACCAGCAGCGGCCGCTTCGCCTCGTCCTGCATCACCAGCGTTTTGATCACCGCGTGCTCGTCGACGCCGAGCTCGCGCGACGACACGCGCGTGCCGCCGTGCTCTTCGTAGCGATACGGATGCTCCGAGAAGGCGACGCCGTGCTTACGCAGGAAGTGGATGGCCGGCGTGGCCGAGACAGCGCTCATGCCACGCCGAGGATACCGTAGCCGGTCAGATCAGAAGCGATAGACGCCGCCGAGGCTGACGCGAAACGCGTCCGCATCGGTCAGGCCGAACATGCGGACGTACCCCGTCTGCGCTCGCACGCCGACGGCGCCGACCGACACGGTGACGCCGCCGTCGAGGGCGAGGGCCGTGCCGCTGGCGGTGTTTTCGCGCGTGGAGATGGACGGCGCAGTGGGAAAGTTCGGAATGTTGAACGTGACCGTGCGGGTGTAGTCGCTCTCGTTGCGCTGGCCACCCAGCAGCACCTGACCGAAGGGAATGATCCTCGGATGCTGCGGCGCCCTGACCCGGATGCCGCCCATGAAGGTGTACAGCTTCAGGTGCCACGACTCGGTCGTGGTCACCGTGCTCGCGGGCGGCGTCGTCCCGCCGTTGTCACGCAGTCCACCCACCTCGCCGACCACGGCGAATTTCGGCGACACGTTGCCGGACACGTCGACGTACCACCCCTTCGAGAAGTCGTTGACCGTGCTCTGTCCGCCCAATGACGTCACCGCGGTACCAATCGTCGTGTGGTAATAACGCCAGCCTGCCGAGACTTCTCCTCTGCTCGTGTCGTCGGCAAACGCCGAAGGCGCAGCAAGCAGCAGCACACCCGTGGCCAGTAGCCCAAGTCGTCGCATTTCTCCTCCCGAGGGTCGTTGGATTTGTCAGTGCGGCGCGAGGGAGACGCCAGCGCCGAGGAATTCAGTATACGAGGCGGGCGTCAGCGCCGTGCCCGGATGTGCACGAGAAAATGCGTTACGCCCACTCGGGAATCGACGGTACGCGCACGGTTGCAATCTCTGGCAGGTCGAAGCCGAAGTGACGATCGAGCAGCGCGCGCAGCGCCGCGCGGTCCGCGAGCTGGTGCTTCTCGGCCACACCCTCACGTAACGTCGTGACATCGCGGTTCATCGCCGACACGCGACCATCGACCGTAATAGCGCGAATCATCAGGCGCTGCACGAAGGGCGAGTCTGGAAACGTCGACACGTAGTGATTCGCCAGGGCGAAGTCGACCGGAAACTGCGGCTCGAGCGACGACGTCCAGAGCGCCGTCATCGCGCCGTTCACCAGCCCCTCGAGCACCCACTCACCGTCGCGCCGGAGGAGCCGGTGCACGTCGCGTCCGAGTCGCGCCTCCTGCCCTTCGACGAGCGGCACCGGCACGAGCGGCCCCTGGCCGCCGAAGCCGGGATCGAGCACCCAGGTGACGCCGTCGGCGACGACGGTGAGGAACATGTGCGTGCGCGGCGCCTCGGCCTTCGGCACCACCAGCAGCACGCGCGCCGCGTGCGCCGTCGACTCGATGCCGAGCGCGCGCAGCGCCGCTTGAAACAGCGTGCCGTGCTCGAAGCAGTAGCCGCCGCGTCTGGCGGTCACCAGCTTGGCGACCACGCTGTCGAGATCGATGCGGATGCCGCGGCCGAGCAGCACGTCGAGGTTCTCGAACGGAATCGCGGCCATGTGCGCGCGCAGGAGCTCGGTAAGGGTCTCGATGTCAGGCGAACCTCTTCGAGGTCCGCCTCTAGGGACCCCTATGCGCGCCAGGTAAGCGTCGAGATCGAAGGCCACGGCGCCGCGAGATTACTACGCCGGCGTGACCGGGTTCTGCAAAGGAAGCTTCGAGCGCATCCAGCCGAGGCCGCGCACGAACAGCCGGCGCTCGCGCGCATCCTCGAAGAGCGAATAGGTCACCGGCGTCACGACCAGCGTCAGCGCCAGCACGAGCGTCTGGCCACCGATCACCACGTAGCCGATCGCGTGGTTGGTGGCCGAGCCGACACCGCTCGTCACGACGAGCGGGATCATGCCAGCCACGAAGGCCAGCGTGGTCATCAGAATCGGCCGCAGCCGGTCGCGGCACGCCTGGATGATGGCGGCGCGCGCGTCCAGCCCCGCCTCGCGCAGCTGGTTGGCGTGATCGATCTGCAGGATCGAGTTCTTCTTCACCACACCAAAGAGGACGAGCATGCCGAGCGCCGAAAATATGTTCAGCGACTGTCCGAAGAGGACGATCGAAATGAGCGCGAACGGCAGCGTGAGCGGCAGCGACAGCAGGATCGTCACCGGGTGGAGCCAGCTCTCGAACTGCGCGGCCAGCACCAGGTACATGAAGATGAGCGACAGCGCGAGCGCTTGCAGGAACGCGCTCGCGGTGCGATTCAGCTCGCGCGAACGGCCGGTGTAGCCCATTTGATATTCGGACCCGAGCCCGAGTTTTGCGGCTTCTTCGGACATGCGCGCCTGCGCCGTGCTCTGCGACGTACCTGGCAGCATGTTGGCCGCCACCGTCACCTGCCGTTGACGGTTCAGCCGCCGGATGTCGGCTGGCGCCTCGCCGCGGGAAAAGCCGGCAATGTTCTCGAGCGGCACGCTGCCCAGACGCGCAGAGGGCACGGTGAGACGGCCGATCGCACCTTCCGAGTCACGGTTCTGTCCCTCGGCGCGCAGGTGCACCTCGTACTGTTCGCCGGCTTCGTTGTAGGTCGTCACCTGATCGCCGCCGACGAGGAGGCGCAGCGCCTCGGCGGCGTCCGACAGCTGGACGCCCAGATCCGCCGCCTTCGGCCGGTCGAGCCGCACCGACACTTCCGGCTTGCCGGTTCGCAGCGTCGTATCCACGTCCACCAGGCCCGGGATCTCGCGCGCGCGCTCGGCGAGCGTGTTGCTGGCGCGCTGGAGCTCGTCGAGCCGCGGCCCCTGCATCATGAACATCACATCGCCCTGCGTCTGGCCACCACCGCCTCCGCCTCCGCCGGCGATGCCCGGCGCCTGCAGCGTGGCGCGGACGCCGGTCTTGGCGACCGGCGGCAGGATCTGATTGCGCACCTCGTCCATGATCACGAACTGATCGCGGTCGCGCTCGCCGAGATCCTTCAGCCGCACGTAAATCCCTGCCGTGTTCAGCGTCCCGACCGAGTCGCCGGCCACCGTCACCATCGTGTAGCTCACTTCAGGAATCCGCCGGATGGTGTTCGCCACGCGGTTGGCGACCACCTCGGTGGCCTCGAGGCTGGTGCCCTCGGGCGCACGCAGGCTGACGTCGAACTCCGACTGGTCGTCCGACGGTGTGAAGTTCACGTTGACGATGCGGAAGATCGGCACGCTCGAGAGCAGCACCAGGACCGCCAGCCCCGCCACCAGTCCGCGGTGCGCCATCGACCACTCGAGCATGCGCGTGTAGATGCGGTCGATCGGCGCGAAGACTGCCGTGTGCTTCGAGTCGTGGATGTGGTGCTCGTCGTCCTCGGCGCGCGGCTTCACCTTGAGCCAGCGCGCGCACATCGTGGGCGTGAGCGTGAAGCTGACGACGAGCGACACCATCACGGCAAACGCCATCGTCAGGCCGAAGCTCCTCATGAACCGCCCCACCATGCCGGCCATGAAGCCGACCGGCGCGAAGATGGCGACGAGGGAGAGCGTGGTCGCGAGGACCGCGAGTCCGATTTCGCGCGTGCCCTCCACCGCCGCCTGCATCGGCGACATCCCCTTCTCTTCGATGAAGCGGTAGATGTTCTCGAGTACGACGATGGCGTCGTCGATGACGATGCCGACCGAGAGGGTCAACGCCAGCATCGTGAGCATGTTGAGCGTGAACCCCATGTACCAGACCAGCGCGAACGTGGCGATGATGGACGTGGGGATCGAGATGGCCGCGATGATCGTCGAGCGGAAGTTTCCGAGGAAGAACAGCACGACGACGGCCGCCAGGAGCGAGCCCACCACCAGGTGCTCCTCGACGCTCCGCATCGACGCCTCGATGAAATCCGCCTGGTTGCGCACGATGCGCAGCGTGTAGCCGGGCGGCAGCGCCTTCTCCACGTCCTCGAGGCGCTCCTTCACGTTGCCGACGACCTCCACGGTGTTCGTGCCCGACTGCTTGCGGATCTGCAGCAGCACGGTGGCGTCGCCGTTGATGTTGGCGAGCGTGGTGGCCTCGGCCACGCCGTCGTCGATGCGCGCCACGTCGGTCACTTTCACCGGGTGGCCGTTGACCTGGCGGATGACCAGCTCGCCGAACTCCTCCGGACGCTCGACGCGGCCGCGCGTGCGCATCGTGATCGACTGCGGCCCCTGATCGATGCGGCCGCCGGGAATGTCGGCGTTCTGCGACTGCAGGGTTCGCGACACGTCGTTGACGGTCAAGTTGTAGGCGCGCAGCTGGTCGGCATCCACCCAGATGTTGACCTGACGCTTGCGGCCGCCGAGCACCAGCACCTGCCCCACGCCGTCGGCGCTCTCGAGGCGACGCCGCAGCACCTTGTCGGCGTACTCGGTGACGTCGCGGATCGGCTTGTTGGCGCTCACCGCCATCGTCAAGATCGGTTGCGCGTCGGGGTCCTGTTTCTCGATCGTCGGCTGCGTGATCGTGCGCGGCAGCACCGGCAGGATGCGATTGATGCGGTCGCGCACTTCCTGGGCCGCCACGTCGGCGCTCTTCTCGAGGCGGAACGTGACGACGACCTGAGAGACACCTTCGGCGGAGTTCGAGCTCAGTTGATCGATACCGCTGATGGTGTTGACGGCTTCCTCGACCTTGTCCGTGACCTCGCTCTCCACCTGCTCGGGAGCGGCGCCGGGCAGGCGCGTGGTCACCGTGACCGTCGGAAAGTCCACCTGTGGCATGCGGTCGACGCCAAGCTGGCCGAAGGCAAACATGCCGACGACGGTCAGCGAGAGGATGAGCACCGACGCAAAGACCGGACGGCGGACGCAGAGTTCAGCGAGCCACTGCATAAGGCACCTATGAGCCGGAAGCCGCGACGGTGACGGCCACGCCGTCCACGAGCTGAGGGAGATTGGTCGTCGCCACCTGTTCGCCCGCCTTGAGTCCGGTGGTGATCTCCACGCGATCGCCCACCGACTGGCCGGTCGTCACCAGCCGTTCTTCGGCACGCCCACCGGCCACGACGAAGACGCGTGACGTGCCCGACACGGTGCGGACCGCCGCCGCCGGCGCCAGGATGCCGGGCGTGTTGGTGCTCTGTTCGATCTGCGCGGTGGCAAAGGTGCCGGGGCGCAGCGCGCCGTCGGGATTGGCCACGACCGCTTCGACGATCAGCGTGCGCGAATCGGTCTGCAGCGCCGGCGACACGTAGCGGACCTGCCCGGTGTAGGTCTTCCCCGGCGCCGTGTCCACTTCGAGCGAAACGGCGCGGCCCACGCTGACCTCGATGCTGAACTGCTGCGGCACGGTGAGCTGCAGCCGCAGCGGGTTGGTGCGCAGCACCGACGCCACCTTGGTGCCACGCGTCACGTAGTCGCCGACCGACACCAGCCGCTCGCCGACGACGCCGGCAAACGGTGCGCGCACCACGGTATCGGCGAGCGCCTTGCGCGCCAGGCTCACGCGCGCGCGCGCCGCGAGCAGCGATTGGTACTGCTGCGCCGCCGAGTTGCGGGCGATGTCGTACTGCCGCCGCGACACCTCGAGCTGCGCGCTGCTCTTGTCGTAGTCCGCCTGCGACAGCAGCTTCTTGTCGAAGAGCATCTTGGCGCGGTCGAAGTCGCCCTGCGTGAGCGTGAGCGTGGCCTTGGCGTTGGCCACCTCGGGCACGCGCTCGAGCTCGAACGTGCCGGTGTCACCAAGGGCGAGGCGGCTTTCGATCTGTGCCGCGTTGGCCTCGGCCTCGGCCGCCTGCGCCGACGCCTCCGTCTGCGCAATTCGAATCAGGTCGGCGCCCTCGTTCACGCGTGTGCCGCGCTCGACCGGCGTGGCCATCACGCGCCCCTGCGTTTCGGCCGCCACATCGGCCTGCTCTTCGGCGGCGAGGGTGCCGGTGACGCGGATGAAACGGGTGATCGGCTGCTCGACCACCGCCGTCACGGCGACGGACACGGCCGCGGGATTGGCCGTCTTGGCGGCCGGCGACGACGCACCCTTGGCGCTGCCGCATCCGGCGGCGACGGCGGCGCTCACCAGTACTACGAGAGGGAACGGAACTCGAACCATCGAACAGGACTCCTCAGGCTGTTCGCACGGCACGCGCGTCGACCGGCCGCGCATGGCGCGGGGCTCCAGCGCGGATGCCGGCAATCGTCGTCTCGATGGCGTCGCGCACCAGCGAATCGATGTCCACTTCTTCCGGCATGCGTTGCGACAGCCGTAGCGCCGCGATACCGACGATGGGCGACCACAACAGTCGCAGCGCCACCTCGGCGTAGGTCGTGTCCGGGAACAGCTTCTCGGCGATGCAGCGCTCCACGCGCGCCATCGCCCGGCTGCGCATTTCCGAGATGAATGCGAAGCGCTCGTACTCCCGGCTCACGCGCGGGACGCCGCGGTCCAGGAACACCAGCGCGAAATACTGCGGCTGCTCCTTGCTGAACTCGTAGAGCCGCCAGGCGGCCGCGCGCACGTCGTCGATCGGATCGGCGCTCGGCGCGTCGGCCAGTTCACGTGCCCCGAGATCGCGCAGCCCCTCTTCGGCCAGGGCATAGAAGATCTCGTCCTTCGACGTGAAGTAGCCGTAGATCGCGCCGGGGCTGTATTCCACCCGCGCGGCGATGTTGCGGATGGACACCTGGCCGTAGCCGTGGGTGATGAAGAGGTCGAGCGCCGCGTCGAGAATGGCGCGACGCGTCGTCTCGCGCATTTCGAGCAGGCGGGCTTTGCGGCCGGTCGGCCGCCCTTCTGGAGTCATGACTGAACGCCGTTCAGTAGTCTAAACGACGTTCAGTCGAGGTGGCAACGTAGAGGGCGGTCTTCAGACCGCCCTGGGTCAGGCGGACCTGACGGTCCGCCTCTACGTACCCGAGAGCGCCTTGGATATGGCGGCGCGGAGGGCCGGATCCTCGGGCGTGACCTCGCTCGGGAAGAACGCCACCACCTTGCCCTGCTTGTCCACCAGGTACTTGCTGAAGTTCCACGCCGGCAGCTTCCCGGACGCGCCGAGGAAGGCATACACCGGCGACTGGCCGGCGCCCTTCATGGTGACCACCTTCTCGAACATCGGAAAGGTGACGTCGTAGGTCAGCTTGCAGAAGGTGGCGATCTCCTGCGCGCTGCCCGGCTCCTGCCCGCCGAAGTCGTTGCTCGGGAAACCGAGCACGTTGAACCCCTTCCCTTTCATCTCGCGCTGGAGCTTTTCGAGCCCTTCGTATTGGGGGGTGAAGCCGCACTTGCTGGCAACGTTCACGACCAGGCTCACCTTGCCCTTGTACTGCGCCAGGTTGCCGGGCTTGCCGTCGAGGCTCATGGTCTTGAGGTCGTAGAACGACGGCGGCTGCTGCGCGGCGGTCGGCCATACGAGGCTCACGCTCACGAGCAGTACAGCGGCGGCGAATCGAGTCGTTCGCATAGGTCTTCTCCTGCCGCGATTCTAGTCCTTGGACCGCCGAAGCGCGCAGCGCGAAGGCGTCCCAACCGCTGGCGCGTCGTCCCGTCTAAGCAGCACGGAGGGCGAGATGAAGCTGATTCACACCGCCGCGGTTCTGCTGGCACTTGCGGCGCCGGCGGCCGGAGCGCAGACGCCGTCGATCGTCGAGGGACGTCTCGACGAACGGCGCATCACCGGCTCTCTCGAGCGCGAGTTCACGGCGATCATGGGTGCCAGCGCCGACCCTTCGTGGATCGGCTACGCGGTGCGCGGGCGCGACCGCACCAGCGGCGACGGCTGCTGGAACGGGCGCGACGGCCGGCGCACGACGCCGGTGAAGCTCGAAGGGTCGTCGGATCTCTACGTGCTCTATCGCGTGGAAAACCGCGCGGTGGGACGGATTCAGATCGCCTCGCCCGAGTGCGCCCTCGACGTGGGTGGGCTGACGCTGCATTGGCTCGCCAACGTGTCGTCGTCCGCGAGCCTGGACTGGCTGGCCACCTTCACGCGCGGAGACGCGCCGCAGAAGGTCGCGAGCGGCGCGGTGCTCGCGACGGCGCTGCACGGCGACTCCGCGGCGGTGGAGCGGTTGATGACGTTGGCGAAGGACGGGCGCGAGCGCAACATCCGCTCGACGGCGCTCTTCTGGCTCAGTCAACGCGCCGGCGAGCGGGCGGTCGGGGCGATCGCCGAGGCCATCGACCGCGACCCGGACACACAGGTGAAGCGTCAGGCCGTGTTCGCACTCAGCCAGTTGCCGCGCAACGAGAGCGTGCCGCGGCTCATCGATGTGGCGAAGAACAACCGCAATCCCGAGGTGCGGAAGCAGGCGATGTTCTGGCTCGGCCAGTCGCAGGATCCGCGGGCGCTGGCGTTCTTCGAACAGGTGTTGCAAAGCCGATAGGCGGGTCTAAAGACCGCCCTCTACGTACGTAGAGGGCGGTCTTCAGACCGCCCTGACAGGCGTTAGAATCCCTCCACCTGGAGGGATTCATGCGTCAGCTCGTCCGCTCTCCGCGCCTTCTCCTCTCCCTTGGCTCTGTGCTGCTGGCCGGCGCCGGCGCCATGGTGGCCGCCGAACGTTCGTCGACCGCGATGGCCGACGCCGCCACCGCGTTCGTGGCCAGCCTCACCCCCGAACAGCGGCAGAAAGCCATGTTCCCCGTCGAGGGCGATGAGCTGACGCACTGGAACTTCATCCCCACCGAGACGTTTCCGCGCAACGGCCTCACCGTGAAAGAGATGACCGACGCGCAGCGCGCCCTGGCGCACAACTTGATGAAGGCCGGCCTGAGCCAGCGCGGCTACATGACGGCGACCTCGATCATG
>Ga0163163_10003272_pt1 | contig 13733 bp, 11 predicted proteins | sample S65metaG_FD_119766 | JGI IMG/M metagenome (GOLD analysis project Ga0163163, IMG submission 119766) | Switchgrass rhizosphere microbial communities from Kellogg Biological Station, Michigan, USA - S6-5 metaG | ecosystem: Host-associated > Plants > Roots > Rhizosphere > Soil | place: USA... | reverse complement strand
CTCGGGGATGACGGCGGCGCGCCCGGTCGCCGCGTCCGGCACGAAAGTGAAGCGCACCACCTTGAGATTGGCGAGCAGCGCATCCGGGCCGACGTTGTAGGGCCGCGTGGGGTCGTTGTCGAAGGCGCCGGGGTCGAAGGTGATGGGCTCGAAGGGGCTGCGGTCCAGCAGCAAATCCCCGCGCACCTCGCGCACGCCGCGGTCACGCACGTGCCTGGCCAACAACCACAAGTTTTCCAAATTGAGTTTTGGATCTCCGCGGCCGCGGATTATCAAGCTACCGTCCAGGATACCGTTTGTTATCGGCCCGTCGGCCCATACCTCGGTCTTCCAGGTGTAGGTGGGGCCCAGCAGTTCCATGGCCGCGAAAGTGGTCACCAGCTTCATGGTGGAAGCGGGGTTCATGGGCTTGGCGACGTTGACGGCGAGGTGAGGCAAAGCCGAGCCGAGCTCCTGCACCTGGACGGCAACAGACGAGGTAGGGATGTTGGCCGACTTTAAGCCAGTGGCGACAGACGCAGGGAGCGTTGTTAGCGGTTGGGGAGGACCATGCTGAGGGAGCGCATCAAGAGGGAGAAGCGCCAACAAGAACAGGCAGAAGCGAGAAGCGAGCTTGATCGTCACAGGCCGCAGTATGCCAGCGGCTACAAAGACATGCGAGAGATTCGGTAGGTGCCTGCTCCCTTCTCCCCGGACCGCCGAAGCGTCGTGCCAAGGAAACGGCACAGCGTAGGCGGTCCACTGCAGCGCTTCAGCGGCCCCGTTGCCTTGGGGGCTACGCTTACGCGCTGCGGAGAAGGGCCGGGGATGAGGGTAACGAGAAGTCGAACACGAAAATTTCACCGATCTTCGATAATGCGGCACTCCAGCTCGCGCATGCGCCGTTGCAGTTCGTCGATGCGTTCGAGCAACCCGAGTACCAACGAAGTGGCTCCCGTATCCAGTTCAAACGCTTGCCGCAGGTCGCGTGCCCTGCGCGCTAATCTGGCTGACCGCCCTTGGAATTGCCACTGCTCCACGGATACTTGGTGAAGCTCGTGGCCAAACGCTCCATGCTCCACCAACTCCGCGAGTTCAGTAACACTCAGCCCTGACAACACCACCATTCGTTCAAAGGAAATGACTTCTCCTTCGTCCAGGAACTGCAGTTCCCCGCCTTGTTCCATTGGTTTGCTCATTGAAAATGCCCCCTCGGGTCGAATCCCGATATCTCCGCCAGCTCCTTGTACAAGGCCTTCTCCTTGTCGCCGGCCGCCGACGGCGTGACGATGGTCAACACGCAGTACAGGTCCCCCGCGTTGCCCGTCCCCGGCCGCGGCAGCCCCTTTCCGCCCACGCGCAATTTCTGCCCGGCCTTCGACCCAGGCCGGATGGTCAGGGAAACGCGCCCGTCCAGGGTGGGCACTTCAATCTTCGCCCCCAGCACGGCTTCCCACGGCGCGACGGGGAGTTCCAGGTACAAGTCGTGCCCCGACACCTTGAACAAATGGTGGGGCTGCAGCGAAATGTTCAGGTACAGGTCGCCGGCCGGGCCGCCGTTCAGCCCCGCGCCGCCCTTGCCCGGCACGCGCAGCCGCTGGCCGTCGGTGGCGCCCGGCGGCACGCGCACCCGCACGCTTTTGGGCGTGCGGCGGACCATGCCGTCGGGGCCGATTTCGGGCATGGCGAGCTGCAGGTTCAGCTCGGTGCCGCGGTAGGCATCCTCGAGCGCGAGCTGCGCATTGGCCTCGAAATCCTGCCCCGGCATGGAGAAAGTCTCGGCGCCGGCGCGCGCGCCGCGCCCCCGGCCGCCGGCACCGCGCGTGCCGCGCCCCAGCATATCGAAAAGGTCCGAGAGGTCGATGCCGCCCAGGTCCACCCCCTCGGTGCTGAAGCCGCCCTGGCCGAAGTTGTGCTCCCAGCCGGGTGGCGGCCGGAAGTCCTCGCCCGACTGGTGGCTGCCGAGGTGATCGTAGGCGGCGCGCTTGTCCTTGTCGGACAGGGTCTGGTAAGCCTCGGCCACCTCCTTGAATTTTTCCTCGGCATCCTTTTCCTTGGAAACGTCCGGGTGGTATTTGCGCGCCAGGCGCCGGTAGGCCTTCTTGATGTCGTCGTCCGAGGCGCCCCGGTCGACGCCCAGCGTGGCGTAGTAGTCCTTGTACTTCATGGGCCGTTTGATCCTGTCTGGAGTCCTCTATCCAGGGTAGATGCACTCGGGCAGCAGGGTTTTCAAGAGTCGGGTCATTCGCCTTCCGCTGTGGTTTTCGTTTCGCTAAAGGCGGCCGGTCCCTACAGGGCATCGGCGCTGCGGTAAACCCGGTCGAAACGCGCCGCGCCGCCCGCGGCGCAGAGTGGGCCCACCGGATGGTCGGGGAACCTCTCGGGCTCGGCGGCCTCGAAAACCACCGGTCTGGAGCAGAAACCCCTTGCAAAGTCGGGGTTGTGCCTTTATTATTAGCACTCGCCGCAGTTGAGTGCTAACAGATTCGCTATGATGACGGCACTCGCTGCCCAGGCACCCTAGGTTCCCTTTTCCGCGACCCAGGCCGTAATCGGAGTCAGCGGTTACTCACTTACTTGTTTTAAAAAGGAGATTGTTCTCATGAAGATTCGTCCCCTGCATGACCGCGTGGTTGTCGAGCGCATCGAAGGCGAGAGCAAGTCGGCCGGCGGCATCGTCATTCCCGACAACGCGGCCGAGAAGCCCGACCAGGGCAAGGTCATCGCCGTCGGCAACGGCAAGATCCTCGAAGACGGCAAGGTGCGCGCGCTGGACGTGAAGGTCGGCGACCGCATTTTGTTCGGCAAGTATTCCGGCACCGCCGTGAAGATCGAAGGCACCGAATACCTCGTGATGCGTGAAGACGACATCATGGGAATCATCGCCTGAGCGTCATCCCTTTACGCAAACGCGCGACCGCCGACATTCGACTGAATTCCTAAGGAGTTAAAGATGGCTGCTAAAGACGTACGTTTCCACGAGGACGCCCGGGTTCGCATGCTCGAAGGCGTCAACATTCTCGCCAACGCCGTGAAGGCCACGCTGGGACCCAAGGGCCGCAACGTGGTGCTCGAGCGCTCGTTCGGCGCCCCCACCGTGACCAAGGACGGCGTGTCCGTGGCCAAGGAAATCGAGCTCAAGGACAAGTTCCAGAACATGGGCGCGCAGATGGTGAAGGAAGTCGCCTCCAAGACTTCCGACGTCGCCGGTGACGGCACCACCACCGCCACCGTGCTGGCACAGGCCATCGTGCGCGAGGGCAGCAAGTACGTGGCCGCCGGCATGAACCCCATGGACTTGAAGCGCGGCATCGACAAGGCCGTGGCCGCCGTGGTTGAAGAGCTGAAGAAGATCTCCAAGCCCTGCACCACCAGCAAGGAAATCGCCCAGGTGGGCGCTATCTCGGCCAACGCCGACGCCGACATCGGCAAGATCATCGCCGACGCCATGGAAAAGGTGGGCAAGGAAGGCGTCATCACCGTCGAAGACGGCAAGGGCCTGAACAACGAACTCGAAGTCGTGGAGGGGATGCAGTTCGACCGCGGGTATCTCTCGCCCTACTTCATCAACAACCCCGACAAGCAGATCACCGTGCTGGACAACCCGTACGTGCTGCTGTTCGACAAGAAGATCTCCAACATCCGCGAGCTGCTGCCGGTGCTGGAAGGCGTGGCCAAGGCCAGCCGTCCGCTGCTGATCATCGCCGAGGACGTGGAAGGCGAAGCGCTCGCCACCCTGGTGGTGAACAACCTGCGCGGCATCCTGAAAACGTGCGCGGTCAAGGCCCCGGGCTTCGGCGACCGCCGCAAGGCCATGCTCGAAGACATCGCCATCCTGACCGGCGGCCAGGTGATCGCCGAGGAAGTCGGCCTCACGCTCGAAAAGGCCACCCTGAAGGACCTGGGCCAGGCCAAGCGCGTCGAGATCGGCAAGGAAGAGACCACCGTCATCGACGGCGCGGGCGACGCCAAGGCCATCGAGGCGCGCGTCAAGAACATCCGCGTGCAGATCGAGGAAGCCACCTCCGACTACGACAAGGAAAAGCTGCAAGAGCGCGTTGCGAAACTCGCCGGCGGCGTGGCCCTGATCAAGGTCGGCGCTTCCACCGAAATCGAAATGAAGGAAAAGAAGGCCCGCGTCGAAGACGCGCTGCACGCCACCCGCGCCGCCGTTGAAGAAGGCATCGTGGCCGGCGGCGGCGTGGCTCTGCTGCGCGCCCGTTCCGCCATCGACAAGCTCAAGGGCGACAACGACGAGCAGAACGCCGGCATCAAGATCATCGCCCGCGCCATCGAAGAGCCGCTGCGCGCCATCGTGGCCAACGCCGGCGCCGAACCCTCGGTGGTGGTGAACAAGGTGGTCGAAGGCAAGGGCAACTACGGCTTCAACGCCCAGACCGAAGCCTACGGCGACCTGGTCGAAATGGGCGTGGTCGATCCCACCAAGGTGACCCGCACCGCGCTGCAAAACGCGGCCTCCGTGGCCTCCCTCATCCTTACCACCGACTGCGGCGTCGCCGAGCTGGTGGAAGAGAAGAAGGGCGGCGGCGGCATGCCCGACATGGGCGGCATGGGCGGCATGGGTGGCATGGGTGGCATGGGCGGCATGGACATGTAAGAGGGTCTCCCTCGAACGCCCGGCAGCACCGCAGTGCAAAAGCCCCGCTTCCGCGGGGCTTTTTTTTCGGCCGCCTTTGGGCCGTCGTCGCCGCGTGGTATCCAAGTCCGCGCGATGCGGCTTTGCACAATGAACAAGGACGGCCAAAAGCAAGACGTCCTCTGCTCGGGATCACGGGGAAGCCGGCTCGGCGCTCGAATGAAAAATGCTGCATCGCACTTAACACCAGTTAATTTCTGCCGAATGCTTTTTTGACAAAAGTGCCGGTGTTTCACTCTGAAAATATATTGTGCCGTCCAACCGAACGGCGAATAATGACCACGCCGTGACAATGAGTTGTAGGCGAGACTGTAAAGCGCGGCTGCATCAAGTCGTGCGCGTTCGATCGGCCATACCACAACAAAAGAGGGGATGCTGATGAGTGCAACAGCGCAGAGTGCGGGACAGGCGCCGCGAGGCGAAGCAAGGCCCATGACGGCCGAGGAGCGGAAAGTCATTTTCGCCTCGTCGCTGGGCACGGTGTTCGAGTGGTAAGACTTTTACCTGTTCGGTTCGCTGGCCGCCTTCATCGGCAATCAGTTCTTCGCGCCCCTCGACCCGACGGCGCGGTTCATCATGACCCTGCTCAGTTTCGCCGCCGGGTTCGCCGTGCGGCCCTTCGGCGCGCTGGTGTTCGGGCGGCTTGGCGACCTGCTCGGGCGCAAATACACCTTCCTCATCACCATCGTGATCATGGGCACCTCCACCCTGGCGGTGGGCCTGCTGCCGGGCTACGCCACCTGGGGCATCTGGGCGCCGATCGTGCTCATCACCTTTCGCCTGCTGCAGGGCCTCGCCCTGGGCGGCGAATACGGCGGCGCCGCCACCTATGTGGCCGAGCACGCGCCGCCGGGCAAGCGCGGCTTCTACACCAGCTTCATCCAGACCACGGCCACGCTGGGCCTGTTCCTGTCGCTGGTCATCATCGTGTTCACGCGCACCCAGATGGGCGACAAGGATTTCGCCGACTGGGGCTGGCGCATCCCGTTCTGGATTTCCGCCATCCTGCTCATCGTCTCGGTGTGGATACGGCTGACGCTGAACGAGTCGCCGGCCTTCCTCAAGATCAAGGCCGAGGGCAAGCATTCCACCCAGCCGCTCACCGACTCCTTCGCCAAGTGGACCAACCTGAAGATCGTCATCCTGGCGCTGGTCGGCCTTACCATGGGGCAGGCGGTGGTGTGGTACGCGGGGCAGTTCTACGCGCTGTTCTTCCTCACCCAGACGCTGAAGGTGGATCTCACCACGGCCAACTACATGATCGCGGCGTCGCTGCTCATCGGCACGCCGTTCTTCATCGTGTTCGGCGCGCTGTCGGACAAGATCGGCCGCAAGCCCATCATCATGGCCGGCTGCCTCTTGGCGGTGCTCACCTACTTCCCCATCTTCAAGGGCATCGCGCAGTTCGCCAACCCCGCCTTGTACGCCGCTCAGCAGAAGTCGCCGGTGGTGGTGCAGGCCGACCCGGCCGACTGCTCGTTCCAGCTCAAGCTGACCGGCACCGAGACCTACACCAGCTCCTGCGACATCGCCAAGTCCACCCTGGCCAACCTGTCGGTGAACTATTCGCACGAGGACCTGCCGGCTGGCTCGGTGGCGAAAATCAAGATTGGCGACAAGGTGGTGGACAGCTACGACCCCAAGAAGCTCACGGGCGACGCCGTCAAGGCCGCGCCGGCCGCGTTCACCGCCGGGGTGGGCGGCGCGGTGAAGTCCGCCGGCTACCCCGCCAAGGCCGACCCGGCGCAGGTGAACTACGTGGGCACGGTGCTGCTGCTGCTGGTGCTGGTGATCTACGTGACCATGGTGTACGGTCCCATCGCGGCCATGCTGGTGGAGCTCTTCCCCACGCGCATCCGCTACTCGTCCATGTCGCTGCCCTACCACATCGGCAACGGCTGGTTCGGCGGCTTCCTGCCGGCCACGTCGTTCGCCATCGTGGCGGCCACCGGCGACGTGTACTCGGGCCTGTGGTACCCCATCACGGTGGCGGCCATCACCTTCGTGATCGGCACCATTTTCATCAAGGAAACGAAGGACGTGGACATTCACGACCCGGACCTGAAACACGCGCCGGTGCGCTGAGGCCCGCGGCCGACAAGCATACGGAGGAGGAGGGGTGTAAGTTGCGGCCGGGAGCGATCCCGGCCGTTTTTTTGTCGGGAAGAGGCCGGAATCATGGTATACCGCCCTCGCGCCAGGGCCGGCCGCGCGCTTTGCGGCATCCCGCGATCACCCGTATAATGCGCCCTCTTCCTGCGTGCCCCGTTCGGGGGCGTGCCCAAAAGGCCAAGTAGCTCAGTCGGTAGAGCAGCGGACTGAAAATCCGTGTGTCGGTGGTTCGATTCCGCCCTTGGCCACCAGCTCTCCTAGCATTTTGTGAAAGTAGACGCTAACCTTCGTCTACAAAAACGTCCCCTTCGTCTACAAAATGCTTGTCGTCGGGTCGTTCCACTGGAGAATTTACTAACGGGAGGGCCACATGTACCGGCAGGCTGCTCAACGTTTCGCGGGCGGGTGTCTGATGATCGTGCGTCAGAAAGATGAGCACGGGGTTGAGTTTCTAGGCTCAGGCTTTTTGTGTCACGAAAAAGGCTACGTTTTAACCGCTGCTCACAACATTTCGCTGGCCGACAAACTCAAGGCGACGATCCTTCCGCCGGCTGATCAATTCAACCCGGTGACCATGGATCGGGTGAACGTTCTTGATCTCACTGTTGCGCAGCACGACCCGGCAAACGACGTTGCCTTACTAAAGATCGTTACCCCCCCACCTATTTCGGTTGCTAAAGATTCCCTAGGCAATGAGGAAGCAGTCATGGTCGGTTCGTCCGCTTGCTATTTGGGGTTTCCCTATGCTCAATCCGGCCTTCATTCGTTGAAAATCGGTGGAAGCGTAATTAGCGCGAAGGTGATTTCAACAACTGGATGTCGGCAACTGCAGTTTGATGCCAACGTACATGAAGGGAATAGCGGTGGCCCTCTCATCGATCTCAATTCGGGGCAAATAGTGGGCATCGTCTCTGGACGCTTTAGTCCGACAGGAAGCGGGGGAATGGTTCGGATAGGCAACCACTCTCTCGGTACGGATAGCACCATTTCCTACGCTTCGGGCATTAGCTATGCCAAGGCTCTCTTGAAGGCTGAGGGAATCAATGGATGAGTTGGCATTCGATCGGGGCGAATTTGACGGTCTTGTCGACGAAATTGTGCCGGCTTATCAACGAGTACAAGTTAAGAAAGCCCTGGACCTGGAATCGACGACAGAAGCTCACTTCGATGACATTGGCCTCTCTATCACCGGAGAAAAGAGGGAGAACAGTTCAATGTTCTACACCGGCGCACCCGGTCAGGTTGGGACCGGCGTCTGGGATTACATAAAAGCAGAGACATACGATTTGCTTTGCACAAAATCGGCCAAATACGCGTCTGACAGAAAGGAGGGTAGTGCTACGGTGAAGAACGTCATTACTATCGTCGCAACTGCTGCTGCCGCTCATTTTAATGTCGCTGCTGGTGTAATGACCGGCGCAGTTACCGTTTGCTTGATTAGTGCATTGAAGATCGGAAAAAACGCTTGGTGCCAAGCAAACCGGCCTTAAGCGAAGTAGTCGAATCTAACGGAGTGGACGAATCCTCTCGCCCTTCCGGTTGCGCGTATAACGCTCCGTCATTGCGCGGTTCTTATGCCCGAGTAGTTTCTGGGCGCGCGCAAGATTCTCGGTGTCCGTCGCAGCTTTCGCCCGGATGTCCCGAAACTGAAAATTCACGCCAGCCAATGCGCGTGCCTTGTCGAATCGGGACCGCAGGGCGAATGATGTAAGCCGCTGGCCGTTCTCATCCTGTATCAACCATAGGCCAGTTGCCCGCCGTGGCCGCGACGTGATGCGCTCGATGACGGCGCGCAGCTCGCCCTCGACAGCTATTCGCAATTTCCTCCCGGTCTTGCCCTGGGTGAGCCACAGGGCTCCGTCGCGCACGTCGGCGCGCATGATCTTAATGACGTGGCCTGGGCGCTGGTCTGTGAGATAGGCAACGTCCATGGCGTCCTGCACGGTGAAGTGCGCGCGGTCCCAAACGGCGCGGAATTCGTCATCCTCTACGTAGCGGTCTCTGCCCGTCTCCTTAAACCCTTTGACGCCCGCGCATGGATTCGGCGAGCTGGTGTAGCCCCACTCGCGCGCGCAGTTAAAAATGTGACGGAGCAACGCTTTCTCGCGGTTGGCGCGCACTTTGGCGGTCCTGCCTCGCGTGTCCAGGTACCGGCGCACATGGCGCGGCTTGATGTCGTCAAGCGGAACCTGGCCGAATACCGCTACCAAGGTTTTAATTTCCTTTTCGTTGTCTCGCTGAGTACGCGGTACTTTTGTCGGCAGAATCTCGCGGCGATATGCGATCGGGAAGGCGTTGAATCCCGGGCCATCTCGGTAGCACTGCACGTGCCAGGGCAACCCCAGCCAGGCATCCACGAGATGCTCATAGCCGGGGCGATCTTTGCGCGGGCTTTCGGAGCCGTAGCCCGTGATGCTGGCGTATACCAATCGGGGATTGGCTTTGTGCAATCGCGCATAGCCTATGCCAAGTTCGTCGGCCTTTCCATGCCGGAAATTCTCGATCAGTACGTCCGCGTCTCGGCATAGATCGATGAGTGCCTGCACGCCGCCCGCCGATTTTAAGTCCAGCGCAAGCGTCCGCTTTCCGCGGTTCCAAACGTGCGCCGCAGCCACATGCCGGAAGGGTTCGCCGCCTGGCGGCTCCACCTTGATTACATCCGCGCCATTGTCGGCGCACATCATGCCCACCAGCGGCCCTGCCAGTCCCCACCCCAGGTCAAGGACCGTTAGCCCGTTCAACAAGCCGTTCATGCGCCAAAAGGTTCCTCGTCATTGGCCGCCTCCTGGGCGCAAGCCTCATGCCATGATTCCACCGCTAATCTCCAGTCCTATAAACTCGCGCATACTAGGGCTCGCGAGACGTCCCGGCCAACTGCATTTTTCAAATATCAACCTTAAATAAAATTGAAACGATGAGGATCACCCTTAAGCAGATGGCCGTCTTTGACGCGATTGCAAGGTTGGGAAGCGTCGTCAAGGCATCCGAGGAGCTGTCTGTCAGCCAGTCCGCCGTCAGCATGGCGCTGTCCGAGTTGGAATCCCAATTGGGAATGCCGCTGTTCAACCGGGTGCATCGACGGCTGCTGTTGAACGAAGAGGGGCGGCGCCTTCAGCCTCAGGTCCGGTCGGTACTGCTGGGCGTTCGCGACGTCGAGCGTTGGTCAGACAAGGCTCCCATCGAGGGAACCATAAGGATAGGCGCCAGCAGCATGATCGGAAATTATCTTCTGCCGGCGGTATGCGCCCGTTTTCTGGCGACCCACCCCGGGGTGCGGCTATCGCTGCTCGTTCTTCCTACCGCCGAAGTGGTTCAGAAGGTGGACGACTTCTCCATTGATCTCGCCTTCATCGAAACTCCCACGATACGGTCGAGTCTTCACATGACCCGTTGGTTGGAGGATGAGCTGGCGGTGTTGTGCGGTCCCATGCATCGCCTGGCCAAACGGCGCCGCATCGACCCCGGCCATCTTGAAAACGAGACGTGGTACCTGCAGCAACAAGGCTCCGTCACGCGAACCTTCTTCACGCGAGCCATGCTGCAGCATGTCAATTCCATCCGCATTGGCCTCGAAACCAACAGTATCGAAACCATCAAACGGGCTCTCGCAGGCGGTATGGGGATCGGATGTCTGTCGCGACGTTACGTCGAAGAAGAACTGCGAGGCGGATCACTGTGTGAACTCAAAGTGCGGGGCCTGCATATCACACGGACCCTGAGCATTGCTTCGAGGAAAGACGTGGTCCAAGGACAGGTTTCAAGCGAATTCATTCAATTCACGATCGACTATTACCGCAATCAGCAAAGCGGTTCCGGCAGGTCGCGTCCTTCTTGAATACCGCCCAGCGTTGTTGGCGGCCACCTTGGCATTCTGACAGCGGCAGTGACTGCTTGTGACGCTGGCGTCACAAGAAGCCGACGATCGTCAGTTTTGCTGAGGATAATGATCAAAAGAATGCCATAACTCCCTTCGAGGCCCTACCTACAATCGCAAAGAATCCAATGGAGGCCTCGTCGGGAGAAAAACCGCGAACGCGGGCTTGGACGGGTCGGATACTCCAGCCGCAATTGTGCATGCCGGTCCGCAGAGGTATCGATTCAATAGGAGGGGAAATGGTAAAGCGGTGGGTCATCTTAGCCATTGGCATGGTCTGTGGCGGCGCGCTGTATGATTCATCGGCTTTTGCACAGGAGTATCCTTCACGGCCTCTGCGTCTCATCGTGCCGTATACGGCAGGCGGAGTTTATGACCCCCTCATGCGGGCGGGTGCGACCGCCCTGCAGCGCCAACTCGGGCAGCCTGTGATTGTCGAGAATCGCACCGGGGGCGACTTGGTGGTCGGCGCCCAGGCGGTCACGCATGCGCCGGCCGATGGATACTCGATGTTCGCCGCGGGCCCGAGCGTCACCACTTGGCCCGTATTCAACCGAGAGAGTCCCGTCGACCTGGTTCGCGATTTTGACCCAGTAATCAAGCTGCTCGACGTAACGGGGACTGCAATCATCGTCAGCGGCGAGGTTCCGGCCAACAATCTTCGCGAATTTATCAAATACGCGAGAGACAATCCCGGCAAGCTGAATTATGGACACGCGAGCCGGGCGCTCATGCTGGCTACAGAATCGTTCAAACACGCGGCCGGAGTCGACATGGTGGCCGTGCCGTACAAGGGAATTGCGGATGTCATGAACGCCATTCTCGGAAACAACATTCAGGTGGTCTTGAATTCCCCTGAAACCTTTCTGCCCCATATGAAGACGGGGAAGGTGAAATTGCTGGCCATTTTGGCAAAAGAGCGCATGGCATCTTTTCCAAGCGTTCCAACCGCGGAAGAAGAGGGACTAAAGGGGTTGGCATACAGCACCTGGCTGGGCATCTTGGTCGCCAAGAGTACCCCGAAGAGCATTATTGCCAGGTTGAACAAGGAATGGACGTCCGCCATAAAAAGTGACGAGTTTCTGGCCGTCTATACCAAAGTATTCCATGGGGATGCCAGGCTTGCGCCGGGCACACCGGAGGAGTTCGGGCGGTTTCTCGATGAGGAACTGAGGCGTTGGGCCGATATTGCGCGTTACGCTAAGATTCAGCCGGATTAGCTCGTCGCGCTGCTGGAAAGCCGCTTTTGGGAGGCTAGCAGAGGTTGCGACAATGGTCGCCGCTCGGGACGGTTCTCGAAAATGAAGGGTTGACAAAGATTTGTACCGCCAACCTGTTGGCGTCGTCAGTTCACCTTGACACCGGCCGTCGTGACAAGATTCTCGTAGGTCCGCGCCATCTGATCGAGGAAGCGCGCAAATTCTGCCGGTGGCATTTCTGTCGAGCATAATGGAACCGCCGTTCGCGGAGCCGTAATTTAGCTCGCCCGGGTTAGTAGGAGCCGCCCCGCAGCTCTGATGTTCATTTTTTCTGAAGTAACTCTTCTGTAATACGAAATCGAATCGACGGCGCTTGTGCCGTGTCACAGATAATTTCTGGCCAGGAGTGCCAGCGAATCAGGCATCTTGAACTTTAGGATCAAATAATTGAATGTAAAAGTACTGGCCAACCTGTAAGAATATCTTTCCGGCCGTCACGGTCAATTTGGAGAACCCCATGAAGGCAAAACGCTCTCTCACATCGCCGACTTCACGACATGGAGAAGCTTCCCAATGACCGCCTCCACTCGGCCCACTTCGGTCTTTAACGCCACCTCAAAGGTTTTGACCGGCCCATTCGTAACAGAAGGTCCAGGTGACACGCCGGAAGTGTTCGCCGCGAAGCTGGCGAAGCTGCGGGCGGAATACGGCACGCCGTATGTCGCGTTCGCAAATGCGATTCGTGCCGGGAAGGTGGACCGTGCCGCAGTGGCGGCTTTTACCGGCGATCTCGCCATGTTGATGCGGCGCGTGGCGACGATCGAGGGAGTGGTCGCTTTCACCGCCGACCCGTACGGCGTGGACCTCGTGTGCCGGCTCACCCATCCGATGGCGGTTGCGTATGGCTACTGGAAACTGGATCGCCCCCCTCTCGTTGACCGCCTGGCGGCGTTGGCCGCCGAATTCGGCTGGAAAAATGAGGCTATCCTGCACGGGGAGCCGTCGCTCGCCGTCGATGTATATCTTCGGCTTCGGGAAGCGTTGGCTCCGTCTTCGATCGAAGGTGCCATAGCGTCGAGCGCGCCGGAGTCGGAATGGGCGTCCGTAGTCGGTCCGCTTAGCGAGGGCCTCCGCCAGCACTATGGAGCGAGCCCCGAAGGGTGCGCTGCGGTCACCGCCATTGCCGAGATGGATGAGCACAGAGGGCCGGAGCGCTTTGCCATGGTCGCGGAGTTCGCCCGCTCCGCTCGACAGCAGCGCGCGGCGGTCCGCGCCGTGAGGGAGGCATACACCTGCTGGAACTACATGTGGCAATACTGGGCCGGCGAGAAATCGGATGTCCGGCTGAACATGACCTCTAACAGACGTCTGGAAAGGACAAACTAAATGTCGACTATCGGGTCCGAGATGATCAAACCGGCGGAGTTCAGATCTCAGGTAATGAAGATCCAGAAAGATTTGACTGCGAACAACGGTCCATTCATGAAGTCGCTCTGCAGCGGCGCTCTTCCCAAAGAGAAAGTAAAACTTTGGGCGATCGAATTCTTCAACTTTACTCGATGGATGGTTACCGGCTGCGTCACGGTACCCAACGCCTTTCATGACAGGAGCGAAGAATCGCTGCACGCGAAGCTGGATAACGCATTGGGCGAGTTCGGATTCAAGGAGGTCAACATCCATCCCTTCCTCGCTCTCGACTTGGCCTACGAACTCGGGGCGACATGGGAGGAAGCTCGCGATCACATCCCGCTTCCCACCACGATCTGGTACATCCGGCAGCGGCTCGGTTCGAAGGAGAACGCTCTTGGCGCGGCAACGAACATCATTGAGGCCGACAATCAGGTCACTTGTTCGATGGTTTTCGATGCGATGACAACGAAGTACGGTGTCAGCGCCAAGGCCGCTTCCTACT
>Ga0163163_10003270_pt1 | contig 13737 bp, 8 predicted proteins | sample S65metaG_FD_119766 | JGI IMG/M metagenome (GOLD analysis project Ga0163163, IMG submission 119766) | Switchgrass rhizosphere microbial communities from Kellogg Biological Station, Michigan, USA - S6-5 metaG | ecosystem: Host-associated > Plants > Roots > Rhizosphere > Soil | place: USA: Michigan... | reverse complement strand
GACTCTTGACGTCTTGAAGCCCGCCCCGACCTTCCGGGGAGTTGTATGTCCTGGGCTAAGCAAACTAAATTGTGGGGCACATTCAAGCTTGTGCTGTTGCTGTGCCTCGCAATTCACTCCTCGGAAATTCACGCCGAACGACTTCCAGTAAAGATCTACACCACCGCCGACGGACTCGCGCGCGACCAAATTAATCGGATCGTCCAGGACTCTCATGGCTTCCTATGGTTCTGTACAGTCGAAGGACTCTCTCGCTTCGACGGTTATAGATTCACGAACTATACAACCGCAAACGGACTTCCCAGCGGCATGGTCAATGACTTACTGGAAACCCGCGATGGAACTTTTTTAGTTGCCACCACTAATGGGCTATGCAGGTTTAATCCACGCGGAGCTCCAATGTTCACTACCTGGCGTCCGGCTGAGCCCGGTGCGGAAGTGATTAATGAGTTGATCGAAGATCGTGCGGGTAGGATCTGGTGTGGGACAAACGCGGGTCTCTATTGGATTGACACGACGAGCGGTGCCTGGAGCTTTCACTTCGTCGACTTAGGACTACGCCGAGAAAACTTCGATTCATGGCTCGTGGAATCGTTGATTGAAGATAGAACTGGAGCCTTGTGGGTTGGAACGCGTGGTAATGCACTCTGCCGCTACCGACCTGACGGCCGAACTGACAGGTTTACTGTTACCCAAGGATTACCGAGTAATCGCATCACAGCTTTGCTGGAAGATAGTGCCGGACAGTTGTGGGTTGGAACCCCGCGTGGTGTATGCCAACTTACCCATCTCAATTCGCATCGTCCAATTGTTGCCCGCGTATACACGGTAAAGGATGGTCTAACCGACAACTGGGTAACTACCATTTTTCAGTCGAGGGAAGGAAAGATCCTGATTGGCAGCAGGGGGTATACCGAGATCGTCAATTCTTCTACCGATTCCAATCCGCAGCTCCAGAGCTATACGACTGCACAAGGCCTAAGCGTTAACAGCATCAATGCCATCTCGGAAGATCGTGATGGAAATCTGTGGCTCGGAACTGACAATGGTGGGGCAATCAAGATCGCTCGAAACGGGTTCAAGACTTTTGGACCAGTCGACGGACTCGCAGATGGCGAGATCTCGTCACTCTTTCAAGACCAAAGTGGTCAGATCTGCGCATTCATAAGAGACCGGCAAGGTAACGAATTCATAACTCACTTCGAAGAACAACAGTTCGCATCCCTTCGTCTTCATCTGCCGAAGGGACTTAAAAATGTGGGCTGGGGTTGGGGACAGCAGGCTTTTCAGGACAAAGCTCGGGAGTGGTGGGCGCCTACGGGGGATGGATTGTACCGGTTCCAGTCGGCCACGAGTTTTGCCCAATTGGCCCACACACGGCCAACAACAGTTTATAGCAGCAAGAATGGACTCGTCACGGATGATGTCTTTACCCTATTTGAAGATTCCCGGGGTGACGTGTGGATCGGGTCAATCTCACCAAGCCTCAATGGGATGACTCGTTGGAAACGCTCTCAGCAAGCACTCCATACTTTTACAGAAGCTGAAGGTCTACCATCAACAAATGTTCTTCCCACTGCTTTCGGTGAAGATCAAGCAGGTAATGTTTGGGTTGGCTTCAATCTTGCCGGGCTTGCGCGTTATGACTCCAAACGCTTCACCGTCTTCAACGGCAATGATGGGGCACCTCGAGGTTGGATACTCGCCATCTATTGCGATCGCAGTGGCCGACTGTGGGTGTCGGGTGGGCAGGATGGTGTTAGTCGCATCGACGATCCAAAGGCTGCACATCCGACATTCGTCCATTACACAGTGGCTGAAGGCCTGTCCAGCAATCAGGTGAATTGCATCACTGAGGATCAATGGGGCCGCCTCTACTTTGGTACCGGTCGAGGTTTGGATCGGTTGGATCCTGCTACGGGTCGCGTCAAACACTTTACCTCCGCTGATGGGCTTGTGAAAGGAAGAGTACGATTTGCTCTTCGCGATCGGAGTGGCACACTCTGGTTCGCAAATAACAGCGAACTCTCTCGTTTGGTTCCTGAACCTGACCCTCCACAACCGGCACCGCCGATTCTGATCGAAAGAGTGCAAATCTCAGGAGTTGCGTCGCCGCTCTCGGAGTTGGGCGAGAGTCAGGTAGGTCCGCTTAAGTTGAGCGCGTGGCAGAACCAGGTGAGCATTGATTTTGTTAGTTTGGAGTTCGACCCCGGTGAGGTACTGCGTTATCAACACCGGCTTGAAGGCGCGGACCGCGACTGGAGTACACCCTCCGAACAGCGCGTCGTCGACTATGAGAGTCTCGCACCCGGCTCATATCGTTTTCTCGTTAGAGCTGTGACGGCGGAAGGTGTGATGAGTTTGCGGCCGGCCGTAGTCGCGTTCACGATTCCACCTCCATACTGGAGACGATGGTGGTTTGTCACGTTGGGCGTGTTACTCACTTGTTCTCTCATTTATACGGCGCATCGTTACCGTGTCACTCGTTTAATCGAACTCGAGCGAGTTCGAACACGTATCGCCACCGATTTGCATGATGATATTGGTTCAAGCCTTTCGCGGATGGCTATTTTGAGTGAGGTCGCCAAACGACGAATAGATGGTGATACGCAGGAGTCAGCTTCACTGTTAACCGACATTGCCGAATCAGCAAGAGTGGCAGTCAACTCAATGAGCGACATTGTGTGGGCCATTGATCCAAGGCGAGACGATTTGAGCAACGTAATTTTTCGTGTCAGGCAATTCGCAGCTGATTTGATTGGAGTAAAGGGCCTCACCTGGCATTTCGACGCGCCGGCTGACGTTGAAAACATCAAGTTGAGTCCTGAACAGCGTCGACACGTCTTCTTAATCTTCAAAGAAGCGATTAACAATGCCGTGCGTCATGCCGAGTGCACCTCCGTCAATCTGAGCCTCGCCATTGTTCATAACCAGATAGTGGCGGAGATTCGGGATAACGGTCGCGGATTCGCAGTCCCATCTCTTGAGAACGTAAAGGACAATGGTAGTACCGTTCATGGCTTGTGGAATCTTCGAACGCGCGCGACTCAGCTTGGAGGTCATTTGGAGATTGACTCGTCGCCCCACCAGGGTACCTGTGTACGACTCACAATACCTCTCAAGAGACACCATGGCATGAATATGCCATGGTTGAGACTGGAGAGGTGAGATAGGCTGTGCTGGATTTCGCGGACGAGATTAAAGACGTGCACTTCCAGGGAGCGGACTTCGATGTGAGTTCAGCGAACCCCCACCAACCAATTGTAGTAGCAATTGTTGAAGATGATCGGGCGACGCGCGAAGGCCTTGGTCTTCTGATAGACGGAACGCCCGGCTATCGTTGTGTGGCGAAGTTTCGCTCCGTGGAAGACGCGTTGAATTCGACAATGCAAGAGACACCGCGCGTGCTGTTGCTGGATATTCGTCTCCCGGGCATGCGTGGTTGCGACGGAATCGGAGTACTTAAAGAAAAATTTCCGTCGGTTCAAATACTGATGTTAACGATAAATGCTGATGAAGACAGTGTATTCGAATCCATCTGTAAAGGAGCTTGTGGTTATCTGTTAAAGAATACGCCGCCAGCAAGATTGCTCGAAGCAATCCGTGAGACTCATAACGGCGGTGCGCCCATGTCGCCTGAAATCGCACGAAAAGTTGTCACGTTATTTCAACGAACTGGGCCACCGGAAAAAATCGACGAGCGGCTGACTCCTCAAGAGACTCGGATGCTAAAGCTCTTGGTGGAAGGGTATACATATCAAGGAGCGGCCGACCAACTCAAGATAAGTGTTCATACCGCGCGTAACCATATTCGAAGCATCTACGACAAGTTGCACGTCCACTCCAAATCCGAAGCAGTCTGTAAAGCGCTGCGCGGCCGCATTATTTACTAGCTGTCACCCGTCTCACAAAAAAGGCCTGAATATGCCTGTCGCTCAAAGCGCAGCGCCTATATTCTCCGACCGCTCTTGCAAGAAACGCACGTAGGTGAGCGCACACTAATTTGTTAACCAAACATTGGCGCTAAAGATCGCAATTGATCACAATCTCCAGCGTCATCCTCGCTGAAACTTTACGATCAAATGACATTCTCCAAGTAATCCCCCATCACACCAGGAAGAAGGCTGCCTCGTCGCCTTTTTTACTGAAAGTTGAAATTCTCTTCCCCCGTGATTTGCTCTGAGCCTTCTCACGATCGATTTACCAAGGAGTTCAAATATGAAAGCAAGAAGTTCTGTCCTGCCATTAATACTAGGAGGACTCCTCACGTTCTCATGCACATGGATATTTGCTCAAGCACTGTCCCCCAAAGACCCTGGAGTTCGAGGTGGACTTTCAAACACTGGAGGCGGACTTCAGCAACGAGGTATTCCCATTCCACATCCACCTCTGATAAGTCCAAATCCGAAGACTGGGGCCAAGGTCAACGCCAATGAGCAGGCGTCTTTCGAGGAAGGAATTCTGCGCGCAGGTCAACTCGAATCCACCTGCGATGACTGCGGGGATATAACAGACGGTTCTCCAGTTCCAGGCGAACTGGATCCGGTGTTTCCCCAAATTCACACCAATTCCAATGGACTGGGAGCACGACACAATGCCGATCAATGTTTCATCTGCCATGCCCACCCTGTCCTCGGCGGGTCCGGAGGGTTCATTGTTCCAAACCCAGGCGAACCTATTCCCTTGCCTGCTGAGAACCCGCAGTTTCGGTTAGTCCCCCATCGCTTCAGCAGGGAGAACATCGTTCCAGTCTTTGAAGAACAGTATGGTCCGATCCGTGAAGTGCGATTCAAGTTCCGCCCCGACGGCAGTCGAGACGGTGGCGTACATCAACTCTGGACCGTGCGCGGTAGTACAAATGATCCAACCATCCCGAACTGTGCTCTCACTCAGCCCGATTTTGCTGCACAACTCCAAGCTGGCAACCTGGCCTTCCGTATTCCGTTGCAGATGCTTGGACTGGGTCTTATTGAATCGATTCAGGATCGGGAGATTCTCGCAAGGCATGATGCGACGGCTCAACGTCGGGCTGATCTTGGCATTGAGGGGCATCCAAACCGCAGCGGCAACGATGGAACGATCACACGCTTCGGCTGGAAGGCTCAAAACAAATCGATCACCATTTTTGCCGGCGAGGCTTACAACGTCGAAATGGGAATTACTAACGAAGCTTTCCCAACTGCGACAGAAGAGGATCCGGGATGCCAGGGACCTCAGAAGCCAGAACCAAATGACGTCATTCGCACGTCGAGAAAAGATTCTGGCAATCAGGCGTTCAATAATCCTCTGCACATCCTTCCAGACTGGCAGCAGTTCCAGTTAATGATGCGATTTACTGACGGACCGGCTCCGGACCCAAATCCGAGTGCCAGTGCGCAGAGAGGTCGTGCTGTTTTTGACCAAATCGGATGTGCCTTGTGTCATACGCAGCAAATGCAAACCGCACCAGTTATGCTGAGTCCGGTCTTGCAGGATCGTCCAGTCAACTTGTTCTCTGATCTTTTGCTGCATCACATGGGGGCAACATTGGCGGATAACATAGTCCAGGGTCAGGCGGGTCCTGACGAGTTCCGAACTACTCCACTGTGGGGAGTCGGTCAACGTATCTTCTTCTTGCACGACGGCCGAACATCGGATTTGCTCGAGGCCATCGCGGCTCACTTCTCGGCACCCACAACACCAAACCCGCGTCGACGCGACCCGGCTTATCCTGCGTCCGAGGCCAACGGCGTCATACAAAATTTCAATCAGCTATCGAACGCTGATAAGCAGGCTATTCTTGACTTCCTCCGTTCGCTGTAAAGCGTGTACGGTGGTCGCTTGAACCACATCCAGTTTCTTAGATCTTTTTTCGAACACCGTAAATTAGGAAGGGACGTCGTGCCTTTGCACGACGTCCCTTAATTATTTTCGACATCCTTACGAAAACCCGCGGACAACTAAGTTCTTGCCCGGTCAGTAAAAAGGCCGGTTCGGTTGCCCCTGTTACTTGCGAGGCACAATCGGCAAGATTACATACGAGGGGTGTTCGCGATCGTGGTAGATCTTTTGCTGGGCCACTGCCATTTGCGTGGTCTGGCCAAGCGCTTCGCCCGTGTTGAGATTGCGATCGTATTTTGGAAACGCGCTGGAAGAGACTTCGACGCGAATGCGATGGCCCTTCTGGTACAACTGACACGTGTTCCATAAATCAAGATCGTATGAGTAAACGCGTCCTGGCTCGATAAGTGACGGCTTGTCCATTCCTTCACGGAATCTTGCTCGTACCATTCCATCATTCAATCGTTGAGCGAATCCATTGGGCCAAACATCAATAACCTTCGCCATGAAATCGGTGTCGCGAGCAGAAGATGCGGCTGAAAGATGAACACGCAACGGCCCACACACTTCCATGTCTTCCATGAGGGCGTCGCTCGTGTAAACAAGCACATCAGAACGTTGTTCGACCTCGCGATAGTCGTCAGGCCCACCAATCTGGGCAAAACTCGGATCGGTAATGAATCTGACCGGGTTCGCTGGATCATAAGAATAACTATCAGTCGGCTCACTTTCGGGTTCAGCACTTGAGAGCGTGCCGTTACCGGAAAGAGTATTCGCCTGACCATGACTGTGAAGAAAATATTTCGTCCACTGTGTGCGCGCGATTGGCCATTCGTTCTCATCGCGCCAAACATTTTCGCCCATCACGAAAATCCGCACGGGTGGGTCCTTCATGAAACCACTGTCGCTGCCCTTCAACCAGTGATCGAACCAGCGTAGCCAATAGGCATTCATGTCGATTACTGCGGTGGGTCCGAATTCGACTGTTCCGAGCTTTGTTGTTGAGTTGATCGCGTGTGGCCACGGACCTACCAAAAGCTTTTGACTACTGCGGATCGCAGACGAGCCTTTCGTCGTTACGCCGATGTAGTTCAAAGGTGTGCCAACTTGTTCGTCATCGTACCAACCTGAGATATTCAATACAGGAACACGCACACGGTCATACTTGTTCTGGTAACGCAGGTCCTCCCACCAACTGTCCAACTTTGCATGCGCGACCTCTTCCTTCCAGAAGCGGTTTGGACGTCCCATCGCCTCATCCATCGTGATCAGTGGAAGATGTTCGTAGAGCTTTTTCCAGTCCACCACTTCCATGTTTTGTAATACGTGACCTGCAGTGAAGTGATACCAACTGATATCCATTGGCAATGGCTGCCCCGTGGGCCACTCGACAAATGGATCCGAAGGCGAAGCGAGAACGATCATCGCGGTGAGATGGGGTGGCTGCTGGATTGCGGTGAGCCACTGGATCCTTCCGTTATATGAACCGCCAATGGTGCCAACCTTACCAGTGGACCACGACTGCACTGCGAGCCACTCAATCGCGTCGTACCCATCTTGACCATCATGTCGATAAGGCTCAAACGTACCGTCGGAGTCGCCGCGGCCGCGTACATCCATGGCCACATACACATAACCGTGAGAAACAAAGTACTGAGCGATCTTGAAGGTGCTGCCCCCGGCTTTTGTGTAAGGAGTGCGATTGAGAATGACGGGAAATTTTCCTTCGCCAACGGGCCGATAAATGTCTGCTGACAACTCGGTTCGATCACGCATCGGAACGCGACGATTGAACTCAATCTTTACTTCTGGAGTAGCCTGCGCTGCCGGCGTGCTCGCCGGTGCTGCTTGCTGAGCAAGAGTTGGAGACACAGCGATCAAGAGGAACAGCACGAGAATCAGTATGCGATGGACACGTTTGGTAAGTTTCGTCATATCGATAAACACCATGATGAGTGGTCTTTCTGGCACAGTGCGGAAGGTCGCCCTCCGCGGCGAACGGCCAACATCGGCATGGTTCCGTTTGTTTTTGACGCGTAGCGTCAAAGACAAAGGAACCAGCACTCCAACCTCCAGTTATTTGCTACTTAATCTGATCGAAGGCTACGTTACCGATTCGGTACTTCTGCCAATCTTTGTAATCGAAGTGCCACCATTCGGCCTCGTAGACTTTGAAACCCTCAGACTGCATTGCATCGCGCAGCAAGTCGCGGTGCCAGCGTTGCAACGAAGTACCACCGGGATAGTCCGGATAAGCGCGATCAGTCGTCTCGTCGTAAGTACTCACCATGGCAATGGGCTTTCCTGTCTTCAGATCGTAGAGCGATATGTCGACAGCGCAGCCACGATTGTGACGCGACCCCTGCGATGGATCGGCAACAAATTTCTTTTTGTCGTCTGGTGTCGCATCCCAAAACACCTTCGTTACGTACCAGGGACGATATGCATCATGGACCAGCAGTCCATAACCCATTTTTTTCAACTTGGAATTCGCTCGAACAACTGATTCAGCAGCCGGACGCTGCATGAAGGCGCGAGCCTCGGAATAGAAAACTGTTCCGAACAGATTGTTTGTTGTGGCGTAACGGATCTCGAGCTTGATTGTTGGATCTAGTTTCGTTAGCTCAACCAGGTCAGTAGGCAAAAAGTCTCCGTTCTCTACTGGAGGCTGTGCAGTCCGCGCCTCCTTTATCAAAGTCGGCACGGGTCGCAGTGGTTCAACACGAAGTTGATTCGAACCTTCTTCCGGTCCAAGTGGCCTGCGTTTATATATCGATTTACCGACCTCGACCTGGGTGATTTTGCCGCGTGAATCACGAGAAAACACCACCGAATCACCGGCGCGTGAGGAGCCGGCTTCAAACTGAAACTTATCGTTTGAGATCTCCCGGAGCGGATCGAGTTCGGTCCTCTTGAAGAGAACACTTAGCTTTCCATCCTTTTCGAGGACGATAGCTGTGTCGTCATCGTGAACGTACTCGCCAATCAGAGGTTGCCATCGAGCAGGTGCCGGAGGCGGTTTGGGGATCGTCTGTGCGACCGTTGCGATTGCCACAAAGGTAAGCACCGTGATGATTGCGAGAACATTTCGAGATTTGATAGGCGTCATTTTCCTTCCGCCACTGCATGCTGAATTTTTTCAAGTGCTCCGTGTAGAATTTCGTCCTCACGTGCAATACATAAACGCATGTAATCCTGATACTCGTTACTGTCAGCGAAAGCGCCTCCCGGTACACCTGCCACACCTTTGCTTAAAAGCATCTGATTAAATTCAACTGCATCACCGTACCCCTGAGGAACTCGCGCCCAGACATAAAAGGCAGACCCAGACTCGTAAATCTGAAAGCCGGCGTTGAGCAACGATTCCACAGCCACGCGTCTCTTGTCCTTAAACTTGTCGCGCAGCGCTGAGTAGTAATTCGGATCCGACATGAGCACCTGCGCCAGCGCAAGTTGCAAAGGAGTCGGAGAACACACATAGAACACGTTGTTCGTGTTGTTAAGTGGAGCTATCAGATTAGCGGTTCCATACACATAGCCGAGTCGCCAACCTGAGATGTTCCAGGATTTGGAGAACGAGTTAACAGTGATCGTTCTCTCCCACATGCCGTCGAAAGTGGCAATCGAAAGGTGAGGTCTGTCGCCTACCACATAATGCTCATACACTTCATCAGCGATACACAAAAGATCTAACTCATTACAAACGGCGGCGATCGCTTCGAGTTCAGTTCTGCTAAAAACTTTTCCGGTAGGATTCGCGGGAGAGCAGGCAATAATGGCGCGAAGCGGAAAACTTTCACGCTCCTTCCATTCACGACAACGCGCGCGTAGTTCATCGACGTCGAGTTCAAGGTTCTCGCCGTGCAAAGGCAGCACATTCGTGGTCCCGCCCAACTCATCGAGAATGCGCCGGTGATATGGATAGTAGGGCTCGAAAACGAGTGCAGACGAATCCTTCAGGTGAGTATGCGCGATCGCGATGAGTGCAGCAGTCGCACCCGACGTAATTATCAACTGCAGCGGCGTGGCTTTAGGATCGACTTCGATCCCATTATGAACGGAGATCTTCTTCGCAACCGCCTCTCGTAACTCCCCCACTCCTTCTGCAGGGCTGTAATGATTTCGACTCGCGCTGATCAACTCACTGGCAGCGTGTGCGAGCGTTGGACTGATTGCTAATTCCGATTGTCCTTGTACAAGATTTCCACTTGGAGGGACCAACCGAGTGATCGCTCTGATGTCTGGTTGTGTTCTTGACTTCATTTCCCTTGTAGCTGTTCCTTGCATAGATTTCGGAGAGATGTCAAAGCCACAGATTTAACAGATCGAACGAAGCAATTAGTTATTCGCAATCTCCTTCGATTTCCGTTTGATCCGTAAAAATCTGTGGCTTTTACTGCCTAATTCCTGAGCCACCTCGTCGGCTTCATCTCTTCGCTGAATTAATATGTCGAACTAAAGTGCAAAAGGCCGCCGGCTACGGAGAACCACAACAGGCCAAGGCACGCTAGCAACATGATCGTTGCCTGTAGTTTGACCCAAATACTCCATTGCCTACCAGTCCAGGCGATGATCGCATTGATGAGCGCCGCCAACGTACCAATAGCACCTAAGACACCAATTACCTGAATCAGGTGGAACCAGACTGTTCCTTTATCACTGAAGACCTCGAGGTGACCTAGCCCGTACGTCAAAAGTCCCAGGAGAGACGCAATGAAGATGATGTCGAGCAAGAAAGCCAATCGCACCAGTACACGAAACAATAGTGCTATACGCGGCAGCTCCAGCTTGCGGCCGTAATGTCTTCTTACAAGCCAGGACACGGGCCACAGTATTAACGTCAGTAGCATCAGGACAAGCGAAACGACCAACACTGTCAAGAGAAGCTTTCCATTGTCCAGCGCGCTAATTCGCTGACCGACGAAGAACGGATACGGCAGGATGAGCTGCATACGACCACTCTGATCCGGCTTGAAAATCAGCTTGTCCTGACCGTCGCGCTCCTGAAATGTCATGGGAGCGACCGCTTGCCAATGCTTCGGCTTGCCGTTTGGACCGGTCAGTTGCGCTACCAATATATCGCCATCACCAACAGGTGCTACGGAGAACTGACCAAGCAGCGATGCTGCTTTCAGAAACGAATTCTCACTGCGCCGGCTTAAGTTATAAGTACCCGATGCAGCTTTAGCATCGTCTTTAGCGGTTGAAGAACTAGCAGCGGGAGCAGTGTACGGGTAGTAACGATCAAGAAATGCGTGCCACAGGTTCGTTCTTCCTGAGCCATCTCCGCGACCAGGACTGTTGTAGGAAACAAAAAAGCCCAGCTTCTGATCCAACACCAGATGCAGATCACTGTGGAAGGAAACAGTGTCGCCACCATGGCCGATGATGCGGTGCCCGTTACGAGTCTCTTCGTAAAATCCGTAACACATTGCATTGGCGGCGTCATCCAAACCAAACAGGCGGCTATGCATCAAGCGCGCTGTCTCTGGTTTCAATATGGTTGCGCCGTTCAATTGTCCATCCTGCAAATGGGCCATCATGAACTGCGCCATGTCCGTAGCACTACTACTCAAACTCCCTGCGGGAAACGGAGTCACTACTTCAAAGGGCAGTGCATCGTCTGATGCCAGGCGATAACCACTGGACATTAACGGAGCAAGCTCTGCTGGTAGCGGCTGCACAAAAGTTGAATGGCCCATGTTGAGTGGCTTGAAAATGTTTTCAGCGATGTATTGCTCGAAAGGTTTCCCTGAAACGCGCTGAACAATGTAGCCCGCAACTGCTGTTGCGTAATTTGAATAAGCCGGAACCGTGCCGGGCGGATAAATGCGACCCGGAATATGAGTTTTCAGGTACTCGCCAAGATTCGGACTGGCTGGGGTTACACTGAACAGATCTTTGACCTGTTCCTCAAAACCCGGCGTATGCGTCATGATGTTCTTCAAAGTGATGGGCTTGCCAAATGCATCGGGAATCTTGAAGTCAAGGTACTCATTTACGTCGCGGTCCAAATCCAGTTTTCCTTGTTCGAACAACTGCATGACTGCGGTCCAGGTGAACAGCTTTGAGATAGAGCCCGGTCGAAACAACGTATCCTGTGCTGAAACAGGCTTCTTGGTCTTAACGTCGGCGTAACCATACCCTTTCGCAAATAGCAGCTTGCCGTCTTTGACAACCGCGATGGTCGCACCGGCAATGTCATCGTGGCTGATTTGCTGCGGCACTAACCCATCCAGGAATGCTTCTACGTCCGCTGCCGTCATTTCAGGAACGCGGTTGGCGGGTTGTTCCGATGTGGCTGGTTGTGGTGCTTCTTTACTTGTGAGCGGTGTCTTCTGGGGGACTTGGCCCATTACGCCTAGACCAAGCAGCAAGGCGATTATTACTAATGAGATCGTTTTCTTCACAATCATGACTCCTGAGATGTATTTGTCTTCGGTCGTTTCTGTTTCTCGTTCTGACACCGCTGACAACAGATTAGACAGTCCAAATCTGCGTGAGCACTCGTTCAAAATTGCCGCCTAGAATTCCTTCGATATCGGCGTCGGTGTATTTGCGGCGAATTAGACCTTCAGTTAAGTCAAACATTCTTTTCGGGTGGTTCAAACCTTCAATGTCGATCTTCTCGCGAAACGCATAACTTCCCTTGTACGCGGCACGTAGTTGTTTGTTGAGTTCTGCCGGCATCGCGTCGTAGCCATAAAGATCCATGTCGCTTCCAACACCGAGATGCTCTGGCCCAATTAATTTGCGAACGTAGTCAAAGTGATCCAAAACATGTTCGACCGTCGTTGGTTCATCGCCTTTGACAAACATTCGTACGCCTGTGATCCCCATCACACTGCCCGCTTCCCCTACCTTCTTAATTGCTTCATCAGTTTTCAGACGAGGGTGTCCGGGAACCAGCGCGCGACAATTTGAGTGAGTAATCAAGACCGGTTTCTTAGAGATTTCAAAAGCATCAAGAGTAGTGCGGTCGCCACAATGAGACACATCAACCGCCATACCTACTTTGTTCATGCGTTCAATGATTGATACGCCAAAGTCAGAGATTCCTTCGTCACGTCTTTCAGTTGAACCGTTGCCAATAAGATTTCGTGCATTGTAGGTCAGCTGAGATACCCGCTGGCCCAGGCCACGGAAGAAATCAACATCGTCAGGGCGACGGAAGTGTTCCGAATTCTGCAGCCCGAGCATAATGCCGATTTTTCCTGACTTCTTGACGCGCTTTAAATCTGACACGCTATCAATACGCATGAAATGGTCCACGTCGTTCGCTACGAAACCGTTCCAATGCGCAAAGTACTGGAGGGCATTTTCATAAGCACTTGGTCCACCCATACCGACAGACTGGTGGAATACGTTGATGCCCGAGTCGATGTACGGCTGCAGGTCAGCAGTTGTAAATAGGTCAGGATCCTTGAACCACTTAGCTTCTTTGTTAAAGTCGAGAGTCAACACACTGAGCATATCAATGACAGTGGTTCTCCCGATCAGATCGATTGCTTTGGACGAGTATTCGATCGGGTGATTCGCGAACAGACGAAACCTACCTCGATTGAAAGCAGGTGCTGTAACAAATGCGGCGGTTGCTAGACCCGCACCTTTCAGCATGTCGCGTCTGGTGATGGGAGTTTTGTTCTGTTTCATTCTGAATCAGCGTCCGTCCCTTTGTGTGCCTCGAGTGAAGCAAGTTCGCGAGGGATGAGGTCAGTGCCGTCCGCGGTAGCGGATGGGTTAAGCACCCATCTGACAACAAAATATCGCGAACAAAGCCACCCGTTACTGCGGGTGGTACTGACCTCGCGCCCAATAAGGCTCGTGATAACTGCTGCTGCCCGCTAACAAAGAAACTACTCAAAGTTGTGCACACTTTTCTTCGCGAGCAAGTATTTCCCAAGTCGTTGATTTTCT
>Ga0163163_10003269_pt1 | contig 13745 bp, 12 predicted proteins | sample S65metaG_FD_119766 | JGI IMG/M metagenome (GOLD analysis project Ga0163163, IMG submission 119766) | Switchgrass rhizosphere microbial communities from Kellogg Biological Station, Michigan, USA - S6-5 metaG | ecosystem: Host-associated > Plants > Roots > Rhizosphere > Soil | place: USA... | reverse complement strand
CTGAATAATCTCATTATCATTGCCTCCTCGGGCTACTAATCCCTCTGTTCGCTCATTACCTTTTGCCGCTGTCACCATGAGAACGGCCAAGTGTAAAGTTTTGTAAATGATTGATAAATAACAACTTATCAATCTCGATAGGGTATATAACAAATGGTGTGCCAGAGCGTGTAAGGCGAATATTTGTGCGGTTTAGCGAAAGGGGAGGATTTTGCTGAAGGTGATCATGTAGGAGAAGGTGTAGTCCTTAACGGAAAGTGGGAAGGTGAGAAAGTGAGATGGTGCGAACGTGGGAAAGTGAGATGGTGCGAAAGTGGGAAAGTGAGATGGTGCGAAAGTGGGAAAGTGACGATCAACGCTTTGAACGGGAGCCCGAGGGCATGATCCATTTTTCCGGATTGTTGCCCATGGACAGCAGCATTGCGATTATTGAGTCGTAGTCCTGATAGAGCTTCTTTGCAGTTTCACGGTCGAGGTATTTGCATTTGACCGTGAATTCGAGCCAGGTTTGGGTTTCAGCTGCTTCGCCTTCCGCAATATTTAATTTGTTCACAAATGCCGCTTCGTATCTACGTCTTCGCCATGCCTCGGCGATATTGGCACAGACCGAACGCGAAGAGCGGCGGATCTGATCGGTCAACGAATAGACTTCTTCTTTGGGGAAATGTTTTGTAATTTCGAAGATCTGCATCGCAGAATCGAACGCGTTTTTGTACACGTCCAGCTCCTGATGACGGACGATTCGCTGTGTCATTGGGTACCTGGATGGGGTTTTTGAGTTGGAAAGGGATTTTTATTTAAGCAGAAGATGAGAAAGCTCACTTTCCCATCTTCCCACTATCTCACTTTCAGACTTTCTCACCCTCTCACTATTTTAAGTAGAAGGTAAGGAAGGTGGCTCACTTTCCACCTTCCCACTATCTCACCTTCCGACTTTCTCACCCTCTCACTTTCGTTCAATGAGAGGCCGCCGCTTTCGCCTTAGGCCCCCCGGCGGTCTTGATCTCATTGACAAGGTAAGACGCACCGCTGAACTTATCCGCGACGAAGAGGACGTAGCGAATGTCGACGGCGATCGTACGATTGACCTCAGGGTCGTAATAGAAATCGTTGCCGAGGCCTTCGAAATTGCCGTCGAAAACAAGGCCGACCTGTTCGCCGTTTGCATTGAGAACGGGCGAACCACTGTTGCCGCCGATGATGTCGGTCGTGCAAGTGAAGTTGAGCGGAACGCTGTCGCCCTGGCCATAACGGCCAAAGTCATGCCGGTTTTGCAGATCGATCATTTTCTGCGGAGCGTCGAAGGGATTCTCGCCGGTATTCTTTTCGATCATGCCTTTGAGCGTAGTGAACGGCGAACGATATTCCGCTTCGCGTGACTGAAAGCCCTTAATGTTGCCGTAAGTGAAACGCATCGTGAAGTTGGCGTCGGGATAGGGTTTGACGCCGCGCATTTCGCTGAGAGCACGCATGTACGAAACACGAAGCGGTGTGATCGCAGCGCCGAATTTCGCATCTCTCGCAGCGTAATCCTGTCTCGCCTGGATCAACCCGCGGGCAAAGCCAAGGATCTTTTCGCGCGTTTCGTTGAATTCCATCGTCCGCGGTCCGTAGAGCCCGGCAACTTTTTCGGCAGAGGCATATTCACCGCTGGCGATAGAATCGGCAAAGGCGGCTTCGGCGTCGCGGCGCGCTTTGCCCTTTAGTGTTCCGAAGAGATCTTCCGCCGGTTTGAACTTCTGTCCTTCAGGCAGATCGGCAAGCGCTTTAAGGAAGAATTTGAGCATGTCGGCCTCATGAATCGGATCACGCTCCTGGTAAGCCTTTTCTACATCTTTCAGTTTAGCCGCCCGCTCGGCATCGCTAAGCTGTTTACCCTGGACCTGTGTGACCATAACGGCCGAAACGATCTGCGAGAACACCGGCATTGAATTCGTCGGATCTGGCAAACGGCGGAGTATGGTGTCGCGTTTTGATGTTGCGTAATAGGGATCGTCAATGGTTTTTATGTCCGAGAGCAGCGTACCGTATTTCTTCTGGCGGTCGGGGTTGCCCGCGATCCAGGAAGCAAGTTTGGATTCCTCGGCCTGACGATCTTCCACCACATGAGCTCGGATCAGACGAAGCGCTCCGCCGTCGTAGGCTTTGCGTGAATTATCGTATTCAGCAATGTCCGATTGAAACGCAATGCGCTTTGCCTCGTCGGTCGAGCCGATCTTTCGGAGCGAATCACTAAGCGTGCTTAGCCATTTCACGAGGAAAGGGAAGTTGGCATCGCGAGCGTATTGGATCGATTGGCTTTCGCGATAACGCGTCGTGCCTCCGGGAAATCCAAGAACGAAAACGAAATCATTTTCCTTCAAACCATCAAGGCTGATCGTCAAATATTTTTTCGGTTTGTATGGGACATTGTTGGTCGAGTATTCAGCCGGCGAACCGTCGGGAGCAACGTACGCACGAAGGAATGTGAAATCGCCGGTGTGTCTGGTCCATTCGAAATTATCGGGGTCGCCGCCGTAAACACCAATGTTGCGCGGCGGAGCGTACACCACGCGGATGTCTTTGATCTCCGAGGTTTGATACAGATAGTAAAAGTATCCGCTGTCGATCGGTTGGATCTGGATCGTCGAGCCCGCAGGGGCTTTTGCTTGTTCGGCAACCTGAAGCGCCTGGGCATTTTTAGCCAAAGCTGCCGCCAGGTCCGCTCCTGTAAGATTCTCCGTACCCGCCGTTACTTTCGCGGTCACATCTTCGATTCGCTGCGTGAGCATGATCGAATAGCCTTTCGCCGGTATCTCATTCGCACGGCTCCCCGAGCTGAAACCGGTTTCCACCAGGTCTTTCTCCGGCGTCGAAGCCTGAACCAGGGCGTCAAATCCGCAATGATGATTAGTGAGAATTAACCCCTCTGGCGAAACAAACTCAGCCGTGCAGCCAATGCTCAGCCGAAGGATCGCATCGGTAAGCCCGCCCCCGGCCGGATTATAAATGTCCGTTGGTTTGATCTTGAGGCCCTTTGCTTTCAGCGGAAGGCCTGCGATCTCACCGGGCGTGTACATGCCCTCGTCGACCCCGGCGAATGCGAACGAGAACGAACTGAGTGTAACGGCAAGCGTCAATATCAGTGAGATGAAAACTGATCTATTTGATCTCATTGTCTGTGATTTCCTTTGTAATTAGGTCTAAACGTCTATTTTGAAAAAGTATAGCCGAATCTCCGCGAAAATGCCGTGAATTGCCAACCAAATCCGAAACTAGGATTGCCCGATGACTTTATTCCTACTCAATCCGAAACCGGGTGAACGGCTCAACTTGGATGGTTTTTAGGAACCCGAGGTTTGTAACCAAAAAAGGCTGCCTTTCGGCAGCCGTAAATCTTAGGTTCCAACTATTATTTATTGGGAGCAACCAAATAGGTAGGCTCCGGCGGCAGGTAGTGTCGCGGGTTAACAGGTCTATCATCAAGGCGAAGCTCGTAGTGGAGGTGCGGCCCTGTCGAGCGTCCGGTTGAGCCGATCTGTCCGAGCTGTTGTCCGCGCGTGATCGTATCGCCAACCTCTACCTCGATCTTTGACATGTGGCCGTAGCGGGTAGCGAGCCCATTGCCGTGATCGATCTCGACCATGTTTCCGTAGCCACCCGTCCATCCGGCCTTGGTAACGATTCCGTTCGCAGGTGCGATGATCTCTTCGCCGCGTTCGCCATCGATGTCCATGCCGGGATGGAATTCATAGATCCGGCCGCCGAATGGATTTCTTCTGAAACCAAATTCGTTATTTATCTTACCCGTATGGGCCCACATCGTCGGCACAAACGCCGGGTCGGAGGTGCTTTGGATGGCCTGGAGGCGATTTTGGATCTCTATGCTTTCCGGATCTGCTTCGCTCGCAGCGGGGCCGCCACTGTTGGGCGTAACCGGATCAACAGATTCGGGCCGTGAATACTCAAACGTATTGATGCTGTTATCGACGACCTGAGCGGAAACCTGATTAAGAATTCTGCTGTCTGTATTTATTGAATCGAATGTAGTGTTTTGAAAAACTCCGTGAATGCCGAATCCAATGGCTGAAAAGCCGGGCACAAGGAGGGCCAATACAATACCAAAATGGATCAGATTCCGTCTGATCGCTTCCTTATCTTTCTTATTAAATAAATGCGTTAAAAGAAAAGTATAAAACTTGTCGTTTTTCTGCATCGTGCTTTTAAGCTCCTTACTTATGATTTCGTACCGGAAGTTTTCCGGCACACGGAATCACGAGGATAGCCGCGAGCGACTAACGCGAAACCAAATTCCAAGAGTTATTACTGGACGAAGTCACCTTCGTTTATTATGTGAGGTGGTTTAACTGCTATGGTAAAACTCTAACGAACTATGGAAAGACTAACAAACGTCGTCCACGATGGCAACCGCGGGCATCACAACGACAGTGACGTGCCAACTTTCGAGATAATAGACCCTTTTGGACAAAAAATAAAGCCGTAGTGCGCGGCTTTAATCTTTTCTCTTCTTTTCCTTAAAACCTTTCAGGACCATTAGTCCTACAAAGATGATCAATGCTGCAAAAGCCAACACGATCGCGATCTTTATTGCAAAGGTCAGAAACCCAATAAACGCAATGAGTTGCTTAAGGAACGCGATGAGCAACGCGATCAGGACCAGGATGCTGCCCCATTTGCCTGCGGCCTTTAAGAAGATAGGCATATTCGAAAAACTCCTTCTAACGAACTGTTCTCATCGCAACGGGGCCACTTATTATAAACGACCACTCGCGCTGATATTCTACAATAAATCTCAACGATCTCGCCAAGCACCTGAACGACCGCGGTCGGCATAGACAGTTTGCTCGGAATCATATCGCCGCGGGTCATAAGTCACATTGCTGACGGCGAAGTTTGGCGAAACATTCGGGCCGTGAACGTCAACGGTGTAATCCGGTGCCGCCCTTTTTTTGAAAATGTAACCGCGGAGCAGGTAAATTCCGAGTGCGATCAAAGCCAGTGGAACCAGCGGCTTGAAAAGAAAACGAAGATCAAAGCCCAGCCAGCGGACCAGAAACGCCAGCCCGAGAACGCCGAGGATGCCTCCCCAAAGCTTTGTATTTCCCGAAAACCGTCTGACCAGTATGTCTTCGGCGTTATCCGGTGTAACGCCTGACCGGATCATTTGGGCGGTTCGCCAGGAATCAAGCAGCGAGAAAAGCCACATGCCCATGAAACCGAGGACGAAAACGGGAGTCCCGCTTGTCAGAATTGCCAGCTGGAACAATCCAATGAAAACCGCGAAATAAACGAGTGCTTTGGTCGTTTGTCCGTTGTAAGCAGCTCCAAGGCCAGGGCAAATAAAAGAAAGCAGCGCAGCAATAAACGGCGATGTTCGTTTCTTAACGAAAGGAGCATAATTTGCCCGGGTCTGTTGCCGAAGAAGATCAACACCCTGAACGATGCAGTCCTGGCAATAAGGGAAACCCTTAATGCGGTGATCGCAAGCGGGGCACAGAGGTCTTGCGCAACCGTTGCAATTCATGACAGCAACATTCTGGCTGTGATAAGCACAATTCATCTACTTCTTATCCTCGTTATCGATATATGTCGTTCCGTTTACCGGATCCTGGTTATTCTGACCGCTATCCGCATCTTTGCCGCCCCAAACGTCGGAACTCTGTCTGTATGTCTGTTCGGCAAGCTCGACGCTGCGAGTATAAATGCCTTTTAACGATCCGTCAGCCGAAACCGTTTGGCTAAACACGAGGAACGCAAGCAAAAACATCATCGCAACCGGGGCAAGCTGAGGTATCGGGATCGGGAATCGTAGGCCGCGAACCCACTCGGCAAGGGTGGCTGTCCACGAGGCTTTTAGTTCAACCGCTCTTGACGTTCCGAGTGTTGATTGCAGTATCCGATCATGAAGGCCGTCCGGAACCGGCAACTCTTCCATCTTATAAGTCAGACACGCTCCGATTGAACGAACCACCATTCCCGGAAGGTCCGTGCAGTTGTTGCAAAGAACGGCGTGCCGCTCCCAACGGTGAAATACTCGAGCCGGCAAAAAGCCGTCAAGGTAGTCTGTAAGATATTCTTCGAAATCCGAGCACGGCATTGCCGTCTCAGGCATCGTCATAGAAATGACGCGAGCCTCGAGCCGGGTCATCGAGTGATCAGGAGCAGAGATCTCATGACAGATATCGAGCGAAGCTTTTATCTCATTAAGGAGTGTGTGACACAAAGGACAGCCCATCGCGTGCTCGGCAACAGCTTTCTGCATCTGAGCCTCCAACGTCCTATCCAGATAATCCGTTAGAAGTTCCTCAAACTGCGAGCAATTGACCGTTATCTCCATGTTGCTATTCATCACTGTTCACCCCCTTGATCAAAAATTCCTACTCGTTCATCATTTGACGCCTCTGCAAATCGAATTTGCCTTCTGTCCAAGTCAGCTTAAAGCTGGAACTCAAAACTAGATCGTCACTACTCTCATCCTTCTCAAGATCTTGGCTAATTCTATTCGTCCACGGTTGATCCTCGATTTAACCGTTCCCTCAGGGATCTTCAAAGCATCAACTATATCCTGATAGCTTAACTCCTCGATATCGCGGAGAATTACGCACGTTCTCAAGTCTTCCGGAAGTTTGTCGATGCCCTCCTGGACCTGGCCGGCCAACTCGCGGCGCTCCATCTCTCTCTGGGCCGAGTTTCCAACTGCCCGCAAATGGTAATGGTGGTCGTCGACCGTGTCCGCCATCGAATTCTGCGGATTGCGCTGGCGATGCCGGTAGTCATCAATTATCAAATTCCGAGCGAGCCGCATTAACCAATTCGATAAGTCGCCCTGCTTTGGATCGTACTGGTCAAGAGTACGATAGATCCTTATAAAAACTTCCTGAGTCAGGTCCTCAGCTCCCTCGGCATTCGAGGTAAATCGATAAGCAAGGTTAAAGATCCGCCGCGAAAAGGTCGAAACGATCTCTTCCCAAGCAGGACCGTCACCCGAACGGGCACGCCGCACAAGTTCGGCACCATTTATCTCCGGCACAGCCTTACGAGCTTCCAACGCTTGATTCTCCGACAATCCCCAAACCTTTAGCTAAAAGCAACAACGGCTCAAAACTCGCCCTGTCAAAGCCTTGTTACGAGGGGAATAATAGCAAAGTTCCCACAAATTTGTGCCTTTTGGACAAAGAAAAGCGGGCCTGCATGAAATGGCCCGCTCTCACACGGCTTTTTATTATGTCGTACGGAGGTAAAAGCCGTGCTTCTCGTAAAGATTAAGCCTGCCCATGCCGTTCGGGATGCGTCTGCCTGTAAATCGCCTTCCGTATTTATAAGCAGATCTATATAAAACCTTTCATTCTTTTTTGCTGCCGTGTTTTTCACTTTTTGGGGCGAATAAAGTATTGTCATTGTTTGCCGTGCGCGCACCGAACGATTGCGTGACGGTAATTATTTTGTTTGCGCCCCGGGGGCCATGTTGCTTTGCGAAAGTACTTAAAATTCATACTGCTCTTGTTGTTCGCGTTGTTTTTGCTATGGCTTTTTGGCCGCAATCTGGACTGGCAAGAGGTCGGCTCGAATCTCAGGAATGCGAATGCGGGCGATCTGGCCTTGGCCACCGCGATTATTTGTCTCGGTTATTTCTTGCGTGCGGTCCGATGGCATGTCCTGCTCAAGCCGATCACGCAGAGCAGCCTGAAAGAACTTTTCGCGACAACGACCGTGGGCTTTGCGGCGATCTTTTTGATCGGACGAGCCGGCGAGATTGTTCGTCCGATGTGGCTTCCGATGCGAGACCATCGTGTCAGGCCTGGCGCGGCCCTTGTGACGATCGGGATAGAGCGAGTATTCGACTTGGCGTCGCTGATATGTTTTTTTTCGGTCAGCCTGATCTGGTTCAATTCGCGCCCAGGGCATGAGTCAGAGTTTTCCTCCATTAAACTAGCCGGCAATGCTTTGCTCGGCGGGGTTATCGTAGGGATCGTTGCGTTGATCATTTACGGTCAAAGGTCCGTTCCAATAATCGCCTGGTTCGCCCGAATAACGGACCGGACTTTCATCCCGAAACGGTTGCGGACGATCTTTCTGAGCCTTCTGCGCCAGCTTGCTACTTCTGTTGAGGTATTGAGAAGCTGGCGTGAGATCCTTTGGGTAAGCTTCTGGACGATCGCTCTTTGGTTTTCGATATCGATCCCGACGTGGCTGATCTTGAGGGCTTTTGACCTGCCGCTTAATTTTGTCGATTCGATCTTCGTGATGGGTGTCGCTTCGATGGGATCGCTGGTGCCTACTCCGGGCGGAGCAGCCGGAGCCTTTCACGCAGCCACGGCCGGAAGCTTGATGCTCCTTGGCGTAAGTTCTGACAAGGCGGCCGCGGTCTCCATTATCATGCACCTGATCTATTTTGCTCCGGCCGTGATCTTCGGTTTGTATTATTTTCTGCATGGTGATATTAGTGTTGCGAGGTTTAGAAGCCTGATGTCGGCGGAGAACGCCGAGCGGGAGATCGAATCCGATTCGCCCGATTTCGAACCTCAGACTTAATCTTTCAGCTCGAAAACTCATTTACTCCGAGAAAACTCAGTTATGCGGTGCCCATTTTGCGGACATATTGAAGACAAAGTTGTCGATTCACGCGAATCGAAAGACGGCGATTCGATTCGCCGCCGACGGGAATGTCTGGAGTGTAGTCGCCGCTTTACCTCGTACGAGCGCATTGACGAGATCCCCTACATGGTCGTCAAAAAGGATGGTAAACGCGAGATCTTTGACCGCAATAAGATCCTTGCCGGTACGCTGAGAGCCTGTGAGAAACGTCCGATATCAACCGGCCAGCTTGAGGCCATTGTCGATGAGGTGGAAAAGGTCGTGCAGGATTCGCCGGATCGTGAACTTTCGACTTCCGCGATCGGTAAGATAATCATGCGTCGTCTGAAGGCCATGGATAAAGTTGCTTATGTGAGGTTCGCCTCGGTCTATCTTGAGTTCGAGGATGTTTCTGAATTCATGACTGAGCTAAAGGACCTTGTTCGCGCACGCGATAATACGGGCGACAAGAAAAAGAAAAGTAAAAAATAGCAAAAATCTGACCTTGAAATGTTAGTCGCCGCCGGTAAGTTATCCCGCGGCGTTCATTTTTTCAAATATTCTCCAAAAAACAACACTTCGCCAGCAAAAATCCGTTCTAAGGAACGTCAAGGGAGCAACCAAACCGACATAACTGAAGGTGTGCCCGCCCACGGCATACCGACAGGCCATGTTGGAGGGCAAATTCTCTTCCTCTTTACTTTCTTAATAGCCTTTGTAGTAGGAGGCGGATAAATCCATTTTTTAAGTGGTCAGCGATTAGAAAAAAAAACATGAAGGAGAAGAAACCCATGAAAAAGTTAGTTATTTCTTTTTTGGCAGTGCTCACCGTATTCCAGATCGCTTTTGGACAGGACCGGTCGGAGATAAAGGCTCAGATCAAGGAACAGCGTCAAGAGTTGAAAAGAGAACAGAGCCTATCTAAATCGAGCTCGAGCGATCAGGTTCAAAGCTCCAAGATTAATGCAGCGACGGCCGTTACGGCTGCTGATGTTGGCGAACCTGATTCTTTTGGGAAAAACGCGCTATTTCTCGGCATTGCCCAAAGCGGCTTCGTGTTGATCGATCCGACTTGTGATCCAAATGATATTGGCCCACTGGGACCCGATGATCACTGCATTGTCGTTGCCGATCCAAGCGTTCCGCTTCCGTCCACCACAATAAACGATGTTGCGAGAATAACGATTCCAGGCAAATCCGTAGCAAACATTGTCTACGCGATCGGCAATCACAACGTTTCTTACGACATGTTCAACGCCTCGGCAGGTACGGCTTTCGGCCGGATGACTTATGTTCCAAGCGTTACGATCGAGAGCTCAGCATTGAACGATCCTTCGCTGATCGACCCGACCACAGGCAATCCGTTTAATGGGTCGTTTACGACTACCGGAATCGGTACATATTCAACAACAAAAACGCTTGCGTCCGGAGCGACAGAATTTCAGGCATTGAGCTACAGCCGAGCCAATACGCTTGGTTTCTCGAGAACCTATTTCGCAGGATTAGGTTTGCCCAGTAATGTAATTGATGATCTCTACAAAAAGCCGATGACCATCCGGCTCAATGTCAGAGTGTCATCAAGATGGGTCGATAGCGCGACGATGCTCTTCACAATTCGATTCCTCGGCAACTAGTAGTTGATCGTGCGACTTTTTGAGTTCCATTTTGGCCGCGAGATTTTGGCGGTCGAGATGGGACTCAAGATGTTTTTACGACCGGTCACCTTTGGGGGAGATTGCCCTTTGTCGCTTGGTTCTTTAACATAAAGGGTTATGGCTGAAATCGAAGAGCTACCAGTGGCGCTCGCTGAAGGCGACGCTATCGAACCGATGATGCAGATCCCGTCGGAGCTGCCGGTTCTACCGCTAAGGGACATTGTTATTTACCCGTTCATGATCGTACCGCTTTTTGTATCGCGTGATCGCTCGATCAAAGCGGTGGAGGAAGCCTTGCGCGACAACCGTATGATCCTGCTGGTTTCGCAGAAAGATGTGAACAAGGAGGAACCGGCACAAGAAGATCTGTATACCGTCGGCACCGTAGCGATCATTATGCGCATGCTGAAGCTGCCTGACGGACGCATTCGGATCCTCATTCAGGGATTGTCACGATGTAAAGTTGAATCCGTTACCGCGGGCGGCGAGTACATTAAGGCTAATATAACTCCGATCTCCGAGCCACTTGCACCGGACAATTCGCTGGAGGTAGAAGCACTGGTGCGAAATGTCCGCGGTTCAATGGAGAGAGCTGCAAGTCTCGGCAAGAATATCTCTCCGGAAGTGCTCGCGATCATCGCGAATCTAGATGATGCCGGCCGTCTCGCTGATCTCTCTGCCTCTAATCTTGAGCTGAAGGTCGAAGATGGGCAGACCGTCCTCGACATTTATGATCCGGTCCCGCGCCTCCGCCGCGTGAACGACTTGTTAAACAAAGAGATCGATGTCCTGACTGTTCAGCAGGAGATCAACACGCAGGCCCGTGCCGACATTGATCGGTCGCAGCGTGAATATTTTCTGCGGCAGCAGCTTAAGGCCATTCAAACGGAGTTGGGCGAGGGTAATGAGCTTTACGAGGAGATCGAGCAGTATCGCAACAAGATCCTGAAGGCGAAGATGCCGGAAAACGCAGAAGAAGAAGCTCTTCGGCAGCTTAAGAAGCTTGAGCGGATGCATCCTGATGCAGCTGAGACCGCGACTTTGCGAAACTGGCTCGACATCATGACCGATCTGCCCTGGTCCAATCCATCGAAAGACAATCTCAACCTGAAGAAAGCGGAAAAGATACTTGATGAGGACCACTATGGGCTGGAGCGAGTCAAGGAACGAATGGTCGAAGCTCTCGCCGTTAGAAAGCTGAAGGAAAAACCCAAAGGCTCGATACTTTGTCTTGTCGGTCCGCCGGGAGTCGGGAAGACGTCTCTCGGACGCTCGGTCGCGCGAGCGTTGAATCGCAAATTCGTTCGTCTCAGCCTCGGCGGCCTTCATGACGAAGCCGAGATCCGCGGCCACCGCCGCACCTACGTTGGCGCGATGCCGGGACGCATTATTCAGGCGATCCAGCAAGCCGGCACAAACAATCCGCTTATTATGCTCGACGAGATCGACAAGGTCGGCGCCGATTTTCGCGGCGATCCAAGCTCCGCGCTTCTCGAAGTCCTGGATCCCGAACAGAATTCCGCCTTTCGCGACAACTATCTCGGCGTGACATTCGATCTCTCGAATGTGATGTTCATGACCACGGCGAATGTGCTGGATACGATCCAGCACGCGCTTCGCGATCGTATGGAGGTGATCTCGCTCGCCGGGTACACCGAAGAGGAAAAATTTGAGATCGCGCGTCGGCATTTGATCCCGAAACAGGTAGAAGAGAACGGGCTTGGTAAGGACGATGTCCGTATTGACCGGCGAGCATTGGCAAAGATCGTTAGTGAATACACTCAGGAAGCGGGCCTTCGCCAGCTTGAGCGTGAGATCGGCAAGGTCTGCCGGAAAGTCGCCCGACGCAAGGCGGAACTGGACGATAAGTTCAAGCCGATCAAGGTAACATCAGAGAATCTGAAAGACTTCTTGCGCACGCCGCGGATCTTCAATGAGGGGGCTCTCAAAAAGAGCCAGATCGGTATCGTGACCGGCCTCGCCTGGACGGCGGTCGGCGGCGACATATTGTTCATAGAAGCCTTAAAAACAAAGGGGAAAGGCAAGCTGTTACTTACCGGACAAATCGGCGAGGTAATGCAGGAATCGGCCCAGGCAGCTTTTTCCTATGCCAAGGCCCGAGCTAACGAACTGGGTATCGACGAAACTCTCTTTGAGAACTACGATATCCACATTCATCTGCCCGAGGGGGCGATCCCGAAAGACGGCCCAAGTGCGGGTATTACGATGGCAACTGCTATGGTTTCAGTACTTTCGCAACGGCCTGTCCGCAAAGAGGTCGCTATGACTGGCGAAATAACTTTAAGGGGCAACGTCCTGCCGATAGGCGGAGTCAAAGAAAAACTGCTCGCCGCGCGGCGGGCAAAGTTGAGAAAGGTGATTTTACCAGAGCCAAATCGGCGCGATCTGGACGATCTTCCGCAGGAAGTAAAGGACGATTTGGAGTTTGTATTTGTTGACAATGTCCTTCAGGTTTTTGAAGAAGCATTAATGAGTAGAAGGGCTGCAAAAGCGGCAAGATGAGGATTCTTCCCAAACCTCAGTTTTGTCGGCCGACATCCTTTTTTGCAGCCGGGAATCGAAGTTTGGAGGGCCGAATTCGTTGACTCTGAGCCTTCCAGAGTGCTATTTTTAAAAGGTTCTAAGTGCGCGGGGTACGTGTGCGTATTGGAACAAGGAACTTTTTCATTGGTTTAGCGTTAGAAAGTGAGGTAGGTTGACGATCACGGTCGTTTCAGGAATTCGTCCTGACCCTGAAGATTCGACTCGAGGAGTATAGACGAACTTAATGAAATCAGCCATTTACAAGGTTTTAGGCTTTTCGGCGATAGCAGTCTTTATATTTAGCAATTTTACTTTTGGTCAGGTCACAAGCCCTGGCAATCAGACGACTACGCCCGAAGTTGCCAAGACCCGAGACATTATCAATAAACTTCTGGATGATTCCGGACGTTCCTTTAGGGCTGGTCTGGAAGCGTTTAAGGCAAACAAGCGCTCTGATGCTGGTGAAAAATTCGATAAATCGGTCGAAACTTTCCTTTATTCCGCGATAAATATTCAAAAGGACGGGAAACTTCAGGGCTGCTATAACCAGCTGATCGAAACTGTTTACCGGCTCGAGTTTCCGGCCGGGAGCCAGGCTCCGCGCATCCGTGAGCTATCGGCAACGTGTGGTTGGAATTGGAATGGAGAGGATTTCAAATTGGCGGATGACGTCGTTGCGATGGTAAAGCCGTCCGCGACACCCCAGACCAGCGGTTCAACGGCCGCGACAACCTCAAACGGAACAGGGGCCGTCAGCAATAAAGAGGTGGCAGTTGGCTTTAACAGCCAGCAGTTCGAACCGTCGCCGCTCGACGATCTTGCCAAACTCGAATTGACTGCCGACGAGCAGGATATCAACAGTCCCGTCGCTCAACAGCAGTATCAATACATTCAATACGCTGTGGCGAATAAGTCGCTTGGATTTTCTTTTCAGGTGCACCCAATGATCCAGCAGTTCGTCAATTACTATCG
>Ga0163163_10003268_pt1 | contig 13749 bp, 11 predicted proteins | sample S65metaG_FD_119766 | JGI IMG/M metagenome (GOLD analysis project Ga0163163, IMG submission 119766) | Switchgrass rhizosphere microbial communities from Kellogg Biological Station, Michigan, USA - S6-5 metaG | ecosystem: Host-associated > Plants > Roots > Rhizosphere > Soil | place: USA... | reverse complement strand
GAAAGATGAAGGAGGAGAGTGGAACACTTCCAGATGCCCCAAACGTTCCACCGGTCTCCGGCGATCAGGGTCTGGAGCCGTAAAAATGCGACAAACTGGAACGGAAGCGACACCTGAAACTGTTCCACCTAATTGAAAGCATTGCCCGCGAATCACGCGAATAAAAAGTCGCGAAGCGACAACAGGTAATAGCCCAGCGATCTTATTGCCGGGCACAAAACAAGAAAGTCGCGAAGCGACAACAGGTAATAGCCTAGCGATTTATCGCTGGGTACAGAGGAGAAAAGATCAGGAAATCGCGAAGCGATGACAGGTAATAGCCTGGCGATTTATCGCTGGGTACAGAGGAAACAGGTCAATCGAAAACGTAGCGTTCGTCAAATGGAACGCTATTCTTGGTAACAAATGCTAAATATTCATCCTCAAAGCTTCGATTTTGGTGATGACGCGGTTGGTTATGAATGTACTGGACGGTCCGGTCAAAATCACCGACACCGATCGAAAAAGCACCATAGCCACGCTGCCATTCAAAGCGGTGATGCTCTGGAAAGGTTTCTCGGATCCATTTCGATGAGTTTCCTTTTAGGAGCTGCACGGCCTTTGAAAGTTGTAAGGTCGCCGCAATAGAAAGCAGAAGATGGACGTGATCCGGCATTCCGCCCACGGCAAGTAGACGGCAGTTATGCTTACGAGCGATGCCGCCTAAATACGGATAAAGGCGGTCGGCAAGGTCAGGCGTTATGAGCTTTGTTCGTGCCTTGGTCGAGAACACGATATGCAGCATTTGGTTAACGAGGGATTGGGGCATGGCATCCTGTCGTCCTTTCAGGACTTCTCGGACGCGACGGCGATTTTACCATAGCGATAAATCGCCAGGCTATTACCGAACGTCGCTTCGCGACTCTGAAGGAAATAGAGAAAAGATAGAAACGGCAAGTCTTATTCCCCTCCTAACCAGGAGGGGAGCTTAAAACCAAAAACAAAAACCATGAAAACGAAAAATCTCACAATTAATGTAGGCGTAAGGAAATTTAATGCGGTCTATCAAACCAAGGAGTTTGATGCGATCGTTAAGGTTGGCCGGATGGTCAATGCGAACTGCATTGCCATGGAAGCGGCTCATAACGTGCTAGGCGGTAAAGGACAGGACCTTGCCGGAAAGGAAGTAAAGAGCATCATCATCATGCTGCACAAGCTCGGGCGAGAAGGCGAGATGCTGCTCTCGGAACTCAGCCGGTCGTTTTATAAGTCGGAGTGGTTCGCCGCCTTTGTCAGGATGTCCGATAACGTTCAGGAAAGAGAAGGTAAGGCTCCGGACGACAAGGTGTTCGTCGATTTTAAGATCACCAGTGCGAACGGCCGCGTAGCGAGGGCCATCCGAAAGCTCGACCTCATCGGGGAACAGTTTTTCAAGCAAAAGGTGAAGGACGCATGGATGTGGGAAATAAGCGAGGCTGAATTCGAAGCCCGCGAGACCTACCAGTTCTACCGCGATGAAGCCACCCGCACCAGCAACCCCGAGATATTTTTCGACGCCTTGAATAAAACCTGGACGTGGCTATTCCAGTTCAACTACGCGGCGTTGGAGTTTATCCGAGGCCAAGGCAAGGATCTGGGACTTGCGTTTGTGGAAGAGGAGGAAGTGAAGATAAGGGAAACGGTGGGAGTGCATTAGTCGAAACGGACTACGCCGAGTGCTGTACTGAAAGGCATTCGTCGAACGGGCTCTGCCCGAGTGCTGTGGGGAAAGGCTCGGCCTTTCCTCTTGTTCTTAAACTCAACCGGGGCTCCGCCCCTCACCGGCGGCGTAGCCGCGGGGAAATATTTAGACAGCTCTGCCGGAAGGGCAAAGCCCTTCCGCACAGCACTGCGGCAAGCTGCGGGATCGTGTACACCTGCAACTGTTTCACTCAAAACGAAATTTTCGCCTTGGGCCATTCAGGTAAGGCTTTTGTAACTTCCTTCAATTAGGCTTGCGGTGCAGTCCACAAAAAAATCATTCTGGAGGAATTCTACATGAAGGAATACGCTGAAGAACGTGTTTTCGCAGAACCGTATTTCGGTAAGGCGAAGGGGAAGATTACGGGAGCGACGCGAACGGAAAAGCCTAAGGCACGTCGCGGCATTTTGAGGTTTATTTTTGGTTCGCTGACGGTGGCAGCCCTGGCAGTTTTGTTCATGTCAGGACCGTCGGCGAGGCTGGTGAGTGCGGGCGATGATCATGACGATCATGATGATGACGAGAACGAATCGTATTCGATCGGTCTCTGGGGTGACCTGCCGTATTCGGACCTGCAGGCACAGACCGGCGTGCCGGATCTCATTGCCGATATGAACAGCCAGCATCTGGCATTCACTGTTCACGACGGCGATCTGAAAGGAGGCAACGGAACGGTGGGTTCGGTAACGCCGACAACCTGCACTGACGACCTCTATACCCAGGGTCTGCACTTTTTCAATTCGCTGAAAGCTCCCGCAATGTTCACGCCGGGCGATAACGATTGGACCGATTGTGACCGGGCGTCGAACGGCGGATTCAATTCGCTCGAGAGGCTCGACCATGAACGCCTGGTGCTCTTTTCGACACCATTCTCGCTTGGCCAGCACCGTATGCGGCAAGAGGTGCAGACCGCTCCGCTTTGCCTTGCGTTAGGCGGAGCCCATGTTCCGTGCGTCGAGAATCGCCGCTGGAGGGTCGGCAACGTTATCTATGTAACGCTGAACGTTCAGGGTTCATGCAACAACCTGTGCGACACCGCTCCGGACCCGGCCGAATACGCCGCCCGCAATGCTGCCAACATCGCATGGCTGAACGAGACGTTTGACCGTGCGGAATCCACACATGCGTCCGCGGTCATGATAATTGCTCAGGCCGACCCGGGATTTAATACATCGGACATTGTAGGCGGAGGCCCGCCACGCGATCCGAAAACCCTGACCGAAACCGACGTGCCGGCGGCCCAGGACGGATTCAAGGAATACCTGACCGCTCTGCGTACACGCGTGATAGAGTTTCGAAGGCCGGTAGCGTACGTCCACGGCGATTCACATTACATGCGGATCGACAAGCCCTTTCAGGATGCACAGGGCCGCAGGCTCGAGAACTTTACGCGTGTCGAAACATTTGGCGACAATCAGGCCAACGGCGACAATGACGTGAATTGGGTCAAGGTAACCGTGAACCCACGCAGCCGAGAGGTGTTTTCATATCAAATCGAGATCGTTCCGGCGAATCGGACCGCAGTTCCGGCTCCCTAGTTTGAACAGTATTAGAAGAAGTAAAAGGCGGGACTCGAGTGTTCCGCCTTTCTTAAATATTAATCCGCGATCATCGTGTGGAACGGATGTGGCACCTGGAAGTGTTCCATTCCAGCCAGGAGAGAGGTCAAGCCCTCTTCTAAACCATTCTAGACCAACGTCCGGCTTTTGTTTTTCATCTAAATTTCGTACACTAAGCATCCCTCAAAGTGGGGGCGACAGGCTTCGACAGGGGCTTGTATAGATCTTTGGATGCACGTCGGGCTTTTTGTAGGTGAGCTCGTTAAAAAAACTTGCAAAACACAAATGCTAATCAAGAATTAGCTCTTGCTGCCTAATTAACTTTAGCTACAGCAATGTCTTGTCAGAAGTTCGCCCAATGCGACTGACGTAGGCATAACCCAGTTTGGGCTAGGGCACGTCCACCGCCTGCGGACGCGTCTTAAAGTTAGTCAGGCTTGCTGATAGGGAGGACTTGCTGGTTCACATACTCTCTGTCGGCGAGAAAAAGTGAATCAGCTAAACGTGTAGATTTCACTGGTCGCAACCTTTGGATGCGGGTTCGATTCCCGCCGCCTCCACCACTTCTATCTTTTGTCCTTATTTACCATACAAGCCTCTTTTTTGCCGGCCGATCCTTAATTCCAACCGTCTCTTAAACCCAGGAGGAAACTCTGGCCATAGTCGTAAGACCAATCGACCACTCCTGCCGGGGAGTAACGTAAAGTCAAACCCTCGTAATCGTCTATTCGATCGGTTCCGAGAAATAGATCATGGTATTGGAGGACCGTGGATGCATATACGTATGCTCCGGAGTTACGTGCGATCTCCGAGCAGAAGAGATTTCCGTCACCATCGCCTGGCGTGCCGGGAATACTGATCCGGGCTGCACCGCAGGCTGTGATCCAAATAGCGGTGACCTTACCTTTCAGTTTCGAGAACTTAGGCGTGTCCGCACGAAAGATGCCAGTTCCAAGGCTTAAGCCAAAACCTCCGGTACCGCTTCGCGTAATGTTGTTGTAGATTCCGTGACAATTGATCACTACTGCGTTCAGTCTACCGCCGGGAGCACCATCGGCCACTGTGGCTGTCCAGCTAAGTATGTGTTCCGGATTGTCGCTGGCTGGTACCTCCCAGGTATTCCACATTCGGTAATGTGTTCCCGGTGCGTCAGGGGCATTTAAAGCCATTGAGGGCTGGGGAATTGGTATCGACATAAGAGCCTCCTATAAAAAAAGATTATTAGTGTCAATGATCACGCTCGTCGAGTTGATCGGAAGAGATCGATCCGTGAGGCGGACGTTTCATGCAATCTAACGACGGAGCTGCTCCGAGCTTTTTGCGTCGATGGGATACTAATTTCTCGGTTGGATTGTGAGTTTGATCGCGGCCTCCACCATCAATACATTAAGCAGTAGGCTGTGAGCAGCAGGCTGTAAACCACGAACCAAGAAAACATTTCCAATTCCGGCAGGTGCTAAATCAGCACTTGTCTTTTTTTGCCTTTTGGGACATATTTGTGGAAATTTTCACCCAATTGCTGTACAGGATGAATCCGATTTCCGGTTTTTGACGAATACGCCTAAATCTTTTGTTTTCAGGCGTTTGACGGGCTAAATTATTTTAGTTTTGTTCGGCAAAAACCCTTCCCTCCCGCGGTCTTTGCTTCGGCAGCGGTCATTTAAGATGACGGGCCCGAGGAGGAAAAATGACTAATTTAAATAACACATTCAGGTATCGAATATGCGATCTGCTAGGTCAGATCAAGCCAAAATGGTTATATGTGTCCGCGATGATCGTTGCACTGATTCTTACCACTCTTGGGGCCAATGCCCAGCCAAAACAGGCACCCACCGCAGATCCAAAGCCCGTTACAAACAAGGTGCCGGTTGAAATGAAGCCTGAACCTTTCAGACAAGGAAATAATTTATACAAGGCGTATAAAAACGCAGACGGACAGATCTTTAGAGTCGAAAAATACACCCTTGATGGGGCATATGAAGAGACAAGATACATCGAAGAGGTCTATCCAAATGGAAAACCGGCTAAAGAGATAATTGTGACAGGCGGTAAAGACAAAAACGGACTGGATACTGATGTCACCAAACATCAAGAGGTCTATTTTGACGCGAAGGGGAACAAGATCAAAACCGAAACGTATACGGATTTTACCGACGGCGTGGCAAACAATAAAGTCGTGACTGAAAATGGAAGGACCACCACCTACGGTAGAGTAAACGGCCAATGGAAAGTTGTGCCTTATCCTCCGTCTTCATCCGGACGGCCGACAACGCCGCTCGGTGGCAGCAGTACTGTTTCGCTAAAGCCAGAAAACCGCGGGGCGGTTTCCGGTGCCGATGCACGGCGGATGATTCAAGGTTACCTGGGCGAAATTGAAGCCCGCCAGAAATATATGGCCGAGAATTATTATTGGGCCGGTGCGGAAAAAACTGTCTTAAAGGCATTTAAGGAAAATGGAATAGATTCACCGGGTAACGCCCACACCTGGAGTGGTGCGATGGGGCTAACGTGGTCGCAGATGGCGAAAAGGTACTATGAATCGCATTGGAATGAATTCAATTCGACGCTGAAGTTGATCGCTGAAAAGCGGTGCGTTGCGGGCACAGATGTCGATCTGCTCGATGCGGGATTCAAGAAATGGGAAGCGGGCGATAAAGAGATCGAGGGCGAATTTAGGAAGATAATTAATACTTATGTCCTCGAGTCGAAGAACCTTCAAGCACGCGATGATTATCTGAAGATCTACAACGCAAAATATGACTCTCTTTCCGCACAGCGGCCCTATCCCGGCGGTCAGATAAAAGTAATTAACGATGCAAAAAACATCGTTGTAGGTAAGTCCGAAACGGAATATAAGGCGATAGAAGCGAACGAGGACGTAATCGCAAAGAGAATAACTGAAATCTCTACGACTCTCGTTTTCAAAGCTATCACGAATATGCAGCCCTGCGGGCCGGTGAGATGAAGGAGGAAACGAAATGAACTCGGTCCGCACGAGACGCGTGATCCGATCCGCTTTTTTTATCGTCTGCAGTATCGCGGTTTCAGGATGTGGATCACTGCGGGACGTTAAGAATAACAACATAAATGCCGAACCTAATTCACCGTCGGCGAACACGACCCCAAATGTCGTGGCTGCAGCGGCCCCAACAACGGAAACTAGCAACATCCTGTTTATCATTGACGCCTCAGGGAGCATGAAGGCAAAGGCTGGGGACAAAACCAAGATGGAGGCCGCGAAAGGGGTTGTAACCGACTTGATCGGGCAGCTTCCTTCGGACGTTCAGGCGGGATTGATGGCCTACGGGCATAGGCAGAAAAGTGACTGCAAGGATGTCGAGCTTTTGGTGCCGATAGGGCCGGTTGATAAGGCCGTGTTTGACCAAAAAGTGAGGGCCCTCCAGCCGCTAGGTGAAACTCCGATCTCGTTCTCGATTCTCCAGGCAGCCGATGTGCTGAAAAATGTAAAAGGTAAAAAATCGATCATTCTCATAAGCGATGGTGAGGAAAGCTGCAAGGAAGATCCGTGCGAAGTAGCGAAGGAATTGAAATCGGCGGATATCGATCTGAAAATTCATGTCGTTGGATTCGGGATCGATTCTGCGGTCGCCAAACGACAGCTTCGCTGCATAGCCGAGGCCACAGAAGGCACGTATGCAGAGGCCAACGATGCTGGACAGCTAAAGGAAAAGATTGCGGAGGCGGCAAGAGCCGATCTCGGTAACTTTATTTCAGTGATCCAGGACATGGACGGTAATGGTTTGAAATTTGGTATTAGCTTCTATAAACCGGGAGCAAAAGATGGCGACGATCCTATTGATTCAACGCTGAACCTTGGGACGCAGCTGTTGGATAGTGAACATGCACTGAACATCCCTTCGGGAACTTACGATGTGCGATATACATCGCTCTTTTATCCCACTCTTTGGAAACGCAATGTCGAGGTTAAGGCCGATCAACAAACTCAGGTCGAGTTTTTGAGATTCGGGCGCATTCGGATTTCGATAAAGGACCAGAACGGGCAGGAGGTGAATATGTGGACCGAGGTCCACGATGGAACTCCGGAGGAAAAAGACTTAACTGGAGATCACAGATTCAAAGAGAGATTGGATCTGCCCGCAGGTGCGTACGACCTTAAATTCTGGGGCGGCGGAGAGCAGGAGGTCTGGCAAAAAGGAGTCGTGGTCAATTCAGGCCAGGAAACGCCAGTGAATCTCAGGGTAACGGTCGGCAATTGATGTGCGTGACCTTTTTCTATGGATCAACGGGATTAGAAGGCACGGAGGCTTACGATCTACGCTGTCTGTAACGGTTTTACAAGGTGTCGCGTGGTTTCGTCGGTCACCGAGAAGACATCGGAGCCGGGAGCGTCGCTTTTCGAAAGAGCAAGGAAGAGATTCCGCAACCTTTGGATGCGGGTTCGATTCCCGCCGCCTCCACCATTCTTCTTTTTTTTGGATCTCGGTTCTCAGATCAACAGCACAGGATCAATTCTTTCGTTTGACCGGGATCGGCTCTTCGAGATGTTGAGTGGTTTCGTCGGTGACCGAGAAAACATCGGAGCCGAGCGGGTTTGTCCTCGGAGGTGCTGGTTCGAGGAACGATACGCTGGCGGGCTCGGCGAGCTCTTTTGCCGGCGGAGCGTCGGTGCGATTCAGGTCAGCAGGGGGTAATCCCTCGCCTCTTTTGGCGACGAACAAACCGTTAAAGATCAAGGCAAATCCGACGAGCATCGGGATCACGCCCGCGATCCAGACGCGACTAAGAAGCTCAGCGACCGCCTGAGGAACGAAACCGCCGAGAATTATGCCCTGCATGATCATGAAAACCGTGATCATAACGCCTACGCCGACGCTGGCTGTAATGACACCAGCTTTGATCTCCGTTCTGCGTTTGGTCTCGGGCGTGATGCCTTGAAGGCGTTCGATCTCGGCAGCTGTACGGACCTGCTCCTCAGGCGAACGCATCATATGGGCGAGCCACGTCTTGTTCCAATCGAACTTCTCGACCGATTCAGGCGATTTGACGGCCTTACGGACGGCAAGCAGATTCGCTCCGCATGATTTACAGAATCTCAGATCATCGCTCTGGGTCGAGCCGCATTGAGGACAAAACATAGAGCCTCCGTTCTCCAATAACATAGCGGGTACGAAAACTTTATCCAAATCGTTCCCACTGCTAAAAACTTTATTTTATCAAAAAGCCTTTGGCTGTCACCAAATACCGGCAAAAGCTGGCTTCAGAGTCGTCTTGAAAGCGTGTCGCGAAGTCTAATATTCGCATGAAATATCGGGAGGTTTTTTGCATGGGTAGAATAGTGTATGACGTCCCTCTGGTAACGCAGGCCCAAAATCCAATTTGCTGGGTGGCCTGCATGGCAATGGTTGCAAGTGAGCGACGAGGATACTCAGTCGGCGTCGGATACTACGCAAGTGGTTTCGATCCGAGCAGTTCCTCGATCCCCAATCCGGCTCTTTCGCAAAACGAGGTTGAAAGCAGGCTCAATCGACTGGGCTTCAGCAATGTGGCACCCAATTCGAACAACGACGAGCTGGAGAACGTTTTGCGAAACTGTGGGCCGTTCATTTTGAGCCACAACTGCAATGGTTTTCCGTACGGAGCGGGATGGACGCCGCTTACTGCCGGAAGGCACGCCGTGGTCATAACGGGGTTCGATTCCTCAGTAAGCGGCGGCACGTTTTGGATGAATAATCCATGGGGAAACAAGGACCGAGCGGTCCCGGCCAGTGCAGTTACGGCCGCCATCACCCAGATGGAACAGAGCAGTCTTAGTCCCGTAGCCTATTTACGGATGACTTAATTCATTTAGATGAGGAGCTGAAGCCTAAAAACTGTCAGCTCCTCGCTTTTTCCGGGCGAACCAATAGATCAGAAAACCGAGCAGATTGGTCACCAAGATAAGTCCACCTATCTTCAGGGCAAAAGCCAAACGGCTTTCGACGTTAATAATAGGCACGACAGAGAGGCCGACATAGAGCAGCGTCATCAAGAGCCCTGACAGGGAAGCTAGCCGCAGCCACAACGGCGGTTTGGGCGTTACACCGCGTAAACCGAAAACTGGTATAGCGAACATCACAACATAGGTTAGCGAGTAGAAAAGGCCCGAGGCATTCCAAAGTAATTGAAACGCTTCCTGTTTGCCTACTCCGATCAGGCCGACGATACCCATCGTCAGTGTTACGGCACCGACAAACAGAATTGAATTCACCGGGGTTCGATATTTCGCGTGGAGCGTCGTAAACCAGGCGGGAAGCAGGTTGTCCCATCCGGCAACCATTGGAAGCCGCGTGTTTCCGCCGAATTGAATGCTTGATTGAGCAAGGCGAATGGACAGCATAGCTACGATCGCCAGCGGCACGATCGCCGCCGCGGCTCCGAGCGGTCCAAACCCGACGCTCAATATCTGAGGTATCGGTGCGATCAGATCTATCTGGTCCTGCGGTATCAGAGCAAGGACCGAGCTCGTGCCCAATATGAACATTACGGCGACGATGGGTGCTGCGATCGCTACAGAACGTCCTATTGTTCGGACCGGATCACGGGACTCACCCGCATGGATCGCAACATATTCAAATCCACCCAACGCACCAAAACCCATCTTGCCAAGTAAATTGAACGTCAGCAGCGACATGACCGGCAACTCGATCGCCAGCGGGTGGTATTCGGTTATGGTGCCGTGAGCAAGATTAAGCAGCGGCAGTATCAGGATGGCCGCAAAGATCGTAAGCATCAATACCGCTCCGGCCTTATGCACCCATTTACCGACGCCGAGCCCAATGATCGTGATCACAACAAGTGCTCCGATGATCACGACGTTGGTGGCCCCGATAAACCAGGGATTTGAGTTTAATGACTCACCACTCGGACCAGCAATGTAGCTTATGTATTGGGTGACCTGAAGGCCTACCTCAGAGGTATTAAGGATGGCAAAAAGCCAGAGGTTCCATGCGACAAGGAAACCAACGAGGTCGTTGAACCCCAGCTTTGCCCATTGGTACAAACCGCCTTCAAGCGGCATGGCACGATTCAGATAAATGACGACCACAGCCGACGGGATATAGAAGAGGGCGATCGCGGCCAGCCAAAGCACAACATGGGAAGGACCCTGCTTGGCGGCAACGCCGACCCACGGCAGGCCGACAATGAAAAGGATCTGGGTCAACACGAGATCGGTCAGGCCAAGTTCCTTTTTGAATACGGCACTCTTTTCCTCGACTAGCTGCTCTTCTTTCGCGATCTCGGACGATTCGGCGGAAGGATCCTGCATGTCCATATTTAATTGTGTGGTGAATGGCGAAACCATCCTAATACAACTCTTGGCCGGTGGAAAGCCGCCGTTTGTACTTCTGCCTACAAGACCGTGGTATTCAAATACGTTATATTCTTCGTACGATGTCGTTATCGACCTTGCCCATCGGGATCTTTGACAGCGGTGTGGGCGGCTTGACCGTTTACAGGGCGTTGCACGATCGTTTGCCGAACGAACGATTTATCTACCTGGGCGACACTGCTCGTGTTCCGTACGGCACAAAATCCCTGGCTACAGTGGAACGTTACGCTATCGAGAACTCGCTGTTTCTCGCCTCCGTGGGTATCAAGATGCTGGTTGTCGCTTGTAACACAGCTTCGGCGTTGGCTTTGCCTAAGATCCGCGAAAAGATCGGCCTCGATGTCGTCGGCGTGATCGGGCCGGGAGGACGCAAGGCTGTTGATCTTACAAAGGATAAGCCGTACCCGAAGATAGCCGTGATCGCCACCGAAGCTACCGTTTCAAGCAACGCTTATTTTGAAGCGATCCGCAGAGCGTCGGCCGAAGCGGAGGTGGTCCAGGCCGGATGTCCGCTTTTCGTGCCTCTCGCGGAAGAAGGCTGGACCTGCGAACCTGAGACGATCTCGATAGCTGAGAAGTATCTAAAAAAGATCAAAGAGTTCAGGCCTGACGCACTCGTTCTGGGATGCACGCATTACCCGATCCTCCGAGACGTTATTCAACAAACTGTAGGTGAAAATGTTAAGCTTGTGGATTCGGGAGAAGCGACTGCGGAAGAGGTAAAGGCGTTGCTCGAGTCAAAAGGCCTGATGAATTTGAATAAGGTTTCGGGCCAGCGAAGCTTATGCGATGATCTCGACCACTTTTACGTAACTGACGCTGCTGATAGATTTGCTAAGGTTGCCGAGAGGTTTTTGGGAGTAAAGCCCAGAAAGCTTGAGGCCATCGAGGTCTATGGGACTGATGAATTGAAAAAGGGAAAAGTGAAATATTGATCTGTTTTTTCGACTTTTTGACTCTATCCATTTTTGGCTTTTTATGACCTACGAGCGATTAGACAAACGAGCCCTCGACCAGATCAGAAATACCAAGATCACACCGAACATATCTCCCTACGCGGAAGGCTCAGCTCTGATCGAAGTCGGCAGGACAAAGGTCATCTGTACTGCGAGCGTCGAAGAAAAGGTGCCTCCGTTCTTGAGAAATAAAGGCACCGGCTGGGTGACGGCGGAGTATGCCATGCTGCCGCGTGCAACCAGTACGCGGACGCAGCGTGAAACACATCGTCCCGCGGGACGAACGCAGGAAATTCAACGTCTGATCGGTCGGAGTTTGAGAGCGATCGTGGATACAAAAGTGCTTGGCGAACGGCAGATATTGCTCGACTGCGACGTGATCCAGGCAGACGGAGGAACCCGCTGTGCCTCGATCACCGGAGCTTACGTTTCACTGGCTATCGCGTGCAGAAAGCTATTGAAGCAAAGCCTTATTTCCCGTTCGCCGATCCTGAGTGAGGTCGCTGCAGTAAGCGTCGGGATCCTTAATGGAGTAGCTCTGCTCGATCTCGCTTATGCCGAAGATTCCACGGCCGAAGTTGATATGAATGTCGTCTGTACCGGTGCTGGAAAGTTCATTGAGATCCAGGGAACTGCCGAACGCGAACCCTTCACACGCGAGCAGATGGACGAGATGCTCGAGCTCGCTGAGATCGGCGTCAATAGTCTATTTGAAATTCAGCGAGTTGCACTGGCTGGTTAGTCTTAGTTTCGTCTCAATATCATTCCCGGTAGATTATTCGTGATCTTGCCGCCGTCCCACACACTGGTCCCGTTAACATAAACCATCTTTATTCCGTCCGAGAAAAGCTGCGGCTCGGCAAAGGTCGCACGGTCGATTACCTTTTCCGCGTCGAAGAGTACGATATCGGCCCGCATCCCTTTTTTAACCAGCCCGCGATCCTTTATACCAAGCCGTGCCGCCGGCATGGCAGACATTTTTCTAACGGCCTCCTCGAGGCTGAACCATTTATTCTCGCGTACAAAGCGGCCGAGAACACGGGTAAACGTTCCGGTCCCGCGGGGATGGCGGCTGCCAATGCCGCCGTCACTTGCGACCATCACCCACGGCTGTTGATAAAAGGCCATTACGTCCGCATCGTTCATTGAACTACAGACAATACCTGCACCGCCGTCTTTGACGATCTGAATATAGACATCGACAGGCGAAGTCTTTTGCTCCGCGGCGATCTGTTCGAGGGTTTTGCCTTCATAGTCCTTGTGTGCAGAACAACTCGTTACCAACACTTTGTCTGCCCCGCCGACATTGTTCAACGCTGTCGCGACTTCGTTTCGATCTTCGTGCTTGCGGCTAGGGACGAGAACGGTTATTGTCGATGCCCATGCTGTGTAAGGATAGGCGTCGGCGGTGATGTCAAAGCCGGACTTGCGAGCTTCGTTAACTATCTTGATCGCCTCGGCGGACTTGCCCCAAACGTTGCGGTTGCCCATTTTTATATGCGAGATCTGCACCGGCAATTTGGCCTCCCGGCCGATGCGGATCGCCTCGCGAAGAGCATCGAGCATACCCTCTTCCTCGTCACGCATGTGCGTCATGTAGATGCCGTTATACTTCGCAGCCGCCTTTGAGAGAGCGATCAGTTCTTCGGTCGTTGCCGAAAAGCCGACATCGTATTCGAGTCCTGATGAAAGGCCAAACGCACCTTCTTTCATGCTTTGACTGACGAGCTTTGCCATTTTTGTTATTTCGTCGTCGGTCGCCTTTCTCACGTAATCGTTTTTCATCACCTGTTCGCGGACCGTTGCGTGGCCGATGAAAACTCCGACATTTACGGCGATCTTTTTGTCGAGCTTTGCCAGATATTCGGATATCGGGAAAGGCGAGTCGCCGTCCGGCCCGATCATTATGGTCGTCAAGCCTTGAGAAACCTGGTTCGCCGCCGTGCCTTCACGAAGCAGTCCCGACTCGGAATGGTTGTGAATGTCGATAAAACCCGGTGCAAGGACGAGTCCCGCCGCATCGACGATCTCGTCGTTCTCTGACGGTTTGAACCTGCCGATGTTGTCGATCATTCCGTTCTTGATACGGACGTTGCCACGAAACGCCGGACCACTCGAGCCGTCGACGATCGTTGCGTTCACAAAGACAACGGGCCGTGTTTG
>Ga0163163_10003267_pt1 | contig 13752 bp, 10 predicted proteins | sample S65metaG_FD_119766 | JGI IMG/M metagenome (GOLD analysis project Ga0163163, IMG submission 119766) | Switchgrass rhizosphere microbial communities from Kellogg Biological Station, Michigan, USA - S6-5 metaG | ecosystem: Host-associated > Plants > Roots > Rhizosphere > Soil | place: USA... | reverse complement strand
CCGTCGTCACAGCAGCTGCCGGACGCGATCAGCACCGCCCTGGTCATCGAGGAGTCACACGAGCTACTCGTCGGACCCCGCCACCCACTCGCCAACGCCCGCACCGTCACGCCGGCGCAACTCGCCGGGCACCGCATCTGGATGCCCGGCCTCGCCGCCCGGGGCGAGGTCGCCGACTACTACGCCGAGCTCGCGTCCGCGTTCGGGCTCACCATGGACATGCTCGGGCCGGTGTTCGGCAACGAAGCCCTGCTGGACGAGATCGCCGACTCGTCGGACCTGGCGACCCTGGTCGGCGAACGCTCCCGATACATGTGGCCGGATACCTACGACCTGCGACGCATAGCGATTCGCGACCCGAGACCCGTCTACCCGATGTCACTGATCTGGCGCGGCGACAACCCTCATCCCGCGCTGGCCAAGCTGCGGAACTACCTCGACACCAGGCGCACCGACGCACCCGATGGCGAGGTCTGGATTCCGAGGTGGGATCGGCGATGAGTCTGCCCGATGCCGGCGGTATGTAGCTGTGAGCATCCGCTGAAGGGAGACCATCGTGAGCGTCATCGTCATCGAGTTCATCACGCTGGACGGGATCGTGTCCGACCCGGGCGACGCGGTGAGGGGCGGCTGGGCATTCCGGCACGGCCCTGGTACGGCCGCCGGCGACAAGTTCCAGCTCGGCAGCACGCTGGACGACGGGGTCCTGCTGCTGGGGCGGACCACCTGGCAGCTGTTCGCCAGGCTGTGGCCGACCCGCACCGACCCGTTCTCCCAGCGTATGAACGCGGTGCCCAAGCTGGTCGCGTCGCGGTCACTGACCGACGCCTCTGCGTGGGCCAACTCCGAAGTCATCGACGGCGACCTCATCGAGGCCGTGAAGCGCCAGGAGCGCGACATAGTCATCACTGGCAGCCTGAGCGTCGTACACGCACTGATGGCCGCCGACCTGGTCGATGAGTACCGGCTGCTGACCTTCCCCACCATCGTCGGCACCGGGGAACGGCTGTTCCCGGCCGACGGCCGATCCGCGTACCTGGAGTGCCGGTCGGCCGAGCAGATCGGAGCCGCGGTCCTCACCCGGTACACCCGCTGATAATCCGATGTGGACGGGTGCGTCGGGCAGGTGCTCTCATGGAACGGCAGCGAGCCATGCCTGGACAGAGGAGCGCAGAGGTGTTCGAGCACATCGTGTACGAGGTCGACGCGCCGGTCGCGACCATCACGCTGAACCGCCCCGCCCACCTCAATGCCTGGACCGCCCGCATGGGCCAGGAGGTGCGCGAGGCGGTCCAGCTGGCGACCGCGGACGCGGACGTGGTCGGCATCGTGCTGACCGGCGCGGGGCGTGGGTTCTGCGCGGGTGCCGACGTGAGCGCCCTTGCCGGCCACGTGCCCGACGGCGACGTCCAGGCCGCCCTGCCGACCGAGAAGGACGGGTACGAGTTCCTCATCCGTTGCCCGAAGCCGATCATCGCCGCCGTCAACGGCCCGGCGGCTGGCATGGCGGTCCCGGTCGTCCTCCACTGCGATCTGCGGTTCATCGCGGACGACGCCATCATCACGACGGCCTTCGCGCAACGCGGTCTGGTGGCGGAGTGGGGCATCGGCTGGCTGCTCACCCGGCTGGCCGGTCCTGGCGTCGCCATGGACGCGCTGCTCTCGTCGCGCCGGATCGACGGCGTGGAGGCCGCCCGGCTGGGTCTGGTGAACGCCAGCATGCCCGCTGAACAGCTCCTGCCACATGCCCACCAGTACATCCGTCAGTTGGCAGACCGATGCTCGCCCACCTCGATCGCGATCATGAAGGCACAGGTCTGGGGCGACCTCGAGCGGACCTACGCCGAGTCGCTGTCGCTGGGCGTGCGGCTGATGCACGAAAGCTTCCAGCGACCGGACTTCCGTGAGGGCGTCAACTCCTATGTGGAGCGACGACCCCCCGCATTCGCCAGGATCACCGAGCCACCGGGTGACATGCACGACGCCGTCTAGGTCTCGAGGTTGGCGAGGTGGGCCCGGATGGTAGCGACAGTCGTCGCCTCCTCCTCGGTGGGCTATCGATCGTTCCGGAGGAGGGTTACCCGCTCGATTCGGCGCCGATCTCTGAGGGCAAGGCCAGCAACAGCACATGGGCCTGCCGCCGCACTCGCACCCGTAGGGCAACCACTACCGCGCCGGGCGCGAGGAGAAGGCCGACCAGCCCCTCAGCTTATCGACAGACGTTCGACACGCCCAACACTCGGCGGGCCGTGTCACCAGCGTTTCATTAGTCCATAGTGGACGAATCGCGGGTGCCTTGCCCCAATCGTCGCGCTTATGGGAAGAGGGAAACTTCTCTATTTTCGCAGCCATCGCACAGAGCGCGTCTTGCCATCGCGCAGGCGTACTGCCACCATGCCCTTACAGCGCGTAAGGGCGCCGACCTCCCTGTGATAGCGCGGGCACAGCACGCCCCGCGCTGGCTGTTCGGTGCCTCATGGCGTCTGACCCCTTCATCCCCGGGAGGTCATCGATGCGCATCCGTTGGTACATCCGTGGCGGCGTCCTCGCCGCCGCTGCCGCCGCCGCCGTGTTCGCCAGCACCCCCTCGGCGTACGCGGCGGTTCCGCTGACCAGGCTCTCGACCGACAACTTCACCAACACCACCAGCGCGCACGCCACCCAGGTCGAGCCGGACACGTTCGCGTTCGGGTCCACGATCGTGATGGCCGCCCAGACCGGACGATTCAACGACGGCGGGGCCTCCGACATCGCGTACGCGACGTCGACCGACAACGGAGCCACCTGGACCGGCGGAAACCTGCCCGGCATCACCACCTTCGCCGGCGGCACGTTCAACCGGGTCAGCGACGCCGCGGTCGCCTACGACGCCCGGCACAACGTATGGATGATCTCAACGCTGCCGTTGTCCGAGTCCGGTGGCGTGCACGCGCCGGCCGTACTGACCAGCCGCTCGACCAACGGCGGTCTGACCTTCGCCAACCCGGTCACCGTCGCGACCGGGGGCGACTTCGACAAGAACTGGATCGCCTGCGACAACACACCGACCAGTCCGTTCTACGGCAACTGCTACACCGAGTGGGACGACCACGGCAACGGCAACCGCATCAAGATGAGTACGTCCACCGATGGCGGCCTGACCTGGGGCGCGGCGAAGAACACCAGCAACGGCGCCACCGGCATCGGCGGTCAACCCGTGGTTCAGCCCAACGGCACCGTCGTGGTGCCGCTGGCGAGCGCGACCGAGACGTCGATCCGCGCCTTCCGCTCCACCAACGGCGGCTCGACCTGGACCTCGCCGGTCACGATCAGCGCGGTCAGCAAGCACACCGTCGCCGGCGGCCTGCGCACCGGACCGTTGCCCTCCGCCGAGATCGACGGTGCGGGCAAGGTGTACGTCGTGTGGCAGGACTGCCGTTTCCGCAGCAGCTGCACGTCCAACGACATCGTGATGAGCACGTCGACCGACGGTGCGACCTGGACCACCGTGGTGCGTATCCCGATCGACGCCACCAGCAGCACGGTCGACCACTTCATCCCCGGCCTGGCCGTAGACAAGTCAACGTCAGGCTCCACCGCCCGGCTCGGCCTGGCCTACTACCTGTACCCGACGGCCAACTGCTCGGCGTCCACCTGCCAGCTCAAGGTCGGTTTCGTCTCCTCCATGAACGGCGGCTCGACCTGGAGTGCGCCAACCGATGTGGCCGGGCCGATGACGCTGTCGTGGCTTGCTCCGACGAGCCAGGGGCCGATGGTCGGCGACTACATCTCCACCTCGTTCGGCAGCGACGCCAAGGCGCACGCGACCTTCGCGGTCGCCAACGCCCCGTCCGGGTCGGTGCGCGACGAGGCCATCTACACCACCGCGTCCGGCCTCACCGCGGCCGCCGGAACCGCCGCGGTGAACACCTTCTTCATCCCGCAGCCGGTCGACGCCTCGCTCGGTGACCTGGCCGACCAGGTCGCGATCGCGCTGGGGGTGGAGCCCATCGGCTGACAGACGGCGGCCGGGCTCGCGAGAACCCGGGCGTTGCCACCAGATCCGCGCAACTGCGTCGCCCCCCTCGGCGGTTGCGCGGATCTGGTCCGTCAGCGGATGCCGGAGTCGACCACCAGCACGAGGTCGACCCGGCCCGTGACCGTAATCATCTGGGTGGTCTCGGAGGCGTAGCCAACGTTGCGGGCCTTGATGAGATAGGTGCCGGCGGGCACCGTCATGTGGAAGCGGCCCGTCGCGTCCGTTGTGGTACTCGCGACGACGGCACCATTGGTGGCCAACTCGACGGGCGCGCCGACCACTGGTTTGGGTGGGCATGGGGAACCCGCTCGCTGCGGGCCTGGGCAGCTGGGCGAGGACGAGACGGTGCCGGTCACCTCAATGCCCGAGGTGCTCGGCTTCGCGGGGCCACTCGCGCAGCCGGCCAACGCCACGACGCCGAGAACGACGGCGACCCGCGCACAGGTGCGCATTACTGTAGGCATCGGCTCCTCCGGTCCCATGTCGCAGACGACGACGGTTGGACGACGTTAGCGGGCCGTCAGGTTCGGGGCAATCCGATGTACGGTGGGCGGCCCAGCATGCTGGGCCGCCCACCGGTGATGCATCAGGAGACGTTCAATGCGGTGTCATCGATCACGAAGGACGTCTGCAAGGACGAGTCCTCCGTGCCGGTGAACTTCAACGTGACCGTCTGGCCCGCGAAGCTCGCGACGTTGAACGACCGCTGCGTGTAGCCAGTGGCGTGGTTGAGGTTGGAGAAGGTGCCCAGCGTCGTCGAGCCCAGCACGATGGTGAGCTTGTCGAACTGGGTCGTGGTGGTCGTCTCAGCCGTGTCGATGTGCAACCAGAAGCTGAGCGTGTACGTAGTGCATCCGGCCGGGATCGTCACCGACTGGCTCAACGTGTCGGTGTGGGTGGTGCCGTACCCGTCCAGCCAGGCGAAGTGGGTGCCGGTGTGGGCCGACTCCCCGGAGGACCCGTTCGCGTTGCCCAGCACGCCCGCGGTCGCCGACCACGGCGTGTTGCCGCTCTCGAAGCCCGGGTTGGTGATCTTCTGGCCCGGGCTCGCGCATCCGCCGGTCCCGTTGACGGTCAGGGTGAACGTCGCCGAGTGGGTGGCGGAGGCGGCTGTGCCGGTGACCGTGACCGAGTAGCTACCGGCCGGGGTCGAGGCGGAGGTGGACAGGGTCATCGTGGACGATCCGCCCGCGGTGACCGAGGCCGGGCTGAAGGACGCGGTCGCACCGGTCGGGAGACCGGACGCGGAGAACGACACCGACTCCGCCGTACCCGAGGTCACGGCCGTGCTCACGGTCGCGGTGGTCGATCCGCCCGCGGTGACCGTGCCCGAGGTCGGGCTGACCGAGAGCGAGAAGTCGTTGGCCGCCTGGGTAGCGCAGCCCGGGAGCGTGAACGAGTTCAGGTGGGTCTTCCAGTTGAAGCTGCCGTTGGACGGGATGTACTCCTGGGCGTACCAGAAGGTGCAGCCGTCCGCCGGGTCGACGACCATCGACGAGTAGTCGCCCCACCGGGACAGGTTGCCGGTCTGCGAACCGGCGCCCGTGATGATGGTGGACTCGCCCTGGGTCATCGTTCCGGTCGCGTCGCCGGCGAGCCGGCCGGTGACCCGGATCGAGGGGTGGACCGACGAACTCGACGCGGAGTACCCGAGGCCGATGTTGCCGACCTTGTCCATCGCGATCGAGCCCATCCACCGGAACGTCGCGTCCGGCGCGTAGGTGCCCTGCTGGAAGACGCTCGGGGTACCCGACACGTTGCGGAACTCGTACCACCGGATGCCCACCGAACTGCCGGACGTGACGGCGTCGTTGGTCACCAGCGACTCGTGGTCGCCGAAGTTGCGGTACGCCAACCGGAACATGACCCGGTCGGACAACGAGTCCAGCTGTTGGGTGGTGCCCGACTGCGGGATGCAGGTACCGGAGCTGCCACAAGCCGGCGTGTACGAAGCGACGGTGATGGTGGTCGGTCCGGTGAAGGTGGAGTTGGCCGTGGTGGTCCAATCAACGTGGAACTTCCACGACGCCAACGTCGTGCCGGTGGTGCCCAGCGCGATGACGGTGTTGGCCTCGCCGGCCGGCGGAGCGGTGCCGCTCTCGAAGTCGGCGCCGAGCAGACCGCCGAAGCTGGTCGAGGTGGTGAAGCACTGCTGGGTGGCGGTGGTGCCGGCGAGCATGGCGGCGCGGTCCATCGCGCAGTCCTCGGCGCCCGCGAAGGTGTTGCCGTTGAACAGGTTGTACGTCACGTAGTACGCGTCAGGCCACACCGACAGCTTCGGGTAGTCCGGGAAACTCGCGTACTGGAACGAGTACCGGTTCCACGAACCAGTGGCGTCCGAGGTCTGGCTCACCGCGACACACTCGAAGAACGGGCCGGACGAGGACGCCACGTTGGCGAACTGGGTGATGATCCACCGGCCGGCCAACGAGTCGTAGCGCACCACGCCGTCACCGTCGTTGGTGGTCTGGCAGGAGCCGCCGAATCCCGACCACAGCGTGTTGGTCGCCGCCGGTCCAAACAGGACGGTGCCGCTCTTGCTGAACACGGCGAAGGCCGTGTTGACGATCTCGACCACCTGGGTCGATCCGACCGCCGCGTTGGTGTCCGGCGGCGCGCCGGTGACCGAGAAGGTCCCCGCTGGACCGGTGAAGCCCTGGCCGATCCCGTCAAACCCCGTGCCCAATGTCGGTGCGGAGGCCGTGCCCGGTGCGCTCTGCACAACGGGGTCGCGCCGGTTTCCGTTGCCGCGGTTGGGCATCTGCCGGATCGGCTCGTTCTCCGCCATCTCCGTCCGCAGCTGCGCGGGTGCCATCGACGCGAGCGGAGCGGAGTGGTCGTGGAATGTCTCCACCCGGATGGTGCTGTGTTGGTGGCCAGGGGGGGCGGCCTGGGCCGGGACGGACGCCGTAGCGACCGAGCCGACCACCGCGAGCGCTGACGCGCCAACGGCCAGCATGCGGCTGAGGGTCGACCTCATCAACAGGGTCCCTTCGTGGGGGTGACGAGTACCCAACTGGGGTTCGCGGGCACACACGACGCGCTGTCGTGTTACGCGGCATCGTGAGCGTTTGCCGCGAAAATTTCAAGACTTGTCGATCTGTCGCTCAATATGAAGAATGCGCATGGCGAAAGACAAGGGAATCCTCCACGACCACGCACATGCACACCTGCATATGTGTTGGTGGGACAGCGTTTGCCGTGAGGAGTGTCCACACAGGATGGAGCTCGGCTCGGGCGTTACCTGATTCCCGAGTCAAGTTCGAGGGTGAGGCTCGCGAAGCGGCCGGCGACCACCGTGAACGTGGTCGTGGCCGGGCGGGTGATCCCGGCCGGCATGGCCGTGGCCTTGATCGTGTAGACACCCGGCGTCAGCGCGATCCGGAAGCGGCCGTCGGCGCCGGTGTCGACCGCGGCGACCGGCCCAGCGGCGGTCGTGACGATCACGTGCGTCGTCAGCGGGTATTTCGGGCACCCGGTATCGGTCACCACGGGACACCGGGTCGTGACCGTTGTGCCCTCAACGCCGCTACCACCCTGCGCCGGCGGGGCCGGCACCGTCGTCACCGGCGACGTTGGCGTGGACGTCGCGGACGTGGACGTGGACGTCGGCTCGGCCGTGGGGGTGATCGTCTGGCCGGTCGCGGTGGGAGAGCCGCCGGCGCCGGCACAGCCGGTCAGAAGCAGGGCCGCGGCCACGGAGACGACGCCAGGTAGGACCCGGCTCGCCAGCCGATGACGGGCGTGCGACGGTTGTTGCGGCGGGCCGTTTCGACGCATCTCGCTACCTCCCTGGCCACACCGTACCCGTGAACCGGTCCCGGCGCCCGTTGCGCAGTGGGTACGACCACGACCTATCGTCAACGGCGTGAGACGGGTCAGCGCCACCGACGCGGCGGCCGCGCTGCTCCTCACCACGTTCATGGTGGCGATTTCGATGGCCGTACGAACCACACAGCCGCATGCGCGAACCATGACCGCCGTCGGTGCCTCGCTGTTGGCGATTGGCGGATTGGCCTTGGCGTGGTGGCGCGCCGCACCCTGGTGAGCTACGCGGTCGCGGTCACCGCCTTCTCCGCGTACCTTGGCCTGCGCTATCCGGGATGGCCCGTGTACGTCGGAGCGATCGCCGCGCTCGTCGCCCTGGTCTCCACCGTGACCGATCGCCGTTGGGTGCTGCCGGTGGCCGCGGGTGGTATCGCGATAGCGATCGCCACCGGGCCGCCGGAGGGGTGGAACCCCATCCGCATGACCGTGATCGGCATCTCGTGGGCGGCCGCGGCGATCCTGGCTGGCCGGTTGGCGCGGGGACGGCGCCGGCTGGCCCAGACCGATGCGGCCCGGCTCGTCGCCGAGGAACGGCTGCGCATCGCCCGGGAGCTCCACGATGTGTTGTCGCACAGCCTCGCGGCGGTCACCCTGCACGCCGGTGTCGGCCTACACGTGCAGGACAACCCGCAGGCCGCCCGCGACGCCCTCGTCTCGATCAGGCAGATCAGCAACGACGCGCTCGCACAGGCCAGGACCGCGCTCGCCACGGTGCGCGACCCGCACAGGTCGCCCGGCATCGCGGACCTCGACGCTCTCGCCGCGTCGTTCCGGGCCGGTGGCCTGACTCTGAACCTCCACATTGGATCCACAGTGGACCAGGTGTCGCCGGAGACGGGCGCTGCGACCTACCGCATCGTGCAGGAGGCGCTGACCAACGTGGCCCGCCACGCCGGCCCCGGCACGAGGGCCGAGGCGGTGGTGTCCGACTCCGACGGATGGCTGGTCATCGAGGTCAGCGACGACGGCCCGACCGCCCCGGCGGCACCGCCCGGCCACGGGATCAGAGGCATGACCGAACGGGTTCTCGGCCTCGGCGGGAGCTTCGCCGCCGGCTACGAACCGGGCCGCGGGTTCATCGTCCGGGCCCGGTTGCCGATAGCCTTCCTCGGGTGAGTCCGCTGCGCGTCATCCTCGCCGATGACCAGGTCATGATTCGCAGTGGTCTGCGCGCGCTGCTGGCCGCGGAACACGACATCGAGGTCGTGGCGGAGGCCGGCGACGGCACCCAGGCGGTGGCCGAAGCCCGCGCGCACAAACCCGATGTCATCGTCATGGACATCAGAATGCCGATCCTGGACGGAGTTGGCGCCACCCGCGCGATCGCCGCCGACCCCGACCTGTCCGCGACGCGCGTGCTGATCCTCACCACCTTCGACGACGACGCCCTCGTGTTCGACGCGATCCGGGCCGGTGCCGCCGGCTACCTGCTCAAGGATGCCGATCCGGGCGATCTCCTGCGTGGCATCAGGGCCGTCGCCGCTGGCGACAGCCTGCTCGCGCCGCAGGCCGCCCGGCGGCTGATCGCGGCGTTCGTGACCACGCCTACATCGACTGGTCCGCCGCCGGCCGCGCTGGCCGTGCTCACCGAGCGGGAACGCGAGATCGTGGCGCTGGTCGGCCGTGGCCTGTCCAACGACGAGATCGCCGACTGGCTCACGATCAGCACAGCCACGGCCCGCACCCACGTCTCGCGGGCGATGACCAAACTCGCGGCCCGGGACCGGGCCCAACTGGTGGTCTTCGCCTACGAGACCGGGCTCGTCCGGCCCGGCACGTACAACACCTGACGTACGGACAACAGCCGCTTGTGGGGCGACGCCAAGCCCGCCGCGCCCGCCGAGACTGGCCGCATGACCACACCGGCAGGACTCATCCGGACCCTCATGGCCGTCGCCGCCGTCGGCGGCCCGCTCGGCTACCTCGTCGGCGGAGCCCTCAGCCCGTCGATCCACCAACCCGCCGCCGAGAGCATCACGGCGGCCGCCGTCGCGAACCCGGCGACGAACACCACGCACATCGTTGCTTTCGTCGTCGCGTCCTACCTGCTGCCCGTGGGTGGGGTCGCGCTCGCCTGGCTCGCCTACCCGGGCCGGCCATGGCTGGCCACCATCGGCGGGCTGCTGGCCCTGGCCGGATGGCTGCCCTTCTCGGCGCTGACCGCGCTGGACGACCTCACCAACGCCATGGACGGCCAGCAGGCCCTCGCCGGCCTGCTCGACCGGTTCAGCACAGGCCCGGTGATGACCTCGTACCTGCTCGTCTACGTCATCGGCCATCTGTTGGCGTACGTGCTGCTCGGCATCGCCCTGATCGGCCGGATTCCCCGCTGGGCGGCGTGGAGCCTCATCGCCAGCAGCCCGCTCACCATCGCCGCGTTCCTGGTGCCCACCGGCGCGCGGCAGGCGGTCGGCGTGGCCGCGTTGACACTGCTCGTCCTCGGCAGCCTTCCCGCGGCGCGGGCGATCTGGCCGTCCCGCCGAGCCTCGACAGCACTTGTGAGCTGACGTCAGAGGAAGGGCTGCCGGGCCCGATCGGCAGCTTGGCGCAGCACCCGTACCGCTTGGACGCCATCGCCCTGGTCGAGCAGGGCGATGGCCTGGTCGACGGCGTCCACGAGGTGGCGGCCTTCCAACAACCGGCGTTGAGCTGGTTCGGTGTCATTCTCCAGTTGGCGGGTCTTCAGCCAGAGGTCGACGAGCACGGAGACCTTGGCCCGCAGAATCCATGGCTCGAACGGTTTGGTGAGGTAGTCGACCGCACCGACGGCGTACCCGCGCATCGCCAGCTGCGCGTCCCGATCACCGGCGGTCAGAAAGATGATGGGTACGTTGCGGGTCCGCTCGCGACGCTTGATGTGCTCGGCGGTCTCGAAGCCGTCCATGTCCGGCATCTGCGCGTCCAGCAGGATGACCGCGAAGTCGTCGATGAGCAGCTGCTTGAGCGCTTCCTCGCCGCTGCCCACCGCGATCGTGTCCAGCGGCAGGCTCTGCAGCATCGCCTCGAGGGCGATCAGGTTGTCGCGCCGATCGTCGACGAGCAACGCCTTCGGTCGCGGATGTGTGGGGTTCATGAACGCTTCGCCACCCATCGGGCCATGAGCTCCAACAGCTCGTCGAGGTCGACCGGCTTGGTGATGTAGTCGCTGCCTCCGGAGGCCAGAGCGGCGTCGCGATCCTCGGGCATGGCCTTGGCCGTCAAGAAGATGATCGGGATCTGGGCGAAGCGCTCGTTGCGTCGGATGATCCGGGTCGTTTCGTGGCCGTCTACCTCAGGCATCATCGCGTCCATCAGCACGATATCGACGTGCGGGTTGTCGTCGAGGATGCGGACGCCCTCGGCGCCGTTGCCGGCGTAGAGGACCTGCATGCCGTGCAGTTCCAAGGTGTTGGCGAGAGCGAAGACGTTGCGAACGTCGTCATCCACGATCATCACGGTGATGCCCTCGAGCCGCCGTCGGGCGGTGGTCACGCTCGCGCGGTCACGGCCGGTCTTGATGACAGGGCCGTAGACCGGGACGGCCGACACGTCCAATGCGCGCGCGACCGGTCCGGTGATCGCGTCCGAGGGCAGCTCGGCCGGTAGGTACAGGGTGAACGTCGATCCGAGCGCCGGCTCAGACGTCACGGCGATCAGACCGCCGAGAAGCTGCGCGAGCTCGCGACTGATCGACAGCCCGAGGCCCGTCCCGCCGAACTTGCGGCTCGTCGTACCGTCGGCCTGCTGGAACTGCTCGAAGATCACCGCGAGCTTCTCGGGCGCGATGCCGATCCCGGTGTCCGTCACGCCGAACGCGACCACTCGATCGGCCGCCGTGAGCGCGGCCACGTCGGGACGGTCGCGTTCGTCGACCTCGCGGATGTCGAGGCTGACCGAGCCCTCGTTGGTGAACTTCATGGCGTTGGACAGGAGGTTGCGGATGATCTGTTGCAGCCGCTGGCCGTCGGTGATGAGCCCGTCCCCGTTGGGGGCGTGCACCCGGACGCTGAAGTCCAGGCCCTTGTCCTCGGCCTGCGGTCCGAAGGCCTGCTCGACGTAGGTCTGGACCTCCGCGAAGGTCACGTCGACCGGGACGACGTCGATGCGCCCGGCCTCGATCTTCGTGAGGTCGAGGATGTCCTCGATCAGGGCCAACAGATCGGAGCCCGCGCTGTGGATCGTCTGCGCGAACTCGACCTGCTTCGCGGTGAGGTTGCGCTCGGGATCCTCGCTGAGCAGCCGGGCGAGCAGCAGCACCGAGTTGAGCGGCGTGCGCAGCTCGTGGCTCATGTTCGCGAGGAACTCAGACTTGTACTGGGATGCGCGGGACAGCTGTTGAGCCTTCTCCTCGAGGCCGAGCCGAGCCAGTTCGATCTCGCGGTTCTTGTCCTCGATGTTGCGGTTCTGGTCCGACAGGAGTGCGGTTTGTTGTTCGAGTTCCCGGTTGGTGCGCTGGAGTTCGGCGGACTGTTCGCGCAGTTCGGTGGTGAGCCGCTGCGACTGCGCGAGCAGTTCCTCGGTACGCCGGTTGGCCACGATGGAGTTCAGCGCGACGCCGAGGGTGGCCACGATCCGCTCGAGGAAGCTCAGGTGCAGGTCCGAGAAGCCATTCATGGAGCCCAGCTCCAGTACGGCCAGCGGCTCCCCCTCGAACAGCACCGGGAGCACGACGACCTCGGCCGGCACCGCCTCGACCAGGCCGGAGCGCAGCGAAAGCCCGTGCGTTCGGGCGGTGACCCGGATCGTGCGCCGCGAGGCGGCCGCCTGGCCTACGACCCCCTCGCCGGTCTCGAATGTGAGGTTGGGCATCTCGACTGGATACCCATACGCCGCGGCCAAACGCAGCCGAATCGCGCCGGTTGTCGAGGCCACCTCGGCGACGAAGAGGGCACCGACCGGGGAGTCGACGAGCGGGCTGACCTCCCCCATGATCATTCGGTAGACCTCGTCGAGATCTCGTTGACCCTGCAACAGCCCGCCGATCCGGGCGATGTTGGAGTCGAGCCAGGCCTGATCGGCGTTCTCCCGGGTGGTCTCCCCCAGCGCCACGATCATCTGGTTGATGTTGTCCTTGAGCTCGGCGACCTCTCCGAGGGCCTCGACCGTGATGCGCTGGGTGAGGTCGCCGCGGGTGACCGCGGTGGACACCTGAGCGATCGCCCGCAGCTGGGTCGTCAGCGTTGAGGCCAGCTGGTTCACGTTCTCGGTCAGGTCGCGCCAGGTCCCGGAGACTCCGCGAACCTGCGCCTGGCCGCCGAGCTTGCCCTCGGTGCCGACCTCCCGGGCGACCCGGGTCACCTCGTCGGCGAACGATGACAGCTGATCCACCATCGTGTTCACAGTGGACTTCAGCTCGAGGATCTCACCATGCGCGTCGACGGTGATCTTCTGCGACAGGTCGCCGCGAGCGACCGCCGTGGTGACCTGGGCGATGTTGCGCACCTGTCCGGTCAGGTTGGACGCCATAAGGTTGACGTTGTCGGTGAGATCCCGCCACGTACCGGCCACCCCCTTGACCTGAGCCTGCCCGCCCAGCTTGCCCTCAGTACCGACCTCACGCGCCACCCGCGTGACCTCATCGGCGAACGACGACAACTGGTCCACCATCGTGTTCACAGTGGACTTCAGCTCCAGAATCTCACCGTGGGCGTCGACGGTGATCTTCTGCGACAGGTCGCCGCCGGCCACCGCGGTCGCGACCTGGGCGATGTTGCGCACCTGCGCGGTGAGGTTCGAGGCCATGAAGTTCACGTTGTCGGTCAGTCCGCGCCAGGTTCCGGCGACGTCACGGACCTGCGCCTGGCCGCCCAGCTTGCCTTCGGTGCCCACCTCCCGGGCGACCCGGGTCACCTCATCGGCGAACGACGACAGCTGATCCACCATCGTGTTCACAGTGGACTTCAGCTCCAGGATCTCCCCGCGCGCGT
>Ga0163163_10003265_pt1 | contig 13758 bp, 15 predicted proteins | sample S65metaG_FD_119766 | JGI IMG/M metagenome (GOLD analysis project Ga0163163, IMG submission 119766) | Switchgrass rhizosphere microbial communities from Kellogg Biological Station, Michigan, USA - S6-5 metaG | ecosystem: Host-associated > Plants > Roots > Rhizosphere > Soil | place: USA... | reverse complement strand
TCGGCCAGATCGCCCGCTCCATCTCCGAGTGCGAGGTGGAGATCGCCACCCTGCGCCGCCAGCTCGCCGAGCAGCTCCCGGTCCGGACCAGCCCGGTGCTGCGGGCCGACACCATGGGGCCAGAGCCGCCGGGGCCCGGCTTCGGGGCCGGGCCACCACCCGTCGTCACCGGGCCGGGGACCGGGCCGATGACGAAGGCCGGCCTGCCCGCAAGGCCGCCCACCAGGCCGCCCGCCCGGCTGCCCGAGGAACCGCCCGCGCCGCCATCCGCGGGCAGCCTGTGGCAGGCGCCGCAGCACGCGCAGGGGCAGGCGCCTGCGCCGCCGCTGCCGTCCCGGCCCGTGTCGTCCTGGCCGCCTCAGGCCGCCACCAAGCTCCCTGAGCCCATGCCGAACAGCTCCATGCCGCACATCCCCCTGGCCGGCCAGGACCAGGCCCAGACCCACGCCCAGCCCCCCGGCCCGGCGGGCCCAGCCGCGGCCCCGGGCGCCAGCCTGCCGTCCAGGGCCGCCGCCCAGCCGCCGGGACGGCTGCCGTCCCGGCCGGCCGAGCCCGGCACCGCGCTGCCGTCCGGGCCCGCCCGGCCGGCGGGACCGGCACCGTCCCGCCCGGTCACACCTGCCCCCGCCGGCCCTCCACCGCCCGGGCCCCCGGCCGGGACCCACGGGCCCGAGATGCCGTCCCGGCCGAGCGTGCTGCACCGGGAACTGGCCGACCGGGCCGGGGCACCCGAGCCCGGCGCGGAGGCCGACCCGTGGCTGGTCTGGCAGCGGCGCACCGAGCAGCCCGCCACCCAGGACTCCCCACCGCCTGCCGTCGGCCCGCACCACGCCAACGACGGCCCGCACCCCGCCAGCGACGGCGCGCAGGACGCCGCCAGCGACCCCGGGGAGCAGCGCTGACTACGCCGGGCCGGGGTGCCGAAACCGGGCCCGACGGGCTGGCCCGCTGCCCCTGGGCCCTGTCCACCGCCGACCTTCAGGCCTACCACGACACCGAGTGGGGCACGCCGGTGCGCGATGACGAGGCCATGTTCGAGCGGTTCTGCCTGGAGGCGTTCCAGTCCGGCCTGTCCTGGCTGACGATCCTGCGCAAGCGGGCCGCGTTCCGGGCCGCGTTCGCCGGCTTCGACCTGGCCAAGGTCGCCGCGTTCGGGCCGCAGGACCGGGACCGGCTGCTGGCCGACGCGGGCATCGTCAGGAACCGGGCCAAGATCGACGCCGCGATCACCAACGCCCGGGCCGCGCTGAGCCTGCCCGACGGCCTGTCGGCGCTGGTCTGGCGCTACGCCGCCGACGATCACCCGGCCCCGGTGACGCTCGCCGACGTCCCCGCCTGGACACCCGCCTCCAAGGCGCTGTCCCGCGAGCTCAAGCGCTCGGGCTTTACCTTCACCGGCCCGGTGACGGCCTACGCGGCCATGCAGGCCACCGGGGTGGTCAACGACCACCTGCAGGCCTGCGCCTTCCGCGGCTGACCCTATTCGCCGCCGGCAACGTTTACCGTGCGAGCACTCTCCGTGCCCGATTCGGCCATCGCAAGCGCGCCGAATCGGCCGCCGTTAATCCCGCCGTCCGGCGGTGTAATCGTTATTCGGCGCCGCCGCCCGGCCCGCGCCGGCCTGCCCCCGCCCCGCTGCCGGCCAGCGCCCCGCAGGTCAGGAGCCCTCCACTGGCCTGGGTAAGCAAACGATTTGTGGATTACGTAGAAGATGTCACACTGGCCGTAATGTCCCGATGGAGGCCAGATGGCCCATCCCGGCTCCCGCTCAGCTCTCCCCCTGGCCCGCAAATGCGCCAAATTCGGCACCCGGGCGGCAGAGTCGTTACTATCTGGCAGCAACGGTACTTGCGTGACGTGCTGGGGTGCTCGGGCATCTCAGCCCGGGGGAGGGCAGCGGGCCCGGGAACACGGTGCGGCCAGCCGGACTGGCCACCTGTCATCCGGCACACCGCACGCCAGGGGCCCGGTGAGTTCCGCCGACCAGGGTATCGGGGCAGCCGCGCACTGATTCCTGCGCAAGATCTCATGGAGGTCACATGACCGAGTCGGAGCAGGCGCCGCCGGGCGTCGATCCGACCGTGCCCACCCCGGCTCGCCTCTACAACTATTACCTGGGCGGGACCAGCTACTTCCCGATCGACCGGGAGGTCGCCGAGGAGCTCCGCCGCCGGCTGCCCGAGCTCAGCGACGCGGCCTGGGCGAACCGCGGCTTCCACCACCGCGCGGCCCGCTGGATGGCCGGCGAGCACGGCGTCCGCCAGTTCCTCGACCTCGGCTCGGGCCTGCCCACCCGGGGCACCACGCATGAGGCCGTGCGGCAGCTGGCGCCCGACGCCCGGCTGGTCTACGTGGACAACGACCCGATGGTCCTGGATTACGCCCGCACGACGCTGAACGGCACCGAGCGGACCGCGGTCATCGCGGGCGACATGCGCGAGCCCGAGCAGCTGTTCGCCGAGCCCGCGTTCACCGAGCTGATCGACCTGACCCAGCCGCTCGGCCTGCTGCTGACCGGCGTGCTGCAGTTCGTGGACGACAAGACCGACCCGTGGCAGCTGATGGCGCGCTACCGCGCGGCGATGGTCCCCGGGAGCTACGTAGCTATCTCGCACTGCACCGCGGACCGGCTGCCTCCCGCGGCGGTTCAGGCTATTCACGACACCTACGCCCGCACCCCCTTCCCCATGTACCTGCGCAGCCGGGCCGAGGTCGAGCGGCTCTTCGAGGGCTTCGCGCTGGTGGCCCCGTTCGCCGGCGCCAAGCCCGGCCTGACCTTCGCCGGCAGCTGGGGCGCCGAGGACGAGCGTGCCGCTGATTCCGACGGGTCGCGCATTCTCTACTGCGGTGTGGCCCGGCGGACATGACCAGCCACCCAGAAGTGGCCGGAAGCCCGCGTACGCCCAAGCCCGCGGCCGGCACCCTTGGCGTCGACCTGGCCACGCTGGACTGGCAGCGGTCCGGCACCCGTGACGGCAGCATCGAGATCGCTCTCGTGGCCGACCAGAACCAGCCCGGCGGCTGGGTGCTGATGCGGGTTGCCGGGGATCCGGATCAGCGCGTGCTGGTGTACGACCGGCACGAGTGGGTCTGCTTCCTGGACGGCGTGCGCAAGGGCGAGTTCGACGACGCGGCCCGCTGATCAGGGCGTATCCGCTGACCCGGGATAACTGGGGCTGATCTGGCTATATCTCCCGGTACCGGCCACCAGCGATGATAAGGTTTGTGAATCACAACTTAAGCAGCTCCAAGCTAGATTGGATGCCCTGTCAAGGGGGAGATCGCGGATGACGGACGACGCCTACGGCGCCACAATCGCCAAACGGCGGTTGTCCCGTCGGCTCGCCGAGCTCAGGGTAGCCAGCGGTTACACGGCTAACCATGTGTGCGACATCCTGAACTGGGGCCGGGGCAAGGTTGGCCGTTTTGAGGCCAATCAGTGGAAGCGTCCCGAGATGAGCGATATCCGCGACCTGCTGCGCATCTACAACGCTGATTCCACCGTTCAGGACGAGCTCGAGGACCTGGCCATCCGGGCCCGCGCCCGGCCGTGGTGGCGGGAGTACCCGGAGATCTTCGGCAACGAGTTTCCCGGCTTCGAGAACGACGCCAGCCACATCCGCGTGTTCATGCCGCTGATCCTGCCCGGCCTGCTGCAGACCGCCGCCTACGTGGAAGCCGGCCTGCGCACTGGTCCGCGGTCGCCCACCTGGCGGCAGAAGGCGCTGGAGACCCGGCTACGCCGGCAGGAGATCCTCAGCCGCACCGGGCCGACGGCCCCTAAGGTGGTCGCAGTCATCACCGAGGCCTCCCTCCTGTTCCGCTGGGGCACCCGTGCCGACCAGTACGAGCAGATCGCGCACCTGGCCGAAGTCAGTGGCCGGCCCAACGTCGAGCTTCGCATCCAGCGGTTCGCCGACGGTCCCTATCCCGGCATGCTTTCCATGATCAATATCCTCAGCTTTCCTGGCGGGGAGCCGAGTCTCGTGTTCATGGAAACCGACTACGCGATCGAGGAGGTGAGCAGCGCGGATTCCGTCAGCGCATACGAAGAGGCCTTCAGCCGCGCGCGGGACGGGGCATTAGAGCCCCCCGACACCGCGGCCTTCCTCAGGCAACTTGCCGAGCAACTGGAGTGAACACATAATGATCGACCTGTCTCAAGCAGCCTGGCACAAGTCCACGATGAGCGCCCACAACGGGGGCTGCGTGGAGATCGCCGCCAACCTCCCCGGCGTTACCGCCCTCCGTGACAGCACCCGCCCCGAGGCCGGTGCGCACGTGGTGGACCGCGTGGCGTTCGCGGCGTTCCTCGCCGACCTCAAGTCCGGCCGGTTCGATCTGGCCGGCTAAGCGCCACCAAGAGACGGAGAACCCCCCGGGATGCAGCCCTGGGGGGTTCTCCTTTGCCAGCCTGTCTCAAGGCCCGGCAGGCCTGTTGAGGGGACTGCCGCGACTGCGACTGTACACGCGAGCCTGTGAGCAGCACTAGAGCGTGTTCCTGACGCCTAGAGGGATCAGTGAGGCAGCGACGCCTGGAGGGATCGGTGGGGCAGCAGGGAGCCAAGTTCCCACAGACCGGGTAGCAGGATTGTGTCCGTCCCGTTACTATCTGATTCCCCTGAAATATGGGCAATTTCGGCCCAGGCCATTGCGAAGACGGTCGAACGACTCATAATCTGTGCTTCACAGATACCTAAGTCGCGAAGGCGGAGGAGCATGTTACCGTCGCCCGCGGACAGCGGGGAGGACCGGCCCAGCGGGCCAGGTCGGCCATCAACCGATGGTTTCCTGGCAGCACCGGTGGCCGAGGCCTTCGCGACGGCACCGCAGGCCCGTGTGCAGCCCAGTGTGCGCTCGGGTGGGTGCTTCGCCAGGCCGCTTCCCCTGGACGGCAGCTGTGCCGGCGCCGCCCGTCACCTGTTCCGCGAGGCTGTTGCGGGAATGGGAATGCCCGGGGACCTCGTCCACGACGGCATCACCATGGCCAGTGAACTTGCTGCGAACACCATGCACTCCCAGGGCAACGTGGAGTTCGGCGCGGGCCGTCAGCGCCCGGTCACCGGATTCCCCGAGATCTGGCTGTACCTGCGCGGCTCGGGCGCCCGCTGTGAGCTGGTCTGCAAGGTCTTCGACTCCCAGCAGGGCTGGAAGACCGGCCAGATCCCGGACCCCGGGGCGCACAAGCTCGACTCGACCGACGGCCGCGGGCTCCAGGTCGTCAACGGCCTGTCGGCCGGCCAGTGGGGCTATCACCCCACTAGGTCCCGGCTCGGCAGCTGGAAAGTCCCGGGCAAGGTGGTCTGGTTCTCGCTGCGACTGCCCCCGGCCTGCGACTCGACCCGCTCGCACCGACCGCTCGTCGCCTCCTGGGAGGCGATCAACGAGCTGGAGGCCATGCTCACCGAGCGCGGCATCGGCGGCCGCCTGGTCCGGGTAGACGAGCCGGAGACCGGCATGTCGGTCCTGTCCGTCACCCGCGACCTGACGGTCTGGGTACAGGGCGAATACGTCTCGTGGAAGCGCGCGGACGGCTCCTACCGGCGCCGCCCGATCACCGACCTGGTGGACGTGACCGAGGAGATCGTCTGCTCGCACGAGGAGCTCGAGCCGCGGTCCGTCTCCTGGATCTGAGCCGCCCCTGGATCTGAGCCGCCCCGAGGCCGGCTCAAAGCGATCGATGTAACATCGCCTCCTCTAAGCGGAGCGATGTTACATCGATCACTTATGGGCGGGCGGGCGGCCTGCGCTGGTGCCGTGCGGTTTCAGGCAGCTGTCCACGAACGTGGCGGCGGCCGGCAGCAGCCGGGCCGACTCCGCCTCGAACAGCGCCGCCGCCTGCCGCCCCGGCCACTGGGCCGGCAGCAACGCGGCAGGCAGGCCCGGGTCGGTGAACAGGAACTTCCGCCACTCGTGCACGAGCTTGCTGCGCACCGCGAAAACCTGCTCGTCCGGCGCGTCCGGGCCCAGGCCCGCCACCAGCCCGGCCGCCTCGGTCAGCCAGCCCGTGTAGGCGTGCGCCAGGCCGTCCAGGTCCCAGGCCCGGGCCAGCAGGCCCGCCGGGTCGCCGTCGTAGTGCGCGGTGAACCGCTCGGCGCGCACCCGCTCGGCCCGCAGCAGCGGCTCCAGCTCGGGCGACGGCCGCGGGCTGATCCAGCTCGCCTCGCCGATCGCGGCGTAGCCGAGGTAGCCGAGCCCGGCCCGGAGCCGCTCCCGGCGGGCCCGGTCGCGCACCGGGGCGACCACGATCATGTGCCACTGGCCGTCCCAGGATGGTTCGCCGCGCCGGTAGATCCGCTCGGCCGCCTCGTCCAGCCGCCGGACCGCGCGCGGCGTCAGCGCGTACCCGGGGCCATCGGCCAGCCGGACCGGCTCCAGCCAGCCCTGCCGGGCCATGCGGGAAACTGCGGTGCGCACGGCCGGCGCCGCAATCCCGAGCGGCGCGAGCAGCCTGACCAGCGCTGCGACCGGGGCCTTGGCCCCGCGCGAGCGCAGGTGATCACCGTAGAGGTCGAAGAGCGCTGATCTGGCGTCCATGCCTGACGTCCGCGGAGAGCCTATCTGTCCATGCTGGATTGCTGATCGTTACCATGCAGGGCCCGAACTCTGGATAATAGAGGTACTGATCATCATGGTTGTGGCAGGCCGGTCCCGCCAGGTTGCCAGAGCTCTGGTGCCGCGGGTTCCTGGATGGTTCCGTTCGGTCTCGCGGCGGGAAGGGGAGTCAGGATGGCGGCGATGAAGCCGCGGACGGGAGACGGTCCGCTCGAAGTGACTAAGGAGGGCCGCGGCATCGTCATGCGCGTGCCGCTGGAGGGCGGCGGCCGCCTCGTGGTCGAGCTGTCCGCCACCGAAGCGGCGGCCCTCGGCGATGCGCTCAAGTCGGCTACCGGCTGACCGTTGCCTATCGAGATCCCCGTAGGGCTCAGGCCCGCAGACGGGCAGCCCCTGGCCGGCGGTTTCCTGGCGGCGCTGGCCGCGGGCGAAGCGCCCGTCCCTGACCTGTTTGCCGTGCCGGTCGGCCCGGACGACCTGTCCGGTGGCCGCCCGGAGCTTGACCCGTACCTGCCCGCGGGCGGGGCCGCCGCGGTGATCGCGGCCGCCGAGCTGGCGGGCCGCCCCGGCGAGACCGCCGACGCCGCCCTCGGCCTCGGCGCCGCCCGCACCCGGCTGCTGCTGCTCGGCGTGGGTGACCAGTCCCCGGCCGCGCTGCGCCGGGCCGGGGCCGCGCTGGGCCGCCGGGCCGCGCACGGCAAGACCATCGTCACCACCGCGGTCTCGGCGCTGCCAGGCCCGGCCGCCCAGGCTCTCACCGAGGGCATCCTGCTCGGCGGCTACACGTTCTCGCTGAAGTCCGGCAACGGCGCATCCGGTCCCGGACAGGTGCAGCTGCTCGCCCCGGCGGGTGTGGCGGCCGCAGGCGGCCCGCTGGCCGCGGCGGTGGACCGGGCTCAGGTCATCGCCCGCGCGGTGGCCCTGGCCCGGGACCTGACCAACACCCCGTCCGCGGTGAAGGACCCAGCCTGGCTGGCCGCCCAGGCTGAGCAGGCCGCCGTCGCGGCGGGCCTGGCCTGCCGCATCTGGGACGAGGACGCGCTGGCCGCGGACGGCTTCGGCGGCCTGCTCGCGGTGGGGTCGGGCTCGGCCCGGCCGCCCCGGCTGATCGAGCTGAGCTACCGGCCCGACGGCGCGCAGGCTCACATCGTGCTGGCTGGCAAGGGCATCACGTTCGACAGCGGCGGGCTGTCACTCAAGCCCAACGACGGCATGAAGCTGATGAAGACCGACATGGCCGGCGGCGCCGTGGTGATCGCGGTGCTCTCCGCGCTGGCCGAACTGGGCGTCACGGCCCGGGTCACCGGCCTGATCGCCGCGGCCGAGAACCTCCCGTCCGGCTCGGCCTACCGCCCCGGCGACGTGATCACCCACTACGGCGGCCGCACGGTCGAGGTGCTGAACACCGACGCCGAGGGCCGTCTGGTGCTGGCCGACGCGCTGGCCTACGCCGACGCGGTGCACCAGCCCGACGCGCTGGTCGACATCGCCACGCTGACCGGCGCGGCCCGGGTCGCGCTGGGCACCAGCCTGGGCGCGCTGTACGCGACCGACGACACGGTCGCCGCCGGGCTGCTGGCCGCCGGGCAGGCCAGCGGTGACCGGCTGTGGCGGATGCCGCTGGTGCAGGACTACACCGACGCCCTCGACTCGCCCGTTGCCGACCTGGCCCACGTGGCCCGGCCCGGCACGGCCGGCTCCTACGCCGGGTCCATCGCCGCCGCCCTGTTCCTGCGTGAGTTCACCGGCGGCCGGCCGTGGGCCCACCTGGACGTGGCCGGTGCCGCCCGGGCCGGCTCCGACGACGGCGAGATCACCCGGGGCGCCACCGGGTTCGGCACCCGGCTGCTGCTGCGCTGGCTGACCGACCGGGCGGGCTGACCGGCCCTAGGCCTGCCGGACCGCAGCCAGGAGCCCCTGGCCGGTCGGCAGCAGCAGCGGCACCAGCCGGTCGTCGGACCGCACCTGATCGCGCAGTTCGCGGACCGCGGCGGTGCCGGGGTCGCCGGGATTCCTGATCGTGGTCCGCTCCCGCCACAGGTCGTCGGTGACCCGGCCGCGCCACAGCGCGTCGTCGAAGGCCACGACCCCGCCCGGCCGCAGCAGCCGCAGCGCGGCGATCAGGTAGTCCGGGTACTCCTGCCGGTCGGCGTCGCAGAACACGATGTCGTACGCGCCGTCGGCCAGCCGCGGCAGCACCTCCAGCGCCCGGCCGCTGATCAGCCGGTAACGGCCGGACGCGAAGCCGGCCTCGCCGAACGCCCGGCGGGCCAGCCGCTGATGCTCGGGCTCGGAGTCGACGCTGGTCAGCACGCCGCCGTCGGCCATGCCCCGGAGCAGCCAGATCCCCGATGTGCCGCACCCGGTGCCGATCTCGACCACCGCCCGGGCGCCGATGGCCGCCGCGATGAACCGCAGCGCCGCGCCGGTGGCCGGGGTAACCGGCTCGGCCCCGCCGGTCTCCACGGCGCTGACCCTGGTCGCCCGCAGCACGTCGTCCTCGGGGAGAAACTCCTCGACATAGGTCAGGGGGTCCTCTTCGCTGGCGATGACGTCCTCCGGAGGGGCAACGGGCGGGCTGGGGAGCACGGGACCGTGGCGGGTCCCGCCGCTGGCTCGTGACCCGCAGCCTAGCGGCTGCCTGCGGGTTCGCGGGAACCAGTCAGGTGCTCTGGCCGTTAGCCAGACGTCCGGTGATTGCAAAATCCGGCTGTCCGCGGAAGCCCAGGGCCCCGCCCGGTGTTGGAGTGGTCAGCAGGCCGCCCGTAGCGGAAGGAAGAGCAGGATCATCGTGAACCGTGCAGGGGCCGTCCAGGACGCACTCGCCGCACCCGAGACCGGGCCGGACGGGGAGAACTGGACGCCGCCCTCCTGGGAGCAGGTCGTCAGGGAGCACTCGGCCCGGGTGTACCGGCTGGCCTACCGGCTGACCGGGAACTCGCATGACGCCGAGGACCTGACCCAGGAAGTGTTCATGCGGGTGTTCCGCTCGCTGTCCAGCTACACGCCCGGCACGTTCGAGGGCTGGCTGCACCGCATCACCACGAACCTCTTCCTCGACTCCGCGCGGCGCAAGCAGCGGATCCGGTTCGAGGGGCTGGCCGACGACGCGGCCGCACGGCTCGGCGGGAAGGAGCCGACCCCGGCCGAGGCGTTCGACGAGCGGCATCTGGACGACGACATCCAGGCCGCGCTGAAGGGCCTCGCCCCCGAGTACCGGGCCGCGGTCATCCTGTGCGACATCGAAGGCCTGTCGTACGAGGAGATCGCTGACACGCTCGGCGTGAAGCTCGGCACCGTGCGCAGCCGGATCCACCGCGGCCGGGCCCAGCTCCGGGTCGCGCTCGAGCACCGCTGGCCGCGGCACACCACCCCGGCCCCGCGGGTGGCCTCGGCCTTCCCGCTGCCGCAGGGGGGTCCGCTGTGAGCCATCTCGGACAGCGGCTGTCCGCGCTGATCGACGGCGAGCTGAGCGAGGCCGAGCAGGACCGGGTGCTGGCGCACCTGGCCGGCTGTGAGCCGTGCCGCCGTGAGGCCAGTGCGCTGCGCACGCTGAAGCGGCGGATGAACTCCCTCGGCGGCGACCCGGCGGACGACGGTGACCCCGCGCTGACCCACCGGCTGATGAGCCTGGCCTCGGCCGGCTTCGCGTTCGGCGAGCCGGGCCGCGACGCCGGGTGGTCGTGGCCCACCGCCTTCCCGGTCGCCGCGGCCGGCCCGCGCGAGCTGCGGCCCGGGCGCACCGTAGTAGCCGGCGCCGTCGCGTTCCTCGTGGTCGGGCTGGGCGCGGCCGCGTTCGCCGCGGGTGGCAGCGACGGCCCGGCGGGCCCGCAGATCACCCCGTCGGTCGACGTGTTCATGATGCAGCACGAGATCACGGCCGGCGAGGTCCCGGTGGTGCTGCCGGTCGCCACCCCTATGGTCAAGCTCGGCCCGCACGAGCCGTGGTCACGCTGATCCCGCCGGGGCGCCGGCTCTCCGGCGCCGGCCTGGCCCTCGGGCTGCTCACCGCGGCATTGGCCGCGGTGACCCTAGTGGATTCCGCGGTCGGCCCTGCGCCCGCGGACCGCGGGTCCGATCCTGCTGCCCCCCGCCCGCTGACGGTCAGCACCGCGGCGGCCAGGGCCGGGCTGCGCCTGCTCTCTGCGGCCGCCAGCGCCGCCCTGACCGTGCCCTACGGCGGCGAGCAGCTGGTCGCCTGGTGGGGCCCGCGGGGCCGGAGCATGTCGCTGATCGAGGTCTGGCACCCGCGCAACAGCAGCGTCCGGGCGACCAGCATGGGCTCGATCCCGGCTGCGCTGGCCGCCGGGCTTGACGGCCCCAGCGTGCCCGGGCCGGCCACCGACTCCCCGTCCACCGCGCAGGATCCGGACGGCGTGCTCGGCATCAGCCAGCAGATGGTCGACCTGATCCAGGCGCACTATTCCGTCGCCGCCACCGGCCGTGGCCAGGTGGCGGGCCACCCGGCCCGGATCGTGCAGCTGACCCGGCCGGACGGCAGCCTGGCGGCCAGGTTCTGGCTGGACCAGGGCAGCAACCTGCTGCTGCGCCGGGAGACCTTCGACACCGGCAGAGCTCTGATCAGCGAGGACACTTTCGTTGTCCTTCGCCTCGGTAACAGCGCGCTGGCCGGGATGCCCGCGCAGAGCGTCGGCCAGTGGCCCGCGAAGCTGACCGCGGCGCAGCTGGACACGCTGCGGGAGCAGGGCTGGCCGGCCCCCGGCGGGCTGCCCGGCGGCCTCCGCCTGCTGGCCGCACACCGCACGCCGCAGGTCGTGGACCTGGACTACTCCGACGGGCTGTCGATGGTGTCGGTCTTCGTGCAGCGCGGCGAGCTGCCGGTGGCGCTGCCCGGCTGGCGGGAGATCAGCGTGTCCGGCCAGGAGGTCTACTCCAGTGATCCGGACCAGCGCAGCCTGTCCTGGTCGGCGCACGGCTTCGTGTACACGGTCATCGCCGCGGCGCCGCCCACCGTGGTCAGCTCGGTGGTGGCGGCCATGCCGCACGATCCGCCGCGCGGGTTCTGGGGCCGGATCGCGCACGGCCTGAAGCGGCTGGGCTCCTGGGCCAACCCCTTCGGCTGACGGCCCCGAATAGCTCACGGAAGGCCGTTACTGGCCGTGCCCGCGGCCCGGCCCTCCTGGACGGTTTACATTGGTTGCAGGCAGGCCTCGACTGGGCCCGCCTAGCCCGAGGCTGGAGCACCGACCGTGTTCGATCTGTCCCTTCCCAAGCTGCTGGTCCTTGGCGTGCTGGCGCTGCTGATCTTCGGCCCGGACCAGCTGCCGAAGTTCGCCGCTCAGGCGGGCCGGGCCATCCGGGAGCTGCGGCGCCTGGCCGAGGGCGCCCAGGCCGACCTGCGGGAGAATCTCGGCCCCGAGTTCAGCGACTTCGACATCGCCGACCTGCACCCGAAGAACTTCGTGCGCAAGCACCTGCTCGACGACCTGAACGAGGACACGGCCGCGGCCGCGGGCTCGGCCTACTCGCCGTCGCCGTACGCGTCGTCGGTGGAAACGCTGACCCCGGGGGAGCGGCCCCCGTACGACACCGACGCGACCTAGCCGCGGCCGCGGGCCCTCTTCTAGACCGGTGTGAGGCCCAGCCGGCGCCCGGACAGCCCGCGGCGCCGGTTCGCCAGCTGGTCCGCGATGATGGTCAGCTGCTTGGCCGCCTCGGAGTCCGGGTTGCTGAGCACCAGCGGCAGGCCCGCGTCCCCGCCCTCGCGCAGCGCGATGTCCTGCGGCACCTGCCCGAGCAGCGGGACCCGGGTGCCGATGAGCTTGGTCAGCTCGTCCGCCACGGCCTGCCCGCCGCCCGAGCCGTACAGCTCGATCCGGTCCCCGCAGTGCGGGCAGGGCAGGTACGACATGTTCTCGATGACCCCGGCCACCTGCTGATGCAGCTGCGGGGCGAGCGCTCCGGCCCGCTCGGCCACCTCCGCGGCGGCCAGCTGGGGGGTGGTCACGATCAGCAGCTCCGCGTTGGGCAGCAGGTGGCCGACCGAGATCGCCACGTCGCCGGTGCCCGGCGGCAGGTCGAGCAGCAGCACATCCAGGTCGCCCCAGAACACGTCACCGAGGAACTGCTCCAGCGCCCGGTGCAGGATCGGCCCGCGCCACGGTACCGGCTCGTTGGCCTTGGTGAACATTCCCACCGAGATGACCTTCACGCCGTGCGCGGACGGCGGCATGATCATCTTCTCGACCTGGGTGGGCAGCCCGGTCACCCCGAGCATGCGCGGCACCGAGAAGCCGTACATGTCCGCGTCCAGCACGCCGACCCGCTGCCCGCTCGCGGCCAGGGCCGCGGCCAGGTTCACCGTGACCGACGACTTGCCGACGCCGCCCTTGCCGCTGGCCACCGCGAACACCCGGGTCAGCGAGGTGTCCTTGGCGAACGGGTTCTGCCGTTCCGGGCGGCCGCCGCGCAGCTGGCTCTGCAGTCCGCGGCGCTGCTCCTCGCTCATCACGTCCAGGACGACCCGGACGCCGGTCACTCCGGGCAGCTTGCTCACCGCGGCGGTGACCTCACGGGTGATGGTCTCCCGCATCGGGCAGCCGGCCACGGTCAGCCAGACGTCCACCTGCACGGCGCCGTCCGGGCTGACCTCCACCTCCTTGACCATGCCAAGTTCGGTGATGGGACGGTGGATCTCCGGGTCGTTGACCCCGGAGAGCGCCTCGTTGACCTGCTCAGTGGTCGGCGGTGCGGCAGAGGGGGTGGCCATGGCTCCATGGTACGAACCCCGCAGGGGCCACCGGACCGCGACCGTCCCGCCGGGCGGGAGAAAATACCGGGCATGGATCTCCAGCCGATTGGCCTGCGGCATCCCGCGGCCGAGCTGATACGGGACATCCAGCGCAACCGGACCGGCCTGCCCCGGCGGATGTTCGTCGCCGAGGGACTGTGGGAGCACAACCTGCTGCTGGCCTCCGCCGCCCGGCTGGACACGTTCCTGTGGTGCCCGGAGGCGGCCTACTCCGACGAGGCCCGCACCCGGGCGCCCGAGCTGGCCGCCCGGGCCCGCCGGGCATACCAGGTTTCCGCCCGGACCCTGGAACGGCTGGCCGAACGGCCCAGCCCGGACGGCCTGCTGTCCGCCGCCCAGCTGCCGGACTGGGAGCCGGGCACGGTGCAGCTCCGCCCGGACGCGCTGATCCTGGTCGCGGACGGGATGGAGATCCCCGGCAACCTGGGCAC
>Ga0163163_10003262_pt1 | contig 13761 bp, 15 predicted proteins | sample S65metaG_FD_119766 | JGI IMG/M metagenome (GOLD analysis project Ga0163163, IMG submission 119766) | Switchgrass rhizosphere microbial communities from Kellogg Biological Station, Michigan, USA - S6-5 metaG | ecosystem: Host-associated > Plants > Roots > Rhizosphere > Soil | place: USA... | reverse complement strand
CGCGCCTCGGCCACGGTCGCGTTGGCCTTGTGGCTCTTGAAGGTGGCCGAGACCCGGTGTGCGAGTTCGGCAAGAGCCATCTGGCCGACGTTGTGACGATGGCTGGCGTAGCCGGGCCCGGGGTTGCCGAGCCCGACCACCAACCAGCTGTCGTCTGCCACGAGGGAGCTGAGCTACTCCGCGGCGTCGGCGTCGGCCGGAGCCTCGGCCTCGCCCTCGGCAGCAGCGCCCTCGGCCTCGGCCGTCGCTTCCTCGGCCGTCTCGGTCTCGCCCAGGTCCTGCTCGGCCTCGGCGGTGACGTTGATGACCAGGGTGTCGGGATCGCTGATCAGCGTCGAGCCCTCGGGCAGCGTCAGATCCTTCGCGAAGATCTGCGTTCCGGCCTCGAGACCCTCGATGACCACGATGACCCGCTCCGGGATGTGCGTCGCCTCCGCCTCGAGCGACAGGGTGTTCGCGTCCTGCGCGGCGGTCGTGCCCGCGGCCGACTCGCCCTCGACGTGCACCGGCACGTCGACGGTGACCTTCTCGCCCTTGCGGACGACGATCAGGTCGAGGTGCTCGATGATCTGGCGGACCGGATCTTTCTGCACGTCCTTGACCAGCGCGAGCTGGCTCTTGCCCGAGATGTCGAGGTCGAGCACCTGGTTGGCCTTGCGCAGGATGAGCCCGACCTGGTGGCCGGGCAGGGTCACGTGCTGCGGGTCGGTTCCGTGGCCGTAGATGACCGCGGGGATCTTGCCGGCGGCGCGGATCTTGCGGGCAGCGCCCTTGCCGAATGAGTCGCGCGGTTCCGCGACCAGTTTGTTGTCGTCAGCCATGATGGTTCTTCTTTCGTCTGGAGTGGTCGGGGAGCACGCACGTCGAACAGACAGAAGCCGTCCACCGCGTCGATCACGGATACCGCTGGTGCAGCATCCCTCGCCGAAGTTCAGTGGCCGAGTCTAGCCGAGAGTGGATGGCTAATAGAACTCGATCGTGTTCACCACGTTCTCGAGGGGTTTTCCATCGAGGAAGGCCGTGGCGTTGCGCGCGAACAACTCGGTGATCAGCCGCGACTCGTGCACGCTGATCGCCGCGGTGTGCGGGCTGATGAGCACGTTCGGCAGATCCCACAGCGGGCTGTCGTGCGGCAGCGGCTCGACCGCGGTCACGTCGAGGGCGGCGAAGCCGACGCGTCCGTCCGACAGGGCCTCGATCAGCGCGGGCTCGTCGACCGTGCTGCCGCGCCCGACGTTGACGACGGAGGCGCCCGGCTTGATCGCTGCGAGCACCTCGCGGCTCAGCATCCCCTCGGTCTGGGCGGTGCCCGGCAGGGCGAGAACGATGGCGTCCACGGTCGCCGCGACCTCGGGCAGCTTGTCGGTCAGGTAGACCTGCGCGACGTGGGGCACCTCGATGTGTCGGCGGTGCACGCCCACGACCCGATAGCCGAGGCCCGCCAGCTTGGATGCCGTGAGCCGCCCGATCGCGCCCAGCCCGACCACGGCGACCGTCAGGTCGGGGGCGAGCGGCATCGCCTTGCGCGGCGCCCACTCGTGACGGATCTGCGCCGTGCGCAGGTACGGCAGCAGCTTGGCGCCGGCGAGCACGCCGAAGACTGCGAACTCCGACAGCGGCTCGGCGTGCACACCGGCCGAGGTGGTGAACAGGATGCGAGCCAGGGCATCGGCGTCCAGATGCGCCGCCTTCACCTGCTGACCGCCGCCCGCCGGAATGGTGTGCACCCAGCGCAGCGCCGGGTTCGCCGCGACGGTACGGGCCAGAGCCGCGCCCGAGTGATCGGGCACGCCGAACAGCACCTCGGCGGTGTCGAGCAGCTCCTCGAACCGGCGCTGCTCGTCCGGGGTGCGCTGATGCCGCACCATCCAGTTGTCCGATGCCGGGCCCAGCAGCGACGGCTCGAACACCACGTCGAGCCGCGGCTCACGCGAGCGGAGCAACTCGATGTTTTCGGCGGTCTGGGCGGTCGCGACCACCACGCGGACGCGCTCAGCCACGCGTCAGCCGTTCCGCAAGAGAGGAGATGATCTCGCCGGGCGGGGTCGAGATATCGGCGGTGAGCGGGTGCTCGTCTGGGCCGGGGCGCTCGAGAGTCGCCAGTTGCGAGTCGAGCAGCGACGTCGGCATGAAATGGCCGGGCCGCGCCGTCATCCGCGACGCGAGCAGGGTGGGGCTGCCGTCGAGGAACACGAGCTGCAAGTCGGGGGCCGCGGAACGCAACTTGTCACGATAGGCCCGCTTCAGCGCCGAGCAGGCGACGACGACCGGGCCGCGCGCGAGCACCGCGCCGACCGCGTCCAACCACGGGGCACGATCGGCATCATCGAGCGGGATGCCGGCCGCCATCTTCGCGACATTGGCCGGCGGGTGCAGCGAGTCGGCATCCACGAACGGGAGCTCGAGCGCGTCGGCGAGCGCCGCTCCGACGGTCGTCTTGCCGGAGCCGGAGACCCCCATGACGACGACAGGGCGAGAGAACGGCATCCCGTCAACGGTAGCCCGAACCCCCAGTAACCTGAGACGCATGGCTGAACCGACCCCCCAGGCGAATATTGGCGTTGTCGGATTGGCGGTGATGGGCTCGAATCTGGCCCGCAACCTCGCCAGCCGCGCCGGCAACACGGTCGCGATCTTCAACAGAACGTACGAGAAGACGCAGACCCTGATGGACGAGCACCCCGAGGCCGGATTCGTGCCCAGCCCCGACTATGCCGCCTTCGCCGCGTCGATCAGCAAGCCGCGGACGGCGCTGATCATGGTGCAGGCGGGCCGGGGCACCGACGCCGTCATCGACGAGCTGGTCAAGGTCTTCGAGCCGGGCGACATCATCATCGACGGCGGCAACGCGCTGTTCACCGACACGATCCGGCGCGAGAAGGCCGTGCGCGAGACCGGCATCAACTTCGTCGGCGCCGGAATCTCCGGCGGTGAGGAGGGTGCTCTCAACGGCCCGTCGATCATGCCGGGTGGATCGGACGAGGCGTGGGCGACGATCGGCCCGATCCTGAAATCCATCGCTGCGGTCGCCGAGGGCGAGCCCTGCGTGACGCACGTCGGGCACGACGGCGCCGGACACTTCGTCAAGATGGTGCACAACGGCATCGAGTACGCCGACATGCAGCTGATCGGCGAGGCCTACGACCTCATCCGGCGCGGCACCGGCAAGACGCCCGCCGAGATCTCGGAGGTCTTCGCCGAGTGGAACAAGGGCGAGCTCGAGAGCTACCTGATCGAGATCACCGCCGAGGTGCTCAAGCAGGTGGATGCCGACACCGGCCAGCCGCTCGTCGACGTCATCCTGGATCAGGCGGGTGCCAAGGGCACCGGCGCGTGGACCGTGCAGACCGCGCTCGATCTGGGCGTTCCGGTTTCGGGGATCGCCGAGGCGGTCTTCGCGCGCAGTCTCTCGTCGAAACCGGCCCAGCGCGAAGCCGCCCGTGAACTGCCCGGCCCAGACGACACCTGGACCATCACCGACACCGACGACTTCATCGAGGATGTGCGGCTCGCCCTGTTCGCCTCGAAGATCGTCGCGTACTCCCAGGGCTTCGACGAGATCGTGGCCGGAGCGGCGCAGTACGGCTGGGACATCAAGAAGGGCGACATCGCCAAGATCTGGCGGGGCGGCTGCATCATCCGCGCCCAGTTCTTGAACCGGATCACCGAGGCGTACGCGAAGGACAACGGGCTGGTCGCCCTGCTGACCGCGCCGTACTTCGTCGAGGTCTTCGAGCGCGCCCAGGGAGCATGGCGCCGCGTCGTCTCGATGGCCGCGCACTCGGGCGTGCCGTCGCCGGCCTTCTCGTCCTCGCTCGCCTATTACGACGGGCTGCGCGCCGACCGGCTGCCGGCCGCGCTCATCCAGGGTCAGCGCGACTTCTTCGGCGCACACACCTACAAGCGCGTCGACAAGGAGGGCACCTTCCACACTCTGTGGTCGGGCGGCCGCGCCGAGATCGAGGCCGAGCCCGCCGCGCACTAGCCGGGCTCCCCCGCGGTGGTCGAGTAGCTGGCTCGGACTTGGTGGTCGAGTAGCGGGCTCGGACTTGGTGGTCGAGTAGCGGGCGAAGCCCGGGTAGAGACCCCCCTCACATCTATGTGAGTTCCGCCTCACGGTGAGGCGGAACTCACACGTTTCTGGAGTAGGCAACCGGATGCCCGCCGCGCCGCCGCGCCTGCGTCAGGCGCGAGACCGTCCCCGCGCGATGCTGCGCACCACCGCCCGCACCCCGAGCGCCACCAGCACGAAGACCGCAACCCCGACGATCGACTGCCACGGCGTCGAGAGCGCCAGGGCGGCACATCCGAGCAGGCCGACAAATGGCAGGACCGGCACCCGAGTACCCATTCGGCGGGCTCTGCCGATCGCGGCGAGATGCGCGATGCCGTAGTAGCCGAGCACCGCGCAGGCGGACACGCCGACCAGCCGGCCCGGATCGAGCAGCAGAACAGCCGCCACACCGACGACGGCCACGGCGATCTCGGCGAACACGGGGGTGGCGGTCCGCGCCGAGATGCCGGCGAGGCGGCCGGGCAGCTCGCCGTCGCGCGCCATGGCCAGCGAGGTGCGACTCAGCCCGGCCAGCACGCTCAACAGGGAGCCCAGGCAGGCCACCGCAGCGGTGATCCGGATCACCGTCTCGGCACCGGGGCCGACCGCGTCGGCGAGCGGGGAGCTGCTGATCGCGAGGCCATGTGCACCGAGGCGCAGCAGCAGGACGCCCGCGGTGGCGAACGAGAGCAGCAGCACGATCGCGAGAGCCGCGATCACGGCGCGCGGCAGAGTCCGATTCGGATCACGCACCTCCTCGCCCAACGTCGCGATCCGCGCATAGCCGGCGAAGGTGAAGAAGATCAGCGCGGCGGCCTGAAGCACGCCGAGCACTCCCCCGCTGAACACGACGGGCGAGTGCGGCGGATCGCCCGCGCCCTGGACGGCCGTCACGATCAGCACGGTCACGAGCACCGCGACCACGAGCGAGGCGATCACGGTGCTCACGACGGCCGTGCTCCGGATGCCGGTCGCATTTACGATCGCCAGCGCGATCGCCGCGGCGACCGCCACCGGTCGCGCGAACCCGGGCCACAGGTATGCCCCGGCGATGGACGCGATCGCCGCCACCGACGCGGTCTTGCCGAGCAGGAACAACACGCCCGCGACGAAGCCCGGCACCGGCCCGAGCTCGGCCCTCCCGTAGGCGTACGCCCCGCCGGATACCGGGTGCGCCATCGCGAGCCGCGTGGTGCTGAGCGCGTTGAGCGCCGCCACCGCGCCCGCAATCGGAAGGGCGATCAGGATGCCGGCCCCGGCATCCGCGGCGGCCGGCGCCCAGACGAAGAAGATCCCGGCGCCGAGCATCGACGCCACGCCGATGGCGGTCGCGGCGGGGATGCCAAGGCGGCGTTGCAGCTGCGTCACGGTCCGGATCGTATCCGGGAAGGGTGAACGCGGCGTGCGAGACTGAATCCACGATGTCCGACGACGAGTACCACCGAGAACTCGCCGAATACGTCCCGGGCGACGGGCGGTCCATTCGGCACCCGCTGACCATCAAGGTCATGCGGGTCGTCATCGTGATCGCTCTCATCGTTCTCGTCGTTCCGGGCGTCGCCTACACGATCGGCGTGCAGGTCGAGACGGCCGGCGCCGCGTGTGCCATCGTCGTCTCGTCGACGAGCCCGAGCTCGACGCCGGATGCCCGGCTGCAGCTCTGGGGAGGCAACGGCCCGGGCTGGTACTGCTACGCGCGCGGTTTCGACGGCTCAGAGGTGATGCTTCGCGCGCTCGGGATGATCCCCGGACTCACCTACCGGCCTTCTGGAACCCCTGCCTGAGGCGGCCGTGAAACCGGGACCCGAACCCTCCGCGGCCGACGCGGCGCGCTGGGACGACCTGACCGCCGAGTACCTCGCGAAGCCCGGCGTCACCCTCGAGCGCGCGTTCAGCCGCATCTCGCTGATGGTCGGCGGCAAGCTGTTCGCCTCCGCGGGCCACGGCGGGCTGCTGATCAAGGTGCCCGCCCCGCGTGTCTCCGAACTCATCGAGAACGGCGAGGGTCAGCCGTTCTCGACCGGCGGAAACCGGGTCATGCGCGAGTGGGTGGTGGTGACTCCGGCGACCGATTGGCGGGCATTGGCCGCCGAGTCGATGGAGTTCGTCGCAACTCAGGCAGCCGCATCCAGGAAAAAGGACTAGGCCGCGCCGTCGAACATCGAGGTGACCGAGCCGTCGTCGAACACCTCATGGATCGCCCGCGCCAGCAGCGGCGCGATCGACAGCACGGTCAGGCGATCCCATCGCTTCTCCGGCGGGACCGGCAGCGTGTCGGTGACGACCACCGAGTCGATGAAGTCGCTCTGCAGGATTTCGACAGCGGGATCCGAGAACACCGGATGCGTCGCCGCGACCACGACACCGATCGCGCCGTGATCCTTGAGCGCCTGCGCCGCCTTGACGATGGTGCGCCCGGTGTCGATCAGGTCGTCCACGATGAGGCAGACCCGCCCCTCGACCTCGCCGACGATCTCGTGAACACTGACCTGATTCGGGATGAGCGGGTCGCGCCGCTTGTGGATGATCGCGAGCGGCGCCCCGAGCTTGTCGCTCCAGACGTCGGCGACGCGCACGCGGCCCAGGTCGGGTGAGACGACGGTCAGGGTCGCCGGATCCAGCCGGCTCTGCAGGTGCTCGAGCAGGACGGGCATCGCGAACAGGTGGTCGACCGGGCCGTCGAAGAAGCCCTGGATCTGCGCGGCGTGCAAGTCGACGCTCATGATCCGGTCGGCGCCGGCCGCCTTGAACAGGTCGGCCACCAGGCGGGCCGAGATCGGCTCACGGCCGCGGCCTTTCTTGTCCTGGCGCGCATAGGGATAGAAGGGAGCGACGACTGTGATGCGCTTGGCGCTGGCGCGCTTGGCGGCATCCACCATGATCAGTTGCTCCATGAGCCACTCGTTGATCGGCTTGGTGTGCGACTGGATGACGAACATGTCGGTGCCGCGCACGCTCTCTTCGAAGCGGGCGTAGATCTCGCCGTTCGCGAAGGTCCGGGCGTCGGTGTGGACGAGGTCGGTCTCGAGTTCGGCGGCGACCTGTGCGGCGAGCTCGATGTGCGCGCGCCCCGAGACGATGACAAGTCTCTTCTGGCTGCCGATCTTGATCGCCGACACGATCCGCCTTCCGCCGTCGGGGCTCTGGGAGGCCAGTCTACCGATTCAGTCCGTGCCCTCGGTCGCCGCCTTCGAGGCCGCGTCAGCCGACGCGGTGCCCGCGCGGTTCTTCTCGGTCCAGCCCTCGACGTTGCGCTGCGGGGCCACGCTGATCGCCAGCGCGCCAGGCGGAACGTCCTTGCGGACCACCGCTCCCGCGCCGACCTTCGCCCCGTCGCCGATCGTCACGGGCGCCACGAAGACGTTGTGCACGCCGGTGTGCACGTGCGACCCGATCTCGGTCGGATGCTTGGCGATGTCGTCGTAGTTGGCCGTCACTCCGCCGGCGCCGATGTTGGTGCCCTCGCCGATCGTCACGTCGCCCATGTAGCTCAGGTGCGGCACCTTGCTGCCCGCGCCGATCTTGGCGTTCTTGGTCTCGACGAAGGTGCCGATCTTGCCGTTCTCGCCGAGTTCGGTGCCCGGGCGCAGATAGGCGAACGGCCCGACGGATGCCCCCGCCGCGATCACCGCGAGCGTCGCGTCGCTGCGGTTGATGGTCGCGTTCTCGCCGACCTCGCAGTCGACGAGGGTGGTCTGCGGTCCGATCCGGGCGCCGCGGGCCACCGTGGTCGCACCCGCGATGTGGGTGCCGGGCAGCAGTTCGACGTCTTCGGCCAGGGACGAGCGGATGTCGATCCAGGTCGTCGCCGGATCCTGCACGGTCACCCCGGCCACCTGCCAGCCGCGCACGATCATCGCGTTGAGCCGGGCCGCGGTCGCGGCCAGCTGGACGCGATCGTTCACGCCCTCGACCATCCACGCCTCGGGCGCCGGCACCGCCTCGATCGCCTGACCCGCCCCGTGCAGCAGGCCGATCACGTCGGTGAGGTACTTCTCGCCCTGGGCGTTGCCCGTTCCGACTCGGGGCAGCTCGCTGCGCAGGGCGGACGCCGCGAACACGTAGGTTCCGGAGTTGATCTCGAGGATGGTCAGCTCGTCGGCCGTGGCATCCCTCTGCTCGACGATGCGCAGCACCGTGCCGCTCGCGTCGCGCACGATGCGGCCGTAGCCGGTGGCGTCGCCGACCATTGCACTGAGGACGGTAGCGGATGCCGTCGCGGCCCGGTGCACGTCGACCAGGCCGGCCAGCGTCGCGGCATCGAGCAACGGAACGTCCCCGCTAACGACGACGACCTCGCCCTCGAAGCCGCTCGGCAGGGCGCCGAGGCCGAGCTCGACCGCACGGCCGGTGCCGGGCACATCGTCCTGATCGACGACAGTGACTTCAGGCATCAGGTCGAGCACGGCCGCCGACACCGCGTCACGCTCGTGGCGGACCACCACGACCACGTGCGCCGCCGCCAACTCGCGGGCGGTGGCGAGCACGTGCCCGATCAGCGGCACGCCTGCCAACGGATGCAGCACCTTGGCCCGCGAACTCTTCATGCGCGTGCCCTGGCCCGCGGCGAGAACGATGACGGCGAGGCGGGGGTCGGTCATGTGCCCATTCTGCCCGCCGGTTGAGTAGCCCGCGAAGCGGGCGTGTCGAAACCTCCGCGCACAGCCCCCTCACCCCAGCAACGGAAGCCGCCCCACGATCCGATCCACCCGATTCCGAGGGCCGACAATGCTGACTGCGAGCGGCGCGACCTCGACTGCCGGCGTCGACGCCATCACTCCGAGATACTCGTCATAGACCCGCGTCGCCTGAGCCGCTTCGGGCATGTCTGCCACATAGATGTCCGGGCGCTCCCTCGCCTTGGCGCTGATGCCTCTCAGGGTCTCGCCGTCCGCCACGAGAACCGTGCACCCGGCCCAGGGCAGTCCGGGATGCGACTGCCCGTCCCCGTCTACTGCCGAGCCGCCCAGCAGCCCGCGCACGTCGACCGCGGTCGCCGCAGCAACGCAGATCGCCGCGTTCGTGGCGCGTCCGCCGGGAATGGTCCCGTCGACGACGACCACCCATTTCAGCCGGGCGGAACGGGTCGGTGCGGAGGTATCCACTTCGTCGAGATCGAAACCCACATCGCTGGGCATGCTGCTCCTGTTCATTCGTTCGTAGAAGTCCCTCGACACTATGCGGAACGGCAACCTTGTGTCACGTTGTCCGAACTTTCGACGGTAAAGCCGCTATTCTGGCGAACATGGACGAACTCGATCTGGCAATTCTGCGCGAATTGCGGCGGGATGCACGGACGACGAATCGCGACGTCGCGGCGGCCGTTGGCGTGTCGGCGACGACCGCTCTCGAGCGCACGAGGAACCTGCGAGCTCAGGGAGTCATCACGGGCGCCCATCTCGACGTGGACCTGCCTGCCATGGGGCTGGGCGTTCAAGCCCTGATCAACGTGCGCATCAGGCCGCCGTCGCGAGAGATCATCGAAGGGTTCCGCGACTGGGTGAGCTCGTTGCCCCAGACCCTGGGGGTATTCGTGACGACGGGCAACGAGGACTTCGTGCTGCACGTCGCGGTGCGGGACAACGAACGTCTCTACGCGTTCGTCATCGACGAACTGACGCAGCGGCCCGAGATCGCCGATGTGCGCACCTCGGTGGTCTACGAGCACATCCAGAACTGGACGCTCCCCGGCGACCGGTCCCTGAGGGCGCGGCTCACCCGGTGACCGCTGCACGTGAGTTGATCGGGCGCCCCGCAATCGTCTCCTCGTACCTCGCACCGGTGCTGTTGATCGGTGGAACCCTCGCCGCCGGAGCCCTATCGCCCGGGTACGACCCGGTGCGCCAGACCATCAGTGAACTGGCGGCCGGAGACGCGCCCACGCGGATCTTGATGACCGTGTTCTTCGTGCTGACCGGGCTGTGCCACCTCGTCACCGCGACATTCGCCCGTGGGATCGGCATCGCCGGCAGGGCCGCCATTCTCATCGGCGGACTCGCGACCCTCGGCGTCGCGGCGTTCGCTTTGCCCACCGTGGCGGGAAGTTCGGCGACGCACACCGCCTTCGCGATGATCGGATTCATCTTCCTGGCCGCGTGGCCGCTTCTGGGGATGCGCCTGCGCCCCGACTTGCCCTGGCTGGTGCGCCCGCTCGGTGCCATCGTGGGAACCGCGGTCCTCACGGCCGCGTGCGTGTGGTTCCTCATCATCTGGAGCGCGCACTCCTCGCCGGTCGTCGGGCTCGTGGAACGCGTCGCCGCCGACGCGGAGGCGCTCTGGCCAGCGGTGGTCGCGACGGCGTTGTACCGCCGCGCGCGGATCGTGGCCGGGCCGCCGACGAAGGTCTGAGCTACGCCCGCAGCCCGTCGATCGCCAGCTGCAGCACCCGCTCGCGCTGGGCGGGGTCGACGAAGTTGACGCCCGCGACTCCCGAGACCAGGTGCACGACATCCGAGATCTCGACATCGGGGCGCGCGACGCCGGCGGCCTGGGCGCGCTCGAGCACCGGAGCTCCCGCCGCATACATCACGCCGCGGCACTGGGCGAACATATCCGAGTCCTTGTTGAGCCCTTCGATGAGCGCCCGCTTGGTGGTGGCATATTGCACGAAGCGGTCGAGCCAGGCGGTCAACGCCTGCCACGGCTCGAGCGCGGTGGAGGCTTCTCCGACCCGCACGAGCTGCGCGATCTCGTCGAGGTAGAGCGCCTCGAGCAGCGACTCACGCGTGGGGAAGTTGCGGTAGAGCGTGCCGATACCCACCGCGGCGCGCTGGGCGATGTCCTCGAGCGAGGCCTTCGAGCCGTTCTCGGCGAACGCCGCGCGGCCGGCCTCGAGCAGCGCGTCGAAGTTGCGGCGCGCGTCGGCGCGTTGCGGTCGCTGCACCGTGATGGACGGGGCGATTTCGACGGACACTGCGCCGCCTCTCGGGATGTCGGGAAAAAGATGGTCGTTCGGCTTGCGAAACGGAGGCACCCTCCGCTACTGTCGTAGTACCGGAGGCAACCTCCGAATGGAGCCTCCCTCCACTATAGCGGAGGGCGCCTCCGAAATCATTCACTCTCTCGAACGGAATCTTCGTGCTTCGTCGTTCTCCTCTTGTCATCTTCGGCATCCTGACCCTGGGCCTTGCGTCGCTGACCATGCTTCAGTCGCTCGTGGTGCCGGTGCTTCCCGCCCTCCAGCGTGAGTTCCACACTTCGCCCAGCCTCATCACCTGGACGCTGACCGCCTGGCTGCTGTCGGCAGCCATCGCGACGCCGATCCTCGGACGCGTCGGCGACATGGTCGGCAAACGCCGCACCCTGCTCGTCGTGCTCGCCGCCCTCGCGCTCGGCAGCCTGATCGCCGCCACGGCGCCCACGATCGGCGTGCTGCTGATCGGCCGGGTGGTGCAGGGTCTGGGCGGCGCGATGTTCCCGCTCGCGTTCGGCATCATCCGCGACAACCTTCCCGCCGCCCGCGTGCCGGCGGCCATCGGCGCCCTCTCGGCGGTCATCGCGGTCGGCAGCGGCTTAGGCACGATCCTGGCCGGCCCGATCGTCGACGGGCTGGGATGGCGCTGGCTGTTCTGGATCCCGCTGATCGCGACCGCGGTCGCCGGCCTCCTGGCCGCGCTGGTCATCCCCGAATCGACCTCGCGCGCGGAGGGCCGCATCAACTGGCCTGCGGCCACACTGCTGGCCGGGTGGCTGGTCGCGCTGCTCCTGCCCCTCAGCGAGGGAATGGTCTGGGGCTGGGGATCGCCGCTCGTGATCGGGCTGTTCGTGCTGGCCGCCGTGCTGCTGGCCGCGTGGATCGTGGTCGAGGTGCGCTCGCGGACCCCCCTGATCGACATGCGCATCATGCGGCTGCCCGGGGTGTGGACGGTCAACCTCGCCGCGCTGTTCATCGGGGCCGGGATGTTCGGCATCTTCGCATTCTTCCCGCGCTTCGTGCAGACCCCGGTGTCGGCCGGATACGGCTTCGGGGCCACCGTCGGCGAGTCGGGCATCCTGATGCTGCCGATGCTGATCGCGATGGCGCTCGCCGGCTTTGCCAGTGGGCCTCTGGGCCGTCGAGTCGGTTTCACGTCGCAGTTGGTGGGCGGTTCGGTGCTGATGGTGATCGCGGCTCTCGGATTCGCGTTCGAGCACGGCAGCACGCTGGCCATCTCGATCGAGGCCGGGATCACCGGTCTGGGGCTGGGCATCGCCTACGCGGCGATGACCTCGCTGATCGTGCAGGGCGTTCCCACCTCGCAGACGGGCGTGGCCAGCGGGATGAACGCCAACATCCGCACCATCGGCGGTGCCCTGGGATCGACGATCATGGCCGCGATCGTGACGAGCTCGCTCGAGCCGAGCGGTCTGCCGCAGGAGTCCGGCTACACGAACGGCTACCTGGTGCTGGCGATCTTCGCTTTCGGGGCGGTCGTGGCGGGGCTCATCCTGCCGGTGCTGCGGCGGGCCGGGTCGCGCCGGTCGGCCGCGGTGGATGCGGACTCGAGCTACGACGAGGTCGTGGAGTCGCCGCTGTTCGAGGCCGCGTAGCTCGGGCGAAAAAAGCTTCGGGCCCGGTGCGTTCGTCAGCGCACCGGGCCTGAACCGTGTCAAGGGAGCTCCGCCGCCAGGATTCGAACCCGGACCTTACGGCACCAAAGGCCGAAGTGCTGCCGTTACACCACAGCGGAATGCGCACGGGAAGCCGCAGCATCCCATCGCCCCTCAAGTCTGCCAGAGCCGGGATGGCTCACGTTGATCAGGAGATCCTGACCGCCACCCGGCCCAGCGCTCCTGATCCGCGCACGTCGCCGGCGTGTCATCCTGAACGGCGAACATCTCGGCTGCCCGAGCCCAGAGCCTGACGCCGCGATAATGGACAGATGCCCACGTCCGACGAAGTCGACCGCATCGTCGACGACTGGTCGCGCGAGCGGCCCGACGTGGACTTCGCCCCGATGCAGGTGCTGTCGCGCGTCGCGCGACTGAGCAAGCACCTCGACCGCGCGCGGCGGACGGCCTTCGAGGCATCCGATCTGGAGCCGTGGGAGTTCGACGTGCTGGCGGCCCTGCGCCGTGCCGGCTCGCCGTACCAGCTCAGCCCGAAGGCGCTGCTGCAGCAGACGCTCGTTTCGAGCGGCACGATGACCAACCGCATCGACCGGCTGGTCGAACGGCGGCTGGTCGAGCGGCACACCGATCCGCACGACGGCCGCGGCGTGCTCGTCACGATGACCTCGCGCGGGCGACGAGCGGTGGATGACGCGATCAGCGAACTGCTCGCCGACGAAGCCCGCCTGCTGCAGGCCCTGTCGAGCGCCGACCAGGAGCGCCTCAGCGCCCTGCTGCGCAAACTCAGCCTCGACTACGACTGACCTCAGCTTGGTGGTCGAGTAGCGCCGAAGGCGCGTATCGAGACCCGGGCCTGACCCGCCCTCTATCCTGACCCCATGCCCGTCGCCGAAGACCTCGAGGCCCCGCGGGTCGAGCGGCGGCTGTCCCTGATCCGCGACGGATTCGGCAACTCGGCGAAGGCGCACGAGCACCGCCTCTTGCGGGCGGCGCGCCCCGCCTTGCCGGTGCTGAACTGGCTCGGCCAGTTCGCGCATCCACTGCTCAAGGTCCCCAAGCTGGGCTGGATCACCGCCGACCCGCGCACCGCCCGCGCGCTGCTCAACGATCCCGAGCACCTCACGCTGCTCAGCGAGGGCGGGGTCGGGCACCTGTGG
>Ga0163163_10003260_pt1 | contig 13761 bp, 9 predicted proteins | sample S65metaG_FD_119766 | JGI IMG/M metagenome (GOLD analysis project Ga0163163, IMG submission 119766) | Switchgrass rhizosphere microbial communities from Kellogg Biological Station, Michigan, USA - S6-5 metaG | ecosystem: Host-associated > Plants > Roots > Rhizosphere > Soil | place: USA: Michigan... | reverse complement strand
TTTTCCACTCCCGCGAAAACAAGAATGTTAGATCGGATGTTTTTCGACACGTAGGTGTCAGCGACAAAATATCCGCCGAGTCGAAAGAGATTTCGATCGTCATCGTATTGCAGTCCCTGGTATCGTCCGCCCATCATTACTGTGATCTTACCCGGCCTGTCGAATCGCAATTGAGCCGTAGCGTTATTCTTGGCGACTTGAGGAATCCAGAGTCCGATTAGAGTTGGGTCAGGTGAAAAGGAACTGACGATTGCATCGGCGAATTGATAGGCGGCAGTCGTCGAGACCGATTTACTCCACCGTGCATTCCAGGAAACTTCTATCCCAGTGGAGCGCAGACTTCCAAGGTTCTGGCGCTGGCGCGTTATCAGTGCTGGCGTGACTGACAACGTCAGATTCGAGACAGGGTCTGCGATTCGAGACCAGAAGTAAGTGCCTGTGACAGATTGAGAACCAGAAATTGTGTACGTTGCGCCGCCTTCAACCCCGGTCTGCCGCTCCGAATTGAGGTCCGCGTTAGCCTGCGTCAAGATGTTTCCGACCCGAAACGATCGGTATAGCTCGTTCAGTGTTGGCGATCGGAAGGCTCGAGATACGGATGCCTTCAGGACAAGTCGCGAAACGGGCGCATAATCGATGCCAACTCTGGGACTAACAAACGATTCGGAGCGATCGGGATAGTCGACTTGAGTTGGCACTCCACCGGTAGCGAATGGTTCAGTTCGTGTACGCGCGTCCCGGTTAACCCAATGGTCGATGCGCACTCCCGCAGACAATAGTGCGTGAGAAGTTAGCCGAATTCTGTCTTCCACAAACCCGGCCGTACGAAATTGCTCGCCCCCACTTAGAATCCTGCTGCTGCGCACGCCCTGGGAATATGCCCATTCTTCCGAGCCCCCCTCGATCCGCGTGACGTCGGATCCTGCTATCAAGCTGTGTCGTGACCAGGCAGTTTTCGACCAGACCGCACTGATGCCGAGTTGACCTACCGGCACCGATTGATCTCGGGTCAATGACTCGCTCGCTCGATCTGTTGCAACTGCCGAGAATGTTTGTCTTAAGCTTTCTGTGCCGCCGTAGACTCTCACGCTAAAATCTCCGCCGCCGACACTGGACCAGTCTCCACCGGTGCGAAGTTCTCGAATCGTCGCCGAGTTGAACTGCAAGTAGGTTCCATTATGGCGGGACTCACCATAAAGATTGCCTCCGAGGAACACTCGTGTCGACGGACCAAAGTCGCGTTCGGCCTGCACCCATCCAGATCCATTTTCAGAATTGCTGACAGTGTCCACCCCTCCGCGTTGGAGCTTTGCTACCGGAACATATCCATTCGTTCGGAACAATGACCCAGCACCGCCGATCCAGAATCCCTTCGCCTTGGCGTCTCCAAGTATGGAACCGCCGGGCGTGAAAAGATTCCCAACATACGTGGTCGCCGTCAGGTGTTCCTCCGATGGATGAGTTCGAGTCAGTTCGATTGCTCCGCCTATTGCCTGCGTACCGTAGAGTTCGGAGGCTCCGCCTTGAACCACGGTCGCTTCGTCAATCGTGTCCGGCGAAACCCTTCCCCAGTAGATCCAGCCACCGAAAGGATCGTTCAGCGGAATACCGTTGAGCACAACCACAGCCCGGCTGGTGCCACTCGCGCCGGCACCTCGCAACGAAACACCTTGTGTAGTTGGATTGGCGCTCCAACTCGGATTTCGCCGAAAGAGGGTGAATCCCGGAACCTGGCGCAGCGTGGAGTCCAAATCGGGGGCTGGAGTGCTCGACAACTCCGCACGGTCGAACTCTGAAACGTTCCTGGTAGTTGGCTCTCCGGTGACGATTACCCGCTGCTCTAGTCGGCTAAGCCCGAGCTGCCAGGTTCTCGACGCGTCACCGGCGTGCCATCGAAAACGCACCGGAGCCCATCCAGCCGCGGAGATCACGACCTCGATCTCACTCGCTGGCAATGTCGCCAGAGTGAATCGCCCCTGGACGTCAGTTATGGTTTTGATGTTAACGGCTGGCAGGGTAACGGTTGCGCCCGGAATTGGTCGATCGTTCGCGTCGCTAACCGTGCCCTGTAATACCGCTGCCTGTTGGGCGCCCGCCCCAAGCACCAGGGAAGAGATGATCAGTGCTAGCGCGATTCTCCCTGAACACAGCATGCCTACCTTATATATAGGCTCTGGACAGTAAGAGCTTCGTACGCACAATCGCAAGCGAAGCATGCGAAGCCACGATCCAAGGCGCCTCAGGACCGATGAATATTAGAAACTGGCTACCTATTCTACTCAGCCACTGCTTCTTCTACGATTTTCGTAGCAGCTTTCTTGACGGCTTTCTTTAATGCGCCTTTCACCACCTCAGAAGCTTCCGCATGATCGACTTCGACTTTAGCTTCCTTCTCAATGGCCTTGAGCACGTGTCGCACAACCTTCGAGGGAGCTACCACCCTGTTACTTACTGCCTTCGTTACTTTCTTAGAGGCTCGCTCAGCGCGCACGCCGGCACGCTTCTTTCCAGCGCGGCGATCCGACTCTGCCGAGGCCTTCCAATCATCTTCGAAGATCGTCGTCAGCGAGCTAACGATCTTCGCGTTGCTGACGATGATGCCGATCTCCCGGCGCTTATCAAGTTCGAGCTTGCGCAAGCTCTGACTGCCCAAAAAAGCCTGCTTGCAGTCGCGAATGATTACTCGAGTGTGCAAGCGCATCCGACCGAACGCTCTGGCGCCGAAGTGTTTACTACGCGCCACATGCCCCACGATCCTCACTCTTACTCCTGCCTGGCAACGCTCTTCCAGGAGACGCATGATGGCTTTGTCGGCGATGTCCACGTCATAGATCAAAAGTTCCTGCTTGGCCCCTTTGATGAAGGCTTCAAGACGGGTACGCGCATTGACCGGACTAACCAGGAATTTGTCGCTTCTCGATGTATAGTTCTGGCGCTTAGTGTCACATTCAAAGAGCCTGGAAGCTTCCTTCACAAGCTCGCGGTTCTTGGTCACGATCCCAAAACTTCGACTTCGCTCGGTGTCGAGATGCGTGAAGTTGTATGTAAGCAAGTAGAGCTCTGCACCGTCGACCAGCATCATCTTGCCGTGGTACCGAACCAGGTCGTCCGCGGTCCGGGCAACCGTGATCCCCTTCTCCAGGAACCGCATCTCGAGCTTCCGCAAGTTCTTCTCGCCGCCTCGGTTGGTAAATGCAATTAGCGCGTGGACGAAGACGCCACGTTGCGCCGCATCCTCCAATGCGTGCTCGATCTCGGCCTGATCAAACCGGAAGATAATGATTTCAATGCTTTTCTTCGCTCGCTTGATGGCTTTGAGCAGAGGGGCAGTGCCGTCCGCCGGCTGAACTATCAGCTTCAATGGTTGCTCCAGGTCTTCATGATTCGGTGCGGCTTCGCAAAGGCATTCTTGCTCATATGTTGGATGCAGCTCTGGCCCGCAACTTTGGCTATTTCCTGTCCATCGAATCCAGCATCAAACACTTTCGGGGTTAAACATGTCTTTATTGTGTCGAAAATTCGTACAACGATTGGCCGCGACGCTGGTGCTATTCGGGATGGCGGCATTACCAGCAATAAGCCAGACACCCTCTGAAAAAGAGCCCGTTACCAAGCATCCCGCCGTGATCTGGGCCGATCCTGGCAACATAGCATCCAAGGACCTTTTCGCCGGCCCTGGCGGCGAAAAGCATCGACCGCAACTCCCGGTGAAGTTCTTAAAGGAAGACAAGAACGGTCACAATTCGAAATTCGACGTTGAGGATTCCGGTGGAACGAACTGGAGAGCCAAGCTAGGAATCGAAGCCCAACCAGAGACCGTAGCCACCCGCCTTCTCTGGGCGGTCGGCTACTTCGCCAATGAAGACTATTTCGTCCCAGATCTGGAAGTCAGCGAACTTCCCAAGCATCTGCATCGTGGTCAGGAGAGTGTCACTTCCCCGAACCATGTCTCAAAAGTTCGGCTCCAGCGACGCCCGAACGGCCAGAAAAAAACTTCAGACTGGAATTGGCGTCACAACCCGTTTGCAGGAACGCGCGAGTTCAATGGCTTGCGCGTGATGATGGCTCTAATCAGTAATTGGGATCTCAAGGACGAGAACAACGCCATATATAAGGATAAGAACGAATCGGAACAGTATCTCGTGACAGACGTGGGCACTGCTTTTGGAGCTTCTGGGAATACCTATACCGAAGCGAGATCCAAGAACAACTTGAAAGTCTATCAATCATCCAAGTTCGTCACGAAGGTTACGCCCACATACGTCGACTTTAGCTTCCCTCGGTTTCCGCCACTTCTATACTTCTTTGACTTCCCACACTACTTTCACCAGGTCGGTTTGAGGTGGATAGGCAACAAGATTCCTCGAGCTGATGCGAAGTGGGTGGGTTCGCTGCTTTCGCAATTATCTACCGAACAGATTCAGGATGCTTTTCGGGCTGGTGGATATCCTCCCGACCAGGCGGCGGCCTTTACCAAGGCAGTGCAAGCTCGCATTGCCGAACTGAATCAGCTCTAAGTCGGAACTCTTAAGCTACTTCCTCGCCCTTGAACTGGAGGCGATGCAGATCCGCAAACAGGCCCTTCTTTTTGAGTAGTTCTTCATAGGAGCCCTGCTCTACGATGGTTCCCTCATTTACAACGAAGATCACATCTGCCCGACGGATGGTCGACAGGCGGTGCGCGATCACAATCGTAGTCTTGCCCTCCATCAAGCGGTCGAGCGCTTCAAATACAAGTTTTTCAGAGGCCGCATCCAGTCCTGACGTCGGCTCATCCAGCATCAGGATCGGCGTATTGCGAATGACAGCGCGTGCGATCGCAATTCTTTGGCGCTGCCCACCTGACAGAGTCATCCCGCGTTCGCCGACGATCGTATCGAGCTGATCCGGCAGTTTCTCAATGAACTCCATGGCATTGGCCATTTCAGCAGCTTCAACGATTTCCTTCCGAGAAGCGCCTGGCTTCCCGTATGCGATGTTCTGCCAGAGTGGCCCGTGAAAGAGCACGCTTTCCTGCAAAACGTAACTGATGTGCTGGCGCAGCGATTGCTGCTTGAGCTTGCGAACATCTGCGCCGTCGACCTTAACTGTTCCCTCATCCGGATCGTAAAAGCGTGGTACCAGGCTCACGATCGAAGTCTTGCCAACACCCGTCGGCCCGACCAAAGCAGCCACTTGTCCGGGATCGATACAAAAGCTGATGTCCTTCAATATCGGCTGGTCAGGTGTGTACGAAAAAGAAACGTGGTCGAATTCAATCTTGCCCTTGAGTTTCTTTACAACCTTGGCGCCGGGTAGATCGCGTACTGCGTTGTCGGCTTGGAGTATCTCATGGATCCGCTCATAGCCCACCGCGGCCTTGGAATAGGTGTCCGTCATCTTGGAAAGCTCTTGCATGGGCTTGTACATCTTGCTCAGGTATTGAATGAAAAGCACCATGGAGCCGACCGACAACGCCCCGCTGAGTGTCATGCGTGCGCCAACCCAGAAAACGAGGCAAGTTCCCGCCGCCACGATGAGGTCAACCAGCGGGGTGAGCTTAGCCTTCAAGCTCCGAGCCCGTAGGGCGGACTCAACTTCATCCAGGCTTGCTTCTTCCAGTCTGTCCTGTTCGTAGCGTTCCCTCGCGAATGCTTTCACTACGCGAATAGAAGAGAGAACCTCTTCCACCACGGAAAATACGACGCTCTCTTTCTTCCTTACCTTTCGCGCGGCCTTCTTGATGCGCCGAGTGTAGCTGTAGACCACCACGAACAGAATGGGAGCTACCGACAGTGCGATCAGCGTGAACCGCCAGTTCAGCCAGAACATCACTCCGATCATGCCGACCAGCGTGAGGATATTAATGAGAGAACTCAGCAGTCCAGACGCGATGAAACTTTGGATGTCGTCCACATCACTGGTAACACGGCTGATGAGGTCTCCGGTCCGATTTTGATCGTGAAACGATAGCGACAGTCTCTGCATCTGCGCATAGATTCCGCGCCGCAGATCGTATGTCACCCATTGGCCCACGCTGGTGGTCAGGTACTTCTCGGCGTAGGTAGAAATGGCGTCCAATAGGGCGATCGCCAAGACTGCGATGCACGCGAACTTTACCGTCGCCAGTTTGTCGCTACCCAGAAAGTGATTAACGAAGCCAGGCAAGTCGGTCTTGCCCGAATGCCCCTTGAAAACCTCGTCCAAGACGATCTTAAGAGGCCATGGCTGGAGCAAGTTAGCCACCGCTTCACCCAGGACAGCGAGAAAACCAAGGCTCAGCGACAGTGTGTGTGGCTTCAGCAACTCGCGGATGGTTAGTCGTGACCGCTTCTTGGGAGGTGCATCGGCGACCTTGTCCTGTCCATCCGAGGCGAGGCTCGCGGCTGGCTCTTTGGAATCAACCTCTTGGGTTCGTAGGGTCAAGCAGAACTCCTCCCACCGAGCTAAGATGCTCGATCATTCCCGGCGGAAGCCCGGTCTGGCTTGCTTCTGCTTCCACATCGCATCGTGCTATCCATTCCGCTCTACTCTCGACATCTTTCGGAATACAATCAGCCTTCATCCCCGGAGGTTGGCAGTGCTCAAGGCAGTTGCCCTTTTTATCTTTCTATCCACCTCAATCTTCACGTTCGCCCAAGTGGGCATCGTTCCTCGCGACGCAACCCTCGCCGACTCCACTGACACCAAATTCAAAGTTGGCCAGGTTTGGCATTACCAGACGCGCAAAGGGGAGGAGCAATCGGCGTTAACGGTCCTCAAGATTGATAAAGCTCCCGGCGTCGGAGTCATCATCCACGTGGCCATTCGCGGCATTCAATACCACAATTGCAAGGGAGGAGAGGCGCCGGACTACATCGCTCATATGCCCTTCTCGAAAAAGGCGCTGGAAGCGAGCGTTACAGAACTCGTAGCCTCCAACCAGCCGATACCGGACTTCTTCGACGCCTACGGTCAGTGGCACGACCTATATAAGGACCACAAGGCCGGAATCTATACTTCATCCGTTGCCGAGTCTCTCGACTTCGGCGAGAAAACATTCCGAAAAGGTCTCGGCTGCACAGAGTGAAGCGAGCGTCGTTCAACTGATCCTGATAACTTTTTATCGCGAGCCGACGAAATAAATTCGGCTCCCCAAGTCTCGTCGAGTGAAAACTAGCAGCGGATATTTCGCATCGCACGGGTAACTGACTAGCTCCCTCGTACTTCGTTGTCCCGAGTTACTTTTCTTGCTTGAGTATTAAGGCCTTTCTTTATTGGAGATTCGGAAAATGAATTGATCTCCCACAGGGTTCGCGGTCTAACTCCTTGTTATTCATTAAATTAGGCCTGTTTTGTGCCGGAGGCCGAAGCCCTGGGGGCGTCGATTCAGAAGTGATGGAAGGATTACGCCATATGATTCATTAGGTGTAAGTACAACTACATCAAACGATGCAGCACATTCTACGTTCGTATAATTCAAAAACCGCCGGAACTCTGCCAATGTAAGGGTCACTCCTTTTGGCGTCCCTCCCCGCAGAAGAGGTTTAAGCATGCGTTTGTTCAAACGAAGAAGGAAATTTTCTAGCGACAAGGGTCAAGGTTTGATCGAAGCGGCAGTGATTTTGCCGTTCCTCTTTTTCTTGCTCTTCAATGCGATAAATTTCGCGTACTTCTTTTATGTCGCTATCAATCTTGCGTCCGCACCTCGTGATGCGGCGCAATACGCAGTTCAAGGACCTTCAACACCGGCACAACTGAAGTGGGCAGCCGCGGGGCCATCTACAACCGTCACCTCGGTGAGCTATCTGGCATACCAAAACCTCAATGGTTTGCCGGCCTCTACCACCAGCCCGGTTCAAGTTTGCTCAGCTTCCAACGGCTATACGAATCCGGGTACTGTCAACCAGACGTCAGTATGCACTCAGTACGGTGGTTCGTATACTTTCCCCTCGGCCGTTCCCGACCCGGAACCACTGAGATTTACACTCTTCAGGGTTGACGTTGTTTATACGGTTCAGCCTCTGATACCCGCGCAGCCCTTTGGGATTAGGTTACTGCCTTCCTATACCCTTCACCGCCAAGTATCGATGAGGAACATGTAAATGCGTCCGATCCCTGCAAAAGCCCGAAAGCGTCAGAGGGGAGCTGCACAAATTGAGTTCATTATGACGTTCTTCACGATCATCTTTGTCCTGTACGGAGTGATCGAAATCTCCATGGCTGTTTACACGATGTCTGTTTTGGGCGATGCCGCCAGGGAAGGTGTTCGATACGCCATTGTTCACGGCACGAACAATACCAATTCATCGTGTGATTCCGGGTTCACGGGAACGACCGGTTGTGTGGATGTGGGCGCGGCAAACGTTATAGCAGCGGTGAAGGACTATGCTCGTTTCAGCCTTCACGACACTACCGCGATTACCGTGACCGTCGACTACGATCCGGTGACCAGCAATACGCCCCCTACGCTTGTCAAAGTAGGTGTTTCATACACTTACTTGCCGTGGATCAAGCTCCCTTGGACAAATCCAGTCTTGCGTGCAGGTGCCCAAGGCCGAATAGTGAATTGAAGGTGCTAGGCGAATTATGAATAAACAGCAGATAAACATTAGAGGACAGCATGGACAAACTACTCTGGTGATCGTTCTGGCACTGAGTGTTTTCCTGTTTGGCTTTATTGCACTAGCCGTGGATTTCAGTAATTTGTGGTTTCATCGCCAGACCGCACAAACTGCGGCGGACGCCGCTTGCGAAGCGGGCGCGATGGATGTGCTTTTGTCCGCACAGGGTTACCCAGTCGATACGACCAATGCAGGGTTTACGCCCGGGTCGGGATTCAACTGTTCGACGGCGGTGACATCTCCCAACAAGTCTCCCAGTCCTTGTGTTTATGCCTCGCTCAACGGCTACGCGGGTGGAGGGTTGCTTACAAGTCCCAACCGCGAATCGAACGAAGTTGCCGTGAGTTTTCCGGGAACGATACCGAACGTTACCGTGCCGCCGGCAGCCATTGCTCCCGTACCATTTCTTCAAGTCGACGTTACGGATCGTGTTCGGGTGTTCTTCTCCGCGATGTTCACTGGCAATCGCACTCAAGACGTGAGAGCCTCCGCTCGTTGCGGCCTGCAACTGGCCAAGGCGCCCATTCCAATCATTGTTCTCCACCCGACTAAGTCTGCATCTTTCAATATCACTGGAAATCCACTGATTCACATTTATGGCGGCCCTAAACAAAGCATTCAGGTGAATTCCGAAAGCACCACCGCCGTGCAGTATCCGTGGGGAAATTCACTCGTGGATCTGAGTCAAGGCGGATCGAACTTACCGCCCAGTGGCAGTGACTTCGGTACTTTCGGTGGACCCGTACTTCCACCGTGCACCCCAAACTGCAGCAACCTCAATCTCGGAACCACGGGGACTTGGCTTTATCAATCTCCCCCGATCTCCGATCCATTTGCAGGGATTCCAGTTCCAACCACGGCCGGAATGACCACCAATCCGACGCCAGACACGGGTGTAACCTATGCCCCAGCTCCTGCGACTGCGACCACGGACCCATATTGTCCAGTTCCTACCGGTAGTAGTGCGACATGCAAACGTTATTACCCGGGAAATTATCCTGATGGAATAACGATCACAAACGAGAATGCGCTATTTGCTCCCGGCGTTTATTACCTTGGGAGCGGGACGTGTACTGGCACTGGAAGTAGTAAATGCGATTTGACCTTAGGGAGCAACTCTTTGGCGCGTCCCAGTGCGTTCACGAACGGAAACACGACCGGCGGAACGATGTTCTACTTTTCAGGACATTCAACACTTCAACTTGGATCAAACTCCGGCGGCGGGAATTTCCCTGGAAGCGTAACTCCGACACCTTTTCCCAACAGCGACGTTCAGTGTCCATCCGGGGCACCTCCGGTCCCTGCGATTACCGATGTGCTTGCGGGGAACGTGTTCCTGGGACCTTGCACCGGAACATACGGCGATCCTCTCGCTCAATACCGTGGAATGCTCTTCTTCCACGACCGAACGGTCGCGACCGACAATGTGCTGAATGGTGGAGGTGGCATTCTTGTGGCCGGTAATCTCTACTTCCACCAGAACACAAGCTTCGGCACCACGCTGGGTCTGTGGGGAGGTAGCTGCAGCAATACCCGCATCCTTGGCGACATCATCGTGGATGAATTAGACATGCAGGGAAATTCCTGCATTAACATGCAGCTGAACCCAAACGCCGCATACAACATTTTGAAGGTAGCACTTCTTCAGTAAAGAACCTTCCCGACGATCCGAGCAGTTGCCTCCAGAGATGGCGGCAACTGCATCCCTCTCAGATTTCCTCCTCGTTCACGCCCCCGCCACGCTCGCCCGCTGCGTCAGAACTCCCCTGTACGCCTTTCTGTAAACCCACGCCAGGTAAAGTTCAAGCGCCAGAACAACGATTGCCATTCCTCGTCCCGAAGGCTCGAGGAATATGTGGAATGCTATGCTGTTAACAAGGAAAGGTGCGAGCAGTACCAGCGCCAGTGGCACGAACCGGTTCGACAGCAGCAGGACTCCAACGATCAGTTGCGTCGCCATGATCAACGGGAACATATAGCCCGTCTGGAGCAAGGCTCCGACAAATGCGACGGCTCCTTGGGGAAGTTGAGTTGTGGGCTGCGGAAGGAAATTCAGGAAGCCGTTGAGCCCGGAAACGAAGAACAGCAATCCCAGAAGGACCCGTCCGCCAGCTGGCAGGTAGCGAGCAACAAGTTGGGAGTTGGTGCGAACTTTAGCGGTTTGGATGTTGAGCGTGATTTCGGATGTCATTGTTTCCCCTTCTGGGCTGGTCTGGGCTAAGCCGGACCTGATTTCAAGTTCTCATTGGCTTATCGGTTGGCAGCTTCCCAAATCGACAGCGAAACCCAAAAAATTACACCACCCTGTAATATCCAGTCCTTTCAAGCACTTGCCCGATGCAATGCCCACTCCTCTGGCGCAATTCCTTTCTGCGGTTAAAATTCCTTCACTGAGGGACGACACAATGTGGAGCAAACTCTTCGGTCGAAAGAAAGAACCGCCGCAGGAAGTAACGAAGGGTCGATTTGAACTCGAACAGGATGGCCACACGGCCTATCTGGAGTACACCATTGCGGGGAAGATTCTTGCGCTTCTTCACACCGAGATTCCGAAAGAGTTGCGGGGACGGGGATTGGCCTCGGAGCTAACCAGGTCCGCGCTGCAATGGGCGCGCGATAACCAGATGAAAGTCGATGTGATTTGTCCGTCCGTGGCGGGCTATCTCGAGCGTCACCCGGAATATTCAGACTTGGAGCTGAAGTGACGGCCTCGATTCGCAACGATTAAAAGTGATCACTCAGAGATTATTCATACCTCAGCGCCACCATGGGATCTACGCTCATCGCGCGTCTGGCAGGCAAATAGCAGGCGGCCAGCGCAATCACCACTAGAACGGTGGAAACCACCGCGAAAGTAGCGGGATCATGCGGCTTGATTCCGAACAGCATCTTAGTCATCAGGCGTGTAAGTGCCAGCGCAACGACTACTCCGAAAATCACCCCCATTGCGGCAATACGCGCGCCTTCCGTCATTACCATCAGCAGGACTTCGGCGCGCTGAGCTCCCAGTGCCATGCGTATCCCGAACTCCTGCGTGCGTCGCCCGACCAGGTATGCGATGACACCATAAATTCCTACCGCTGCCAGCAACAACGCCAACCCTGCAAACGACCCCAGCAATATCATCGAAAGCTGCTGTGTCTGCAAGGTCGCGGATGTCACCTGCTCCATGGTCGTCGCGTCGAACAACGTGTTCTCAGCGTTTAACTGCTGGACATTGTGCTTCAGGCTAGCCAGCAGTTGCAGTGGCGGCGTGCTGGTCCGGACGATGACCCGATTGCTGATGCCGATCTGATCGTCTGACTGCTGATCAAATCCCTGGTACATCTGCGCGCGCAATGATTGCGTGTCATCATTGTCGAGCCCCCACTGCTTAATGTGCCCCACGATGCCAACGATCTCGGCTTCGTCCCTCGGTTCAGGGCCCCAACGGACTCGTTTTCCCAAGGCCTCTTGATGCGGAAAGAAAGTGGCCGCGAAGACGTCATCGACAACCACCACCACGGGAGCCTTCTCCGTGTCCTGCTCGCCGAAAAACCTGCCGCGCAGTAGTGGGATCTTGGTAATGCGGAGATAACTGGGCTGCACGATATATCGAAGCGTCCAGTTCATCTCGCTGTCGCTCAGGGGTCGCGGCTGGCCGGCCATCCAGAAGACAATGTCGTCTTCTCCACCCATGGGGCTGGAACCATCGCGCAATGAAACGGCCTCCACTCCCGGAGTCGAAGCCAGCGTATCGCGCAACTCACGTAAGGACGCACGTGTGGCTGCCGCTGGTTGAGTCGCCATGCTGGGTGAGAGGCTTGTCCCGAACATCATTACGTTGTGAGCGTCGAAGCCGGGATCCACGTTCCAGAGGCGCATTAATGTTCGCAGCATCAGCCCGGCTCCAACAAGCAATACGAGTGCGGTAGCGATTTCCAGCACGACCAGCGTGTTCTGCATGCGATGGCGCTCCGCCGAAGCGCGGCGGCCGACGGTTTGTAGCGTCGATTGCAGCTCGGGCCGGGTTGTCTTCCACGCCGGCGCCAGTCCAAAGGCGATACCCGCGAGCACGGAAACAACCAGGCTGAACAGAAGCACACGAGAGTCGAGATGAACGTCATGCAGCCGTGGCAGATCCTGCGGCAATATTCCGGCGGCCGACCGTGTGACCAACCAAGCTAAAAGCATTCCGAGCGCGCCTCCTGCCAGTGCCAGTAGCACGCTCTCTGTGAGCAGTTGGCGAATCATCCGCATGCGGCTGGCTCCGAGAGCAGTGCGAATCGCAAACTCGCGAGAGCGCTTCTGTGACCTCGCCAACAACAGGCTCGCAACATTCAGACAAGCAATCAGCAGTACAAATCCCACAGCTCCAAGCAACAACAGCAGTACTGGCCGGACGCGGCCGGTCATCGATCGCTTGATGGGAATCAGGTTTGCCTTCATTCCCGTATTTGAGTCGGGGAAAGCGGTAGCGAGGTTTCGAGAGACGACGTCCATGTCGGCGCGCGCCTGGTCAATCGTTACTCCCGGCTTAAGTCGCCCGATCCCGTGGAGTCCGAGCGCAGCCCGTCGGCTCTTTAATCCGTTGTTGCCCCACTGCCCAAGAGGAACGTAAATATCGGTCGCTGAAAACGTCCCAAGTTGCAGGTCGAAGGTCGCAGGAATCACACCGATGATGGTGTATGCACTGCCGCTCAGATTCAGGGACTTACCAAGGATGTCTTTCGACGAACCAAATTTTCTCTTCCACAAGCCTTCGCTGATTTGAACGACAGGTGGACCGCCGATATCATCCTCACCTTTCGCGAGGTTGCGGCCAATGAGGGGCTCAACGCCGAGAATCGAGAAGAAATCTGACGTTATGAAATTGATGGGAACGTACTCAGTCTCCCCGACTCCTATCAATGTAGTCGCATTCGACCGCGACAGCGCCATCGCTGAGAAGGTTTGGTTCTGCGCCTGCCAGTCGCGGAAGTTTGGAAACGGAATGGCCCCAGTTTCAAAGTTCGGCTTGCTCATGTGCAGCGTTACCAGCTGCTCCGGGTGCGGATAAGGCAGGGGGCTCAGCAGCACTGCGTTCACCACGCTGAACAGCGCGGTGTTAACGCCAATTCCCAGGGCAAGCGTGGCCAATGCTACCAGTGTGAACCCGGGGGATTTCACCAGCATCCGGGCGCTGTATCGTATGTCCTGC
>Ga0163163_10003255_pt1 | contig 13773 bp, 8 predicted proteins | sample S65metaG_FD_119766 | JGI IMG/M metagenome (GOLD analysis project Ga0163163, IMG submission 119766) | Switchgrass rhizosphere microbial communities from Kellogg Biological Station, Michigan, USA - S6-5 metaG | ecosystem: Host-associated > Plants > Roots > Rhizosphere > Soil | place: USA: Michigan... | reverse complement strand
TGGATGGCTCAAGCATACTTATCCGTGCGACGAGAGCCACTACGTGTCACACGAGACTATCTATCGTAGTCTGTTCTTTCAAGCGTGTGGTGCCTTGAAGAAGGAGCTACTTGAGCACCTTAGACGTACTCGCGGCATGCGCCGTTCTCGTCATTACACACAGAGGACGGCTATCCACGGGAAGATTGTTGACGCCATTTCGATCAGCGAGCGCCCCGCATCCATCGAGGATCGGGCGGTGCCGGGGCACTGCGAAGGGGACATGTTCGTCGGCAGTGGCAATAGTCAAATCGCAACGCTGGTGGAGCGCCCAACGCGTTACGTGATGTTGGTGAAACTGGAAGGCAAAGACTCGCAAACGGTGGTCAAGGCATTGATCAAGAACGCCCGCAAGTTGCCTCAAGAGCTCTACAAATCACTGACTTGGGACCGAGGCACGGAAATGCATGGTCACAAGCAGTTCACGATGGCCACTGACATCCAGGTCTACTTCTGCGATCCTCAGAACCCCTGGCAACGCGGAAGCAACGAGAACACGAATGGGTTGCTCAGGCAGTACCTGCCGAAGGGCATCGACATATCACGCTATTCACATCCCCAGCTCAACGCGATCGCAAGACAACTGAACCAGCGGCCCCGCAAGACGTTAGGCTTCCTCACGCCCGTTGAAATGTTCAGCGAACGTGTTGCGTTGACTGGTTGAATCCACCGCCGACAGTGGGCTTTCGTCAACATGCGTTACCTGCGCCATGACGTGACGCAGCGGACCCACTTGTCTACGACGGGTCCGCAGTAAGGCCAGCTTGCGTTATTGCGTGGCCTGCTGTGCGAGCGATTGGGTTACTTCCGTAACGACCTTCAGCACGTCATCCTTGCCGCTGATGGAGTGGCGGTCTTTGAGGTACTCGCCCGTGTTGTAGGTAAGCCACACCTTGCCATTCCCGTCCTCCCATGCCAGGGCTTTCAGCGGTAGATCGATCGCAACGACCGGCACCGTGGGGAGCAAGGGCGGGAGCACCCCACCGCGACCAAACAGCAGCAGTTGATTTGGGCGTACGTTTCCGCCATTTGCGGCGGCCAAGGACTGGAAATCGACGCGCGCGAAGATCTGGAACTTCTCTGCCTTCGCTGCCGCTTCAAGCCGATCGATCGTTTCGGCGACCGGATATCTGCTCGGAATCGTCACCAAACCGTTGTCCGCGCGAGCGACGTTGGAAATCACTCCCAGAACCACAAGCGAAAACAGAAACGCCTTCATCGTCGGTCTCCGTTCGTCGGGCATGCATAAGCGATTGCAAGCACTACGACCTGGCGCAGCGCAAAATGCTCGCAGCATGGTTAGCTCCGAATCGGGGCGAATGCACCGCGCGGATGGGCGGAAGCACTAACTTACTGCGTTTGCCTGCCGTGCGCAATCTCGCGCAGCGCATGACCGTCCGGCCCGCAAGCGCCGACCAACGGCCGCTGTGCAGCGCTGCGCTACGGCGGCTGGTGGCCGGTCGCCGGCATCGACGCAATTCGAGACCGCAGTCACTGATTGGCGCACATCGGTCAGCCATGCGCGACTGGCGCAGTAGCCTTCAGCCATTGGCCATGGTCTCGTGCCGCTCAGCTCGCAAGTGCAATAATCCCGTCATGGCCGACCCCCAAGCCGATGTTCGCGGCGTGCTAGCCGAACTTGCAGACGACGAATTGGAGGTGCTGTTCGCGACATCGTGGCTGCGACCCGCGCCCTCCCTGGCGTTACTGGCCTGGATCGAACACGCGGCCGACTGGGAAGTGAATCGCCGAAAGGGATTCGACTTCCACCTGGAGCCGCCGGACGAAGCGATCGACGCGTCCGAAGATCAAGTCGCGATCAGTGCGGCGATCATGCTGCACGACAAGTATGCAGGCGACTCGGCCATTGCGCGATTCTTCGCTGCTGCTGTCGACATCCTGATTGAACGCGGTCAGCGCCAGTAATTACGCGCGCGGAAATGGCGCGATGGGCTCGAAATGGGGCGCGGAGGTGCCGGCACAAGCGGCCGGGTTCGACCCTGAGCTGCCTGTCGGCCTCCGCCAAACCCGCCACTCAACTACGCGGTTCAGCGACGGCGCGAAGGCACGAACTACCGAATCCCCGCGTTGACACGCATGCAACGAAGCGCGTTCCGTATTAAGCCTGCGGGCAACCCTGCTAGTTCGACTTCATCGTGCCGCCCGCATTCAATTCACGGAATAGGCGCGCAGCGTCATCCATCGCGGCGAACCTGCCACGCCTCGCGCAGTAGGTAACGTAGCGGCGGAGGAATACTGCTAGCAGCAACGCGTCGGCCGCGTCGATCACGGGTTGCAGGTCGGGCGGTCGCTCGTTGTACCGGCGCAATTCGGCATCCAGCGGTGACGTTTGCGGCGTGAAGTACCTCGCGTCCGCGTCAACATCGCGGACCTCGGCGGGCTAGATGATCTGCCACTCCGTGGAACGGGGCGCGAATCGCGTCGCGGTGCGTGCCAGTGAGGTTCGTTTACTGCGGCAGCGTCTCGACCGTGCCATCGCTTCGCTTGCCTCTGTGATAGGCGGAGAGCAGCTGGAGAAGCGCCTCGATGTTCACTGGTTTCGCGAGATGATGATCGAACCCAGCTGCCGCTGCTGCACTCTTCACGTCCACCTGGACCCATCCAGTGACGGCGATCAGCAAGACGTTCTCGCCGCCCGCCGCGCGTCGAATGTGCTGCGCAATGTCATACCCACTCACGTCCGGTAAGCTGATATCGAGCAGAACCACGTTCGGTTGTAGTTTGTCATAGAGGCCGAGCGCCGTCTTACCGTCGTAGCTTACGTTCACTGTGTGGCCGAGTGTGCGCAGCAATGCCGCCAGTGAATCGGCTGAATCGCGGTTGTCATCGATCACCAGGATCGCGAGCCTTGCACCCGTCGCATTTTGCATGGCCAAGCGCGGTGCTTTCGCGGGAATGGCTTCGGTCACAGGCAGGCTGACTCGGAAGGCGCTCCCGGTGCCCGGTCCTTCACTGTAGGCAGTGACACGCCCGCCGTGCAATTCGACAATGCCCTTCACTAAGGCAAGCCCAATGCCCAATCCGCCACGTTGCGAAGGCTGCTCAAACGCTCGCTGCACAAAGAGGCCAAAGATCGACGTCAGCGATTGGGGATCGATACCGATGCCCGTGTCCTTTACGTCGACGTGGGCCGTGCCGTTTTCAACGTGCAGTCCGACATGCACCTCCCCCGCACCGCTCGAATACTTGGCGGCATTCTGGAGAAGGTTGGCAAACGCCTGGACTAGCCTGGCCTTGTCACCCGAAACCACAGCGGCATGAACCTGATCCGTCGGCATATCCACGACCAGCTCTTGCTGGGCGGCATCGAGGGCAGGACGCGCCTGCTCAATGGCCATGCTCAGCACGTTCGCCAGAAGCGTCGGCTCGCGTTGCAGTTCCAGTCGGCGTATGGCGACCCGCGATACATCGACCAGGTCATCGAGCAAGCGCGCAATGTGATTTACCTGCCGCTCGACAATGCCGCTCATGGCGACCAACGAGGCGTCCTCGGCAGCCTTCGTGCGAAGCATCAATGCCGTGGTGTGGAGCGGGGCGAGCGGGTTGCGTAGCTCATGCGCCAACGTGGCGAGGAAAGTATCCTTCGTTGCATTCGCCGTCGCCAGCTCCCGTTGCGTGCGCTCTTGCTCCGTAACGTCGAGCACCAGCGACAACGTCGCCTGCATGCCGCCAGCCGCCTTGGGCAGCACCGAGTTGTACCAGACGCAGGTGATGACCAAGCCCGACTTGGTGAGATTTCGATTCCTCGAAATCACATACGGTTCATTGCCGGAGCCCAGGCGCGCTGCGGTGTCAGCAACCGCGGCAGCATCGTCTGGGTACACCAGTCCGAGCTCCTCCATGCTCTTGCCCAGGACTTCGTGCGCCGACCAACCAAACAGTGCCTCGGCTTGACCGGTCCAGCGAGTGATGCGAAACGCTTCGTCCCAGCACACGACGGCCAGCGGAGTCTGGACCAGCAGGACGTCAAGCTGCTCGAGCGCCTCGTGAAGAGCGCGCTCTGTCTTCTTGCGCTCGGTAATGTCGCGCCAGGCAATGATGCCGCCCGTCACCGCGCCGCTTTCGTCGCGGATGGGGCCAGCGTCGCAAAGGACGGGAATGAAGCTGCCGTCGGCCGCGCGGATCAGGTATTCCTCATTCTTGGCCACCTCGCCGCGGCACGCGCGGGTGAGCGGCAGGTCGGCTGCGCTCACCAGCTGTTTGCCATCAGCGGTGTAAACCTCCCAAGCTTGCGGGTGGTCGGGGGCAGCAAGTTTCGTGACGACGCCCGCCTGTTTTTGAATGATGTTCAGCCCGTGGCGACTGACTAAGGCGATCTTGGCCTCAGGGCCCCAGGCTACGGTGATTCCTTCGGGTACGTAGTCCATGATGGACTGGAGGAGACTTGCCGTACGCCGCGTTTCCGCGAGCGCCGCCTCTCGTTCCGCAGCAAGCCGCGCGCGCTCTTCGGCATGCTCGGCGCGTAAGCGAAGGGATGCTCGGGCGCGTTGCATTTGCTCGCCCATCGCCGCAATGGCAAGCGCACCGATGCCGAACACGAGAGCACGGCCACTCAGCACGGCGCCGGTCAGAACGCCGCTGGCGACGAGCCCCATCGACCCGACAAGGACCATCCCTGCTGTGAGTAGCCCAGGCCCGGCGCCCCCGTACCAGGCCGCAGCCGCTACGGCGGGATAGGCGATGACGAATGTAAGCTCAGTGCCGAGGCTTGCGTTCAACCACGGCCGGATGGCGAGCGCACCGAGAGCCAGCCCGATGGCAAAGAGCCAACGTTTTAGGCCCGCCAGATACGGCAACAACGCCGGTGAGGTCAGCGCCCTCATAGCGACCAAGCAAACGAGATGGCATTTTAGGCGATTTGCCGGCGCCCGTCAGCGGTGGAATTGACGCCGGACATACCACGCGTTTCGCTCAACGTTGCGGATCAGCGGCCCCTGAAAAGAAGATGGGCGGCCGGTCATTCAGGCGACGTCGTCCCAGGCATCCAACAGACCCTCGAGCTCGCGCATGATCTACGAGGTCATAGTGAGCCATCGAACGACCGCTTCTGCGCCGGCCGTCAATACGCGGGTACCGGCCGGCAAGCGTCGTAGGTCGGCTACTTATCCTCATCAGGCGTACGGATGCGCCATCGGCCCGGCTCGTGGCATTCGAAGAGCTCTATGAGCAGTTCGTCCGGCCCGGAAATCATGACGTACTTGAACGTTCTGGCTTCCCGAATCGGCTTCCGAAATACAAACCCTCGCGACTTCATCTGTCTTACCAGTCCGTCGAGATCGTCAGTCACGATGCCGATGTGATGAAACGCTCCGCCCCGGGGAGCCTTGGGCGGCTGGTCGTAGATCAGAATGAATGCGCGGCCGATCTGCAAGCGAACGCCGCGCGCGCCGGCGACCACCTCGTCCCAGACGACCGCCGCATCGAACATGGTTCGGAAGAAATCAACCGTCGCATCAAGATTCGAAGCGAAGATGTGAGCGTGGTCGAGACTCACTCGCATCGCATTGCCCCGCGTGGGATCTAGACCTTCTTCTCGCGGCCGGCCCAGTACGGCTCGCGCATCTCGCGCTTCAGCGTCTTGCCGGCGGCGCTGCGCGGGAAGTCCTGCATGACCACGACAGACGAAACCTTCTGATAGCGGGCGGCCACGCGCGCATTGATCCATTCGCACAGCTCGGTTGCCGTTGCGGTCGAGCCTTCACGCAGGATGACTGCGGCGAGCGGCGTCTCTCCCCACTTGTCGTGCGGCACGCCGAACACCGCGACTTCGCGAATCTCCGGGTGGTGGGCGACGATCTCCTCGACATCCCGCGGGTACACCTTCATCCCGCCCGAGTCGATCATGTCCTTCATGCGGTCGACGAGGTAGAGGTATCCGTCTTCGTCGGTGTAGCCCACGTCGCCAGTGTAGATCCAGCCGTCGCGGACCGCTTGCGAAGTCAGGTCGGGCCGCTTGTAGTAACCCTGCATCCTGATGGGACCGCGGCCGATGATCTCGCCGACCTCTCGCGGCGGAACGTCGCTTCCGTTGGCATCGACAATCCTCATTTCGAAGAATTGAGTCGGGCGACCGACGGAACCCGACTTGCGCACTGCGTCATCGCGATCAAGGATGGTGACGAAACCCTCGGTACAGCCGTACAACTCGTAGAAGCGGTGCGGCAGGTCCGCGTTCAGGCGGTCTTTGTGCTCCTGCAGGAGCGGCGCGCCGAGAGACACAATGCACTCAAGCGTCGCCAGCCGCTCTGGCCAGTACTGCTCTGACGCGAGAATCGCGATGATCTGCGTTGGCACCAGCATGATGTGGGTAATGCGCTCGCGCTCGATCGCAGCGATCGTCGCGTCAGGGTCGAACTGCGGCAGGAGTACATATGTAGCCCCAAGGTAGAACGTTGGCATCAACGTTACATACGCACCGTTGAATACGATCGCGCCCGCATGCAATGTGCGCGACTCGGGCGTCATTCGATAGGCCGCAGCCATCAGTAGGCAGTACATCGAGCGCACATAGTGGCTGTGCATGATCCCCTTGGGCAGCCCTGTCGTACCGCTCGTGTACATAATGTTGAAGAGGTCGTCCGGAGTGCAGAGTTCTGGGACAAACGCGTCTGGCTGGGCGGCAGTCAGAGCGCCGTAGTCGCCAAAGTCACCCCACACGCCATCGATTAAGAGAACGCGCCCTGGGAGTAACGGGGCAAGATCGGCGTGGATTGCCTTGAGCGTCGGTAGCATAGAGCGCTGGCTGACGAGGCACTTCGCCTCCGAGTCGCGCAGCAGGGTTTCGAGACCCGTCGGCATCAGAAGCGGTGACAGCGGCACGAGCGCGGCACCCACGGCCGGCACTGCCCAAATGAGTTCTAGCGCCTCGCGCGAGTTTCCCAGTACTGTGGCGACCTTGTCACCCCTGCCGATGCCGAACGAACGCAGCAGGTTGGCGGCTCGTGCAACGCGCGCACCAAATTGCGCATAGTTGAGTCGCTCGTTCCCGAATACGACCGCCGTCGCATGAGGGCGAAAATGCGCATGGCGAGAAATGAGACTCGCGAGTTCGAGCATTGTCACGTTCCTCCAGAAGAACGCGCCGACTGCTGCATGCCAGAGCCGTGAAATCGCGGATGGCGCCAAACGCGATGCACCGTGCTCCTTGCAAGCAGAGTGGGACTCCGCGTCGCGGGAAACGGACACGTGGCCAGCGTCTGCTTACAGGAAATGTAGCCTAATAGCCAGAATGGCGGCTAGTGGCCGTGAACCGCCTGTCCTCTTTTACTGAACCACCTCAGCTGAGCGAACTAGCATAGACTGCGGAATCGTGAGGCCGAGCGCCTTGGCGGTCTTCAAATTGATCACCAGATCGAACTTGGTCGGCTGCTCGAGGGGGAGATCGGCAGGTTTAGCACCCTTGAGGATTTTGTCGATGTAGATGGGCACGCGCTTGTAATACTCCCGCTGGTTCGGCCCGTAGGACATGAGCGCGCCCGCTTCCGCGAACCTCCTAAACAGCGAGATCGCCGGCAGGCGGTGCTCCATCGTGAATCCGCGATCTGTTTGGTGTTGATGCGATCGTCGAAGAGCGGTGACGACAAGGTGATCAGAGCGAGTGATCCACCCTTGACTGCGGCGCCGAGCGCATGTTCCAGATCGCCAGGTGTCCGGACTTCCAGCACTTGAAGCTCGATTCCGAACTTGTCGGCTGCCTGCCTGATTGAAGCCAACTGCCACGGGCCAGTCGTTGTATCCACGAGCACGGCGATCCGGCGCGTTCCCGGGACCGCCTCCCTGATCAGTTCCAGCCATTTGCCGGCTAGCCCGGGTTGATCGAGAAAGTATCCCGTGATGCGAGTGGCCGCTAGTGGCCGATTGCCGTCGGTGTCTCGCATTCCTTGACTAGCGGCTCTTGATTTTTTGGCTGCGCAAATGATCGCAAGCGGTCGTTGATAAGCGGCGCTCAAAGCGGTTGCTCGATAGCTTTCGCGAAGGGGCGTGTCTTCCGTGCGCCGCACGCTTTTTTGGACGGCCGGCATTCCAATTTACCTTCAGGTGCACCATCGTTGCACAGAAGTGGAAAGGCCGGCGATATGCCGGCCTTTCTCAAACGCCAAAGACCTTTACTACGTCAGAAACTGCTCTTACCGAAGCCGAAGATATAGGTGTCACCCGGGGCATTCTTGTAGGCGTAATCGAAAGCCTCCAAGTAGCCTGGAACATCGGTGGCGTTGTTGTCGATGGCCGCTTGATTCTTCGGAATCGACATCACCAGCTTCCCACTCGGCTGGAATCGTCCGCGGACCAGGTCTATCAATGCTTGTGCTTTGACGTCGTATGTACCGATCACTGCCGCAGCGCCTGGCTCGACGTTGTCCATCACCCATGCGGTGGCCAAGTTGACAGCGAGCACCGTCGGCACCGCCGCTTGGATCTGCTGCACATGGGCGACGTTGATGCCTGTCGTCGTCGATAGTGCTATGTCGATCTTCGACTTGTCTGCGAGTTCAACCTGGTTCGGGAAAAGCCATAGCAGCGCGGCGTTCGCCTGAGCAACGTTGTCGACGATATGTACGACCGGATCGTTGGCAAACAGCGCCTTCAGACTGGCCGTCTGAGTTGCCGCAGCCGCTCCTGACGTTACGACTTCGACGTACAGATTCACAGGATTCGTGAACGGAAGCAGGTGGTGGTCGTTGCGCATTAATACTATAGATTCGCGGTGCGCTTGATCAGCCACCATCTGAGCCGCGGAAGATCTAGCGACCGCCTGCGCCTGACCCGGGTCCACATAGGGGTCCTCAAATAGCCCAAGGTTGAACATCTCGGTTAGCAGCAAGCGCACCGACGGATTGAGATCCGACTCAGCGAGCAAGCCCTGATTTACCGCAGAGAGAAGGCCGCTCGGATCATTATTGTCGGAGAAGATGCTGGCCCCGGCCTTGACCCCTTTGGCGAAACGCTGCGGAATGCTCAATGACTCCACGCCCCATCCGGTGTTGGTAAGGACACCTGAATCGGTGTTGACATAGCCTTTGAACCCCATGTATCCGCGGAGCAGCGTTGTGAGCAGCGTTTTGTTGAATGCCGCTCCGACTTCCTCAAACTGCTGCGTCGGCGATTGCCACCAGTCGGTTGGAAACTGGGGAGTGCTCATCGCGTTGTTGGGCGCTGGGTAGTACGACATGATGGCGCTGGTACCCGCATCGACAGCCGCCTGGAACGGAGGCAGGTGGTAGGCGAAAAAGCTGCCGATCGTCGGATATGCGGTGAAGCGTCCCTCGACATTGTGCGCATCTAGTCCCATGGGCTGCGGTCCGTGACCTGGGAAATGCTTGATCGTCTGTGCCACGGAGTCCGGTCCGACTTGCGAGCCCTGGAAGCCAAGCACGATACTGCGTGTGATAGACGCACTAAGCTTCGGTCCCTCGCCGAACGTCGTTCGATTGCGCGTCCAGCGCGGTTCAGTGGCAACGTCGACTTGATAACCGTAGATCTTGCGGATGCCTGTTGTACGCCATTCGGACTGCGCGATCGTTACGAAGTCCTTGACGAGCTGCGGATCGTTCATGGCAGCTATACCGAGGGTGCCCGGCCAAACGGAGAATAGCCCGGTGCCGCCACCCGGTTCGAACACCGCATTGCCGCCACCCAGGTTGTTCAGTGGATTGGATGTGATCACCAACGGGATGCCGAGGCGTGTTCCCTCTGCGACCTTCTGCCAATCGTTCAGGGACGATGCAGCCGCGCCTGCCGTGGCAAAGCCGCCGCGCAGGATGAGATAGTGAATCTGACGGTTCTGGATATAGTCGAGGTTGTTGTTTGCATTGAACGACGTGATCTGCATCAATCCGGCTTTTTCCTGCAGCGTCATCCGTGAAAGCAGATCCTCGACCCGATCCGAGACCGGGCGCCGCCAGTCTTCGTAAGCATCGAGCTGTCCATTGCCATTCAGATCTTTAAACGAGTTGGCGCCGACTTTAATGATCGGCTTCACTGTCGCCTGTACCGAAGTCGGCTTCATTACTCCGGCAGACCCGTGCGCGATCATGTTGCCCGTCGCCCCTGGACACGAAAGGGAACCTGTCACGACGATATCGACGAAGTCAAAGGCAGGGAGCCAACTCAGATCACTCTTGTTGAACTCCGCAACGTACGTTCGTCCGCCGGCTGATGGGGCGACCGATACCGGTGCCGTGGGCCCGATGTGAACGTTGCTGATAGTGCAATCGCTAAGATCCCCCGAAACGGCGCTGAGCGTGACCTTGACCTGACCACCCTTTGCGGCCAGGTTAATAGTCGCGGGTTCAACCTTCGCTTGCACCGTCGGCATCGACTGTGCTGCGGCCATTGGGATAGCAAACGCTACGGACCACGACGCCAGTGCTAGCCGAGCTGCACGGCGATCTCTCGCACGATTTCGCTTCACGATTCCTCCGTCTTGTTCAATATCTATGGCGCCGGTCACTTCGGCGTTGCGAGTTCGCTTGCAAGGGCGTACCTCGTGAACGTCCTAGGCTGATTGGCGCAGCCGTGTGCAACAACTCCCCAAACGCTGAGCGAATCTAGTGCACTGACTCGTCTTAGTCTTCTATCGAAAGCTACGTTCTTGCATCCGAACGACGCCTAGACATACGATGGTGAATACCTGGCGCATAACACAGCAATATCGAGGTTCCAGCGTGCTACTAGGTTCGCAGATTCCCCAGCTCGCGGGCTTTCTTACAGCCTCTGTGCGTTTCCCGACTTTCACCTTGCAAGATGCGATTCAAGTGGCCCTTTGTCGTCCGCTGTATATGAACAGCCCGGTATCGTCGCCGGAGGCTACGTAGCGGTCGGTGGACACTTTATTTTTTCGGACCATTCTCGTCGTCCATGCGGGCTTCAACTGCACGACACAACGGTGCGCGCGCGACTGTCGAGCCTGACTACCTATAATTTCCATGCGGACTGGCTCTGGAAATAGTGTCGCATCGGTTCTTTGGCTTCGTCCAATACCGGATGTGTCGGAGCCTGATACCGAAAAGGTATCGATGTGCTTACCCCTTGAATCCACAATAGAATGCGGTTCTGCATTGCCATTCGACGAAACTCGGATAGCACGGGCTAGGGTTCGCACAGAGCGTTACATGACTGAATCGATAGCGCGATGACTGATCTGCGTCAACTCCGATATTTCATCGCAGTCGCCGAAGAAGGAAATGTTCATCGTGCCGCGACCCGTCTTCATGTGTCGCAGCCTCCACTGACGCGACAGATCAAGGCGCTCGAAGAGTCGTTAGGCGTGCAGCTCTTTCGCCGGACGCATTGGGGTGTCGAGCTCACTCAGGCAGGGCATGCGTTGCTCAACGAGGCGCGGTCCATCAGTGCTCACATCGACCATGGTCTCGATCGGACCCGGCGCGTCGGGAGAGGCGAGGCCGGTCGGCTCGACGTAGGAGTCTTCGGATCAGGTGCGCTTTCCCTGGTACCGCTAGTGCTACGACGCTACTCGACGCTCTATCCCGACGTTCAGATCGTACTGCTTAACGTCACTCAGTCCGCGCAGGTTGAGGCGCTGCGCCAGCGACGAATAATGATCACGTTCGATCGTTATCTGCCCGAAGATCAGGACCTCGTTGTGGAAATTGTCGTCCGCGAACGCCAATTCGTGGCACTCCAAGAAGGCAATCCGCTTGCGAAAAGAGCGACTGTCCCTGTGGGAGCACTCGCCAACGAGCGTTTCATTGTCAGCCGTGACGCACGCCACGCGCAACGCATTGCCGCGTTGTGTCAGTCCAACGGATTCGACCTGCATCTGGGCCAGGAGGCCGGCGACATGGTCACTGGCCTGGCGCTGGTCGCCAATGGCTATGGTGTCCAAATCGTGCCCGAGTCGATCCGTGCAGTGCGTATGCCCGGGCTTGTGTACCGTCCGATCAGAGCGAAGGGCGAAAGTTGGATCGACCTGCAGTGCGCGTATCGGCGCGACGAAACTTCATCGCTGCTGGCGGCGCTTCTCACCGTCGTCCTCGACTTTTCCCGTTCGTGGAAAACCAGCATCCGTTGACGCGGTTGTGGCGCGAGCCACTGAGGTTGACTCGGCGAAGTGGACTTCGGCTTTCGGGCGTCGGAGCGATGTCGTCCGTCCCACGATCATGTATAGACCTCACGTCGTATTGATTCCGCCGGTTTGTCATCTCGAATCCCATGAAACTTTGGATGTCGAATATGACCGTCTGGCGTCCATTCAGCGAAACTCAGCTCGACCACGGTTACCGGCTGCACCCATCGCTCGCCACCAGGCTGTTCGTGCCAACGAATTCTCGCGATACTCGCGCTGCCCCCGAAAATCATTTCACCGGCAGCGTGAACGCGAAGGTCGAGCCAGCGCCAACTTGACTCTTGACCCAGATCTTGCCGCCATGCAGCTCGATAAACTTGCGTGAGATGGCCAGCCCGAGCCCCGTGCCTTCGATTTTCTTCAACGCTGCCCCGACCTGCCGGAACTCCTCGAACACCGCGTCCTGGTCCTCGGAGGCAATGCCCACTCCGGTGTCCGTGACCGAGATCTCGACCGTGCTGTCGCGAACAGCCGCCTGCACATCGATTCGCCCGGCCTCCGGCGTGAACTTCAGCGCGTTCGACAAGAGGTTCAGAAGGACTTGTTTCACCTTGCGTTCGTCGGCGCGAATCATTCCCAGGCGCTCATCGACCGCGCGCCCGAGCGTGATCCCTCGCTTCTGCGCACGCTCCCGCACCAAGATCAGCGTGTTCTCGATCGTGCTGGGGAGATCGAAATCGCTCAGTTCCAGTTCCATGCGTCCCGCTTCGATCTTGGAGAGGTCCAGGATGTCGTTAATGAGGGACAGCAGGTGTTGTCCCGACTGGAGGATGTCGCCGATGTATTCGGCCTGTTTTTCATTTATCTCGCCGAACATTCTTTCTGACAGGACCTCCGAGAAGCCGATGATGGCGTTAAGCGGCGTGCGCAGCTCGTGCGACATATTGGCGAGAAATTCGCTTTTGTGCTGGCTCGCGACCTCGAGCTGACGGCTCTTGAGCTCGATCTCGCGGTAGAGGCGCGCGTTCTGAATCGCCAGGGCCGACTGGGTGGCGAAGGTCTTCAGCAGGTCGATCACCGGCGGCTCAAACCCGCCGGCTATCTTCCGGAGGACCACGAGGCCGCCGAGCAGGTGAGCCTCGCGCAATAGCGGCACAGCGAGAACCGACCGGTATCCGTACCGGACCAGGATCTCGCGGATTCGGCTGTCGTAGCTGCCGGTTTGGGCGATGTCATCGAACTGTACCGGTTCGCGCGTCGCTGCCATGCGGCCGACCGCCCCCTCGCCCTTGGCCACCGGTGCAGCCTGGAGTGCTGCGGCGAGCTCGTCCGGCAGATTGCTCGTCGTACGCAGATGGAACTCTCCACGCGCTTCGTCATACTCGTGGATAGCGCCACCATCCATACGAGCTAGTTGCGTGGCTCGAGAGGCGATCGTCGATAGCACGGTCTCGAGGTCGAGCGTCGAGCTAACCGCGTGCCCGACCTCGCCCAGCGCCTTGAGTTCGCCTACCGAGCGCGTGAGCTCGGCAGTTCGTGCCTCAAGCTCCGTGAACAGATGGACGTTTTCGATGGCAATGACTGCCTGATCCGCAAAAGTTTTCAGCAGTTCGATGTGTTTGTCCGCGAAGTGGCCGGGCTCGGTACGATAGATGACAATCGCACCGATTGCATGCACGCCACGAAGC
>Ga0163163_10003248_pt1 | contig 13786 bp, 8 predicted proteins | sample S65metaG_FD_119766 | JGI IMG/M metagenome (GOLD analysis project Ga0163163, IMG submission 119766) | Switchgrass rhizosphere microbial communities from Kellogg Biological Station, Michigan, USA - S6-5 metaG | ecosystem: Host-associated > Plants > Roots > Rhizosphere > Soil | place: USA: Michigan... | reverse complement strand
GTACAATTGCCCGGCGTCGAGCGTGATGAGGATTGATTGTCAGAATTCCGCAATGGAGATGGTAATGTCGCGTGACACGAATCCGGTGTCTTGCAGAGACTCATGAGGAAAAGACTTTTATACGTACTTCTATTAGTGGTCACAGCAGCTGCGGTGGTTTGGGGTGTCGTTCGATATCGGAGACAGCGACATCAGCTCTCAATAGCGAACACCGCATCAAGTACTCCTACACCTCTCGGCTTCGAGGCTTATGAGGCAGCGGTTGAAAGAGTGAAAGCAGATCGCGGCGCGTCGGGGGCTGGTGCCATCGAGATTCCTACCGAACTTCAGCACTACAGTGAGCGCCACTGGTTTCTCGCTGCACAAGTTGCTGAGATCATGAAATACAACGTCCAGACCTGTCAGGACTACGTCGATCTTGCAGCGATGATTCAACGAGGAGAACTCGTCGGAGTGCCATCAGTCACGAATACTTATGTCTTGTTTGGGGTGGGTGCTAAGGCTGACGATTCGGTCTTCACAAAGTATGAAGACCACACCATAGGGCTTTCGAGTGAAGGACAGGTAAAAGACGAGTATCGACAGCTTGATGAACAGCGTTCGAAACTTCAGTCTGAAATCGCGTCCCTAAGATCTCAGGCGAGCAAGCTAAAGAAACGCGACAATACCAGGAAAAAGGAACTGCAAAAGCAAATAGTTGCTCGAGAGCAGGAACTCGAGTCGAACGAGAAGGACAAGGCGCTCATCGATCAATCCTACGGAACGGCAGAGAGCAGGCAGCGATTACAGCGGGAGTTCGAGTCATTGCAGGCACTCGCGAAAAACTTCAATGGCCGGTCGTTCAATCTCGAAGTGCCAGATGATCGACAGGCACTGAAGATCAACATGCTCAGTTCGCTAAGACCGGAAGCGTTGAAGATCCTGGAAGAAGTTGCGTCGAGCTATCACAGCCAATTTGATCGTCCGCTGCCGGTGAGTTCACTGGTAAGACCCGAACAGTATCAGCATGTATTGAGAAGGGTGAACAGGAATGCAGTGACGATCGACACGCCGCCGCATTCGACCGGATTGGCGTTTGATATTGATTACCGTTACATGAGTGCAGCGGAGCAAACGTTTCTGATGGCCGACCTGGCGCGGATTAAGCGTGAAGGGCGCATTGAAGTGATTCGTGAGCGTAACGCCAACTATCATGTGTTTGCCTTTGTGAATGGCACCCGCCCGAGTGACGATTTGATCACCGCCTCTTTGGACAAAGCGACCGAAGACGTAAAGGAAACGCATCATTCGCAAGAGAAGGCAACAGCTGTGGTGAAGAATAAGAAGAGCAGGGGCAGAGTTCGCTCAGGTAAAGCCTTAGTGCGTAAATCGAATACCCACCGCAAACGACGTTAGAAGCATCCGCAGATTTACGCCGACTAGGCAGAATAATGTCAGGTCAGGAAGGGGACCCAGTCCCCGCAAGCTCAGCATCACTAACTCTCAGCTGACAAAGCATAGGGAAGCACTAATATTCATCTTAGGCATCATGGAAGCTAGGGCCAGCTGGGACAGGCCCCTTCCCGACCTGAAAATTCTGCGTAATCTGCGGATGAGTCTTAAGATTCCGTCGAACCGTATTTAAAGTTTGTGCATCCGACAACTCTACCCGACAATATCCTCGCAAACTGCTAAGTTAGGAATGTTTATGAAGAGTGCCAGAGTTCATGTTGTCGTGATTACGGCCGTGATGGCCATTGTAGTTGGAGCAGTATCTTTAAATGCTCGCGGTAGTCGCGTTCAGACTACCCAATCGAAACCCGAGTCGATTGTTAAGCCTGTTGTCAGCATTAGTGACACCAAGCCTGCCACTAACACCGCCTTCGTCGCGGCAGCCGAACAGAACGCTAGTCTCAGAAATGATCTGACCTGGACTTTCGGCGGAAAACAACAGCACGGTTGGTATCTATACGATTCATTGATTGGTCAAACCTTGAAAACAAACGACCAGCCCATCACAAATGATTTTGCCGCTGCGCTCGCGCTGTGGCAGAGAAGGACAGGTGTTAGTTCGAACGGCGTGCTTGATGAAGATACGCTCATGGCACTGGTCTCGCTGTGGCAGGGCAATCGTTTGAAGGATCGCACTCCGGCCAACCCCGATCAGTTGCTTACCGCGCCGGTATCAGATTTCTACGATCCAGAGCGCTTAATCGAGCTTCGTCAGGTAGAACGCAAAACTTACGCGGCTTACAAAGAGATGGTAACTGCTGCGATTGCTGATCCAACTTTAGAACTTGACCACGTCGGAAAGGACGAGTTGGCGGCGTCAGAGCAGTACTTCAAGATAATCTCCGCCTTTCGTTCCAGGGAATATCAGGAGGAGTTGCGGCGTAAGCAGCCTAATGCCGGTAGCGCCGGGCTCGCGGTCAATAGTCCTCACTTCACCGGTCGGGCCCTCGACCTTTATGTGGGTGGAGATCCGGTTGATACGCGAGACTCAAATCGTGCGATTCAAGTAAAGACACCAGCGTACCAGTGGCTCGTACGAAACGCTGAGAGGTTCGGCTTTCGTCCATACTTTTACGAACCTTGGCACTGGGAATACGTGAGGTAGTTTTAAACAGAAGTCTGGATAAGCACCTACATAGTCAAACCGGATCACTTAGACCGTAAATCCTTCATAGATCTTTCTTAAGTACCCTCCTGTTTCACTGCTGTATCGCGCAGTGAAACTCTGTACAATGGGCTCGTACCACCTCAAGCTTTTGCGATCGTCGCCGTCATACCTGTAGGCAAATGGAAACCTTCAATGTGTTGGTGTCCTAACTAAGACGACAATGGTCCGAACTATGAATCCCCAGTTAGAGCCAAACGGACAGGGGCAGCAATTCCTTCCCGTCAAAAAGACAATAACTCCTTCGAACGACTCCTTACATTACCGAAGTTCGTTGGTACTGATTGCGCAAATTGCAGCAATTGCCATCGCATATTTTGCACTTGCCAAAGTCGGACTTTCGCTGGCGATTATTCACACCAACGTTTCGCCGGTGTGGCCGCCTACAGGTCTCGCGATTGCAGCGGTGGTGATACTTGGTTACCGGATCTGGCCCGGAATTCTTCTGGGCGCACTTGTTGCAAACGTGTTCTTAACGCCAGCACCCTTCGTGACTGACCTCGCGATCTCCTTGGGTAATACGCTTGAAGCAGTGGCGGCCGCGATGCTCCTCGAGCGGGCGGGCTTTCATAGAACCCTGGACCGCGCGAACGACGTTTTCAAATTTGTAGTTGTTGCGCTCTTTTGCACAATGCTGAGCGCAACCATCGGTAGCCTGGGCCTTTGTCTTGGCGGAGATGCTAACTGGGCAGACTTCGGTTACTTGTGGTCAACGTGGTGGTTAGGGGATTCCGTCGGAGGCCTCGTCGTCGCTCCACTACTCCTCACGTGGTTTGCTCCTCTGCCAAAACGCAGGCGCCTTGAAGCAACATTTGTCATTACTCTTTTGACAATGTCAGCTCTCGCGAACTTTGGTGGAACTAATCCGATTTCCATTCGCTACTACCCTCTGGCCCGATTGATGATCCCAATCTTTCTTTGGATAGCATTTCGCCTGGGCACAAGAGGTGTCTCACTTTCTAATCTCATGCTGTCCATAGCCGCCGTATGGGGAACCTCGAAGGGCCTCGGTCCCTTCAGTGGTCGATCTCCAAACGACTCGCTCGTGGTGTTGCAAGTGTTTCTCGGGACAAACGCCGTGATGTTCCTGTTTCTGGTCGCCACGGTCGAAGAGCGCACCTATGCGTTCAGGACTCTTAGTCAAAGCCAACGCCAAATGGCGACAAGTCTGGAGATTACTCGAATTCTCTCTAACTCTCCTGACCTTAGTGCGGCGACGTCGCGGATACTGGAGACGATTTGTACGAGTCTTGGGTGGGAAGTTGGCGGTATGTGGATTCCGGATGACGAAGGCAAAGTGCTTCGGTGCATAACTGTCTGGTCCGCTTCCCCCGCAAAATATGATCAGTTTATGTCTGTGACTCATGCACTCGCTTTGGCGGAAGGCGTTGGTTTGCCCGGACGTGTTTGGTCAACACTCAAACCGGCATGGATAAAGGACGTAACTACAGACGACAACTTTCCTCGTGCTCCAGTGGCCGCCGAACACGGTTTGCACGCGGCATTAGCCTTCCCAATTGTTACCGGGCAGAAGCTGTTGGGTGTCATGGAGTTCTTTAGCCACAAAATCAGGCAGCCTGATCGTGACATGATTGCGCGCTTTACTGGCATTGGTAGTCAAATCGGCCAGTTTGTGGAAAGGAAGAGAGCGGAAGATGAGCGGGAAAGACTACTAAAGTTGGAATATGCCGCTCGGACGGAAGCGGAAATCGCCAATCGCGCAAAAGATGAGTTTCTGGCAGTCGTTTCTCATGAGTTGCGAACTCCACTGAATGCCATTGTCGGTTGGTCCAGTATGTTGAAGCGCGGCCAACTCGGCGAAGACAAATTTACCCAGGCGATCGAAATCATCGATCGCAACGCAAAAGCACAGACGCAGCTAATCGAAGATATTCTTGATGTCTCTCGTATTATCTCTGGAAAGTTTCAGCTCGATCCTCGTCCAGTGCAATTGGCACAGGTTGTTCAAGCCGCGGTAGAAGCGATACGTCCTGCGGCTGATGCCCGGCAGATCCGGATTGCTACAAGCATCGAGTCAGACATTGGTCCAGTTGCAGGAGATGCTGTTCGCCTGCAGCAAGTCGTATGGAATCTGATTTCGAACGCAGTAAAGTTCAGTTCTGTGGGCGGGGAAATATTGATCGATGTCACGAGCGACCACTCGGAGGTTAAGATAATTGTTGCTGACGTAGGAGAAGGAATACCGCCGGAGTTCCTGCCCTTGATCTTCGAAAGGTTTCGACAAGTCGATAGTTCAAATTCGAGAAGACACGGCGGGCTTGGATTGGGCCTCGCAATAGTGCGCCATCTGGTGGAACTGCACGGTGGAACGATCACCGCATACAGCGAAGGAGTTGGTAAAGGCAGCGTCTTTACGGTAACGCTTCCTTGCGCAGGCATCAGTCACGAGGTTGCTTTGCGGTTAAGATCCAACCCTGAGCCTCCAGTTCATGTAACGAACCAGCTGAGCAATGTTCGGATATTGAGTGTGGAAGATGATCCTGATGCGCGAGCGATGCTGGACACCGTTCTTAAGGACCAGGGCGCTGAGGTGATCTCAGTCAGTTCTGTATCGGAAGCTCTCGAGGTTCTGAGTAACAAAGAGTTGTTACCGAGAGTGTTGATTTCTGATTTGGGGATGCCAGTTAATGATGGCTACGATTTAATAAGGGAAGTGAGATCCAGAACCCCTGATTTGGGCGGTGACGTCCCGGCAATTGCCGTCAGCGGCTACGCGGCAAACGAAGACATCCAACGTGCTCTCAGCGCAGGGTATCAGGTGCACCTCAAGAAGCCAGTCAATTCGGAGGAATTGATTGAAGCGATCAGAAAGCTAGGCAAGCAGGAGTGATTGTGAATGTCCGATATGCTTTAGAGCGGTTTGCAAAATATAAGCTCTCATTCTCCCCAAGCTTCAGCTTGGGGATCTGAGTTCGCATGAACCTGGGAACCGTTTTAACGGTTTTCGAGATTCCGGTGGTTCTTCATAAACCGTTGAAACGGTTAACTAGTTTTCCGAGCCGCCCCTAACCCCAAGCTAAAGCTTGGGGAGAATGAGAGGTTGAGTTTTGCAGGAGGCTCTTTAGCTTGTCGGAAAAGATATTCATCTTATGCAGAGCCCAACAGACAAGCTAAAGCATATCGGACACGCCGTTTATTTCCTCAGTCTCCTCCTACTTGCATTGTCAGTTCAATCACTAGTTGTTCACGCGCAAACGCGCTCCGTTTTGTTTGATGATAACTGGCGCTTTCATCTAGGTGGTGCACAGGGCGCAGAGTCGGCCGAGTTCGACGATTCTCAATGGCGCATACTCGATCTTCCCCACGACTGGAGCATCGAAGATCTACCGGGAACCAACTCGCCATTCAGTCGCAATGCCATCAGTCAGGTAAACGGTGGATTTACAACAGGTGGCACTGGTTGGTATCGCAAAGCCTTCACCCTGCTCAGCGAACAAAAAAGTAAACGATTGCTGATTCAGTTCGATGGCGTTTACATGAACGCCGAAGTCTGGCTCAACGGTCGAGCGCTGGGAATCCATCCATACGGCTATACAAGTTTCTGGTTTGATATCACTGACAAGGTGCGATTCGAGTCAGCGAATGTCCTGGCGGTGAAGGTAAGGAACGAAGGTGAGAACAGTCGTTGGTACTCCGGTTCAGGAATCTATCGACACGTTTGGTTGAAGACTTTTGCACCGGTTCATGTCGCTCAATGGGGAACCTACGTTTCGACTCCTGAAGTTAGTAGTGCCTCAGCTAGAGTCAGTATCAAAACACGAGTGCTGAACGAGAGTGAGAACTCGGGCCCGGCGATTCTAGTGACGAGACTCCTGGACGTACGGGGAATGGAAGTAGGTAAGGTCGAGTCGAATCAGACAATTCAGACGAAGGGCGCTTATGACTTTACCCAGACCATAGACGTAAAGGCGCCGGAATTATGGTCGCCGGAAACTCCCGCACTCTACACGGCTATTTCAGAGGTTTCAGTGGACGGACGAGCCGTAGATCACACCGAGACCAAGTTTGGTATCCGCACGCTGACTTTTGATGTGGCGCAAGGCTTCTTGCTTAACGGCAAGCCGCTAAAACTAAAGGGTGGCTGTCTTCATCACGACAACGGTCCACTTGGAGCGCGTGCATTCGATCGCGCAGAAGAGCGGCGCGTCGAACTCTTAAAGGCGAGTGGCTTTAATGCTCTGCGGCTAGCTCACAATCCGCCGTCGCCGGCATTTCTAGAGGCCTGCGATAGATTGGGAATGATGGTAATTGATGAAGCCTTTGACATGTGGCGTGAAGGAAAGAACCCACACGACTACCACTTGTTTTTCGAAGACTGGTGGCAAAGGGACGTTGAAAGCATGATTGATCGAGACCGCAATCACCCGTCCGTCATCATGTGGAGTATCGGGAACGAGATACCTAACAGGCAAAGACCTGATGTTGTGAAGTTAGCCCAGGAAATCAGTGACTATGTTCGTAAACTCGAACCGACACGTCCTGTAACGTCTGCGGTAAATGACCTGCGTGAAGACAAAGATCCTTATTTCGCGACGCTCGACCTTGGTGGTTACAACTACGCGGCGAATGGTGATCGCTCGAAGAGTCTTTACGCGTTCGATCATGATCGTTTGCCAAAACGGATCATGTTTGGTTCGGAATCATACCCACTCGAGGCTTTCGATAGCTGGATGAACGTTATCGATCACCCGTACGTCATAGGCGACTTTGTTTGGACTGCGTTTGATTACCTGGGCGAGGCAAGCATCGGTTGGCGTGGCTATTTTCAGGAACAGAATTTCTATCCATGGAATCTTGCGTACTGTGGTGACATCGATGTGTGTGGCTGGAAGCGCCCGCAGTCTTTTTATCGCGATGCGCTTTGGAAGCAGAACCAACTCTCGGTCTTTGTGAAACCACCAAAACCCTCGTTTGAGCCAAATCCAAAGAGACAGCCATGGTCGAAGTGGCATTGGTTCGATGCGGTCGCAAACTGGAACTGGCCAGGTTATGAGAACAAGCCACTGGAAGTGAACGTCTATTCGTCATGCGCGGAAGTGGAATTGTTTTTGAACGGCCAATCGTTGGGCAGAAAGAAAACCAATCGTGACACTGCGTACCTCGCCACCTGGAACGTTCCTTATCAAACCGGTGTGCTCAAGGCAATTGGTTACAGTGAAGGAAAGGAAGTAAGTTCCACTGAGTTGCGCTCGGCTGGTCCTGTAGCTCGCTTTAAGTTAATGGCGGATCGAACCACACTGTCTGCGAATGGTCAGGATTTGAGTTACGTGACAGTGGAGTTGGTAGATGCGAAAGGAGTTCGCAACCCCAATGCGGAGAACCTCGTGAAGTTTGCGGTCACAGGACCGGGTGACATTATTGCGGTGGCTAATGCGAACCCTGTGAGTACCGAGAGTTATCAACAGCCGCAAAGAAAAGCGTGGCAGGGAAGATGTTTGGTCATAATAAAAGCACGCAAAGAACCCGGTACGATAAACCTTGCTGTCTCTAGCGCGGGGTTGAGCCCGGCGAAGGTTGTCATAACTGCGAGCACATCAGGGAGCCTTAAACCTTGAGAGCCAAAAAGGACCGCAAGCGAACTAGTTCCAACTCCAGTTCGCGTTTGTAAGCCGCCCCACGCGGTACCGGAACAACATAGCCTAAGTCCGTCACTAGCTTGCCGTCGTTGATTGATAGGTTGGCCCAGCCAATCACTCTGTCACGCCACAACAGCGGCATCGCGTAGTAGCCGAGTTTGCGTTTGGCTGCCGGCGTGTAGGCCTCGAAGCGATAGTCCCATCCCCACAGCTTTTCAAAACGCGCACGGTCGTGCACGAGCGGATCAAATGGAGCAACGATGCGCACTGTCTCCTGCGATTCCTTGTCACGAACAGTTTCATCCTGAGGCCAGTACCAATCAACGCCGTCGACTCGTGAGTGGGAGAGTCGTTCCCGCGCACGACCCAACGCAGCCGGCAGATCACCTTTCCATTGAGGAGCAGCATAGCGAAGCCGCCTCAAATAGAATGACAGGCTGGGACCAGGTAGCGGTGCGTAGATACGAACGACGACATCGGCCATTGCATCGAGACGCGCTTGTTGCTCAGGTTCGCCCATTTCGAGAGCCCCGAATTCCTGGGTGGCATAGATGCGGATACCTTTTTCACGCCTCGCAATGCGAAGCATGCCGAGGTAGTGCATCGCATCCAGAAGGTGTGTGGTTGCATTCGAGGATCCGCCCCAGTAATTCGTTACTCTTCCATGAGAGAAATACTGATCGACCTCACGTGGATGTACAGTCCCGCGCTTATTAACAAACTCGAGCAACAGTTGTGCGCGTTTTCTTTGTTCGAGGGGCCACGGCTTTCCAACATCGTCTGCCGGAACACGTGAATCAGAGCGCGGATGCATCAAGGCCTGCAAAGCTCGAGTGACGTAACCGTAGTTGACAAAGAAGTCTTCTTCGACGCCAAGCCCCACGTAACGTTGCTCAAGGTCGCCGACCCGGTAGTTGTTTACACGGTGGCGCAAGATCAGATCCTGCGCTCGCGCTGGTGCGCGGATCGGATCGGCCTGAACAAACCCCATTCGCTGCAGTGCTCGTTTTAGCGTTGTCGGCTTGAAAAACATCCGCGCGACGGTAAAACGCCTAAGGTCATTGAGTGTCATCGTCATGTTTTTTGGAGTGCGGCGGCCCTCCGCCGCTTTTGCTATCGCAACTCATCGCTAACACTGCTGATTACCAAAGCGGTGCGGGGGCACCGCACTCCAAGGAGGTTTTTGTATTGCGGCGGCCCTCCGCCGCTTTGCTATGGCGATTCACCTTCACTTTACCAAAGCGGTGCAGGGGCACCGCACTACAAGGATGCCCTCATGCTAATATCTTCCAGATCTCATGAGCGTCGATTCACAGCTGCGATCATTCGACAACATAAAAGAGTGGCTCAATCTTGCGACTTCAAAAGCGCCGCTCACGCAAGGTCGAGCCACGCTCGTTCATTTCTGGTCAATCAGCTCTGAAATCTCTAAAAACAATTTGAGTCAGATTGCGGAACTGCGCGACGATCGCAAGCGCGAAGGCCTGCGTGTAATCGCAGTCCACGCTCCACACTCGGAAAAAGAGAAAAACAAACAGGTTCTGCTCTGCGCAATGCAGGCATTGAATATGACCGAGCCTTGCGCGTTAGACAATGATCACACTCTTCGTGAGGCATTCTTCAGCGACGGTGAAACTGAACCCGCTTACTATCTCTTCGACAATGAAGGCAACTTTCGATGCTCTTCGACAGGCGACAATGGCCTGGAAACAATCGAGGACGAGCTGGATGAAATGTTCAGGGAGTTGCGCACACGTCACCCGTTTTGTCCGGCCTGCGAGTTATTCCTGAATGAAGAAGCAATGTTTTGCTCAGAATGTGGACTACCGCTGACGCTGCCACAATCTCGAGGAGTACATCCATATTACGAGATTCATCGCTCTGCCGCGTTGCCAACGATTCGACTGGTAAATCCAGATCCGCTCATTGGACATAAAATTGACGGCAAGTATGAATTGCTTGCCCGCCTTGGCGAAGGCGGCATGAGCGTCGTCTACCGTGCACGTCGTGTTCACATCGGCGATGAAGTTGCGGTGAAGGTCTTGCTTTCGAAGTTCGCAAAGGAAGAAGCGGCGCTTGCCCGATTTCGACGAGAAGCGAGTGCTGCTGCCATGTTGCATCACCCGAACGTAATCAGCATTCACGATTTCGGTGAACCGCGCGAAGGTGAAGCGCCGGCGTTTATAGTGATGGAGTTTGTAAAGGGCACGCCGCTTCGCGAACTTTTGAGGGGCGAGGGCCACTTCCTGGTTGAGCGGGCGCTGAGATTGATGCGGGGGATATGCGCAGGAATTGGTGCAGCGCATCGGCAGCGCATGGTTCATCGCGATCTTAAGCCTGACAACGTTCTCGTAGTGGCGCCCGATGTTGACTACGAGTTCGAAGGCGTTAAGGTCGTCGACTTCGGCTTTGCCAAATTGATCACGGAAACCTCTACGACGAGCGGCGCTGTTGTCGGAACGCCGTATTACATGTCGCCTGAGCAATGTCTTGGTGAACCTCTCGACTCACGTTCGGACGTGTATAGCCTCGGCGTGATGTTCTATGAAATGCTTTCGGGGAAACTTCCATTTGAAGCGGACACTGTTTCAGGCGTCATCACCAAACAACTGTCGGAGCCTCCGCCCCCATTTCCGCCGGCATTGTCGATCCCCAGAAGAGTCTCGAACGCGATCATGCATGCCCTGGCGAAAGAGCCACCCGACCGACCCGAGACAGCAACGGACCTGGCACGCGAACTCAAGCTCATCTGAAAAAGAATCATCCGCAGATTACGCAGATTACGCAGAGTTTTTCGAAAGAAGGCGGTATCCCAACCGTTCACAAATGAATCTGCGTAATCTGCGGATGAACTTTTTCTTCTCCTCCATGTCGAGAAATCGAAATCAGATTCGACTACCCAATGAAGACTGAAATCAAACTCGAGGAGCGGACAAATGAAATACATGCTGCTGATGAGCACAACTAAAGAAGGCTTTGAATGGTACGCAAAATGGCCGAAAGAGGACCTGCAAAAGAACATTGCCTTCATGCGTGAAATTAACAAACAACTGAAGGACGAAGGAGTGTTGGTTCAAACAGAAGGCTTATCGTGGTTCGATCAGGCTGTGATGGTACATGCTGGGAAAAACGGAGAGCCCATTACAGACGGGGTATTCCCGGAAGCCAAAGAATTTCTCGCAGGCTTTTGGATCATTGATGTCGAGAACGCAGAAGAAGCCTACCAGGTCGCTGCGCGAGTATCATTGGCGCCGGCGCCAGTTGGAACTCCGACCACAATGCCTGTTGAAGTAAGACAAGTAATGGGCCGGGCGCCGGAAGAATTCCAGTGATCGTAACTCAAACCGAAACTTACATCGAGCACCTGCTGCGTGATCTGACGCCGCAGGTGCTCGGCACAGTTGTGCGTAAGTGTCGAGACTTTGCGGCAGCTGAAGATGCCATGCAGGAGGCGTCGTTGGCTGCCGCGACGCAATGGCCTCGGGAAGGCTTACCTGATAATCCGCGCGCATGGTTGACACAGGTTGCCTTTCGCAGGATGACCGATCACATTCGTCGTGAGTCATCCCGGCGGAGGTACGAAACTGCTGTTACAGAGATGCGATCAGAATGGGAAGAGCCGCCAGACGTTGAATCCTTAGAACATGAAGACGACACGCTGGTCCTTCTCTTCATGTGCTGTCATCCGGCATTGACGACTTCCTCCGCAATTGCTCTAACGCTGAGAGCCGTCGGAGGACTGACGACCGCGGAAATCGCACATGCGTTCCTGGTACCTGAATCAACTATGGCGCAACGAATTAGTCGCGCTAAACAGACAATCCAGAATTCCGGAATTCGATTTCAACTTCCCACCTCGGACGAACAATCCCAGCGATTAAGTACAGTTCTTTATGTGCTCTATCTCATTTTCAATGAAGGCTACACGGCGAGCGCGGGCGCTGAGTTGCGTCGGAGTGATCTGTCTCAAGAGGCAATACGCTTGACGCGGATTGTTCGCCGTTTGCAACCAAACAGTACTGAAGCTGCCGGCCTGCTAGCTCTAATGCTATTGACGGATGCGCGGCGCCTGGCGCGGACGAGTCGCGATGGCGACTTGATTCCGCTTGATCATCAAGACAGGTCGTTGTGGGATCAAAAACAGATTGCTGAAGGAGTGGCGCTCATCTCTGAGACATTGCCGAAAGGTTCTGTCGGACCGTATCAACTTCAAGCAGCAATCGCGGCTATTCACGATGAAGCGTCTCGAGCCGAGGATACAGACTGGCCACAGATACTCGCACTCTATGAATTGCTGAAGCGCGTTTCCGATAACCCGATGGTGAAGTTGAATCATGCAATCGCAGTAGCGATGGTTCATGGTGTTCGAAAGGGACTGGATTTGCTGGACGCACTCGAGAGTGATGGTCGACTTGCGCAGCATCACCGGTTGCACGCGGTCCGTGCCCACTTGCTTGAACTTGAAGGTGACTGCAAATCCGCAGTCAGACACTACCGCATGGCGGCCGCAAAAACCGCAAGCCTACCTGAACGAAATTACTTGCTTACTCAGGCTGCGCGCTTGTCAGGTGAGGAATAGATCTTTTATCCGCAGATTACGCCGATGTCCGATAAGCTTCAGCTTGTCGTCTCCTAAGATCGATTCCTGCATCACGCGAATTTAACACTTAACCGACAAGTTAAAGCTTATCGGACATCGGCGTAATCTGCGGATCCGATTGGTCTGCTCAAAACACCAACGTTTGTATCGATCGCGGTGGGCTGGTTACTTCCGCTGCGTTTCCGTCCAACCATAACCAGTACGGAGCATTTTTCTCGCTTGCGTTCATCACTACTACAGCTACCTTTCCATCCGGGTTAAGGAACGCAGTTGAGAGAAGTTGACTGCGGCTTGGCGAACTTGCAACGCGCTTTGCACCTGGTTGAATGAACTTGGAAAAGTGCCCGATGTAATGGAAGGAGTTCAAATAGGTCAACTGTCCCGTTTTTGTATTTGCATGCACTGGAGCGAAGCAGAAGTTGCCGACATGATTTGGCCCGCCGCGTTCATCCAACAAGATATTCCAGTCAGTCCAGCCGACCGTGCCGTTGTTGAAGTCGTTAATCATTGAACGACCATACTGTTCGCCATTCTTCCACTCGCCAATTTTCTGATCGTCGAACTTATCAACACAGCCCTCGGTGAAGATCAAGTTCTTGCCCGGAAATGTCTCGTTCACCATTCGAACGTTGTCAAACATCGGCTCACCACCACTCCAGGGTTCATACCAGTGAAAGCCAATGCCCCAGACATACTTCGCAGCTTCCGGATCACGCAGGATCGTACTGGCCCTTTGATAGATGAGGTCGCGATTATGATCCCACGCGATTATCTTTCGATCGCCCAGGCCTTCTCGCTTGAGCGTTGGTCCGAGATACTTCTTCAGAAAATCGCGTTCCTCTTCGGCTGAGTAGATACATGATTCCCATGTTTGAGTGGCCATGGGTTCGTTTTGAATCGAGATGCCCCAGATAGGAATGACTTCCCGCTCGT
>Ga0163163_10003245_pt1 | contig 13788 bp, 11 predicted proteins | sample S65metaG_FD_119766 | JGI IMG/M metagenome (GOLD analysis project Ga0163163, IMG submission 119766) | Switchgrass rhizosphere microbial communities from Kellogg Biological Station, Michigan, USA - S6-5 metaG | ecosystem: Host-associated > Plants > Roots > Rhizosphere > Soil | place: USA... | reverse complement strand
TGGTGATATGAAAAGTCTCCCTGCGCATTCAAGCCATGCTCGGCCATGAACTCAATGATCTGCAGCGTGCATTTCGGGCAATTGATATTCGGAATGTCGATGTCGGTTTCAAACGGGTCCGCGGAGCGCGCCGTATGCGCAAATAATCCGTCTGCCAGCACCGGAATGACTGGAGGATTCTGAATCACGGCGGACACCGACTGCGGTCCCCGAGCGCCGTCACGAGTCGTCACCATCGGGTCCGGCGGAAGTTCGGCTCGTGAATTCACGGCCAGCGCCACACGATAGTGTCCCGGGTGGTAAACGGTCTCCTGGACTTTGATGTGAAGCTTCTGGCCGCCCGGGATCTTGTTTACGACGTTACTCGGCATGCCCGGGTTCGCCGTAGTTCCTCCACACGGCGCCGCCTTCTGCGGATCTCCGTTGTCCGCTTCAATAATCCATCCTTGCGGTGCAAGCAGCTTGAAATGCGCGCTGGCGCCAGGCGCCATAGCCAATACGATTAAGAGACCCAGCAACCCATAAACTAAATTTTTCATACCATCCTCCTCGCTAATTAGAGACGGGGGGTGCGAACTGGAACTATCGCCCAGCCGGAGCACCGCGCGGTGCAGGAGCTGCGGGGGCGGCCCCGCGAGCGCCGGGTGCAGGCGCGGCGATGGTGCCGTAGTCCCAGTGCTCGTCGGCTTTGCCATCCATGATTCTCCACATGTCGAACCATGTCGTCGTATACATCTTCGTCGGGTCGCGGGGATCCGGCAGCGAGCGCGCAACGGCGACGGTCACATAGTCTCCTTCGGCCACAACCGATACAACCTGCGTGGTCCAGCTGTTCTTGTCCGGAATCGGCTTTGACGGCCTCCCCGCGAAAAACGCCAGCACAGGCTGAAGGCCCGAAGCAACGTTGGGGTTGTGCTGAAGGTAGCGTGGCGACAGATACTTTGGAGCTTCATCCCAATGTCCCGCTTCCAGAAGATCGCGCATGATATGCATGACCACCTGCTTGTTGGCATTGAGCTTTGGATCCTTGCTCGTAAACAGGGATTCCGGGTCCTTTGACCCGACAACAGGTTCCTGCGCACGCAGAGGCATGCCGCAAAGAATCACAACCGAAAGAGCGAATACGATGGCTTTGAAATGGTTTCTCATGGGGGTCATGTTTGGATACTCCGGAAATTGTGTCAAGACTTTTCAGCCCGGCCGTCTGGCATAGAATACGATCCGATGATTTCAGATTTCACGAAAGAACAGACGACACGATATGTCGCCAACACCGGGTTCACGCAGGCGGCGGTGTTTTTCAAGGATGGCAGTCATCTGACTTTCGAACACACGAGCCGGGAAAACCGCTGGGCGCGGCCATCAACGGACGGAACAACGGCAGACGCCGTCTGCCGCGCGATCACGCAATTTCGGCTCAACGCCAAACACCTTCAGCTGTTCTTTGAGGATGGAAGCGATATCGAGTTTGGGGCAGCTACCGGACAAAAAGAGTAGCGCAGGGACAAAATTTGCCCTCCTGAGTCAGGAGGGCAGCGGGATCGCGAAGCGTATCCCGCGAGGGGTGGTTCCCATTGCGATACATTTCGGCTCTGGAACCGCCCCGGCGCTTCGCGCCACCCCTCCTGACTCAGGAGGGGAGTGCTCTGCACCATATCGGCGAGCCGCTACGGTGCCGAACAAGCAAAGTTCTTCGCATCATCGGTACTGCCGGTACCGGAATACTTTGCAAGCTGGGGAAACGGACACAGCGGACGCGTCATTGGAGTCAGTCCGCCTCTTCCTCCGCTATTGCGCGTTGCGACGATCTGATTTGGCGCCGTGCCCTTTTCTTTCCACGCTTCCATGGCGCCAAGAAAATCCGCCTGGTCTGGCCCGACGCCTCCACTGCAATGTCCCATTCCCGGCATGAGGAACAATCGCATCCAGTCCTCCTGCCTTGTACTGCCCAGCGACTTCGCTACAGCGTTGTAGTAATTGATGGTGTTCTCCGGTGCCGGGCCGGGATCCGCCCAGCCGTGATACAGCAGCAGCTTTCCGCCGCGGGCTTTGAACTTTGCAAGATTGGGATCACTGGATTCAATCACTGCTCCATTCTTCAGCGCCAATGCCAGATCGGTATCGAGATCAAACGACATCAGATCAAAATTTGCATCCTGGCGTCCGAGATAGCGCGGCATATCGGCAAACAGAGCATTCATCGCGGCGGCCGTTGTGGGAATGCGCCAGCCGAATTCGAATCCCGGAGAGTGTCCCGGATAAACCATCTCGCCGGACTTCGTGGTGACTGGAGCGTAGGCTTTCTTTGCGGAATCCACCTGTGCTGCAGTGAAACAGTCGGCCCCATCGCCCCCCTTGCAGAGCAGCGTTGCGGGATCGAATTTGCACGTTCGAGGATCGCTGACGATTCCGTCCTTCACTCCATCCTTTTCGTCACAGGCCGCAAGAACGGCATTATTGAACAGCGTCACTTTGGCAGCCGGTACAAGACGCGCGGGATCCTTCAACATTTCCACCTGCAGCGAAACCTGGGACTCATTCAAGTGCACCTGGTTGTATACGGGCGCACCCGCAATGATTGCGTCGAAATCCTCCGGATATCGTTGCGCCTCCATCAAACCCTGGCGGCCGCCGGTCGAACAGCCCTGGTAATACGAGAGCGAAGGAGCACGTTTATAGAACGCTTGAATGACGGCCTTCGACTGAACGGCCATTTCGTGCATCGAGCGATAGCCGAAATCGATGACCTTCTCGGGATGACCGACGACGAAGGCGCCACTGCTACCCTTATGTCCCGTATCGTTCGAGGCTGCGGCATAGCCTCTTGCAAGTCCTGCCGAGACAGCGCCTGTCTCGATGTTCCCTGCCCAGCCTCCATTTCCAACGGCAAGAAATTTTCCATTCCAGCCTTCCGACGGCATCCGCAATTCCATTTCGATATGCGAATCACTCGACGGCGCGAGAACGGCAGTTACCCGGCAATGTGCGGGAAGTGGAGCGCCGGCTCCGCGGCCCGCACGACCAGCAGGGGCCGTGCCAGCTGGAACGAATTCGGCCGCAGTGATCGTTGCGTTGGGCAGCGACAGAGTTTTCAGTGCTTCGCACGGAGCCTGTGGTGCGAGAGCCGCGAAAAGGACAAATGTCATTCCGGTAATCATTTTCCAAAACCTCCTTGGGATTCCTGTCCGGAAAAACGGCAATCGCGGCAAGTGTTGTACTGACGTTGTGGAATGTCAACTTCTCCCTGTAGGCGCGGTCTATGACCGCGCTCGATCTCGAATTGAGCGATTGTGCGCGGTCATAGACCGCGTCTACAGGGACGTGCCACTCATCGCCTTTTGGATATAAGCCATCATGCCTGGATGAAATGGCATACCCTGGATCTTTTCATGCACCGGTTCATTCTGGTACATCGTCTTGAGAGACTTTTCGATTTCGGGATTGCCGCCGGTAAAGGCTTCAATCAGCGCCCGCCAACGTCGCGCCAACGCAACCACCTGCGGTGCCATCGGATCCGTACCCTTTTCCATTTCGACGCGAACTTCTTCGATCAAGGCCGCCCAGTCCTGTTCCCCCTGCCTCATGCCCTTTTCTCCGAGTGCATCCGCGCGCTGCTTCAATTCCGCCAGCTGCTCTTTCGTGTAGTACTTTTCAAACATGTTCATGACCTCGATGGTTTCGATCAGTTGATCGACAGAGACCTTCCTCGTTCGCATCGAATGCGCAAGGGATTCGAGGCGGTCGCAGAGCTTCTGCTGTTCTGCGACATGCTCTTTTGCGCGCGCCAGGTGCATCTCCACCACATGCAGCGGCGAATGGGTCTTCGATGCAAGCATGTTCTGGATTTCCTTCAACCCAAAGCCAAGCTGCTGCAGGGAGCGAATCTGCTGCAGCCGCGTGACTTCGCGCACGCCGTAGATACGATGTCCGGCCGTGCTGTGTTGGGATGCGGAGAGTAGTCCGATCTCGTCGTAGTAATGCAGCGTCCGGATCGATACGCCGGTGCGCCGCGCCAGTTCTCCAATCTTCATGTTCGAAGCCTGAATCCTCACGCCGCGTCAGGATTCAAGAAAAATCCCGGCCTGCTAGCCCTAGAACATTCCGTTCGAATTCATCGGCTTGTCCGGGATGTCCTGGATTACGTCCCAGTGCTCGACGACTTTTTCGTTCTCCAGCTTGAAAATGTCCACGACGGCTCGGCCCAGCGTCCCCGGTTCACGGATGGAATGGCAATGCAGGATGACATAGTCCCCATCGGCGAACACGCGTTTGATCTCCGAATGCGATTTGGGAAAACTCTTCTTCAGGAACTGCAGAAATCCCTTGAGACCTTCGGGACCATCGACTCCACCGGGGTTGTGTTGCGTATACCGTGATCCGAGGTATTTTGAAGCGGCGTCGAAGTCTTTTTCGTTGATCGCTTTCTCATAGAATTCCACCACCATCTTCTTGTTGGCTTCCAGTTGCGTCATCGGTATTCTCCTTACTGCCCTCGAGGTGAGTTTCGTCAATTCTACATGAGGAGTCGCATATGAGCAGGTGGCGCAATCCAACACGGCGGGAGTTCCTTCAATCCGGTGCACTCCTGGTTACGGCGACATCGGCCTTCGGGGGGCAGGGCACAACGCCACGAATCCGCACGATCGCAGGAACAGGCATGATGGGAACCGCCGCGGATGGAGATTCCGCAGACCGAGCGACCCTGAATAATCCGTTCGGGCTCGTTATTGGTCCCGACGGTGCGCTCTACTGGGCCGAATATGGAAGCCACCGAATTCTTCGACTCGATCTGACCAGCATGAAAATCGCAGTCATCGCCGGTACCGGGACGCGGGGTTATTCCGGTGACGGCGGCCCCGCAAAGAATGCTCAGCTGAACACGCCGCATGAAGTGCGGTTCGACAGCAAGGGCAACATCTATATTGCCGAGCGAGACAATCATGTCGTGCGATTCGTGGATATGAAGACACACATCATCTCTACGGCCGCCGGAACCAACATGGCGGGTTTCAGCGGAGACGGTGGGCCCGCAAATAAAGCGCAGTTGAATCAACCGCACAGCATCGCGCTGGATCGTTTGGACAATGTTTTTATCTGCGACATCGTGAACAACCGCATCCGCCGGATCGATCCGAATACCGGAACAATCTCCACGTATGCCGGAACGGGTGTACGTACGCCGGCACCTGAGGAAGGAGGGCTGGCCGACACATCGCTTCCCGGGCCGCGTTCGATCGATGTTGCTCCTGACGGCCGAATGTACCTCGTGCTGCGCGAAGGAAACAAACTATTCGTGATCGATCCCACATCGGGACGACTGAAGCATCTGGCAGGAACCGGAGAACTCGGCTATTCGGGCGATGGCGGGCAGGCGCTTGCCGCGAAATTTGGCGCTCCCGGCAACGCGCTAAACGGGCCAAAAGGAATTGCCTATTCTCCGGACGGTTCACTCTACGTGGCCGATACCGAAAATCACGTCGTTCGAAAAATCAATTTACAAACCGGAATTGTCTCCACGGTCGTGGGAACCGGGGAACGCGGCGATGGCCCGGATGGCGACCCGTTGAAGTGCAAGCTGGCGCGGCCGCATGGGCTATATCTTGCCGGACGCACTCTATATATCGGCGACAGTGAAAACCATCGCATCCGCGTTCTGCAGTAAGGAAATTTTGAAAGGAGCATCACTCATGTCTCGGAAGATCGTTCTCGCCAGTTTGTTCGCTGTGGTCGCGCTCATCGCGTCCGAGTTGGTGGCACAGGCACCGGCTCCGTACGGAACGCCCATTGGCGTCGAAACCGCAAAGAAGATCGCGGCGGCTGCGGTGGCCGAAGCGAAGAAAAACAACTGGACCATGTGCATTGCCATCGTCGATCCGGGTGGAAACCTCGTCTACTTTGAAAAGATGGACGGAACGCAGACCGGCAGCGTGAACGTTTCAATCGATAAGGCGAAATCGGCGGCATTGTTTAAACGTCCCGGCAAAGCATTCCAGGACATCGTGGCCGCCGGCGGAGACGGCCTGCGAATTCTGCAGTTGCAGGGCGCGGTTCCAATTGACGGGGGTTTTCCGCTGGTTATGGACGGCAAAATTGTCGGGGCCATTGGTGCCTCGGGAGGAACCAGCGAGCAGGATGGCATGACGGGTAAAGCAGGCGCGGATTCCGTAAAGTAGGAAGCAAAATCCCTCTCCCTGGGGAGAGGGTGCCCTTTCAGCCGCCAGGCTGAAAGGGCGGGTGAGGGTACCGCCAGCTCACAGATCCTCCCAATCCGCGTCAGACTGTCATTGCGATTATTAAGGAGACACCATGGAATCGAGAAAGTCTGACAGCCGGACGTGGAGCGGATTCAAAAGCATCGCCTCCACGTTACTGTTCGTATGGCTGATCACCCATCACATCGCCCAGGCCACAGTTGTTCCGACCGAATCCATGTCGCCAACAATCCTGGTCGGCGATCACTTCTTTCTGGATAAGGTCGCGTTTCCTGCAAACTACCCACAGGCTCTGCAGAAATTCCTGCCGACTCGGACAATCAAGCGCGGCGAGATAGTCGCGTTCTGGTCGCCGGTAACTCCCGACCTTCGTTTGGTGAAGCGCGTGATTGGGCTTCCTGGCGAAACCATCGAACTCCGCAATCGGATTGTTTACATTAACGGGCGCAAGCTCGACGAGCCGTATGCGGTGTACACGGATTCGCAGAATATTCCGCGGCGGGACGATATGACGGCGATGACAATTCCGGCGGATGCGTTTTTCATGATGGGTGACAATCGCGACAACAGCAACGACAGCCGGTTCTGGGGAGTGGCGCAGAGGGAGGCCATTATTGGAACACCGCTGTTTGTGTATTGGTCGTACGATGGGGGCCCATATCGGGCGAACATGACGTGGGTGGATTTGGGGAAGTCTTATGCGTCGGTGGCGACACACTTCTTCAGCAATACGCGATGGTTAAGGACGGGGACACTCGTTAAGTGAGATGCAAACATGTAGGGGCGGTCTATGACCGCCCAAAGCCGTTGATGGTGAGAAATCGTAGGCGGTCATAGACCATTATGGTGACGGTGAACGCAGGCGAATTGCCCTCCTGAGTCAGGAGGGCAGCGTCATCGCGTTCTTTGCGATGACGCGAGGGGTGGTTCCCCAAACGAAATGTCTCAGAATGCATTCTTTAAGAGTGCGGCTCTGGAACCACCCCCCGCACGATCTCGACTGCTGTCTCGATCGTGCTGCCCTCCTGACTCAGGAGGGCAGTTCGGCCAATTTCGACGCCCAAAGCGTCCTGCAATGCCCCAGACGGGCGCCACACCTGGTCCAGAGATCTAGCGAAAATTTGGACAGATGTGGTCATCGACCGCCCCTACAGGATGTTCGTGCTGTCAGCTACTTTGAAGACGTCAGTTTTCGGATCAGGGCAACGGTGCTTTCGTGCGGAACGGCAGCGCTGCCATCAAACCCGGCGCTTCCCGCCAATCCCATCGCAAGATCCAGTGGCGTTCGGCCATTGCGATCCTTGATATCCAGAGTCGCACCCTGCTCGACAAGAAACTGAACGACAGGATCGAATCCCTGGAGCGCCGCGCCGTGAAGCGCCGTCCGTCCAGTGTTCTCGGCCGCATTGATATCCAGTCCTGCAGCCACGAGCAGCTTGATGGTTTCGATCATTTCTGCCGGTGTCTTATGGCGACCCGTCGTATCTTCTTCCTTTGTTCCGACTCCCGCCGCAGCCATCAGCGGATTGATTCCGCCTCGTCCCGTGAGCTTCGGGTCGGCGCCTTTCTCAAGCAGGAACTTTACAACGGCAACGTCGGCTGCCTTTCCCGCACGGATCAGGGGAGTGGTCCCGGCACCCAGCATCGTATCGTCGCCACGATCCAATTTCGTTCGGTACGGCTGTTGCTGCTTCAACTGGACATTGACATTCGCGCCGTGTGCAACGAGTGCCTTGATAACGTCAAAACTGGTCAAGTCGTTGTCGATTTCCTTTGGGGAAGGCCGATTCGATTCCGGCATGGTATGCGCATCGACCGCGGCGTATAGGGGAGTTACACCGGACTTGTGCGCCAGATTCGGATCTGCATTCTTATCCAGCAATGCAGCTGCAGCGTCGTAGTGCCCGTTCATGAGTGCCAGGATCAGCGGCGTGTAGCCGTCGGGATCCGCGGCGTTGACATCGCCACCCGCCGCAGCAAGAACTGGGATGCAGCCGACACTACCCTCGCGAGCAGCCAGCATGATCGGAGTGAATCCCCCAAGAGGCATCCATTTCTCGCGCGGCTCCGCCGACTGTTGACGTTCCCATTTCACGACGTTCGAACGGGCATTCACATCGGCGCCATGCGCGATGAGTTCCCGGACCATGTCCGGATGATTCTGCGCCGCGGCCCACATCAGGGCGGTTTGACCTTTCCATTCGTCCCTGGAATCGACGGTGGCTCCATGAACCATCAGGACCTCCGCGGCACTCACATTCCCCGTACGGGCCGCCGTCATGAGTGCAGTTTCACCTTCGGTTCCGAGTTCATTGGCGTCTGCCCCGGCCTTCAATAGTTTCTCCAACATGGGAGCGCTGCCATTGAGAGATGCCAGGTAAAGCGGCGTCACACCATATCGGTTAGCCACTTTAACCTTGGCTCCGCCGGCAATCAGCTTGTCGACAAGTGCGAGATCGTCGGCCCGCACGGCCCAGTGCAGAGCGGTCGTCCCATCGACTTCCGCCGCATTCACGTCGACTTTTTGCTGCAGAAGAGTTGCCGCTGAAGCTTTGTCGCCCTTCTTTACCGCCTCTGCAAGACGTGTGTCGGGAGGCGCGGAAAGAGCGACAAGGCCCGAAAGTGAAACCAGGAGTGCTGCCGTCAGTGCACGTCTCATAGTTCCGACATCTTTCCCGTACTGTCACCAAGGCTGTCCATTGGCACGCCGGCCTTGTCCAGCAACGTCAACAAAAGGTTGGTCATGGGAGTGTGATCCGGATACTTCAGGTGACGGCCGCCCTTCATGCGGCCGGAGGCTCCGCCGGCAACCAGAACCGGCAACGGAAAGTGGTTATGCGCATTGCTGTTGCTCATATTGCTGCCGTAGAGAATGATCGAATTATCCAGCAGCGAACCCGCGCCATCGGGTGTCGTTCTCAGCTTCTCCAGAAACTGCGCAAACAAACTGACGTGATACGTCTGGATCTTGACGTTCTTATCCATTTTCGCGGCTTGATTCGAATGATGCGAGATGGCGTGATGCCCGTCGGAAACTCCAACCTGCGGATACGTCCGGTTGCTGATTTCGCGGGCGACCATAAATGTGGATACCCGCGTCACATTCGCCCGGTAGGCCAGGACGATGAGGTCGTACATCATCTTCACGTGATCTTCGTAGGAATACGGAATTCCCGTGGGGGCATCCGGCAACGTCAGCTGCGCGTCGGCCTGCTGTGAACCGGCGTTCTGAATCCGCCGTTCGATTTCACGAACGCTGTCCAGGTAGTCATTCACGGTTGTGCGGTCCTGAGCGCCAAGTTTCTTCTGCAAATCCGAAGACTGCTGCATGAACAAATCGAGGACGCTTCGATCTTCCTCGGTTCTTGCCATTCGGGCAGACGCGCTTCCGCCCAGTCCAAACATCCGTTCGAAGGCCTTTCGCGGATTGATTTCCATGGGGAGTGGAGTTGTGTGTGTCCGCCAGGAAACCGTATTCATGTAAATGCATCCATAATCGCGGTCGCAGGCGCCAATCAATCCCGAATGATCTTCCGTTCCGAGTTCGATCGAAGGCAGCACAGTGTCCTGACCGATTTTTGCTGCGGCATACTGATCGGCGGTAATCCCCGCATAGGCATCCGTACCCTGAGTCGCCTTTGGTCGAACGCCGCTGAGCCACGTTGCGGGACTGAGAGAATGCACCGCCGTTGTGTCCGCAGCCTGATGCCCGAGACCGCTGACGATGTTGAGGTTTTCGCGGAATGGTTCGAGGGCCTGAAGAATCGGAGTGAACTCAAATCCGGCGCCTTCGGTCTTCGGAGTCCATCGATCCATGATTGCGCCGTGTGGCACGTACACAAAACCCAGCCGCGGACTCACATTTGCCGCGGTGCGGGTTTGCGCGGTCAACGCGGGAACCATGCTGTCCAGAAAGGGCAATGCCAGCGCCACTCCAACGCCTCCTGTGGCTGCATGCAGGAACGTCCGGCGGGAAAGGTGCTTCTTTGTAATGAACATGGCTCTCTCCTAATTCTTCGTCTTCATCTGAAATGGCACGCTTTTCACGATACCCATCACCAACGTCGCAAATCGATAGTTATTCTTCGCAGAGTCTTTCACGATCGATCGAACCACCGGCATGTCGTAGTACTCCAGACCGCGGCCGAGCGCGTATGTGAGCATTTTCTCGGTCATGGTGTTGACGAACTGATCTGGGTGTTTCATCAGCGCTTCACGCAAACTTACGGGGCCACTCACCTTCGTTCCATCTGCAAGCTGGCCGGATGGATCGATCGGACCTGAGAAATCCTTCTTTCGCCACTCCCCGGTCGCATCGAAATTCTCGAGTGAAAAACCCAGTGGATCCATCACGGCGTGACAGGTCGCACAGGCGGGAGTCGCACGATGCAGCTCCATGAGTTCGCGAACCGATCGTGGCTTCGCGCCTTCTTCGTTTTCCTTCAGAGGCGGCACTCCCGGCGGGGGCGGGGGCGGTGGCGTACCCAGTATGTTTTCCAGTATCCACTTGCCGCGCAACACCGGAGATGTCCGATTCGGATATGAGGTTACCGTGAGTACACTCCCCTGGCCAAGAAGACCGAAACGGGCAGGATTGGTCAAAGTGACTCTGCGGAACTGGCTGCCATAAACGTTGGGAATACCATATTGCCGGGCGAGACGTTCGTTCACAAACGTGTAGTTCGCGTTCAGCAGATCCACCACGCTTCGGTTTTCCCGCATGATACTTTCGAACAACATTTCCGTTTCACGTCGATAGGCCTGGCGAAGGTTGTCATCGAAATTCGGGAATGTCGGCCCATCCGGCCGCGCACTTTGAAGATTGCGCAGGAACAGCCACTGACCCGCAAAGTTACTGACCAGAGAACTGGAGCGGGGATCGGCGAGCATGCGCTGCACCTGCGCATCGAGGATCGCGGGCTCCTTTAGCCTGCCCTTTTCCGCGAGGCTTAAAAGCTCTTCATCAGGAATGCTGCTCCACAGGAAGAACGACAGGCGTGATGCCAGTTCCAGATCGCCCAGTTTGTAACTGGCGCCGGAGGCAACGTTGGCAGGATCAATCTCGGTTCGAAACAGGAATCTCGGGCTCGTCAGAATCACTTGAAGTCCGTTTTCGATGCCGGATTCAAACGTGCCTTTTTTCCTTCCGCTTTGGTAGATCTCCATCAAACGGGCCATATCGGTCTCGGCAACCGGTTGGCGATAGGCCCTTCGGGCGATCGTCGAGAGGATTTTTTTCGCGCACGCATTCTCATCGGCGGTTCCCGCGGGCTGGCACGACAAAATGCGACGCCGGCTAGGCGTGTCGCCTGAACCGGTGGACTTGAATGGCCCGGTGATATCGACATGATCGATCTGCGGAATGCCATTCATGTTCTGAAGGTCATGATCCCGTGTATGCAGTTGCAGCGGCTCATCCGACTCCGCCGATGCCTTCTTGAGGAACGCGACGCCGATCGTGTGCGGGCCGGCCCTCAAGGGAAGACGGATCTTTGTCCGCGCATCGATGGCTTCCGCAGCGGTGGCAAAGTTGGCATCGGACATTCGGTTATCCTCAGGCCCGCCAACGGGAACCAGGAAAACGCGATCGCCATCCACGCTGACTTCGAGCTTGTGGGGCCATTCCAGCCCCGGCATGTATCCCAGAACGTTGCGCAACAAAACGACATTCACATCGTATTCGGCATCGAGCGGGAAATTCTTTCGAATCAGAATGCCACCGCGCGTACCCAGCGGTAACCCATCCACCGGATCGGCCTGTGACCGATCCGGTGGAATTCGAAACGTTTGAGTGATGGGCAATGTGGCCGGGTCTCCCATCGCAAGACTGCTGATTTTTCGCGATGCCGACAGGTATTGTTCCACCAGCGACGGCGAGAGTCTTAACACATCGGCAATGTTGTCGAAGCCATTGCTTTCATCGTCCGGCGGGAGCAGTTCGGCGACGTCGAGATCCAGATCGATCAAATCCCGAACGGCGTTGCCATATTCGGTTCGGTTCAGGCGATGGATGGATGTACGGCCTGGATTGGGTTTCGCGAGCCCGGCGCGATCCAGCGAGGTTTCCAACAAGCTGATCAGACCATCCACCGCAGCCTTATCCGGACGCGGCTGCCCGAGGGGCGGCATCATCCCGCCGCGGAGCTTCATGACCACCTTTTCCCAGGTTTCTGCACCTTCCGGAATGCGGTCGAGGTTCATCGTATCCAGAGTGAGTCCCGCCACCCTGTCGTCCACGTTGTGACAATTCACGCAGTATTGATCGAGCATGGCCCGCTGAGGGGACTTCGAAGCAGTTGAAGCGGAGCTGGACCCGGAACCGGACGAAACACCAGGGGAGCGCTGTGATCCGAAAACCGACAGCGTGATGAACACCGTCAGAACGGCCAAAACAGCAGAAAAAATCCGTAGCATCGGGTTTCTAAAATATCTTCGCAACATATTCAAATATGGATTGTTAAAGCCATCGAACAGCTTATCAATGCCTTAACCGGAGGTCAATCGAATGAGCTTACTTCACGTGTTATACTTCGGCCCATTTTCGCAGGTCCGATCCATCCCTGCGGGCAGGGCATTGTGATCCCGAGTTTCCCCGATTCCGGGCTCGCGGAGTATTTGAAAGCACAGCAAAGGAACATCCACACATCATGAAGCTGCTTCTGGATTACGGTTCCAATGGCCTTGAAGTCGACTTTCCCGACGCTCGGACGACGGTGATCGAGCCGCACTACGTGAAGCCGGCATCGGACGCTGCCGCGGCTTTGGGTCATGCCATTCGAAATCCCATAGGAAGGCGCCCACTCCGCGAACTGTTCAAACCTGGTCAGAAAGTCGGTATCTCTGTTTGTGACATCACGCGCGCTCAGCCGCGTCAATTGATGGTCGAAGCGCTGCTGGCGGAAATGCCAGGCGTCCGAATGCAGGATGTCACCATCTTCATCGCTACAGGTACACATCGACAAAATACGGATGCTGAAATTGAAGCCATGCTCGGAAAGGATATCGCGCAGCAGTGCCGCATCGTTTGTCACAATGCGCGTGACAATGCATCGCTGGTGCACGCCATGGATTCGAGCAAGGGTGTGCGCGTGTGGATGAATCGAGAATGGCTCGCCTGCGATTTCAAAATCACTACAGGATTCGTCGAACCGCACTTTTTCGCCGGTTTCAGCGGCGGACCAAAAATGGTGGCGCCGGGACTTGCCGGACTCGACACGGTTCTGGTGCTTCATAACGTCACGCGTATCGGCCATCCCAATGCGACCTGGGGCGTTACCAAAGGCAATCCTGTCCACGACGATGTTCGAGAGATCGCAGCCACGCTGGGGGTGGAGTTTTCTCTCGACGTGACGCTCAATCGGGATCGCCAGATTACATCCGCGTTTGCGGGCGAATTATTGCAGGAACACGAGGCGGCGTGCGTTGTCGCAAAGCAGAACGCCATGCGGAAAGTGGATGCGCCATTCGATGTGGTAGTGACAACAAACTCCGGCTATCCGCTCGATCAAAATCTATATCAGGCCGTCAAGGGAATGTCTGCTGCTGCAAAGATCGTGAAGCCGGGCGGCACCATCAT
>Ga0163163_10003241_pt1 | contig 13796 bp, 22 predicted proteins | sample S65metaG_FD_119766 | JGI IMG/M metagenome (GOLD analysis project Ga0163163, IMG submission 119766) | Switchgrass rhizosphere microbial communities from Kellogg Biological Station, Michigan, USA - S6-5 metaG | ecosystem: Host-associated > Plants > Roots > Rhizosphere > Soil | place: USA... | reverse complement strand
GGTCGCGGCATTGCGCCGGAAGACGCATAAGAAAGTCTCGGTGATCAATAGTGGCTTTGGCTTTTCCAATGCGCGGCCGCGCATGGCGCGCGGGCGGGTGCCGGGTGTTGCCTATCTCGGCACGGTCGATTTCGCCAAGATGCATCCCGGTTTCTTCGACGCGATCGATGCATTGGGTGACGACAACGTGCGTGTTGCCGTTTGGGGGGAGGCCGACCCGCAGGGCGCCGTGACCGCGCGCGCCAAGGCCATGCGCTATCCGAACCGGGTCGAGTTCATGGGACCGACGTCGGATCCGAAGGCAGCCTTGGCCGATGCTGACATCTTTTTTTATCCGCTGCAGCGCGACCACTACGGTACGGCGGAAAATGCGCTGGTCGAGGCGATGTCGCTCGGCCTCACGGCGCTCGTGCTCGACAATCCCGCCGAGAAGGCGATCGTCCACGATGGTAAAACCGGCTTTGTGGCGTCGTCGATCGAGGAGATAAGTTCGCTGCTGGAAATGCTGCTTCTGCTGCCGGACGTCCGCGACAAAATTTCGCGCAATGCAATCCGCGCCATTGCAGAAACCAGGACGCCCGCGATGTCCGCGCAAGACTTCATGATCCTCTGGCTCGCCGTGCTTGCCGAGCCGGCGCGCGTCTGCGATTTCGCGAGCGCGATCGGTTCAACGCCGGCCGAATGGTTCCTGTCCACGCAATGTCTGGCCGGCACGGCCTGGGCACCTGAGTTCTCCGATGCGGCTGCCCGCCCGGCGAAGGGCACGCTCGCTCATTTCGAGAGCGCCTTCGCGGGGGATGATTCCTTTGCTCGCCTGAAAAAAGCGAGTGCCTGAACGGCCTCGCCGCGTCAGGTGACCGTCAGAACTTCCATGCACTTGTGGAAGAAATAGATCCCGAGCGCCAATCCGGCGATCGACGACCAGCCTGAGATGGTGTTGCCGGCCCACTGCATGAGCGCGCCGCAGACAATGGCCGTCCCGAAGGGCAACCCGACAAGCAGGATGATAAGCAGGACGTACATATCAGTGGCTCATTTCACGATGGCCGCGATGACGCAGTACCAAGAACGAAGGACGTCTGGGCGCCGCAATAATAGAGCCGCATGGCATTACCGCAAGTCAACTCGCCGTACAAGAATCTCGATCGGCACCCTCGCTGCACGATAGGAAAATACTCCTTGACACCGTTACGCTGCCCGGGTAAGGAGTAGGCACGCTCGACATTTGCGCTCTTGAAGCGTCAGGCCCGCGGAACATCGCCGCGTGCTTCGGCGTTGTTCCGAACAACGAAGCTTACCTTCAGGGAGCGATCTTATGCCGCGGGTGGATGACAACCGCATCGTTGAAAGCACCACCGAAGCGCGGGGTGCCGTTACCGGGCATAATGTGCGCTACGTGCTTGCAATCAGCACCCTGGCGGTGATTGTGCTTTTCGCGGTCGTTTATTTGTTCACGCGCGGTTGAGCGGCAACACAATTGTGCAGATGGCGCGCCGGCCTGTCCGGCGCTTTTTCATGCCCGTGACAAAATCAATGTGGTCCCACATCAGAAAAATGTTCGCGCCGCCCGACGCGAAATCCTCGCTCGCCGCACGGTTGATTGCACTCGAACATGGCGGACGTCCGCGATGGACGCCGCGCAGTTACGGGCCGCTCGCACGGGAAGGCTATGCCCGCAACGCCGTCGTCTATCGGGCGGTGCGGATGATCGCCGAAAGCATCGGATCGCTTTGTTTCGTTCTTTACGAAGGGGCAATCGAGCGCGATACGCATCCATTACTCGATCTTATCCGCCGGCCCAATCCGCGCCAGGATGGCGCGTCTTTCCTTGAAGCCGTCGCTTCGCATCTTCTGCTCGCGGGCAACGCCTATGTCGAAGCGGTGACCTTGAGCGGGGAGAGCCGGGCGGAAGGCTTGCAGGTCCGCGAACTTTATACGCTGCGGCCGGACCGCGTGAAGCTTGTAGCCGGTGCGGATGGGTGGCCGGAAGCATACGACTACACCGTTGGCGGCCGCACCATGCGCTTCGATCAAAATGCGGCGCTGCCGCCGATCCTGCATCTGACGTTTTTCAATCCGGTCGACGATCATTACGGGTTGAGCCCGATGGAAGCGGCTGCTGTTGCGATCGATACGCATAACGCGGCGGCCGGCTGGAACAAGGCGCTGCTCGACAATGCAGCACGCCCATCGGGCGCACTGGTCTATTCCGGTGCCGATGGCAGCCGGCTCACCGACGCCCAACACGACCGGATCAAACTGGCATTCACCGAGCAATATCAGGGCGCAGCCAACGCCGGACGGCCACTGGTGCTGGAAGGGGGGCTCGACTGGAAGCCGATGTCGCTCTCGCCGCGCGATATGGATTTCCTGGAAGCCAAACACGCGGCCGCGCGCGAGATCGCGCTGGCCTTTGGCGTGCCGCCGATGCTGCTAGCCATTCCCGGCGACAACACCTATGCGAACTATCAGGAAGCCAATCGCGTCTTCTGGCGGCAGAGCGTGCTTCCGCTCGCCGCACGAATTGCCTGCGCACTGACCAGCTGGCTTGCGCCCGCTTTCGGCGGCGGTCTGGTTCTTTCTGCCGATACCGATCGCGTGGAGGCACTCTCTTCCGATCGCGCCGCGCTCTGGGATCGCGTGGGAAATGCGACATTTTTGACCGTCAACGAAAAGCGCCTCGCGACCGGTTACGGCGCCGTGGACGGCGGAGACGTATTCGCTCGCTAAAACTGTTGAGTTGCGGCGAGGCCGGCGAACCTTTGACGCCGGCCGGTGGCGCCCGCCGCTGTGGCGGCGGGCGTCCTTTTTCGCCGGTACCGACACCAACCGCACGATGACGCGCTGTGGGGGCGCGATCCATGACAGAACTTCTCGAAATTTTTATCGAGCGTGGCGATCTCGCTCACCTCGCCTTGCTGCTGTGGGCGGCCATGGCGAGTGGGCTCGCCTGGTTTGCGCTGCGCGAACTTGCCGCGGCCAGCCGCCGTTTCGACGACTTTGTGCGTGAGCTCGCGCGCTTCAACGAGCGATGTGAGCACGAAAGACGGGGCCTGCGCCGCCTGCGCCGAAAAGAAGGAGCCCCGGTTGCCCGGAGCCCCTTCTGCAGTCCTCCCGCGTCTTGAGACTTAGTCGAATTTGAATTCGGCCATGCTCTTGAGCGAGTCCTTGGTGGCGCCGCTCAACACCGCATGGTCGGGATACCATTTGCTGGTGGTCGAGGATGTGCTGGTCGTGGTGCTCGGACTGGTCGTCGGGCGTGCTGCGGAACCCGTCGTGGTGCTGGTCGTGGACGTTGTCCGGACCGGCTCGTTGATAAATTTCAACTTGTCCATCTGCACCAGGATGTCGTGCTTGCCCATGCCGAGGAATCCGCCGACGCCAATCACGACGCCGTCGACCTTTCCGGACTTGTCGAGCAGAACCTCGCTAATGTCGCCGAGCTTCTCGTTCTGATCGTTATAAACGTTAAGGCCGATCAACTTGGAAGCACGCCACATGTCGCCGTGTGCCTTCGGCGCAACGGTCGCCGAAGATGACGTGGCAGGCGGATTAGACGGCTGTGCCGATGGAGTCGTTGAAGCCGGCGGGTTGTTCTGGGCAAACGCGGGTACCAGCATCGTCGATGCGAGCAAACCGCCTAAAATAATTTTACGCATAGTGTCCTCTCTGAATTTGTGAACCTGAGTTACGAACGCGGGCCCGGCGAGATTGTTCCTGCGCTGACAGTTCCCCTTCGAGAGTATCGATTGTGCAACGCACGTACGCCCCCGCGCGAATGTCGGACCGGTTCGCGTGGAACCTTAGTGCGAACGACGGACAGAGTTTTGTGTCAATTTTCTAAAGGGTAAGAAGCCAATGGACACGGTGGGCACGGCGACGCGCCGCGACCCTGATAAGCCACGCGATCATCTCAAAGTTTTCCGTGAGTTTATCGATCACCTCGAACGCACTGCGCGCAGTGCCGCGGCGACTGCGCAAGACAAACGCCGTCGGGCCAACGCCCGCTAGCAATGAGCCTCCCCACCGTCGTGGCCGGACATAACCGTTCGAAGAACGGCGTGCTTTCGCACGCTTATGCGCCAGCCATCCGTGAAGACCCTCATCAGACACGCTTCACGGGCCCGCGGAATCAACTCCGCGGGTGACGGCCCGATTTCGTTTCATGGCCTGGACCATCAATGCTCTCTTTGGACTCCGAACCGACGGTCGCGTCCGTTTTCGCGCCGCGCACCACGATCGATCCCGACGGCACGGTGGAGGGCTATGCCAGCCTGTTCGGCGAAATCGACCAGGCGCGCGACATGGTCATGCGCGGAGCCTTCGCCGATACACTGGCCCTGCGTGGAATTCGTCGAATTCCGATGCTGTTCCAGCACGACCCCTCCGAGCCGGTCGGCATCTGGCTGGAGTTGCGCGAGGATTTCCGCGGTCTTTTCGCCCGCGGGCGGCTCATTCCGGAAGTGACGCGCGGGCGTGAGCTCATCTCGTTGCTACGGGCTGGGGCGATCGACGGCCTTTCCATCGGGTTCCGAGCATCGAAGTCGCGTATCGACCCAAAGACGCGCATCCGCCGTCTGCATGCGGTTGATCTCTGGGAAATTTCCATCGTGACTTTCCCGTTGCTTTCGGGAGCGCGCGTCCACGCAGTGAAGCACGGCAAGACCGAGGCGAGGGGACGAGCCTTGGTGAGAGCAAGGCCCATCGGTCATTGGCGATCCGGCAAAAATTCAGGCGATCTGGCTTAGTCGCCGACCCACTTTTAGTTCCGCAGGCTTCGACAGTGCCAGGCGTAAACGGCTTTGCTAAGATTGACCATGGCCGCGGGAGATCCGCATGAATTTACACCGATTCACATATTTCGTCTGCGTTGCCCTGATTGGGACATTGGTGTCCTTGATGCCTATTCAGGCGTCGGCGGCTGCGCCCAAGCCGCCGTATGAAGGGTGTGTCGCCGTGACCAGGCAGGAATACAACGCCGCGAAAAAACAACATCTGCTGCGCACCCGATTCACGCAATATATGAGGACGGGCTTGCCCGGTCGGCGCCAGTATTGGTATTGCCGATGAGGTGAGTGGGGGTTTCCACCAAGCAAGGCACTGATGCAGGCCACAACGGAAGCCGGAAAGTATAGTTTCCTGCGCGCGGCTGCATTGGCCGTGTCTATCGGCGGCACGCTATTCTGGCTTTATACATTCTACGGCATAGCCCAGGTGCCGGCTGGCGATGGCTCTGGCTTTCAGTGGATCGCGGTTATCCCGCTCGGGCTTGTCTTTTTCGTATTCACTTTTCCGGCCCTGGTTTGCGCGTTGAGCGGCCGGTTCTTGTGGGCCGCTCTCGTCATTGGTTGCGCGGGCCTTATTGCATTCGCGCTTCTATGGAAAGAATTGCTCGGCGAATTCTATCATACGAGCTAGTGCCGATTGTTATCGTCCGGACTGTCGCGATCCGCTAAAAGATACGCATAGGTTGCAATGACGCGGCGCGCTTCGCGGCGGCGTGAATCTTTCAGCGCGTCCATGAAGCGCCCAAAAAATGACCTGCGTGATTTCTTCTGTGCCATGCCAATCGTGGCTGCGGGGTCGCGCGAGTCCGCGTTCACCGCCATGAAGAGCATCCTTTGTGAAGGAACGGATCGCGATGCGGGTGTTCTGCCCGCCGCACGGAAAATGCTTTGCATTCCCAATGCTGTCATCGCGATTGTTCGCGGCCCCCGCCAGTGCGAATCTGGTAGCGCCGGCGTGCAATAACCGCGTCATCCGAACGGACGAGGCAATCGGAAAAAGGTGACCGGAAAAATTGTTCGGAACGCCCCGTCCGCCTTGGGGTCACGGGGGCACTATGACCGCCGCCGCAAAGAACAGCAGGACGCCGCCGATCGTGCCGCATATCGGCCAGAAATTGCCCTGCAGCAGAGCCGTTGTTTCCTGGATGATGGTCTCGATCGACGTTCCGGATTGATCGAAGAGCCGCTGATTCTCACTGTTTCTGTCGCGCATGGGTGCCGCTCCCTGTTATCGAGGCAACCCCGAATGCAGCAACGCTATGCCCGCGCGCGGGCGGGTGAAGGTGAGCTACCTCACACAGTGGAAAACTTAGTCTGGCGGGGATGGCGCAGCGGCTGGGCTACTAACCGAGCAGGCCCTCGCACATCACAGCCACGCCGACAATAAATAGGGTCAGGATCACGATGGTTACCATGGAGCCCACGCCGGGGTTTTCGACCAGCGGGTGTTCCTTCCCGTTGCGCGGGAGCAGATACCAGAATCCGGCGCTGGTACCGGCGACCATGGCGGCGCCAATAATGGTCAGCATGTCGAAAGCCTCACCCAATATGAAAACGGGCTTTCTTATGCGCCACCGGCCCGCTATGCCGGCACAAATTTTTCAGGGCATGGCGTAAATTCTGGCTAAAGAACAGGCGGCCATGGCGGCCGCCTGTTCTCGTTCCTCTGTAGGCCAAACGATCAATCGCAGACCTTCTTGCGGACCGTGACGCGGTCGCCGCGAGCGTTGATGCGATGCGTGACGACTGTCCGGCATGCCCTGGCATAGTCACCGCGCCAGTGGTGGCCGTGACGCCAGTGATCACGGTCGTGATGATTCTCACCCGCGCGAATGGTGACGCCGTAGTCTTCAGCCTTTGCCGTTCCCGCGGTGTTGATGGCAACAAGGCCCAGCACGGCGGCGGCGATTGCAACGTATTTCATGCGTATCCTCCCAATGCCTCATGTGGGAGACAGAACGGTCTCGCAAGCATTCGGTTCCGCGAATTGATTTGCAAAATTTCGTACGCAACACAAAGCGACCGAATGCGTTAGTTTGCGGGCCGTGAAATCTCCCCTCCGTCGCAGAAGGGCGCGGTCCAGGGCCGGGTCGGTCCCCTGGCCTGGCCCTTCTTTCTTTTGCGCGCCGCATTTTTCCGACGAACTAGGCGCGCTGGCGCGAGGCAACTTTTTTCGAAGAGCGTTGCTGCGGTTTTGCGGCCGTGCGCACGCCTCTCCGCCGGCGCGAGCGGCCGGAATTGGGTCTGGAGGACGGCTCGCCAGCCTCCGAAATCAGCAACCAGCCGACGCCGGCCGCGATCAGCGCGAAGGCGAGCGCATTGCCCCTTACATGCTTCGAGAGAAACTGCGTCACGTCCTGGCGCGCTTTGTCGTAGTCGATCGTCAACAGGTCGCCGATCACGGCTGAAGGCGAAAGCTCACTGCTGAGTTGATTGAGGCGTTCGCTCAACCGCTCGCGTGCCCGATCGGCTCTGTGTTGCAGCTCATTTGATGAAGCCATTTTCACTTCGCTCCGGTAAGGGTTCTTGCGTCTTTCTGGATCTGCGCGATGGTTTTCGTCGGGGTCAGGCGGCGCGCAAGATTGTTTATTCCCGTCCAGACCAGGCTGCCGCCGATCAACGATGCGATAGCAGCCACAATAAGTACGGCGGCCACCCATGAGAGGCCCAGCGCAACGAGAGCGCCGATTGCGGCCTGTAACAGGAGCACCAGCGTTGCCAGCAAGAGCACGACCCCGGTACCGATAAGGCTCGCCGACCATGCGGCGAGGGTGAGCTTTTCGGAGATCTCGGCGCGCAGCAACGCAAGTTCTGCGTGAATCAAGTCGCCCAGATCGTCCCAGGCGCTCCTGGCGACCTCGATTATTCCCTTTCGCGCCCGCGGGTGCCGCGAGTCGCCTGATGCTGACGTCATGCGCTTTGTTCCCGATATCGGCGCATGCCACGCGAGAGCGGCACTAGCGCGACTGGCGCTTCGCCCTGCGTTTCGGCATGGACCTTTTTCGAGCTGGTCTTCTGCGCGCAGTGGCGCGCCGTCCCGAGCTTTTTCGGCCTCCCGCCGCGCGACGTCCGCCAATCGTGCGTTTCGCGGCGCGCCCAAGCCTCTTTTTGACGCCGGGAGTTGACTGCCTGACTTCCGAACGACCGGCTTCAAGTGCATTGGCTGCTTTTTCAAGCACGACTCCGGCGGCCGCCTGAGCGGCCGCGCCGGCCGCGTCACCGGCCACTGTTCTGATTTTCTGGGCGCTGCGTTGCGCGGCTTTCATAAATGCCTTGCGCGCTTTCGCCGCTACGGTTCTGACCATCGTCTTTGCCCTCCAATGGAATACTCGGCGTGACAATGCCCCATCCTCAGGCAAGTTCCGCGGCGTCGCATCAGGCTTGTGTGATCGTGGAAATTTCGCCGCTCAGTGAATGCTCATGAGCGTGGCGATCGGATTTTGCGCGATGTGATTCCAGCGCGGAACGACGTGGGCCTCGGTGTTGTCAACGGGCTTTTGCTGCGCCAGCGGTTCAGTGCGGCGGGCCGGCTTCGAGTCAGCGATGACACGCACGGGTGCCGGCCTATAAGCACTTGCGAAATTCGTTCCGGTGATTGCGTAGGGAGAGCGTTCGGGCTCGGGCTTGAATGGTTTGGCAAGGCCCACGATCTGCGACGTGGGAACCGGCGAGCCGAGCGGTTCAATTCGGTCGCTGATGTAGATCAGGGCCAGCGTGAGCGTGCAACCCATCACGACGAAGTACGAGAACAAAGGCATTCGCATCGGCACACAAACGCCGCTCATAGGCATTGCGTTCCAGCCGGCAAAAGTCTCCGGCTAGAACCACAGGAAGAGGAGCACGATCAGCACGATCGCCGTGCCGATCGAGATCACCTTCCAGGTCACGATGTTGCTTTGCTGGGGTTGCTCCGTTGCGGAAAGTTCGGGCATTGACGCCTCCCGTACATTTGCCTGCTTCCGTGAACAGTAGCGGCGGGGCGGCCTACATCTGTGTGAGGGAGCTCACGTCAAGCGTGAAGTTTCTTCAATTGCTTTTTGAGCGTGTTTTTCGAACGAAAAAGAGTGCTGCGGCAGAAGCTCGCGGGCGGGTTTTCGCGCTTTCCTTTGGTTAACCCGAAGACGAAAAAGCCGGAACGGAGATAGAACGGCGCTGCGGGGCACCGTGCGAGACGGGCCGGGAGCGGATACATTGATCGCTTCAGCCGTTAGTAGGACTGGTGGAGTTTGTCATGGCCCCGCGTGCGTATTGGAAGGGTTTTCTTCGTCTCTCGCTGGTTTCGTGCCCGATCCAGCTTTTCCCCGCGACCAGCGAGCGCGAGAAAGTCAGCTTCAACCAGCTCAACGCCGAGACCGGAAACCGCATCCGTTACCGCAAGGTCGACGAGCACTCGGGCGAGGAAGTCGAGCAGCAGAATATCGTTAAGGCCTACCAGGTTGAGAAAGGCCACTACATCGAGATCAGCGACGAGGAGCTCGAGGCAGTCGCGCTGGAAAGCAAGAAGACGATCGAGATCGATGAGTTCGTGCCGCGGTCCGAGATCGACGAACTCTATTACATGCGCCCATATTACATTGTGCCGGACGGCGACGTGGGGCAGGAAGCCTTCGCCGTCATTCGCGAGAGCATCGCGAAGATGGACAAGGTTGCGATCGGGCGCGTCGTGCTGACCACGCGCGAGCATGTGATCGCGATGGAGCCGCGCGGCAAAGGCCTCATGGGCACGTTGCTGCGCTATCCCTACGAAGTGCGCGACGAGAACGAATATTTCGACGACATTCCGAACATCAAGGTCAAGAAGGACATGCTGGATCTCGCCCAGCACATCGTCGAGACAAAGGCCGGCCACTTCGATCCGGAGTCCTTCGAGGATCATTATGAAGCGGCATTGCGCGATCTGATCGAGAAGAAATCGAAAGGAATCAAGATCGAGGCGCCGAAGCGCGGCGAGCCCGCCAAGGTCATCAATCTCATGGATGCCTTGCGCAAGAGCATCCGCACCGAGCAGGCCGCCGGCAAAAAGCCGGCGAAAGCCAAGCGTGGCAAGAAGCGCGTTGAGGGTCAGCGCGAAATGCTGTTCTCGATTCCCGGGAAGAAACCGGCGAAAGAAGCGGCGAGAAAGCCGGCGCGCGCAGGTAGCCGCCGCAAGGCCGGGTAGTACGGTAGCCGACGGCGCTGTTGAACGTGAAATCCCGTCACGTTGCCGGGTAGGGGGAACTGAACCGTGCAGCCCTTGTTATCGGGGGCATGCGGGCGACTTTATTCCACAATCCTTCGGCCGGACACAAAGCCGAAAAGGATGACATCCTGGCTGCAATGAAGCTGGCCGGGTTCGATGTCCGTTACGTGTCGGTCAAGGGCGACGACGTCGAGGAAGCGCTCGAAAAGAAGGCCGGCCTGATAGTGATCGCAGGCGGCGACGGCACCATTGCCGAAGTCCTGACCCGCTTACCCGACCGATCGGTGCCCGTGGCGCTGCTGCCGCTTGGCACGGCCAACAATATCGCCCGTTCGCTTGGGATCGCGGGGACGCCGCAGGAACTGGTCGAAACCTGGAAACTCGACAATACCCATCCGCTCGACGTCGGAATGGTGAAGGCATCCTGGGGCACGTCCAGGTTTCTGGAAGGGTTTGGTGTCGGGCTGTTTGCCGAATTCCTAAAGGCGGCCAACAAAGGCGAGAAAGCCAAAGGCGCCGACAATCTCCGCAAGGGCCGCGCTTTGCTGGCAAAACATGTCAAGGCAGCAGAACCGGTCGAACTTGCGGTCAAGATCGACGGAAAGGCGCTCGACGCCGAGTTTCTCGGCGTCGAGGTCATGAATGTGCCCTTCACCGGTCCGGGTCTGCCGCTGGCGTGTAAGGCCGACGTCGCCGATCGATTGCTTGACATCGTCTGCTTCGAAGCCGGCAAACGCCGAGACTTTGAAAAGTGGCTCGACGCGCCTCAGGACGAACAACCGCCGGTCATGACGCGGCAGGGCAAGTCAATCGAGCTTGTTTGGGCCGACACTGCCAATCGTCTCGACGATGAGCCTCACGGCAACCGCGACACCAAACAGGTCGCCGAAATCGCCTGCGAGAAAGATCAGCTGAAAATTCTTATCCCGGTGAAGCATCCGTCGCAGAAAGCCGTGGCGAAATGAGCGAAACGAGCGAAGTCGCCCAAGCTGACATCGACGCGTTCGAGCTCGGAGAGATCGAGCGGATCGCGGTCGAGCTCGCAACGCTCGCCGGCGCCGAGATCCAGGCCGCGCTCGGCAGCATGATCGCGGTCCGCTACAAGGGTGAATCGCCGGAAAAGACACTGTGGCGCGATCCGGTTTCCGAAATCGACCAGCGCGTCGAGGGGTTGATCCGGGTGAGGGTCGCGGAACGATTCCCAAGCCATGACGTCATCGGGGAAGAAATGGTCGAGTGTCTCGGACGCACGCACGACTATGTGTGGACCGTCGATCCGATCGATGGCACGACCAATTTCGTAAACGGCTTCCCGATGTTTGCGGCCTCAATCGGCGTGTTGCGGCGAGGGCGGCCGGTCGTCGGAGCGGTTTGGTGCTCGACCGGGCACGCGTTGCGGCCGGGCGTCTATCACGCTTGCACGGGCAGCAAGCTCCGCTTTGAAGACAACGACGTGACGCCGAAACTCAATCCGGCTGTGCGGCGGAGGCTTGCTGGCGTGCCGGTTGTGACGCCGAACGACAGGAACTGGGAGACCCGAAAGACCGGCTCTGCGGCAATCGAATGCGCCTTGGTTGCCGCCGGCATGTTGCGCGTTGCTCGCTTTGAGAGTCCGAACATCTGGGATGTGGCCGGCGGCATTGTTCTGGTCGAGGCGGCGGGCGGGGCCGTCCGTCAGCAGCGCGGTGGAAAATGGGAAACGATGCGCGGTTTCGTGCCCGAGCAGCCCTCGATCGGCGGCGACGCCGATCTCCGCTTCTGGCGCCACCCCATTGTCGTCGGCGCACCGGAAGCGGTTGAGCGCATGTGCACCGGTTAGCAAGATTTCCCGGCATTTGACGGATCACATTAAGGCCTGGTTCACGCCATTGATCGCACACAACCAGCGGTAACAATCGGGATACGTTCGTGTCTTACGTTCGGCGTCTTAACGGGCGAGCCGAAGACTTTCATGAAAAAGCTTGCATTTGCGGCGGCGTGTCTCGCGGCTTCATTCACGATGCACGAGAGTGCAGCGCAGCCCGCGCCTGCGATCGCGCCGAACAATTATCTTTTCCAGCACATGCCCGGGGGCACGACGCTTGAACGCTACCTGCAGGTATTTCGGCAGGACTTCAGACGCCTGGATGCCGACGGTAACGGCACGCTCGACGCCGCCGATATCGATCTCCACGATCAGATGACCAAAGCATCGGCCTTGATGCCGATCGCAATGCGGATGTTTATGGCGGATCTCAACGGCGACGGCGTCATCACTGAAGATGAGTTACGCCGGAGGCTTCAGTACGACCAGCGTCTGACAAATTCACCATCGGCCGCGATCGCCGCAAACGTCGAGCAGGAAGTGCGCAAGTTCATGGCGGCTGATACCGATCATGACGGGCGCATCACCTGGGACGAAGCCATAGCCTGGCTCAGGCAGCAGGCTAATCCCGCAGCCACCTACGGCATGGGCGTCACCGTCAAGCAAGTGCTCACGCTCGCGCCACCGGGAAAATCCTCCCTTACATTGGCGGAACTCGAAGACGCCGCGACTGCGTTCTTCCGCAAGGTCGACACCGACAGTAATGGAACAATCTCGCTGGACGAGCTGGAAACTGAGCGCACCCGTGTCAACCAGGCCAATCTTGATGTGACGCGACAGCGCGCCACAGAAGCCGCCCGCGTGAATTGCGATGTTCCGAAGGCATCGGATGCGGCAAAGGTCGTGCTGCTCAGCGCGTACGAGACCGAATCGCTGTCGACCGTCGCGCTCGGATCGCAGAACGAGGTGACCGGCGTCGGCAACGTCGTGGCGGAGCCGGGCACCGGCCCGCTATATCTCGTCATCGCTACCAACCAGGCGACGATCTGGCGCTTCTACGGTGCGACCGACCGCATCGAGCGTGTCGTTGTGATGTCGACCCAACCCTGGTCCGGAAAGTTAGCCAAAAATGCGCCGCCACGGGCGGGCGTTGTCGGCGTTCCCGCTGAGCGGGTGAGCTTTCCGCACGCGGGCAATTGCCTGAGCTATTTCACGACTGCGCCATCGACCCAGTCGGCGCAGGCCGCCGGCACCGTCAAGGCGGTTGTCGGCAAAAGCCCTGAAGTTGTCGTCGCCAAGTACTCCGTGATTGCCTTTAACGCACCGTCCGGCCGGATCGAATCCACAAAAACGGGCGGTGGCGGCGGGCTCATCATTGTCCAGAACGGGCAACGTTTTGTCGTCGAGAACGGCAAGATGCGCGCCCTTGAGACCACTCAAAATCCCGATGCAGAGCTCGATCGCTTCCACCCGGGCGGGGTCGTCACCATCGATGCCAAAGCCGTCGTGGCGTCCGTTCCGGTCGAGCCTTATGAAGTGCTGCCGCAGGAGGCCGGATTGAGCCAGCTCGTGAAATCGGGCGCGCTGTCCCGCAACGGCAGCAACGAGTTTCTGATCAACAAGGAAATGAGATTTCCGGGCGGTCTAAACGGCGCGCACTCCGTCAAGTTCTTGCTGCGCCGTGGTGTTCCAACGCCGACCGGTCATCCGGGCCACAGCACCGTCATCTCCGAAGAAACCGGCGAACAGCTCAAGTTCGACAATCCGCGCTAGCGCGCCCGCCGAAAAGACCCACGCCTCTTCCATTCTGCCGACTGGAGTCGCTACGATAGGCGTAGCGTGACCGTAAGTGGGCCGGGGCAATGAGGCGGCGCGACCATCAGGCATCTGCGTTCGTGGACCCGATCGCCGACGTGCGCCGCTTGCGGCAGAAGCATCGCGATCGGCTGCTGACGCTGCTTACGATATTGCTTCTTCTGACAATGTTTGTATTCGCGCCGCTTCAGGCAGTGGACGTTTTTATTTT
>Ga0163163_10003238_pt1 | contig 13804 bp, 5 predicted proteins | sample S65metaG_FD_119766 | JGI IMG/M metagenome (GOLD analysis project Ga0163163, IMG submission 119766) | Switchgrass rhizosphere microbial communities from Kellogg Biological Station, Michigan, USA - S6-5 metaG | ecosystem: Host-associated > Plants > Roots > Rhizosphere > Soil | place: USA: Michigan... | reverse complement strand
CTCCCGGCCCAGACCCTCACGTTCTCGCTCGCGGCGGGTGCGCCGGCGGGTGCTGCGATCACGGCTGCGGGTGCCTTCACGTGGACCCCGACCGAGGCGCAGGGCCCCGGTGACTTCCCGATCACGGTCAACGTGTCCGACGGCAACGGCGGCACGGGCTCCGCGGCGTTCAGCGTGCACGTCAACGAAGTCAACGTCGCACCGGTCCTGAACCCGATCGGCAACAAGACGGGTACGGCCGGCACGCCGGTCACCTTCACGGCGACCGCGACGGATGCCGACGTTCCGGCGAATACGCTCACCTTCTCCCTCGGCGCTGGCGCGCCGGCGGGCGCGACGATCGGTGCTTCGAGCGGCGCGTTCAGCTGGACGCCTTCGACTTCGGGCTCCTTCCCGGTCACGATCATCGTGACGGACAACGGATCGCCCACGCTGAGCGCTCAGGAAGCCATCACGATCAACGTTGGCGTCAGCAACAACCCGCCGACGGTGACCAACCCTGGCAACAAGACGGTCAACGAGCTCGCCCTTCTGAGCTTCACGGCGACCGCGACCGATCCGGATGCTGGCCAGACGGTGACGTTCTCGCTGGCGGCTGGCGCTCCGGCGGGTGCTGCGATCACGGCTGCGGGTGCCTTCACGTGGACCCCGACCGAGGCGCAGGGCCCCGGTGACTACTCGATCACGATCGTGGGCACGGACAACGGCTCCCCGGTTCTCACCGGCCAGGCCACGTTCAGCGTCCACGTCAACGAGGTCAACGTGGCGCCGGTGGTCGTGAATCCTGGCAACAAGACGGTCAACGAGCTCGCGCTTCTGAGCTTCACGGTGACGGCGACGGATGCCGACATCCCGGCTCAGACGATCACGTTCTCGCTGGCGGCGGGCGCCCCGACGGGTGCTGCGATCACGGCTGCGGGTGCCTTCACGTGGACCCCGACCGAGGCGCAGGGCCCCGGTGACTACCCGATCACGGTGAACGCGTCCGACGGTGTCGCTACCGGCTCCGCGGCGTTCAGCGTGCACGTCAACGAAGTCAACGTCGCGCCGGTCGTGGCGGCGATTGCCAACCAGACGGTGAACGAGCTCGCGCTCCTGAGCCTCACGGCGACCGCGACGGATGCGGACGTTCCGGCTCAGACGATCACGTTCTCGCTGGCGGCGGGTGCCCCGGCGGGTGCTGCGATCACGGCGGGTGGTGCCTTCACGTGGACCCCGACCGAGGCGCAGGGCCCCGGTGACTACCCGATCACGGTGAACGCGTCCGATGGCACCGCCACCGGTTCCACGTCGTTCAGCGTGCACGTCAACGAAGTGAACCAGAACCCGGTGGTCGCGAATCCGGGCAACAAGACGGTCGACGAGGGCGTGCTTCTCTCGTTCTCGGTGACCGCGACGGATGCGGACCTCCCGGCCCAGACCCTCACGTTCTCGCTCGGCGCTGGCGCGCCGACGGGCGCGGCGATCACGGCTGGCGGCGCCTTCACGTGGACGCCCTCCGAGGCGCAGGGTCCTGGCGACTACTCGATCACGGTGAACGTTTCGGACGGCGCCGGCGGTACGGGCTCAACGACGTTCAGCGTGCATGTCAACGAGGCCAACAACGCGCCGGTCGTCACGAATCCGGGCAACAAGACGGTCAACGAGGGCTCGCTCCTGAGCTTCACCGTGACCGCGACGGATAGCGACGTTCCTGCGCAGACGATCACGTTCTCGCTCGCGGCGGGTGCCCCGGCGGGTGCGTCGATCACGGCTGGCGGTGCCTTCTCCTGGACCCCGGCCGAGATTCAGGGCCCCGGCGACTACTCGATCACGGTCAACGCTACGGACAACGGCTCGCCGAACCTGACGGGCTCCGCGACCTTCAGCGTCCACGTGAACGAGGTCAACTCCACGCCGGCGATCACGAATCCTGGCGACAAGACGATCGCTGAAGGCTCGCTCCTGACGTTCGTCGTCAGCGCGACCGACAGCGACCTCCCGGCCCAGACGCTCACGTTCTCGCTCGGCGCTGGCGCGCCGGCGGGCGCGGCGATCACGGCTGGCGGCGCCTTCACGTGGACGCCCTCCGAGGCGCAGGGTCCGGGCAGCTACCCGATCACGATCAACGTGTCGGACGGCACGGCCTCGGCTGGAACGTCGATCACGGTCACGGTGACCGAGGTCAACGCGGCGCCGGTCCTCGGCGCGATCGGCAACAAGACGGTCGCGGCGGGCCAGACGCTCACGTTCACGGCGACGGCCACGGACGCCGATCTCCCGGCGAACACCTTGACGTTCTCGCTCGATGCGGGTGCCCCTGCGGGCGCCACGATCGGCGCGGCGTCGGGCGCGTTCAGCTGGACCACGTCCTTGGCTGATGTGGGTGGATCTCCGTACTCGATCACGGTCCGGGTCACCGACAATGGCGTCCCGGTCGCGTCTGACTTCGAGACGATCTCCGTCACGGTCACCAACGTCAACGTCGCTCCGGTGCTGAATGCCATCGGCGACAAGACGGTGAACGAGCTGTCGCTCCTCAGCTTCACGGCGACGGCGACGGATGCGAACAACGATCCTCTGACGTTCTCGCTGGCCGCCGGCGCTCCTGCCGGTGCTGCGATCACGGCTGCGGGCGCCTTCACGTGGACCCCGACCGAGGCGCAGGGCCCGGGCACGTACCCGATCACGGTTGTGGTTTCGGACGGTAATCTCACCGACTCCGAGACGATCAACGTGACGGTCAACGAGGTGAACACGGCGCCGGTGGTGAACAATCCGGGCAACAAGACGGTCAACGAGGGCTCGCTCCTGAGCTTCATCGTGACCGCGACGGATTCGGATCTCCCGGCCAACACGCTCACGTTCTCGCTCGGCGCTGGCGCTCCTGCCGGTGCTGCGATCACGGCGGGTGGCAGCTTCACCTGGACCCCGACGGAAGCTCAGGGCCCCGGCGACTATTCGATCACGGTCAACGTGTCGGATGGTACGGCGACGGGTTCCGCGACCTTCTCGGTTCATGTGAACGAGGCCAACAACGCGCCGGTCGTCAACAATCCGGGCAACAAGACGGTGGACGAGGGAACGCTCTTGAGCGTGACCGTCACCGCGACGGATAGTGACGTCCCGGCCCAGACCCTCACGTTCTCGCTCGGCGCTGGTGCTCCGGCGGGTGCGGCGATCACGGCTGGCGGTGCCTTCACCTGGACGCCGACCGAGGCGCAGGGTCCTGGCGATTACTCGATCACGGTGAACGTTTCGGACGGCTTGGCGACGGGCTCGACGACGTTCAACGTGCACGTGAACGAGGTGAATGTCGCGCCGGTGCTGGCTCAGCCGAGCGACATGACGGTGAATGAGGGCGGCACGGCCACGCAGCAGCTCACGGCCACGGATGCCGACGTTCCCGCCAACACCCTCACGTTCAGCAAGGTCTCGGGTCCGCTCTTCATGACGGTCTCGGGCGGCGGTCTCATTTCGCTCGCGCCGGGCTCGAATGATGCGGGCACCTACCCGGCGTCCGTTCGCGTGAGCGACGGCATTGCGAACGACACCAAGTCGTTCACGATCACCGTCAACAACGTGAACAACGCGCCGACGGCGAATGCTGGCGGTCCGTACACGGGCGTGGTTGGCATCGCGGTGACGTTCAACGGCACCGGCTCGTCCGATCCGGACGGCGATGTCCTGTCCTACAGCTGGGACTTCGGTGATGCCTCTTCGGGCACCGGTTCCACGACGTCGCACGCGTACGCCGCGCCGGGCAGCTACACGGTCGTCCTGACCGTGAGCGACGGCACGCTCTCGGATACCGACACCACGACGGTGACCATCGTCGACTTCTTCCCGGCCACGGTCTTCACGACGGGTGGAAACAAGACGATCCGCCTCGCGTCCGGCAAGCCGCAGAGCTGCTTCCAGCTCCAGCCGGACAACGCAAGCTTCGACGTGCTGAACGTCGATCTGACGTCGGTCACGGCGAACTACAACTCCGTCTCGATCCACGCCATCGCGGGTAAGACCTCGGTGGATGGTGACAAGAACGGAGACGGCATCACCGAGATCACGGCCTGCTTCTCGAAGGACGACCTCCGCGTTCTGTTCGCTGGCCAGCCGACTGGTGATTACACCATCACGCTGAAGGGCGATGTGAACGGCGGCGGATTCTTCCAGGGCACCGTCTCGGTGCATGTCGTGAACAACGGCAACTTCCTCGCCTCGGCCTCCATCTCGCCGAACCCGCTCAACCCGTCGGCGGTGCTCACCTTCGCGACCTCGAAGCAGGGCGCGGTCAAGGTGCAGCTCTTCGACGTGCAGGGTCGTTTGATCAAGACCCTCATGGACGAGCAGGCGGCGGTGGCTGGCTACCATGACGTCCGTATCGACGGTCGCGACAATTCGGGCAACAAGCTCGCGTCCGGCGTCTACTACGTCATGATTCAGTCGGCGTGGGATGGCAGGGAGACGAAGTCGATTACGATCCTCAAGTAGTCGACCGAGTCAGGTTTCAGTCCGGTGAGACCCGGGGGCTTCGGCCCCCGGGGCCTCGCCCGGGCGGAGGCCACAAGACGTCAAACGAACCGGGGTCCCCGCCGCGGCTGGCTGGGACCCTGTTCGTTTTTTCAGGAGGTGGCGTCATGATCTCCATTCGAGCGATTGCGATCGTGGCCATGGCTACCGTGATCTCGACCCCGGGATTGCGGACGAGCGATCGCGTGCCGCTCCATGCAGGACCCACGAACCCCTCCCCAGGCGCGCTCGCGACCGGTGTGTGCATCCCCGGCGACTCCGAGCGTTCAGGGGATGGATCCGAGCGTTCTGCGTGTGTTGCGTCCCGCGCCTCGAAGCCCCGCATCGGGGCGATCGGTCACCGAGCTCGGTCGCGAATGGGGACCGCGCGACATCGGCTGAGCCGGACGCGATGCCGCCAAATCCTCAGGTCTGGATTGGCGCAGGTGGCCCGCCAGAGTGAAGGGCCACCGTTCTCGAGCCATTCGTCTGAGATGAAGTTCCATACCGGGGGCGCATGAGCGCCGGCTCCTCGGGCCAGGGAGGTGAGGCAGGAAGTTCCGGCAACGGAGTGCTGGGCACGCCCGGCAGGATTCAGGGGGAAGTCATCATGACGTCAGTCGTAGCCGCGCCTGGGTGCGCCAGGGGAACCGTCGAACAGGGGGACGGTATGAACCGAATCGCTAGCGTTTTGCTCACTATCGCGACGATCGCAGTCCTGGCATCGCCCGCGTCCGCGCAGTACATGTACCTGGACTCCAACGGGAACGGGGTGCACGACTCGGGCGATCAGCTCGCGTCCAATGGAACCGCCACCACCGTGGACATCTGGATCAACACGAACCACAACCGGGACGGCTCGGTGGCCGATTGCAATGTCGAGCCGGGCAGCCCGCTCGGGATCAATTCCTACGTCGTCAACCTTCTCGCCGCGAACGGTTTCGTGTCCTATAGCGCGTTCACGAACATTTTTCCCGCCAATCTCAACTTTGGCGAGCTCAATCCGGGGGATGGTCTTCGATACAAGAACGGCTACGGATCACCGAGCACGCAGCCGCCGGGCCTCTATCGACTCGCCACGATCACGATCACGGGGTTGTCCGGGACGCCTCGCGTGGACATCGTGGACCTGGTTTCAGGGTCGAACGACTTCACCTCGTTCGGGACGGGCGCCGGTGGCTGCTTCGGAAACGACTTCGACAACACCTACAAGCTGGCGGGCCCCGGCGGCGGCACCGACTGGCATGACGTCGACGGAGTGGCTCGCAATGCTCCCATCGACACGCCGCCCGTGGTCAACAATCCGGGCAACAAGACGGTCAATGAAGGCGATTGCCTGAACTTCACCGTGACCGGGTCGGCTCCCAACGGTCACCCCATGTCCTTCTTCCTGATCCTGAATCCGCCATCGGGCGCGTCGATCACGACCGGCGGCCAGTTCTCCTGGTGTCCCACAGAGGCTCAGGGCCCGGGCGACTACTCCATCACGGTCAGTGGGGTGGACAACGTCACGAGTCTCTCGAGCAGCGCCACGTTCCAGGTCCATGTCAACGAGGTGAATCAGGCACCGGTGCTCAGCCCCATTTCGGACAAGACGGTCAACTTCGGCCACATCCTCAGTTTCGTGGTCTCGACCACCGACCCCGACCTTCCGGCCAACGGGTTGACCTACTCGACCGATCCGGGTACTCCGTCGGGCGTGCAGGTCTCGGGCAATATCTTCCAATGGAACCCGCTGGGGAACGTGCCCCAGGCAGGGGTCTATCCCTTCACGCTCCGCGTGACGGACAACGGCGTGCCGCCCTTGAGTGACGCGAAGACGTTCAACGTCACCGTGCAGCCCGCGGGCACTGGGGCGCCGACCATCAACAACCCGGGGAACCTCACGATCCAGGCCGGAACGATCGTGGATACTCCGGTCACCGGCAGCGATCCGAATGGTTTGGCGCTGCACTTCTCGAAGGGCGCGGGCAGCCCGATCTTCATGTCGGTCACGACCGTCAACGCGACGACGGGCAACATCCGGGTTTCCACGTCCATCTCCCAGACGCTCGGCACCTACCCGGCGTCGGTGATCGCCGATAACGGGATCGAGACGTCACAGACCTCGTTCACGATCACGATCACGCCGGGCGACAACCCGCCCGTGCTCCAGGCCCCCGCCAACATGACGGTGGCCGAGGGAGACGTGGCCGATCAGACCTTGACCGCCACCGATCCGGACAACACGCCGATCACGTTCACCAAGTTCACCGGGCCGCTCTTCATGACGGTGACGACGACCACCTCGACGACGGGCAATATTCATCTCGCGCCCGGTTTCGCGGATGGTGGGTCCTATCCTGCCTCGATTCAGGCCAGCGATGGGCAGCTGTCCGATTTCAAACCGCTCCAGATCACGGTTCTGAACGTGTGCCAGGCTCCGATCGCGAACGCCGGTGGCCCGTACTCGGCCTTCGTGGGTGCCCCCGTCATGTTCAACGGTTCGGGCTCCTCGGATCCGGACGGCGGCGCGCTGAGCTACGCCTGGAACTTCGGCGACGGAACCACGGGAACGGGACCGACGCCCAGCCATGCGTACGCGGCCGCCGGCTCCTATGCGGTCACCCTGCGCGTGACGACCTCATGCGGTCGGTTCGCCGATGCCACATCGACGGCCAGCATCACGGGAACCTGCCTGAGTGCGCTCGCCTTCACGGAGGGGGGCAACAACAAGACCTCGCTGGGCGCCGGCAAGCCTCAGACCTGTTTCCAGATCCAGCCGGTGAACGGCAGCTTCTCGATCGACAACGTGGACCTCTCGACCGTCGTCATGATCTCCCAGGGAACGGGCGCCGTGAGCCAGATCCACGCCGTGGCCAACAAGACGGCCGTGGGCGGCGACAAGAACAACGACGGCATCGACGAGATCAGCGCCTGCTTCACCAAGGCGGACCTCCAGCAGATCTTCTCGAACATCCAGGGAACCCAGGTCGTGACCATCAGCCTCCAGGGCAATCTCTTCACGGGCGGATCGTTCTGCACGACCTTGAATCACACGGTGAAGTCGGGCGGCGGCGGCAATCACGTCGCGAGCATCTACCCGAACCCGCTCAACCCGTCCGCCGTGCTCACCTTCTCGACGACGAAGGCGGGAGCGGCGAAGGTGCAGCTCTTCGACATGCACGGTCGTCTGATCAAGACGCTCCTCGATGACGCGACGACGACGGCCGGCTATCACGACGTCCGGATCGACGGCAGGGATGCGATGGGGAACAAGCTCGCGTCGGGCGTCTACTACGTGAAGATCCAGTCCGTCGAAGGGACGGAAGCGAAGGCGATCACCATCCTCAAGTAAGGTCCGCAGGTCGGTTTCGAAACCGGTGGGATGCCCGGGGGCTTCGGCCCCCGGGCGCTCGCCCATGGATGGTCGTTTCAGGGGGACGCTATGATCTCGAACCGTGCAGCCATAGCTTTGCTCCTCGTTGCGGCGCTCGTAGCCGTGGCCTCGCCCGCCGCGGCGCAGTACATGTATCTCGACGCGAACGGCAACGGCTTACACGACCCCGGCGACCGTCTTGCCGCGAACGGGTCGCCAACGACCGTGAATGTGTGGGTCGTGACCGATCACAACCGGGACGGCTCTCCCGTCGTCTGTCCACAAGATGCAGGCGCGGCCATGGACATCATCTCGTATGTGGTCAATCTGCAGGCCAGTCTGGGCACCGTGTCCTACAGTGGGTTCTCGAACCTCTTTGGAACGGTTCCGTTCGGCGAGTTCAACCCCGCCGATGGGATCCACTACAAGAACGGATTCGGGGGGATCGTGCCCGGGTCGCCCGGCACGTATCGCCTTTGCGCGTTGACCGTGACCGGATTGACCGGAACACCCCAGATCGACATCGTCGACAGGATCGATGGGAGCGGGACGACCAACGGTGGTGCCGAATGGACGAGTTTCGGCAGCTCGTGCTTCGGCAATGACTTCGATAACACACTGAAGCTGGCCGGGCCAGCCGGCGGGACCGATTGGACCGACGTGGATGGGTTGGGCCCGGCGGTCATCGATGAAGGTATTCCCTCGATCGCCCCGATCGGGAACAAGACGGTGAGCGAAGGGAACTGCCTCACGTTCACGGTCACGGCCACGCCGGCGCACGGTGGCGCTCTGGTCTTCACGCTGGACCCGGGCGCCCCCATCGGTGCGTCGATCACAACGGACGGCCAGTTCAGCTGGTGCCCGACGGAAGCCCAGGGTCCGGGAGTGTATTCGATCACGGTTCGGGTGACTGAAGACGGGACCCCGCCGACGAGTGATGTCGAGACCTTCCAGGTCACGGTCGCCGAGGTGAACCAGCCTCCTGTGCTCGACCCCATCGGCAACAAGACCATCATGGCGGGGAACACGCTTTCGTTCACAGCGACGGCCACGGATCCCGATCTACCCGCCCCGACGCTGACGTTCTCGCTGGATCCCGGAGCGCCCGCAGGGGCCACGATCACGCTGGGCGGGCTATTCAGCTGGCCGGTGCCGGTCAACCAGGTCGCCGGTGTCACGATCACCGCTCGCGTGAGCGATGGATTCTTGAGCGACGCAAAGTCGTTCGCGGTCACGGTGCTCATCCATGAGACCGGATCCCCTGTGGTCACGAATCCGGGGGACAAGACGGTGAACGAGGGTGCGTGTCTCAATGTCCCGATCGCGGCGACGGGCGGGCAGGGAACGCTCACGTTCACTCTTGGAGCTGGAGCTCCTGCCGGAGCCTCGATCACGGCGCTGGGTGGTCAATTCAACTGGTGCCCGACGGAGGCGCAGGGGCCGGGACAGTACGCGATCACGGTCAACTGTTCGGACGGCGTGAGCGTGGGATCGACCACGTTCAATATTACGGTCCTCGAGGTGAACCAGGCGCCGGTGCTGAATCCGATTGGGAACATGGTGGCATGCGGCCCTGGCACGGCGGTCACCTTCACCGCCACGGCCACGGACGCGGACATCCCCTCCAACCTGTTGACCTTCTCGCTCGACCCGGGCGCGGCTCCAGGGGCCACGATTGGAGCGGTTTCGGGAGTCTTCAGTTGGAACCCGCAGAGCCCCGGTTCCTTCCCGTTCACGATCCGGGTCACCGACAACGGCTCACCGCCGCTCAGCGATTCCGAGACCATCACGATCACTGTGGCTGCGTCGAACCAGCCTCCGGTTCTGGATCAGCCCGCGGACATGACGGTGACGGCGGGATTGACGGCGGATCAATTGCTCCATGCGGCGGATGCGTGTGAGGCCACCACGTTGACGTTCTCCAAGGTATCCGGGCCCGCGTTCGTCACGGTCGGCACGAATGGCAATGTCCACGTCGCGCCGGGTTCAGCCGATGTGGGAACGCACTCGGTCACCGTGGCGGTCAGCGACGACGGCACTCCCGTTTTGGTCGACCAGAAGACCTTCACCGTCACCGTGACTCCGAACAGTGCCCAGCCGGTGCTGCAGCAGCCTGCGAACATGACCGTGGACGAAGGAGTGGTGGCCGACCAAACCCTCATCGGATCCGATCCCGACAACGCGCCCCTCACGTTCACGAAAACCTCCGGCCCGCTCTTCATGACGGTGACCACGGCCGGTCCGACGACGGGGAACGTCCGGCTCGAGCCGGGATTCGCGGACGCTGGTTCCTACATGGGCGCCGTGCGCGCCAGCAACGGTACGCTGTTCGACCAGAAGTCGTTCACGATCACGGTCACGAACGTCTGCCGCACGCCGACGGCGAGCGCGGGCGGCCCTTATTCGGGAGCGATGAACATCCCCCTCGCGTTCCACGGGACGGGCTCCTCGGATCCGGACGGAGGAACGCTGAGTTACTTGTGGGACTTCGGCGACGCGTCCTCGGGGTCGGGGTCCGATCCGAGCCACACCTACCAGGCCGCGGGCACGTACACCGTCACGCTTCGGGTCACCAATCCCTGCGGGCTCTTCGATGACGACGTGACGACGGCCACGATCGGGTCCGGCTGCGCCGTTGCGCTCGCGTTCACCTCCGGGGGAAACAAGTCGGTCAACCTGGGAAGCGGAAAGCCCTCGACCTGCGTCCAGATTCAGCCGTTGGCCGACGCGTTCGCGATCGAGAGCGTCGACCTGACGTCGATCGTGATGCAGTCCGACGGGACCGGCTCGGTCGCTGAGATCCATGCCCTTGGGACCAAGACCTCGCTCAGCAGCGATCGGAACAACGACGGAGTGGACGAGATCGCGGCCTGCTTCCGCAAGGAGGACCTGCAGCAGCTCTTCTCGAGCATCAGCGGAACCCAGCAGCGTGAGGTGATCCTCCGGGGCGACATTCTTGGCGGAGGTTCGTTCTGCACGTCGCTGACGCTCACGATCAAGGCGGGTGGAGGGGGCAATCTGGCTGTCAGCATCACCCCCAATCCGCTCAACCCTTCCGCCGTGCTCACATTCCATACGGAGGCGCGTGGACGGGTGCTCGTACAGCTCTTCGACGTGCGCGGACGCCTCCTGCGCACGCTCCAGGATGAGAATGACGCCGCCGCGGGATACCACGACGTGAGGATCGATGGCGTCAATGCCAACGGCGCGCGCCTCAGCTCGGGCGTCTACTTCGTCCGCATCCGGGCCGGCGCCGACGAGGAGCGCAAGGCGATCACGATCCTCAAGTAGCGCCACGCGACCACAAACCATCACGGGGCCCCGGCGGACGCTGCCGGGGCCCCATTCCTATGCTACAGTGCGGCCCGTGAGCCTGTATCGTCGCGGCGGAAAGCGGGTCCTCGACGTCGCGCTGACCCTGCTACTCGCTCCGATTGCGCTCCCGGTCATCCTCGTCGCGGCGGCCGCGATCAAGCTAGACTCGCCCGGTCCCGTCTTCCATCGCGCCATCCGCGTGGGGCGCGGCGGGCGGAAGTTCACGTTTCTGAAGCTCCGCTCCATGCAGGTGGGAGCGGAGGAATTGCGCGGGCTCCTGCTCCATCTCAACCAGGCGGAAGGGCCGGCGTTCAAGCTCCACAACGATCCGCGCGTCACGCGGGTCGGCCGCCTCATCCGCAAGGCGAGCCTCGACGAGCTGCCGCAGCTCTGGCACGTGCTCGTGGGGGACATGAGCCTCATCGGACCGAGGCCGCCGTTTCCCGAAGAGGTGGAGAAGTACGAGCCCTGGATGCTCCGGCGTCTCTCCGTGAGGCCGGGACTCACATGCCTCTGGCAGATCCGGGGGCGGAGCGACCTCTCGTTCGACGAGTGGATGCGACTCGACATCGAGTACGTCGAGCGATACTCGCTGCCGCTCGACATCAAGATCCTCGTGCTCACGATCCCCGCGGTGCTCTCGGCGCGCGGCGCATACTAGGAGGACCATGCGGCTCTACCCCGTGATCCTGGCCGGCGGCCGCGGCGAGCGCTTCTGGCCGCTGTCCCGGCGTGCGCGTCCGAAGCAGCTCCTGCCGCTCCTCTCGGAGCGATCGATGCTCGCCGATACGCTCGCGCGTCTCGACGTCCCGCCCTCCGATGCCTGGATCCTGACGGCGCGCGATCTCGCCCCGGCGGTGCGCGCCGCGGTTCCCGAGGTGCCGGAGCTCCAGGTCGTGGGCGAGCCGGTGGGGAAGAATACGGCCCCCGCGATCGCGCTCGCGTCCTGGTGGCTGCACGGGTCGGGAGCCGATGCGGTGGCCGTGGTGCTCCCCTCGGATCACAAAATCGAACCTGCGGATGCGTTCCGGGAGGATGTCGAAGAGGCGGCGCAGACGGCGCTGGAACGGAGCGCCATCGTGGTCATCGGGGTTCCCGCGACGCGCCCCGAGACGGGATACGGCTACATCGAGATGGGGGAGCCGGTGGGGTCGGGATCGCGCGCGCGCCGGGTCGCCGCGTTCCGCGAGAAGCCGGATCGCCAGACGGCCGCGCGCTACGTGGCGGCCGGGAATCTCTGGAACGCCGGGATGTTCGTCTTCACTCCTGAGGTCATGCTGAAGGAGATCCGCGCGCATGCCCCCGAGATCGCATCGGCTCTCGAGGGGATGCCCGAGCCCGGCCAGTCCGGTGCGGGGAAGGCTCTCGAGCGCTACTACGCCACCGTGCCGTCGATCTCGATCGACTACGCCGTCATGGAGCGCACCCACAATGCGCTCGTCCTCCCGGCGCGCTTCGGCTGGGACGACCTTGGCTCCTGGGCCGCCCTGGGCGGGGCCCAGGATGCCGCAGGCAACACGGTGCGCGGCCGGGCCCTCCTCGAGGACGTGGCGGGGAGCGTTGTGTTCTCCGACGAGGGGCTCGTGGCCGCGGTTGGCGTGCGGGACCTCGTCATCGTGCGGACGGGGGACGTGACGCTCGTCTGCCCCAGAGAGCGGGCGCAGGACGTGCGTACGCTCGTGGAGCGGCTCCGGAGGGAGGCCGATGGCTCCGCGCTTCTCTAGAGCCGCCGCATTCGCCCTGACGGCGCTCCTGGGCTGCTCCCACGCCCCGGCGCCGCAGCCGGCCCCCTCGCCAGCGCCCCCGAGCGCCTCGTCGCCGACCCCCACCCCTGCGCCCGCGCCTGTCGAGACAACCGCGCCAGCGCCGCGCCTCGAGCCAAGCGAGGTGATCACGCCGGACGAGCTGGCTTCCATTCCGGACCCGGTCGCGGGATCGAGCGCGGCGCCGATCGAGGAGCGGCCGCTCAATCCCGACGCAAAACCCCTCCCGGTCGCGGCCGCGCCGTCGACCACGGCGGCGCCTCCAAGCGCGCCCGAGGCGACGCCCAGCGGCACCGCTGCGCCTCCTGAGAGCGCAACGCCACAGGCGTCGGCGGGCGCGCCTCCCGCGGCGACATCGTCCGCCGTCTGGCGCGTGCAGGTGTTCGCGAGCCCCGATCGCGCGCAGGCCGAGCGCATCGCGCGCGAGGCCGCGCAGAAGCTCGGCGTCCCCTACGTTCTCGCAAAGGACGGCGATCTCGTGAAGGTCCGTCTCGGCGGCTTCACGCGCGAGGAGGACGCGCAGGCGCTCAAGGAGCGCGCGGTCGAGAGCGGCTACACGGGCGCGTTCCGCGTGCTCGACAAGGGCGGAAGCTGATAGACTGACCGGCTCATGCGCGAGCTTCGCAAGGACCCCGTCGTTGGCCGCTGGATCATCCTCTCCTCCGAACGCAGACTTCGTCCGTCCGACTTCGAGGAGGCCGACGCACCCGCGCCGAACGGCGGCCGCGAGCGCTGCCCGTTCTGTCCCGGCCACGAAGCGCACACGCCTCCCGAGATCCTGGCCTTCCGCGACCACGGCGCGCCGAACGAGCCCGGATGGACGACGCGCGTCTTTCCGAACAAGTTCCCCGCGCTTCGTGTCGAAGAGACGCTGGAGCGG
>Ga0163163_10003235_pt1 | contig 13810 bp, 14 predicted proteins | sample S65metaG_FD_119766 | JGI IMG/M metagenome (GOLD analysis project Ga0163163, IMG submission 119766) | Switchgrass rhizosphere microbial communities from Kellogg Biological Station, Michigan, USA - S6-5 metaG | ecosystem: Host-associated > Plants > Roots > Rhizosphere > Soil | place: USA... | reverse complement strand
TGAATGGCCAGCCGTGTCGCTTGATCAACGCCCGCCGCGAGCCGCATCGTCGCTGGTCACAGCCCGGCCGCGAGCATCGCCGGCCTGGTGGTGACGGTCATCGGCATAGCACTGTCGCTGCGTTACCGGCGGCGCACGGCATCGGAGGCATCCACGCGCTAGCGTCGTACAGCCCCCTCTCAGGGACCGCCCGATAGCGTTGCGAGTTCATCGCACGCGGATCGCGGGTCGGCGCCCGAGAACCGACATCGGACCCAGGGGGATCAACGATGAGTGATCCGAACGCCGCCAGCCTTACCTGCCCGAAGGGTCACGGGCGCCGTGCCCAGCACGGCAAGCACAAACGGGGCGGCTTCCTCAGCGACCTGTTCGACTGAGCGGTCGCGGGTGATCGGCGACCGGTGGGGCGTCAGCGATGACGAGGTCTCGCGCGACTACCCGTGCGACGAGTTCGTCACCGCACCCGCGCTGCGCGCGTGGCGGGGGGTGGGCGTGATGGCGCCCCCGGAGGCGGTGTGGCCGTGGGTCGTACAGGTGAGGCTCGCTCCCTACTCGTACGACTGGATCGACAACCTCGGCCGCCGGTCACCGCGAGAGCTGGCCGGGCTGCCCGACCCTCGCGTCGGCGACCGGTTCACCACCGCCGGCGGGCGCGAGCTGGGCCGGATCGTCTCCGTGGAGCCGGGCCGGCAGCTGACGGCCGCCATCATGGGCGCCTTCATGTCCTACGTGCTGGTGCCCGAGGATTCCGGCTCGACCCGGCTGCTGCTCAAGGTCGTCATGCGGACCAACCGCTGGGCCGCGGTCGTGCTGTCCGTCGGCGACCTGGTCATGGCTCGACGGCAGCTGCTGAACCTGAAGCAGCTCGCCGAGCGGCACCGGTCCTAGTCTGGCGCCGGATAGTCCATCCACTGTGGATTCACCCGGCGTGCGGCCTGGTCGTAGCAGCGGGCGAACGCCGCGGTCACGACCGGCCAGGTGCAGTCGGTGGGCTGGGTCGCGCGGTTGTGGGTGTGGATGCGGTGCCGGGCGTCGGCGTCCTCGACGAGGTGAACGATCGCGTCGACGAGTGCGTCCGGGCTGTCGCAGAGAAGGCCTTCGCGGTCGTGCCTGATGAAGTCGGACACGCCGTTGCCGGCACGCGCGATCACCGGTACGCCAGCCGTGCGAGCCTCCAGCGTGGCGATGCCGAACGACTCACGAACGGCGGGGTTGATGAACAGATCCGCGGTCCGCAGAAGGCTGCGGACCTCATCGCGGTCGAGCCGGCCGCCCAGCCGGACCCAGTCGGTCATCGAATGCCGGCGCAGGTACGCCCGCATCACGGGCATCGCCGGCCCGTCCCCGGCGACCGTGGCGCGCAACGCGGTGCGGGGATCGAGCCGGCCCCGGGCCGCGTGCAGTGTGGTCAGCAGCGCGATGGGTTGTTTGCGGGGCGCCAGCCGGCCAACCGCCACGATGTGTATGCCGCCCGGCCCGTCGGCAGGATCTGTGGGCGTGCGCCACGCCTGCGCGCCGATGCCGTTGGGCACCACGGTGACCGTCACCGAGGGCGCCGTCCTCGTGATCAGTTCCGCCGCCACGGTGCTCACCGCTGTGACGACCAGCGGCGCGCGGCTCCAGTCGGTGAGGCGGTCCAGGAACCAGTACATCCGTCGGCTGGCCTGTCCCCACATGCTGTGCACGGTGACGACCGTCGGCAGCTTGCAGCTCAACGCGCTCCACACGGCCGACCACGCGAACGGCGACACGGACCCGAGGTGTACGTGCACCACGTCCGGCCGAAGCTGCCGGTACAGCTGGACCAGGTGCGCTCCCGCACGGGGATGCACCGGCAGTTCCCATGGCAGCGGCGCGACCACACGATGCACTGGGTAGCCGTAGTCGCACTGAGGCGCGACACCGCTGGGGGGTGTCGCAGTGATCACCTCAACGGTCTCGCCGCGGTCCCGCTGTGCCCGCGCCAGTTCGCCGACCTGGGTCTCGATCCCGCCCAAACGCGGGTGAAAGCAGTCCGTGACGTGAACAATCACCAGACCCCCGATCAACCTCAGCTGTGCCCTGACTATGACACCCTTCCACCGTGGCACTCAGTTGCGTCTTCTTCCATGCCCATCCGGACGATGAAGCCCTCCTCACGGCCGGGACCATGGCCAGGCTCGCGGCCGAGGGCCGCCGCGTGGTGCTGGTCGTGGCCACTGTAGGCGAACAGGGCCTGACGGCGGGGCCGGTGGATGCCGGACGGCTGGGCGAGGTCCGCCGGGCCGAGGTGCTCGCGTCCGCACGGGCCCTAGGCTGTGCTCGGGTTGAATTCCTTGGGTACGGTGACTCCGGACTGGATGGCCGGGCCGTGGCCGACGGGGGACTTGTTCCGTTCGCGGGTGTCGACCCGGAGGTGGCGGCCGGCGCGCTGGCCGATCTGCTGCGCGAGGAGGACGCCGCGTTGCTCACCACCTACGACCCGGCCGGCGGCTACGGTCACCCCGACCACGTCCAGGTTCACCGCGTCGGCGCGCGGGCGGCCGAACTGGCCGGCACACCCTTGGTCCTGCAGGCGACGGTGGATCGTGACCTGCTGTTGCGGGCGCTGCGCTTGTTGCGGCTGGTGTACCCCTTGCCCATCGACCGCGGCGCCTTCGACAACGCGTACACGCCGCGGCACGCCATCACCCATCGCATCGACGTTCGCCCCCACCTCGCTGCCAAGCGGCGCAGCATGTCGGCGCACGCCACCCAGACCACCGGCGGCGAATCGGTGCGAACTCTCGCCGCCCTCCTGCGCCTGCCCGGTTTCCTGTTCCGGCGGGTGCTCGGCACGGAGTGGTTTGTCCAACCCGATCTCCCCGTCGGTCGCGTGATCCGCGATCCGTTGGCCACCCTGCGACGGAACCAGGGCTGACCGTGCGAAAGCGATGGGTGCTGCGCATCGTGGCGGGCGCGGCGTCCGTGGCGGCCGCCGTGGCCCTGCTCGCACTCGCGCTGCCCGCGATCGTCAGTGCGGGTTGGTCCGCCATCGGCCACCAGTTGGCGGGACTGCCGACCTGGTCGCTGCTGGGGCTGGCCGTGCTGTGGTTGGCCGGTCTGTGGACATATACGTTCGTCCTGACCGGCTCCCTGCCCGGCCTTCGCCACACGCAGGCGCTGGTCCTCAACTGCGCGGGAAGCGGGATCAGCAACCTTGTCCCCTTCGGCGGCGCAGTCGGGGTCGCGGTCACGTTCGCGATGGCGGGCAGCTGGGGCCATCCTCGCCGGGCGATCGCCGTGTCGACGGTGGTGAGCGGTGCGTGGAACGTGCTGTCGCGGCTCGCCCTGCCCGCCCTCGGGCTCGGTGTGCTGATCGCCTCCGGACACCTGCCGGACCGGCGACTCACGATCGCCGCGGCGGTCACCACCGTCGTGCTCGTGTGCCTTGTCGCAGTGGGCGTGGCCGTGATGGTCGGCGACGGCACGAGCCGGTGGGGCAAGCGCGTGTCCGACCGCCTCGGCCCGGCCACGCCGGCGCCAGCTCGCGCGGGACTCAGGCGGATCGGCACAGCGCTGTCCCAGCTCCGAGAGGGCTCGGTGGAGGTCGTTCGACACGAATGGCGTCAGCTGACCCTGGGGATGTTCGGGTACCTCGGCATGCAGTACCTGTTGTTCTGGGCCTGTCTCGCGGTGACCTCGACGCATGTCAGCGCGGCCGTGGCGATCGCCGCGTTCGCGCTGAGTCGGCTGCTCGCCACGGTTCCGGTCACTCCCGGCGGCGTCGGCGTGACCGAGAGCGGCACCGCTGCCCTGCTGGTGGCTTTGGGGGCCGCCGGAGCACCGGCCGCGGCGGCCCTGCTGCTGTTCGGAATATTCACCCACGCCGCCGAGATCCCAATCGGCGGCCTCGCCTGGATCACCTGGGGGGCGGCGAAGAGCTGGCGCCGGGAGCCGCCACCCGCAGTGTCCTCATAGGACGGAAGCGGGTTATGCCGGTGCGACCCGCTCCATCCGGCGCACCAGGTCGTCCAGAATCGTGTCCTGGGCCTGGAGATGAGCCTGCAGCTGCATGCACTCGTGCAGGATCGCCTCAGCGTCGGCGTAGGTCTGTTGAGACCGCTTGTCCGCGGCTCGCGCCTGCACATTCTGCCCAACGATGATCACCGGCAACAGCACGAGTTGCAGGAAGGTCTGCGCGACCCACGCCACGATGATGATCCTGTCGTGGCTCTGCAGCGCCGCCGGAAGGCTCACCAGGGCGAGCAGCGTGAAAAGGTACGCCGCCCACATCGTGCCGACCACCGCGGTGATGAACACGCCGATCTTGCCGTTGATGCCGACCCGTTCATCGCTGGTCTGCGGAGGCTTCTGGGACCGGCGCTGACCGATGCGCGGATGCGGAATATGCACGAACCCCACCCGGCTGGGCCGCGCTTCGACAGATTCGCTCATGCGTACTCCTATTCATGCGAACCTCGCCACGGTCCCGTCCAGGCGGTCCTGGCGAAATTGCGCAATCATAGTGCGCCTTTCGGCGAAAGCGCATCCCACGACAGGTACCCACAGATCAGTTCTCCACAGTAGACAGAGTCGGTACAGCGCGGTCAGATCCCGCCGCCGCGGCCGGTGATGCGCCGCCGTACCCACCACAGGCAGGCGGCGCCGAGCAGGATCGCCGCGCCGACATAGATCGCCAGCTCCGTCCACTGGAAGGCCCAGTAGCGGCCCGCGGGTTGGTAGGTCACCAGCTCGTGGTAGCTAACGCCCACTTTGGACACACATGCCCGGGCCGCCTCCTGGGCGGAGTCCGCCACCGGAACATGCCCGGGTGCGCTGGGCGGAGCGTCGGCGTGAGCCATGACGTCGGGGCAGGTCGCGTTGAGCACCGTGTCGGTGAGGTCGTGCCCTTGGGCGTCCACGACGCGGGTCGAGTAGATCCACGCGTTCGCGATCGTCGGTGTCGCCGGGTCCAGCTGGCTCGTCGGGCCGCCGTTGAACCACGAGTTCAGCAGGATCGACGGTGAGACCGCCGAGCCGAAGCCGGTCTTCACCGGGTCGAGGGCCAGCGAGAGGTGCGACGGTTCGAACAGGCGCGGCCGCAACCCGTACGTCGTGAATATGCGCACCGCGACGAAGACGAACAGCGTGACCGCCATCGCCGGAACCGTGCGACGGACCAGCACGCCAACGGTGACACCGAGGGCGAACGCGAACACCGCGTATCCGATCGGAACGAGGTGGCGCTGGCCGAACGTGTCGTACATCGCGGCGCCGGCGTTGTCGAGCGGCCGGGCCCACCGCGTGACGACGAGGCTGAGCAGTCCAGCGGCGAGCCCGCTGGCCAGGCCCACGACGGCGAGCTTGGTCAGCAGCCATCGGGCCCGCGTCACGCTCTGCGTCCACACCAACGGCAGTGTCCCGGCTTCGATTTCCCGCGCGACCAATGGCGCGCCCCAGAACACGCCGACCAGCGCCGGCACGACGGTGACCAGCGTGCCCAAGCCAAAGTTCAAGCCGCTGTCCGTACGGGCGAACGCGGCCGTCGCGGACGAGCAGTCGCCGATCCGGTCGCACGCGGCGAGGGTGGCGGCGTACGCGTTGGCCAGGTCCCGTCCGCTCACCGCAGCGAAGACGGCGACGACGAGCAGCGCGCCCGCCGAGACGACGGCGGGCGTACGGAACTGCCGCCAGGCGAGTCTGATCATCGGTGAGCCTCCTGAGCCGTCATGTGGTCGAGCACGAGGTCCTCCAGCGAGCGCCCGTCGGCCGGCGTCAGCTCCTCGACCGGTCCGGCCAGCCGGACCCGGGAGTCGACGAGCACGATCATGAAGTCACAGACGCGTTCGAGGTCGGTGACGAGGTGTGACGAGAGCACGACGCTCACGCCGTGCTCGGTGGCGATGTCACCGATCGCCCGCATGAACTCCCGCCGCGCGAGCGGATCGAGGCTGGCGACCGGCTCGTCGAGGACGAGCAGCTCGGGTCGCTTCGCGACGGCCAGGGTGAGTGCGAGCTGGGCGCGCTGGCCGCCGGAGAGTCGGCCGGCCCGTTGGCGGGGGTCCAGGCCGAGCTCCGCGATCCGCCGCTCGGCCAGGCCGTTGTCCCATCGCTCGTTGAGCCAGGCGCCGAGGCGAAGGTGGTCAGTCACGGACAGGTTCGGGTACGTCGGAGTTTCCTGCGCGACGAACCCGACCCGCCCGAGCTGGTGCGGATTCGCCGCCGGCCGGCCGCCGAGCACCGACAGGGTGCCCGTGGTGGGTGCCAGCAGCCCGACCGCGAGCCGCAACAGTGTCGTCTTGCCCGCGCCGTTCGGCCCGACGAGTCCGACGATCCGCCCGGCGGGGACGGACAAGGTGCAATCGGACAGGGCCCACCGCCGCCCGTACCGCTTGCCGAGGCCGTGCGCCTCGAGCACGGTGTCATGTGTATCGAGCTCGCGCGAGGAGCCGAGCGAAGCGAGGCCCCGCAGCTTGCGAGCGGTTCGTGGTCTCATGAGGCACGGTTCTACCGGCGCGGCGGTCACAGCGCGGTGACATGGCTTTTGGAGCGACCACGCGCCCATCGCCGCTGCCTGTGCCCGTACCGTGACCTGTGCCCTGGCATCCTTGGGCGGCATGAGGGTCCTTGTCGTGGAAGACCACGAAGTCCTGGCCCGTACGCTCGGAACCGGGCTGCGCCGCGAGGGCATGGCGGTCGACGTGGTGCTGGACGGCCACGACGCGCTGGAGCACACCGCGGTCACCCGGTACGACGTGGTCGTGCTCGACCGTGACCTGCCTGGCGTTCACGGCGACGAGGTGTGCCGCCGTCTCGTCGCGCAGCGATCCACCACCCGCGTGTTGATGCTGACGGCATCGAGCACGGTGAAGGAGCGGGTCACCGGCCTGGACCTGGGCGCCGACGACTACCTGCCCAAGCCGTTCGACTTCACCGAGCTGGTGGCCCGGGTACGCGCGCTCGGCCGGCGGGCCACGGTGCCGCTCCCGCCGGTGCTGACATGCGGCGACCTGACCCTCGACCCCGGTCAGCGGGCGGCGTTCCGGCGCGGCGAGCGGCTCGCGCTCAGCCCGAAGGAGCTCGCGGTCCTTGAGTGCCTGCTCAGTTACGCCGGCGCCGCGGTGTCGGCCGAGGAGTTGCTGGAACGGGTCTGGGACGAGGCCGCGAACCCGTTCACGCACACGGTCAAGACGACGATCGGCCGGCTGCGCGCCAAGCTCGGCGATCCGTCGTTGATCGAGACCGTCCGCGAGGGCGGCTACCGGATCGTGGTGCCATGAAACGCCGCAGGCTGCGCACGCGGCTGGCCCTGCTGTACGGCGGGGCGTTCTTCGCCGCGGGCACCGTGTTGCTCGGGTTCGTGTTCGGGGCGTTCTGGAGTGGCGGGTACGCCGTGACGGCGCCGGCCAACCAGGGCGTCAGCGCGGACCCCGGCGCCCATCCGGGGCACGGCTTCGGCCCCCAGCTACTGGTGATCTCGTCGCTGGGCGCGCTGGTGGTCCTGGGTGTGCTCGCCGCGGTCCTCGGCTGGGTGATCGCCGGGCGTGCTCTGCGACCGTTGGCCACGATGACGACGACGGCCCAGGCGATCTCGGCCGACAGCCTGCACTCCCGGATCGGACTGGACAGCCCGTACGAGGAGTTCGCCGAACTCGGGGCGACGCTCGACGACCTGTTCGGGCGGCTGGACGCGGCATTCCGGTCGCAGCGCGACTTCGTGGCGAACGCGTCCCACGAGCTGCGTACCCCGATGACGGCCGAGCGCGCCCTGCTTCAGGTCGCGCTGGCCGACCCGGACGCCAGCGTGGACAGCCTGCGCGCGGCGTGTGAGGAGGTGCTCTCACTCGGTGCGGCGCAGGAGCATCTCGTCGAGTCGTTGCTGACGTTGGCCAGCAGCGAGCAAGGGGTCGACCGCTATCGGCCGGTCGACCTCCGGGCGATCACGGCCGAGGCGATCCTGGTCCGCCAGGACTACGCCGCGCGGCACGGCGTCCAGATCTCGGCGACGCTGGCCGAGGCGCCGACACAGGGCGACCCGCGGCTGGTCGAGAGCCTGGTCGCCAACCTGGTCGACAACGCGATCCGGCACAACGTCCCCGGCGGGCGGGTCGACGTCGCCACGTCCGGGACGAGCATCACCGTACGCAACACCGGCGCCACGATCCCGTCCGGCGAGGTGGACCGGCTGTTCGAGCCGTTCCAGCGGCTGCGCCGCGATCGCGTCCGCCAGCCGGACGGCCACGGACTCGGGCTCGCCATCGTACGGGCCATCGCGGTCGCCCACGGCGCGACGATCACGGCCCGCGCCCCCGACTCGGGCGGCCTCGACGTCGAGGTCGCGTTCCCCGCCGACCGGCTGGTGCGGGTGTCCACATAGGATCCCCTGCTGCGGTGTTACTGTCGGCGCGCGTGGCGACACGCGTGGATTCCCCTATCTGTGGGGCGCCTTAAATTATCCTGAATCACTCAAGTTGGGCATGAAGTTCTCTTGACACGCCCCTAGCGGGCTCGGAGCATTCGCTACAGGCATCGATGCGTTTGTGGTCGATGGCTGGCCCCGCACCCGTCCCGACGTCCGCTACCCACGGCAGCAGGAGCCGCCGTCAGCGCCGTTCCCGGCCTTCGTCGCCGGGTCAGGTCCTTCCATCACTTCGTTGTCGCGAGCCCGCTACCGCGGCCCGCTGGGCGAAGCACGCCCTCATGTCAGGCAACACACGGTCCTGGGGAGGTTCTGTGAAATTGCGAGCGAGCAGGAAGGTCTGGCTCACGAGGGTGTTGCCCATCACCGCCGTGGCCGCCGCCGTCGCGGGTGGCATCCTCGCCATCACTCCGACGGCCTCCGCGTCCGTTCGCTTCGAGGTGGAGAGCCTCGACGGCAACGGCAACAACGTCGCCAACTCCAGCTGGGGTCAGGCCGGCAAGCCGTACGCCCGGGTGGGCACGGCTCACTACGCCGACGGCATCGGGCGACCGGTGAGCGGGCCGAACGCCCGGTACATCAGCAACCGGATCATCAACGACGGCAACCAGGACGTGTTCTCACAACGCCGGCTGACCCAGTTCACCTGGCAGTTCGGTCAGTTCCTGGATCACACCTTCGGCCTGCGCGACGGCGGCGGCCCCACGGCCACGGCGTTCAACATTCCGTTCAACGCCAACGATCCGATGGAGAGCTTCACGAACAACCTCGGCACCATCGCCGTCAACCGATCCGCCGCGTCGGCGGGTACGGGCACCAGCACGTCCAATCCGCGGCAGCAGACCAACACCATCACCTCGTACATCAGCGCGCAGTCGGTCTACAGCTCGTCGCCCACGCGATTGGACTGGTTGCGTTCGGGTTCGCTCGATGGCGACCCGACCAACAACTCGGCTCTGCTGTTGATGTCGGCCGACAACTACCTGCCGACGGCGACGGCCCGCGGTAACGCGGCCACCGCGCCCAACGCCGACGTCGACGGCCGGCTCGCCGCACGCCCCCAGGACCGCCGCATCGCCGGCGACCCACGGGCCAACGAGAACATCGGCCTGACCGCGCTGCACACCGTGTTCGCCCGCGAGCACAACCGGATCGTCAGCCTGCTGCCGAACACGATGTCGCAGGAGGCCAAGTTCCAGATCGCCCGCCGCGTGGTGATCGCGGAGGAGCAGTACATCACCTACCAGGAGTGGCTGCCCGCCATGGGCATCGCACTCCCCCGCTATAGCGGGTACAAGACCAATGTCAACGCAACGATCTCCAACGAGTTCGCCACCATGGGGTACCGGGTTCACTCGCAGATCCACGGTGAGTTCGAGATCGAGAACGCCAGCCAGCTCTACACCGCCGCGCAGCTCGACAACTTCCGGGCCCAGGGCCTGGAGGTCAACACCGACGAGAACATCGTCGCGATCCCGGCCGCGGTGTCCAACTTCAACCCGGCGCTGCTCGAGCAGCTGGGCGCGGGCCCGATGCTGCTGTCCGAAGAGGAGCAGCAGTACAACAACGATGAGCAGATCGACAACCAGCTCCGCTCGGTGCTGTTCCAGGTCCCCTCGTCACAGAATCCCGACTGCCTCAACGGCCCCACCGTGGCCCAGTGCTACAACACCGTCAACGACCTGGGTGCCATCGACATCCAGCGCGGTCGCGACCACGGCCTCGGTACGTACAACCAGGTGCGGGCGGCCTACGGGCTGCCGGCGAAGACGTCCTTTACCGGCATCACCGGCGAGTCGACCGACGCGTTCCCGGCCGGCACGGGCATCGACAACCCGAACAGCCTCGACGTCATGCGGCTGTCCGACATGGACGGTAAGTCGTTGGACCTCAACAACCCGGCCAACAACGCGGTCACCGAGGTACGGCGTACCACCGTCGCCGCACGGCTCAAGGCGATCTACGGATCGACCGCCAACGTCGACGCGTTCGTCGGCGCCTTCTCCGAGCCGCACGTCCCGGGCACGGAGTTCGGTGAGACCAACCTGGCGATCTGGACCAGGCAGTTCCAGGCGCTACGCGACGGTGACCGGTTCTTCTTCGAGAACGACCTGAGCACGCTCAACAACATCAAGAACAGGTACGGGATCGACTTCCGCACCACGCTCGGCCAGCTCATCGGGCGCAACACCGACGCGACCACCGCGGCCAACATCCACGACAACGTGTTCGTCGTCGCCGAGGACGACCTGCCGGCCAACCCGGCCTGCACCGTGCAGTACACGGTCACGCCGCTCGACTCCACTCACTACAAGGGCTCCATCAGGATCACGAACAACCTGAACGCGCCCGTGAACAACTTCAACCTGTCCTGGGAGCTCGCGCAGGGCCAGCGCATTCAGCGCGTCACCGTCGCGACGTTCGTCCAGAGTGGAAACCACAACGGGTTGAACCTGCAGACAAGAGCCGCCGGCTTCGGCAACCCGGTGAGCATCCCCGCTCACGGCAGCATCACACCGACCTACATCGCGACCTACGATGGGTTCCTGAATACCATCCCGCCGAACTTCAAGCTCAACGGCAGACGCTGCGACTCCAACCACCATTGACCGGTAGCACACGGCAAGGGGCCGGTCGCACCTCGACGGTGCGACCGGCCCACCGGCACCTGAGAAGCGTGCCTATGTCACGGGCATCGCGATGAGGTTGAAGTGCTTCTTGAGCAGCCACGGGATCAGCTGCTGATACGCCGTCAGCGTGTCGGGCTTGGACAGGTCGTGCGACAGGATGATGGCGCCTGGCTTGGCTTTCGCCTCGACCGTCGACACGATGTGGTTGACCATCGCCGCCCCGGTGCCGTACGTCGCGAAGTCCCAGTCTCTCGGGTCGACCGCCCAGTACAGCGACCGCATTCCGAGTGAGGTGGCCACGTCGACCAGGGCCTGCGTGAAGTTGCCGCCCGGCGCCCGGAAGTAACTGACTCTGTAGCCGGGCACCGCCTTCTGGATGGCGGCGGTGGTGTCCTGCAGGTCCTTGGTCATGGCGGCCACGGTCATCTGACCGAGCGACAGGTCGTGGTAGTAACTGTGGTTGCACAGCGTGTGACCCTCGGCCACGATCCGCCTCAGCAGGTCCGGCATCTGGATCGCCCGCTTGCCGACCACGCAGAACGTCGCCTTGACCTTCATCTGCTTGAGCAGGTCGAGGAACTTCGGCGTATAGACCGCATCGGGTCCGTCGTCGAAGGTCAGCGCTATCGCCGAGGAACCCGTCGTGGTCAAGGCTCCGAACAGGCCGACAGGCCGTCGCGGGGGCGCACCGACCAGCTGCACCTGGCTTGGGGCAGGCGCCGGGGTTGGCGGTTGAGCCGCCGCGGACGGCGAGGGCGTGGGGGTGCCGGTCGGGGCTACGGCTCCGCCGTTGGATGTACAGCCGGCGAGTACGAGAAGGCAGACAGCCGGCCAAGCGAGAGCCAAGCGGCCGCGAGGGGTGGTGCGCGACACGCGGACCTCCGGGGGGTGGAAGTCATGGACGGGAATCACCGTAGCGGAATGCCGGAGTGTCGGCACGGCGAACGTGGGGCAGGCCATCGCGCCTGCCCCACATCAATACGTGCATAGATCACGCGGCGGTCTGGTGGATCCAATCGGCGATCCGGTCGACCCGGCTCGTCGTCTCCTGCTGGGAGTGGGGGCACGGCGGGCCATCGGACTCGATGGAGACCAGCGCGACATTTCCGTTGGCGGACTCGGAGAAGTACGGTGCTCCGCTGTCCCAGACGCAGGCGCTCGTATCGGGAGCGGGGGCGAAGCCGACCACCAACACGGCCGAGCCGGTCACCCGCTGGACCTTGACCTGCCCGGTCATCAGGTGGGTGACGGGAACCGGGTTGACCGATGTGGTCGCGCCCCAGCCGGTCAGGCGCAGGATGGCTCCGGTCTTCGGCGCCGCGGACGCCAAGGGCAGCGGCGTGATGTCGGTGATGGGGCTGGCCAGCCGGCCCAGAGCCACGTCACCCCGGGGCGCCTGCTGTACTTCGACGACGTCGACCACGTGCCCACCGGTCGTGGACAGGTCGGTCCGCCCGACCGTGGCGGTGGTGGCGTAGGGTGTTGGACCGCTCACCCGGTTGCCGTTGACGTCGTGGAAGCAGTGACCAGCGGTGATTATCCACTGTGGAGCGACGAGCGCTGCCGAGCAGGCGCTGTCGGCGAGCGTCCCGTCGGGGCGCGGGATGCCGGTCATGGTGAGCTTCGCGGAGAAGCTGTACTGACCATCGGGGACTGGCGTGCCGTTGGCGATCGCGTTGGCCGGACCTGCCGACGCTATGATCGCGACGGACGTTGCCAAGGCGACTGACGCCGCACCGATGAAACGCATGGTGATCTTCAATCGGGGCATTGGTCGACGCTAGCACCGTGGGTTCACGTACGCAGACCCATCGACGGCCGGCCATCAAAGCCGCGATCGCGTCCATGTTTCGTTTCGACGGTCGTGCGCGGCGTGTTCCCGATACGTTGTCACCATGGCGGCGACGATGGCCCGGCTGACCATCCCGCGGCTGGGCATACAAGAACACCACCAGCTGCTGGAGATCGGTTGCGGCAACGGCACCGCCGTCTCCGCGGTAGCCGAGAGGCTCGCCACCGGCACCATCCTGGCCATCGACCGATCCGCCGCGACCGTGGCGCGGGCGACCCAACGCAACGCCGACCACATCGCCCGTGGAGTGGCTCGCATCGTCCAGGTCGACCTGGCCGACCTCGTTGTTCCGGCCGGTCATTTCCACACGATCTTCGCCGTGAATGTCAACCTGTTCCAGGCCGACGGGACAGAGACCGTCGACTTCCTCCGGCGGGCGCTGCGACGCCGGGGAAGGCTCGTTCTGGGGTACGGGCGTCGGGACGCTGACCATCTGTACGCCCAGGCCGAACGGACGTGCACGCGCCTGTACAGCGGAGGCCTGACGGGTGCCGTCGCCGACTGGGCCAGCGCCAACTGCCTCTTCGTGACCGCCGAACGACGATAGCCCTTCTGAGACGGTGCCATCGGCCGATTTCTTTCGGGCCGCGACCGGGTCTGCATTGTTAGGTGGCGGCCTCATCGCGGAACGCGGCCACCGCCGCGCCGTCCGGTACGGTAGCCGTCACCGCGCAATGACCGCACGACTCCCATGATCGCAGTGTCCACAGTGGAGGTGGCTTGGGTGTACCCGCAGAGGCGTCTGCCGGTTCCGGCCGAGCCGACGCAGGCATGGCTGCTCCCCGGTTGGAGGCCGGATTTCTGGCAGCCGACGCCTCTGGGCATCGAAGGACCGTGGCGGTTCTTCTTCCAGCTCGACGGCGACGAGGGATGGCTCGACGACCGTACGCCCTCAACTTCGGCGCGCAGCTCGCTGCTCCTTCTGGCCCGGCTACTCTTCGAGGAGTT
>Ga0163163_10003232_pt1 | contig 13820 bp, 7 predicted proteins | sample S65metaG_FD_119766 | JGI IMG/M metagenome (GOLD analysis project Ga0163163, IMG submission 119766) | Switchgrass rhizosphere microbial communities from Kellogg Biological Station, Michigan, USA - S6-5 metaG | ecosystem: Host-associated > Plants > Roots > Rhizosphere > Soil | place: USA: Michigan... | reverse complement strand
CACGGGCTTGTCTTTGTCAACGGTAAAGCCTGGTTCTCTGCAGAAGGTTCAAAAGCAGTGGGCAGCTATGATCCCGCAAGCGGTAAGCTCGACTGGAGCATGGGAACCGGCCAGGATCGCACGCACATGATTTACGTGACCGCAGATCAGAAAAGCATTTACACCACGAATATGGGATCTGGAACAGTAAGTATTCTTTCGAATGCAACCATCCAACCCGGTCCTAATGCGCCTCCCGGTGCCAGGCCGCGCGAAGAGTGGACACAAACCATTGTTCCCGCTGCAGTGGGCTCGGAAGGTTTTGATGTAACGCCCGACGGCAAGGAATTGTGGACCGCATCGAGCGATGGCTCAATCACCATCGTAGACCTGGCTGCCAAAAAACAGGCAGCGAAGCTGGATGCAAAAGTAAATGGCGCGAACCGACTCAAATTCACCACTGATGGGAAACTCGCATTCGTATCGAGCCTGCAAACAGGCGAGCTAACCATTCTCGACGTCAAATCACGCAAGGAAACAAAACGCATCAAACTTGGTCGCGGGGCAGCAGGCATTCTCATGGATCCGGACGGCTCCCGCGTTTTCGTTGCCTGCTCCGCAGACAATTATGTTGCGGTGATCGACCTCAAAACCCTTGAAATTACACGTAAGCTGGATGTGGGTGGAAATCCCGACGGACTTGCATGGGCTGTTAAACCTTAAAATCATCTTAATGAAAAGCTGCTTAGTCGCTGTCTTCTTCTGCCTGACATTTTCGTATTGTCTTGCCCAGTCTGGTTCAGAATTCAACGTCATCAATCCGCTTCCCCTTGAAGATGTTAAAATCGTCGACTTGTTCTGGACGCCCAAGTTGAAAGTATGGGATAAAAAAACGGTGTATGATGTGTTTGACAAGCTCGAGGGCAAGTATGACCCTGATCGAAAGGACCTCATTGAGGAAAAACAGAAATGGGGCAGAACGCGAAATGCGTTCCTGAATTTTGATCGCGTTGCTGCAGGCGACAAGAACACCCAAAAACACGATGGTCCGCCATGGTATGATGGACTTGTTTACGAAACCATCAGGGGCGCAGCTGACCTGCTTGTTGAATATCCTGACTCAAACCTGGAAAAGAAAATTGACGGTTACATCAATCGCATTGCCGCAGCACAAGCCGCTGATCCCGATGGCTACATCAATACCTATACCACCCTGATGACGCCCGACAGGCGCTGGGGTACCAACGGCGGCGACGACAAATGGCAACATGATATATACAATTCAGGCATGCTGGTGGATGCAGCAATACATTATTATAAGGCCACCGGGAAAACCAGGTTGCTGGGCGTTGCTGTAAAACTCAGCAACTACATGTGTAAGGAAATTGGTCCAACGCCAAAGAAGAACCGAATTCCTGGCCATGGCGGACCTGAAGAAGCGATGGTAAAACTTTACTGGCTTTTCAAAAACGAACCCGACCTTAAAAAGAAACTGAACCTGCCGGTTGAGGAAAACAGTTATTATCAACTTGCTAAATTCTGGATTGAAAACAGGGGGCATTATGCAGATAAAGATGGAAGCAATGCAAGAACAAATGATAGCAGCTACAACCAGGACCATATGCCGGTGCTGGAACAACAAACCATCGAAGGTCACGCGGTTCGTGCTACATTACTTGCAACCGGTGTAACTGCCGTTGCGCTGGAATCCAAAGATCCTGCATATCTGCAAACCGCGGATCATTACTGGGACAATATGATTGGCAAGCGTATGTTCATCACCGGTGGTGAAGGTGCATTGGCGCAGGGAGAAAGATTTGGTCCCGACTATTATCTGCCTGAATCTGCGTACCTGGAGACTTGTGCAGCCATTGGTGCAGGGTTTTTTACGCAACGGATGAATCAATTAAAAGCAGACGGTAAGTACATGGATGAGCTGGAAAGAATTCTGTATAACAATTTGCTCTCAGGTGTTTCATTGAATGGTGATAAATATTTTTATGAAAACCCGCTTAAGGCAAATGGCCAATATAAGCGCTGGACCTGGCACGACTGTCCATGTTGTCCCCCAATGTTTCTGAAGATGGTTTCCATGTTGCCCTCATTTATTTATGCACAAAGTGATGATGCCATTTATGTCAATCTCTATATCGGCAGCAGTGCCAATTTCAAACTTGGAGAAAATAAAATCTCATTAAATCTTTCCACAACTTATCCGTGGGCAAGTGAGACCGAGATTGAAATAAATCCTTCTGTCAGCACAAACTTTACGGTTAATGTGCGAATTCCCGGTTGGGCCGTGGGCAACGAAAATCCATTTGACTTATACCATTCAACGGTGTCGTCACCGGTTTCGGTTACGGTTAACGGTAAGGATGCAAAGACTTCCCCGGTAAATGGATATGTTGCAATAGACCGGAAATGGAAAAAGGGCGATAAAATAAAGGTGCATTTGCCCGTGACGCCAAGATTGGTTTATCCCAATCCGGCAATAGAAAGTATTCATGGAAAAATTGCCATCGCTGCTGGACCTATTGTTTACAGTTTGGAAGGAGTTGACAATCCGAAATTGGAGGGATTGACGATACCTTCAAATACAAAACTGCATGCTGTTTACAAGCCTTCCCTTCTTGACGGAATTAAAATCATCACAGGCGACGCTTTTGATGCAAATTCACAACCCGTAAAATTCACAGCGATTCCTTTTTATTCAATTGGCAACCGAGAGATCTCTGCATATGAAGTGTGGTTGCCTATCAAACCCTGATAAAAGAAAGAATCCCGACACGATTGCGTCGGGATCCGATTTCAAAAAAGCCCTTAATAGGAAGTTTAATGGTTAATGGCTTCTTGAAATGCATCATTCACAAAACCACAAACTTGAAATTAGTTGATGCGCTTCACGGTTAGCAACCGGCTGAATGAAGGTAGCAACCTACATGTGGCGTTAAATGATGCTGCAATTTACTCCAGGTGGCTACACCCGCCAATACCACAAACTGGTAATATTCCTGTTTAATTGTCGTGTAAAGTTCACACAAATTTAACTCCGATGGTTAAACGTTTAACCTTATAATATGCGGGCTGGCAAAGGGTTTCGCATCACCACTCAATATTTCTCTTGAAACAGTTTCAATAGCTTTTTTTTGATTTTTTTGCCACCAATTCTATAATAAATTACCCAGAAACCTCTATCCGGCACGACCCGCCATGGCGGGTCGTGCCGGATAGAAGCACAAGCGGACGCTTGCGCATAAGCAGGGTTTACACAAGCAGATGCTCACGCTAAAGATTGACCTTGTAACTTTGAAGGATGTCATTGAACAGGGAAAAACTAAACGCCAGGTTTGAATCGGAATTTAAGAAGCTGAACAAAGAACAGGCCCGTGCCGTGGAAACGCTGGAAGGGCCAGTCATGGTAATCGCCGGACCAGGAACAGGTAAAACGCAGATCCTCGCAAGCCGGATCGGCAAGATCCTGCTGGACACCGACGCGGCTCCTGAAAACATCCTCTGTCTCACCTACACCGATGCCGGCGTAGTAGCCATGCGCCGCAGGCTACAGGACATGATTGGTCCGGAAGCATATGCTGTCAATATCTACACATTCCACGCTTTTTGCAACGACGTGATCCAGGAGAATATTAACCTGTTTGAAAAAGATTCGTTGGATCCAATATCAGAATTAGACCGGACCATCCTTTTAAAAGAACTCGTCAGGCAATTTCCCAAAGGACACCCTTTGAAAAGGTATCGGGGTGATGCTGAAGCAGAAGTACCATGCCTCAAATGGTTGTTTAGCGCAATGAAACGTGAAGGTTGGACGCCCGAGCATATCAATGAAAGGATTGATGAATACGTGAAAAGTCTGCCCGAGCGAAGAGAGTTCATTTATCAAAAAGCCACCAAACAATTCAAGGCAGGTGATCTTAAACAGCACCTGATTGAAGATGAGATCATCAAGATGGATCGACTCAGGGCCGCCACAAATGAATTCGACAAATTCCAGCTCATGATGCGCAATAGGGGCTGGTATGATTTTGACGATATGATCAACTGGGTCATCAAGGCCTTTGAAACTCACGCCAACCTTCTGGCCCGTTACCAGGAACAATTTCTGTACATATTGGTTGACGAATACCAGGACACCAGCGGCACGCAGGAAAAACTGGTTGACCTGCTCAGTAATTTTTGGGAAAATCCGAACGTGTTTGTCGTTGGCGACGACGACCAGAGTATCTATCGCTTCCAGGGGGCTAGCGAAAAAAACATGACCCATTTTCGTTGCAAATACCAACATAGCATTGAAACGGTAATGCTTACCCGAAATTATCGGTCCACCCAAAACATTCTCGACCTCTCGATGTCGCTCATTGAGAGGAATAAATCAAGACTCGTGAATGATTGGGCCGGACTGTCAAAGGAGCTCCAATCTTCCAATCCTGCAATGAGTGCGTCACTCCAAACGCCACTCATTAAGGAATATGGGTCACAAAGAGAAGAGATGGTTGGCGTTAGCCTGCAAATCAAAGAACTGGTTGACAAGGGCGTTTCACCAGGCGAGATTGGAGTCATTTATAAAGAGAATAAATATGGTGAGGAATTGGCGGGATACCTAAAGTGGCTGGGCGTTCCTTATTATTCTAAGCGGCATCTGAACATATTCACACTTCCCATCGCCCGGCAAATACTACTCATATGTGAATGGATCGCAGCTGAACATGATACGCCATACAGCGGTGATGAAATGCTTTTTGAAATTCTGCACTTCTCATGGCTCGGCATCGCTCCGCTGGAAATTGCAAAATTGAGTGTGGAAACCAGTCAGAGCCAGTACGACGCAAATCCAAAATCGCTTCGCTTGTTGCTGCACGAAAAATCATTAGCCCCACCACGGGACTTGTTTAGTCCGGCATTTCCGGAGCGCATGAAAAAGGCTTCGGTCATGCTTGAAAACCTGGTAGCGGCAGTTCCAAATATGACGCTGCAACAATTGTTCGAGAAAGTCATCGTTGAAGCCGGCATCTTAAATTATGTAATGGAGAGTCCGGATAAGATTGCATTGATGAAAATAATAACCGGGCTATTCGATTTTATCAAGGATGAAACGAGGAGGAAGCCTTCCATGAGTCTCGCGCAATGGATTGAAACGATTGAGACCATGCAAAAGGAAGATATCGAACTACCTCTCAGTGAGATCAATGGAAATGAAAGGGGCGTCAACCTCATGACTGCGCATGGCGCGAAGGGGCTGGAGTTTGAATGGATATTCCTCATGGGTTGCAATGCCAAGTTTTGGGAAAAGAAACGCAAGGTAGCCGGAAAGTATTCCCTTCCTGATACGCTTACGATTGAACCCGACGACGATGTAGAAAAGAATTGTAATGACAAAACAAGCATAAAACTTTCATCCAAAGATGCCAGCCTGGAAGAACTGCGCAGACTCTTTTACGTGGCGCTCACCAGGGCTAAACGACACTTGCAGGTCAGCTACTCGCGAATGAACAATGATGGAAAGCTCCTTGAACCGAGTCAGTTTATTGCCGAACTGAAAGAGAATGGCCCTTACCTGGCCGAAGAAGGTAAGCTATCGGAAGAAGAGATGCTGCATTTCCAGGCACTGCCCTTCGGTAGAAAACTCGCGCCAGAATTGAAGCAGGTAGAGGAAGATTTTATACGACCGCTGATTGAAAAATTTGTGATGAATGTCACTGCGCTTAATAATTTCCTGGATTGTCCGCTCAACTTCTACTTCAACAGCCTCCTCAGGATTCCCGCCGGGAGATCTGAAGCAGCAGTTTTTGGCCAGGCTGTCCACTTCGCATTGGAAAGGCTGTTTACGAAAATGAAAGAAAATAAAAACACCTTCCACGATGCAGATACCTTCCTTGCCGATTTCGAATGGTACATGAAAAGACATCGCGAGAATTTCACCAAGGAACAATTTGATCGCCGAATTGAATATGGCCGCGAAATCCTGCCACCTTATTATCATCATTCTCTTGAATCGTGGAATAAAATTGTTAGCCTGGAGATGAGTGTAAAATCTGTTTTGGCCAATGGTGTTCCAGTTAAAGGGAAAATTGATAAAATGGAATTCGACAGGAATTTCGTAAACGTCGTGGATTACAAAACGGGAGATTTTGAGAAAGCAAAAAAAGACAGAAAACATTTTCACCCCCCTTCAGAATCTGTTCCAAACGGTGGCAACTATTGGCGGCAGGCCGTCTTTTACAAACTTCTTGTTGACAACTTCAGAGGCAAAAACTGGGAGGTAGTCAGTACTGAATTTGATTTCATTGAGCCCGACAAAAAAAAGGTTTATCATAAACATAAGATTCAGATCAATCCCGAAGACTTAACTGCAGTCACCGCACAGATCAAAGATGTTTGGGACAAGATCCAGGCGCATCAGTTTTACCAGGGTTGCGGCAAACCCAATTGCCACTACTGCAATTTTGTTAAGGATAACCAGCTTTATATCACGCTGACAGAATTGAAAGATGAAAATGGTGAACCGGGAGAAGATTTAGGGGATTCTTAAGAGAAACCAGGGGTGAAATCGGCTTAAAGCCATTATGTTTGCGCAAATCTTCACCATTTCCAGGGCATGAATTTTTCCAGGTCTTTTACGGGTTTTGCATTATTGATTCTGGCCTTCGGATTCATGCTCGGCCTTGTGAATTGCGCCCAACCTCTCCCCCCCGTTGGTGGTGCAAGAGACTCACTTCCTCCCGTATTGGTCAAGGCTTTGCCCCAGGACTCCATAGTCCATTTCCAGGGCAACAAAATCACCCTTGAATTCAATGAATACATTCAGCTGGACAATAATCTCCAGGACAAGCTAGTGTTCTCGCCTGTGCCCAAGATTCAGCCACAGTTAGAAGCAAGGTTGAAAGTTCTGACCGTAAAAATCAAAGACACCCTCGAGCCGAATACCACTTACGCCATCGATTTTGGTGACGCGATCAAGGACATCAACGAAAACAACCCGCTGAAGAATTTCAGGTACATCTTTACCACCGGCGCCGCGCTTGATGATAATGGCATCAACGGAAGAGTGCTGTTGGCCGAGACCGGCAAGCCCGACAGTACATTGATTGTGATATTGCACCGCGACAAAACAGATTCTGCCGTAGCAAAAGTGAAACCACGGTATTACACCAGGTTGAATGGCAGGGGTGAATTTAGTTTCAAGAATATCGCTGCAGGCACATACAATATCTTTGCGTTGAAGGACGCGGGTGCACTCAGGTATGATTCTAAATCTCAACTCATTGCCTTTTTAGACAGTCCTGTAGTAGTGCAGGGACAGCGTGGTCCGATAGCGCTTTATGCTTCGGCCCAATCGCCTGAACCTCCAAGACCCGCAACCGGGACGACTTCCGTTGCTCCCTTAAAAAATCAAACAAAGGCCGTTTCGGAAAAAGAAAAAGACAAGCGGATCAAATTTACCACCAGTTTGGAAAACGGTCACCAGGACATTCTTTCGCCATTTGTGCTAACCTTCGAAAACAAGGTAAAGACGATAGATAGCACGAAATTTCGTTTTACAGATACTACTTTCCAGCCTGTGAGTCCATTTCATTTGGTGCCCGATACTTCCAACACCAAACTCGTTTTAAATTTCCCCTGGACAGAAAGCACGATATACAAATTGATTCTGGAGAAAGACGCGCTCGCGGATTCCATCGGGAATACCATCGTGAGAGCAGACACGATCACGATCAGGACTAAGCGCGAATCTGATTATGGCAGTCTCAGGATCAGGTTCACCAATTTCACAGAAGAGAAACATGCGCTCCTTCTCTTCATGCTCGGTAACACGATTGCTAAAACAGTGCCGGCCACTGCTTCAGAGGTCAATTACAAACTCTTCAAACCGGGTGAATATGAATTGCGCATCGTTTATGATCGCAATCAGAATGGACAATGGGACACCGGTGATTATTGGACCAAACTCCAGCCAGAACGAACTGTGGCGCTTCCAAAGAAAATGAATATTAGAAGTAACTGGGATAATGAGATGACGGTGGAGTTGTGAATCGACAATCTTTATCTACAATCCACAATCAACAATCTACAATCTGAAAATTAAGATCTTAGTAACTTTACCCAATGATCTTCTCCTCCTCACTTCTTGAAAATGCAGTTAATGAATTTGCCCGGCTGCCAGGTATTGGCAAGAAAACCGCGCTCAGACTGGTTTTGCATTTGCTGAAGCTGGAAACTTCAGAAGTAGAGCGCTTTAGCGAAACGATGGCGAAGATGAGAAACGAGATCCAGTTTTGTTCAAAATGCCATAACATTTCCGATGCGCCTGTTTGCCAGATTTGCGCTTCGTCTTCCCGCCAAAAACAGCTCATCTGCGTGGTGGAAAGTATCAGGGAAGTGATTGCCATTGAGAGCACGCAACAATATAACGGGCTCTACCATGTGCTGGGCGGCGTCATATCGCCCTTGGATGGTATTGGTGCAGACCAGCTTAATATCACATCACTCATTACCCGGGTAGAACAAGAAAAGATTGAGGAATTGATTTTTGCCCTGAGTCCCACCATCCAGGGTGATACAACCATCTATTATATCCAAAGGAAGCTTCAGCCCCTGTCCGTTAAGGTCACTACCATTGCAAGGGGTATCGCCTTTGGCGGCGAACTGGAATATGCTGATGAGATGACCCTGGCAAGATCACTGGCCAACCGGCAGCCCATCGACCACTACGTAAGGAATGCCTGAACCCTTATCCCTGCTGGATTTCCTTTTTTGAATTGACGACGTTCTGCCTTATCTTTACATTGGAAACAAGGCGGATTTGTTTATTGTTCGGCCTTTTATTCTGCAGTTCGACTTATTTCGAACACAAACGGAACTAATAAACGATTAAAACCAGCTCCCTTCCGGGACGATTTTCTCGTTCAACTGTTTCGCTACAATAAGTCGGTTGCTTTTCAAAAAAGCTAAAATTTCAATCATGGATATTAGAGCATGTTTGGATGAAAGAATATTGATTATAGACGGCGCCATGGGCACCATGATTCAACGTCACAAACTTTCAGAAGCAGATTATCGTGGTGAGCGATTCAAAGACTGGCCTATCGATATCAAAGGCAATAGTGACATTCTATGTATTACGCAACCTGCCATCATTGAAGGCATTCATCGCGAATACCTCGAAGCCGGCGCGGACATTATTGAAACGAATACGTTTGCGTCTACTGCCATCGCGCAGGCCGATTACCAGTTGCAGTCGATAGCCTATGAATTAAATGTTGCGGCTGCACGTTGTGCAAGAAATGCCGTGGACGCCTATTTGAAAAAGGATCCTTCAAAACCCAGGTTCGTGGCTGGCGCGATCGGGCCACTCAACAAAACTTTGAGTCTCTCTCCTGATGTAAATGATCCCGGTTTCCGTGCCGTGAGCTTCGACGAAGTGGCCAACGCATATTACGAACAGGTAAAAGGACTGGTGGATGGCGGCGTGGATCTTTTGTTGATTGAAACGATTTTTGATACGCTAAACGCAAAGGGCGCGATCTATGCTATCAAAAAATATTTCCGCGACACCAAACAGAAAGAATTGCCAATCATGATCAGTGGCACGATCACCGATGCATCGGGTCGAACATTGAGCGGACAAACCCTGGAAGCGTTTTACATTTCCGTAAAGCACGCCAAACCACTCAGTGTGGGCTTGAATTGTGCACTTGGCGCAGCTGAAATGAGGGCACATATTGAAGAACTCAGCCAGATCGCTGAATGTTACACCAGTGCATACCCGAATGCAGGTTTGCCAAATGCCATGGGAGAATACGACGAACAGCCTGAAGAGACAGCTCATTTTATTGAAGAGTGGGCAGAGCAGGGATTCGTAAATATTGTGGGAGGCTGTTGCGGTACTACGCCAGATCATATCCGTCATATCGCGCAACACGTAAAAAAATTTGAAGCAAGAAAGCTGCCGATATTGGAACCAACTTATTAAGATCAATGGACACTACGATTAAACCATATTTGAGATTGTCGGGCCTGGAGCCGCTGGTGGTGAGGCCTGAAACGAATTTTGTAAACATCGGTGAACGTACCAACGTAACGGGTTCAAAGAAATTTGCGAGGCTCATCAGGGACAATAAATACGAAGAGGCTCTCAGCGTCGCGCGCCAGCAGGTGGAAAATGGAGCGCAAATCCTTGATGTGAACATGGACGACGCATTGCTGGACGGCGAAAAAGCCATGAAGACTTTTTTGAACCTATTGCAATCAGAACCAGATATCGCGAAGATCCCCATCATGATCGACTCATCTAAGTTTTCGATCATTGAATCAGGATTGAAATGTGTGCAGGGCAAATGCATTGTAAACTCCATCTCCATGAAGGAAGGCGTGGAGAAATTCATAGAGCAGGCCATTATCTGCAAAAGCTTTGGCGCGGCAGTAATCGTTATGGCGTTTGACGAAAAAGGACAGGCAGATACGCTACAACGTCGCGTTGATATTTGTCAAAAGGCGTTTGATATCCTCACCAATGAAGTTGGCTTCGATCCCGAGGATATCATTTTCGATCCCAACATATTTGCAGTGGCGACTGGCATCGAGGAACACAATCACTACGCTGTTGATTTCATTGAAGCCACCAGTATCATCAAACAAAGACTGCCGCTCACCAAAGTGAGTGGAGGCGTAAGCAATATCTCATTTTCTTTCCGGGGAAATGATGTGGTGAGAGAGGCCATGCACAGTGTGTTCCTTTTTCACGCCATCAGGGCGGGAATGGATATGGGCATCGTAAACGCCGGCCAGATGCAGGTTTACGATGAGATAGAACCGCAGTTGCGGGAACTTTGCGAAGATGTTATCCTCGACCGAAGAGCTGACGCCACGGATCGCCTGATCCACTTTGCTGAAACGGTAAAGGCGAAGGACAAGGCTGAAGTGAAAGACGAAGCCTGGCGCTCCAACGCCGTCGAAGAAAGACTGAAGCATGCCTTAATTAACGGTATCACCGATTTCATAGACGCCGACACCGAAGAAGCCAGGTTAAAATATCCCAAACCACTTGACGTCATTGAGGGTCCGTTGATGGCCGGAATGAACGTGGTGGGCGATCTCTTTGGAAGCGGCAAGATGTTCCTGCCGCAGGTAGTAAAGAGTGCCAGGGTGATGAAAAAATCTGTTGCGATCCTCACGCCTTATATAGAACTCGAAAAAGAAGAAAGAAAGAAATCAACGGAGGGTTATACAAGTAAGGGAGCGGCAAAAATCTTACTGGCTACTGTGAAAGGAGATGTTCACGATATCGGGAAAAATATCGTAGGCGTTGTGCTGGGCTGTAACGGCTATGAGATCATCGATCTTGGCGTAATGGTTCACACAGACAAAATTCTGGATACCGCGCAGAAAGAAAATGTTGATATCATCGGGCTGAGCGGGCTCATTACACCTTCGCTCGATGAGATGGTGCACGTTGCCAGGGAGATGACGCGCAGAAACCTGCAGCAGCCCTTGTTGATTGGAGGCGCCACCACATCCCGTATGCACACGGCGGTAAAGATTGCACCTGAATATGGCAATGGCGTTGTGCATGTGTTAGATGCCTCCAGGAGTGTAACCGTTGCCGGTTCATTGCTGAATGCTGACCAGAAACCAGGATTTGTGAAACAGATTGCAGAGGAGTATACACAGTTAAAGAAAGATTTCGGCAACAAGAAGTCCATCAAAGAATATTTGTCGCTCGACGCCGCAAGGAAAAATAAAGTGGCCATCGAATGGAATGGTTATACACCAGTGAAGCCTCAGTTTACCGGCACGAAACAATTCGACGAATATGACCTGGGCGAAATTGCCAGGTATATTGATTGGGGGCCTTTCTTTATTACCTGGGAAATGGGCGGCAGGTTTCCTCAATTGCTGGATGATGCAGTGATAGGGAAGGAAGCCAGGAAACTATATGATGACGCAAAGGCCTTGTTGAATACATTGATCAAAGAAAAATGGTTGAGGGCGAGGGCGGTGATCGGCTTTTGGCCAGCAGCCTCCGATGGAAAAGATTCAGTGCAATTATTCGAGGATGAAAGTCGAAAGAAAACAGTTGTAGAGTTGGAATTTCTTCGTCAGCAGATCAAGAAAGCTGCCGATCAGCCGAATATCTCACTTGCGGACTTTATCAGTCCCCTTACTGAAGCGGCTGGCGCCGCGGACTTTATCGGCGGGTTTGCTGTCACGATTGAAGGCATCGAGCCTCATTTGAAAAAATTTGATTCCAAACACGACGATTATAACCGAATCATGCTCCAGGCATTGGCGGATCGTTTAGCTGAAGCCTTTACTGAGTTGTTGCATGAAAAAGTGCGAAAGGAATATTGGGGTTATGCGAAGCAGGAAACGCTGAGTAATGATCAGCTGATCAAAGAGGAGTACCTCGGCATCAGACCTGCTCCCGGATATCCTGCCTGTCCGGATCACACGGAGAAATACAAATTATTTAATCTTCTGGATGCCACGGCACGAACGGGTATTATACTCACAGAGTCGTTGGCCATGTATCCCGCGGCTTCAGTTTGCGGATGGTTTTTTTCGCATCCGAAGAGTATGTACTTCGGCGTCGGTAAGATTCAAAAAGACCAGGTGGAAGACTACGCTAAACGGAAACAAATGGCCGTTGGCGAAGTGGAGAAATGGTTGAGGCCGGTGTTGGGGTATGATGAATAGGATTGGCGGAGATCTTCGGTTATAGGTCAACGAACAACAGTCAACGAAACTCCCGCTAACCAACAACCAAAATTCCTTACCTTCGCCCCCGGAAAAACTAGTCTTAATGCAATCCTTGAAAAGGCCCCTACTCTTGGGAATCTTGTTCGTGTCTTGCTTTACCATCGCTTCAGCCCAATCCAAAAAAGGAAAAAGGAAAGGAGAATTTTATTTTTCCTGGGGTTACAACACGGAGTGGTACACACGAAGCAATGTGCACGTGAGTCAACCCGAATTACTCAACAACTACACTTTTGTAAACATTAAGGGTCACGACCATAAGGGTTGGGACGAAGGTTTGTTTTCAAAGGCGTTGACGATTCCTCAATACAATTACCGTATCGGCTATATTTTTAACCGTGAAAAAGGATATGGATTCGAAATCAATTTCGATCATACCAAATTCATTTTTGCCGAAGACCAGCAGTCGCATCTTAAGGGCACGCTGAATGGCAAGTACGCCGATACTTCAGTGATGTTCAATCACGCCAACGGCTTTTACTACTACTTAAACAATGGAGCCAATTTCCTCTTATTCAATTTTGTAAAGCGCTGGAAGGTTTATACCACCAGGAAAAATGAAAACTTTAAGCTCGATTTCCTTGGAAAGGCGGGCATTGGGCCGGTCATTCCGCACGTAGAGAACAGCTTTTTCGGAAATGCGAATAATCCACATTTCCAATTTGGCGGATGGAACATTGGTGCGGAGGGCGCATTGCGAGCCACTTTCTTCAAATACGCATATCTTGAATACTGTAACAAACTCGATTACGCACGATATTCAAATCTGCACATTTATAAGGGTGAGGCGAAGCATGCCTTTGCTACTTATGAAATGATCCTGAACCTTGGCATCACCTTCCCAATGGGCAAGCGAGAGTCAGCAGCGGGTTACACAGGCCAGTGATCAGTCTAATCGTTGATTCGTTGATTCCCCCTGCTGGCAGGCGAAAGCGAGATTTATAGCCTGAATTTCCTTACTTTAGTTGACAATTTTCTCCTGTGCGAATCATCTCCTACAACGTAAATGGCATCCGTGCAGCCATTAATAAAGGATTTCTGGATTGGCTGAAAACGGATCCCGCCGATGTTGT
>Ga0163163_10003231_pt1 | contig 13821 bp, 12 predicted proteins | sample S65metaG_FD_119766 | JGI IMG/M metagenome (GOLD analysis project Ga0163163, IMG submission 119766) | Switchgrass rhizosphere microbial communities from Kellogg Biological Station, Michigan, USA - S6-5 metaG | ecosystem: Host-associated > Plants > Roots > Rhizosphere > Soil | place: USA... | reverse complement strand
CTGTTGTATTCCCAGAAGTGAACATTGCCGCCTTTATCAGCTGTACTCCAACCTTCAGGTGCGATGTTGGTAAGTGTGGTATTGAGCAGCACGACTTCCGCGTAAGGGTAACTGAACGCCTCGTTCTGGGGTGAACGCGCAAACGTCGTCGGCTCCCTAGTTCCAATAAACGTGCTGTCCAGAAAAACATTGCCATGGACTTCCTTAGGATTACGCGGCCACATCAATACGCTGTTCGATTTGATAGTGCAGCGTTCGCAGAACAATGTACCGCGACTGAGAATCGTATCGCCTCCGCCAATTACGGTGCTGTCGACCATGTAGATGCGCCCATTCGCTTGTAGTGCATCACCACTTCCAATCACCGTGGTGTGCGAGAGGATGTTGCGATCACCGGTGATCAAAAGCCCTTCGGCCTGTCCGAATGCGGTGGTCTGCATCGTCATGTTGACGATGTGCATGTCGTTGCAATTGTCGATAGCCACGGCGGCGCGACGGGAAGGAAATGTACCTCGTTCGGGATTTGTACGAATGTTTGCCGGATGCGGGTTGAACACTTCGTTGTTGGCGTAACGAACGATAGTCTTGTCCTGACTATCACCTAACAGAGTGAGATTGTCCTTGTTGCGGATGTACACGATCTCTTCGTAGAGCCCGTTGCGAACTTTGATCGTGACGCGTTTCTGGGAATGATCAGGCACAAAATCCAGCGCGCCCTGGACCGTGTTGAAATCGCCGGTGCCGTCGGCGCTGACAATCAGCTGCGTGCTACTTGGACGAGGAGCCTTCGACTTTGGTTTGGTACTGAAGCGCCAAAGCTTGGCGGCGATGCCTTGGAAACCATCGTTCGGAACACTGAGCACTTCCTTGTCAACCGCGACGTAATAAGTCTTGCCATACTCGAGCAGGTCGTGATGAGGATGGATCGTAGCTGTGTTTCCGTTGATTGTGATCGGATAGAAGTGGAACCCATCGGTGAAGCCGCCGATGATCGTGAGTTGATACTCGTTCGAGGTCGGCACGGCGCCCGCCGATGGAGTTCCAGGTTTGGTGTTCGCGTTCGTCGGCCGCGACGTACGTGCGTACGGGTAAGGGAAGGCCAGGTAGTTTTTTGCTCGTACTGCCGGATCGACAGGCTTCGTTGGCCCGGCCGGAATGCTCATGTCCAGCGTATCAACAAGTTGGTCGCTGGCGGCGTCGTAGATGCGGATCTTTCCCGACGTACCGACGCGAGGTATGTCCTTGAATGTCAGTTTCAGCACTACATCAGGATTGACCATTGTCGACTGATCGGCAGGGAACAAGACTGGAGCATTCGCGGTCGTCGCTTGTTTCGCTAAGACATCGTCCCATAAGACACCGCTAACTACCGCACATACCAGCACGATTGCCAAACCCATTTTGATAAAGCCCCGATAGGCGAGCATTCTTAGTGCTGTCGGAAACTGTTTCATATTCATTGACTCGTAGTGGAGAGAGTTGAGCTTAATGTGAGCGTCGCAAATAAGCACGCGAGATCGTAATTGGATGAGTAAGGGCGGTCATAACACGGCCCAACGCTCGCACCGGCTCGTGGAATAATCCGAGTTGGCCCAGTACTGCTGACCGGTCATAGTAGATGCGTTCACCTGAAATACGATCAGCGTCGTCGAACGTGTAGATCCCACAGAGTTGGAATTTGATTGACCGGCCCGTCGCTGGAAGTCCGCGCCAGGCGCCCTGATGTGAGCCTCGAATAATCACTTCAACCACCACAGCGTCAGACGCAACGTGTTGCTGTTCTATCTCGATCGACAAATCCGGCAAAGCGCTGATCATTTCGTTGTAGTACGAACGAACGCCGTCCAAACCTTCACGATAATCGCCCCATGGTACATCGTCGTAATAAGCGTTCTGTCCGAACGTTGTCATCAGTTCGTTTAGGTCGTGACTGTTCTCGCACTGTATGTGTTGCTTGACAATCGCCAATCGCGCCGACATGTGGTCGGCATTCAGTGACATCGAAATACCTCCTCTCCCTCACTTCCGCCCATTCAATTGATCCATGAACTCATATCGCGGTCGCATCTTCTCTTTTTCAGCACGCGTTTCGACATCGATCGTCAAGCGCTGGCCTCGACTGAATTCAGGCCATGACGGCAGACCCCCGCCGTTCGGGTTCCCGGTCTTGATGAAGTTGGCAAAGTATTCCTGCATCACTTTGGAAATCTTGTAATCGTCTGCGGTCCACGTATAGGCGTGATTCAAATCCAGGTTACCCATTGCGTATTCAATCTCTGCCGAGTGTGCTGCGCCGCGTGGAACCGGGTCGTTGCCTGAAGCAACTTTCAGCGCGGGACGTGGCCGAGAATAGAGATAGTAGTACGTTGGCTTGCCACCAGTCTTCGTCGCTACATCCACCCACTTCCACGTGCTGTAGCTGATGAAACGATCACTGGCGAGATCCTGGGCAGCGGCTTTCACTTCCTCTTCGGTTGAAGCTGGATAGAGAGTGAAAACCTGGTCTGCCTTGTCGGCGTAAAGCTTCTGAAGTGCTCTCTTATAGTTCTCAACTGTCGGAGCGTCGCGGCCAAGTATTACGAAGTAAGGATTCTCCTCAGAGTTCGAGCCAGCCATGAGCGGAACATGTGCTTGTTCTCCGTTCGCGAAAATTTCAAACGGTGATTTCGGAAAAAAGTAGCCATCGATCGTTGGTGTCGGCCACGGAGCGCCTGGCTTTCCGGTCGCGTCGAGAATCTCCTGGGCAGGTTTGGCACGTAGTGCCGCCAATGAATCTGCGCCTACACTTCCTGCGAACGTGACACCATTCTTTTCGGCTTCATCAAGCGGCATCGCCGGTAATGTTCCCAGGAGCGAACCACTCTCTCCGATCGCGCCGGCGATCAAGTCTTTTGACAAAGGGGAAGCCATCTGTGCACTGACTGAAACTGAACCGGCAGACTCTCCGGCAATCGTCACTTTTTTCGGATCGCCACCAAACGCAGCAATGTTTTGTTTTACCCAACGAAGGGCGGCACTCTGATCCAACAGTCCATAGTTGCCCGAAGCATGATGAGGTGACTCTTTCGTCAATTCCGGGTGGGCAAAGAAACCAAAGACACTCAAGCGGTAATTAACAGTAACTGCGACGATTCCCTTCCGAGCCATATTTGCGCCTTCGTATCGCGGCTCTGAACCGTCGCCCGCTGCGAATCCGCCACCATAAAAGTAAACGAGCACCGGCAATTTATCTTTGCTCGACTTGGCAGTGGTCCAGACATTCAGGTACAGGCAGTCTTCACTGACGCCGTTTGAACGGAACACCATGTCGCTAAAGATTGGTCGTTGCATGCAACGTGGCCCAAACTGATCTGCTTTACGTGTGCCCGCCCAGTTCTTGACTGGTTGAGGTGGTTGCCAGCGCAGTTGTCCAACAGGCGGAGCCGCAAAAGGAAGTCCTTTGAAGGTGCGCACACCGTTGTTTGCTGTTCCTTCAACCACACCGTTAGCTGTCTTGACTGTGTTCTGCGCGAAGCAGTTGCCACATATAGCGGTAAGAAGCACGACCAGAAGAAAACCCGAGAGTTTCAGTTTCATGTAAGCGAGAGGCCTTTCGTTGGGCTGAAGTTTTGGTCATTGTAGGAAACTTCAGAGAAAGGCACTACAGGTTTCTGGGAGTGTTTGATCTCTCTGCGTCACCTCTGCGTTCTCTGCGCCTCCGCGGTAAGGAGTAGTACCGGGCACATTTACACCGCTGAGGCGCAGAGAACGCAGAGGAGGCGCAGAGAAGACAAAAGCGGCGGAGGGCCGCCGCACTCCAAGGAAGGTAGGGTCTATCGGCTGCGTCGGATAACTACGAGTGAAAGATCGTCCACCAGCGGATGACTTGCGGCGAAGTCCTGAACGGCGCCCAGCACAGAAAACAGGATCGATTCAGCGGAGTTATTTTTCTGTACGTCCTGACTGTCTACAGTTGCGTTACGCAGATGTGCTTTGATTCGCGCGAGGCCAAATTCCTCTTCGGTATTGTTGAGTGTCTCATACACTCCATCCGAGTAGGCGAGCACGACATCACCGGGTTGCATCTCAACTGTACCCCTGGCGTACGGTGCATTCGGAAGAACACCTAACAGCAGTCCACCCTCAGAAAGAGTTTCCATTCTTCCATCCGCACGAAGAAGCAATGCTGGTGGATGTCCCGCACTGCAGTACTCCAACGAATGACCCCTGGCATCGAGTTGGGCCACCAGGAGACTTGAAAGTGGAACTGTCGAAGCTGTCAGACAGACGTCACGATTGACGCCGGCAACGATCACCTCAGGCTCTGATCTGACCGCAGCCCTGGCGCCGACCAAACTTACCAGGTGAGTCGTCCACATCCCGGCTGCCAGACCTTTGCCCGATATATCCCCCAACGTGAGTACCAGGCGATTGTTGAATTCCCTCACCGTAAAGAAATCTCCGGCGAGGTGACGCACGGCAAAAATTTCGCTGGCGATCTCAAAGTCGCCATAGCGAACTAAACGCGGAGCGCAAAGACGACGATGAACTTGTCCGGCCTCAAAGACTGCGGTGTGAAGCTCTGCATAATCCTTCCTGAGTTCGTCAAGCTTGATCTCTAGTTCCTTCTGCGAGGATCTGATTGAACGAGCTCTCGAAGGCGATGCTGCTCGCACGTTGACCTGTCGTCTGATTGCTAGTCCGGCCTGACTCATAATCGTGGACCTCACCCAACAAACTTATACCCACTGCCATGAACCGTAAGAATAAACCGCGGCTCTTCAGGATTCGTTTCCAATTTCTGCCGCAAGTGAACAATATGAGCATCAACAGTCCGCGTGTTTGGATAGTTCTCGTAGCCCCACACTGCGTCCAGGAGTCGATCGCGACTGAGCGTTTCGCCTGGATGAGCGACGAAGTAAGCAAGCAGCGCAAACTCTTTCGTTGAAAGTTCCACCGCCCGGCCACCGCGCAAAACTTCGTTGGCCTTAACATTCACTTCGACGTCACTAAATTTATAAACATCGACGTCCGGCTGAGGATTAACACGACGAAGAACGGCTTTAACTCGCGCCATCAATTCGCGAATCGAGAATGGTTTGGTTACGTAATCATCGGCGCCAAGTTCGAGACCTACAACCTTATCGATTTCCTGACCTCGCGCCGTCAACATGATGATCGGTAGGTTGGGCTTCTTGACCTTCAGATGCTTGCATACATCCAGTCCGCTCATCTTCGGCATCATTACATCAAGCACGACCAGATCAGGGTTGTCATTTAAGGCTTTCTCAAGTCCGGCCGAACCATCTAACGCGCTTATCACTTCGTAACCTTCGTATTCGAAGTTGTCGCGTAGGCCCTGGACCATCGCCGGTTCGTCTTCGACGATCAGTATGCGCGTCCTCTTGTTTAAAACTTCAGATTTAAGAGCAGTGCCAGTTTCCAATCTGCCATTTGACTTGCTCTCATCTGATTGTGTGTTGGGGAGAATTCTATTCATGATGCCATTCCCAATGCCGTACGATTCGCCGGCGCAAATGCTGGTGAGCTTACAGGCAACGAAAGCGTGAACTTGCTCCCGCGTCCGGGTGTGCTTTCCACTTCAATGTCACCACCATGTGCCTGTGTAATGTGTTGGACGAGCGATAAACCTAAACCGCTTCCTTTCGTGTTGTGTACGAGTGGATCGCCCGCACGGTAGAACTTCTCGAATATCTTTGTCTGATCCCGTCGCTCGATACCTATTCCGTGGTCTACAACTTCCAATTTCACAGCGCCCTGGTCTTTGTATAACTTCACTCCCAAAAACTTCTCGTCGCTCGAATACTTCAAGGCGTTGTTGACGAGGTTAACGAGTGCTCGCGCGATTGCTTCGCGGTCGACGTAAACTGTTGGCAGGTTGCCTTCAATGTTTTCCTCAAGAGAGAAACCCTGCTGTTCAACTTGATATCGATAAGAGTCGAGTGTGTTTCGCACGAGCTCGGCAATATCAGTTTCTCGAAACTCGTACTCTTTACGGCCGGCTTCGATTCTGGAGAAGTCGAGAATGTTATTGATGAGTGCTGTTAGTCGTTCACTCTCTTTGCGGATGATTCGGTAGTACTGGTGCTTTTTGTCCTGCGTATTTATGCGTCCCAGCTCGAGCGTTTCGGCGTAGAGTCGAATCAGGGCGAGAGGTGTTCGTAACTCGTGCGATACGTTGGAGACGAAATCCGACTTTAGTTTCGCGAGCGCCATTTCCTTGCTGATCATGCGCTTCGTCAACATCAGGCCGCCGATGATTAACAACGAAAGAATTCCCAGGATTACGAAGCTGCGTCGAATCCATTGCTCACCCATTTGTTGAACGCTTGTGCCCTGGTACTTAATACCTAAAGCCAGTCCCGTAAAGACATTTTCGAACCTGCGGGAAACTTCAGGCTTACCATCGCTCCAGCCAGTTGAAGTGGCGATGGGCTTCGAATCTGATCCGCCTTCCATTTCCGCCGGATAGACCATCATGGCTATGGGGTTGCCGCCCTGGTCCGCCAATTTTTCGGCGAGCAGATCTCCCATCATCTTCGGAAAGAAGTTGTTCTTCAGGTAGTCAGGATCAAACGAGACGCCGCCAAGAATAGGTCGTTCTTTACTGGCACCAGGCAAAGGGAAAATCGCGGTAGTCATATAGCCCTCGCCTGTAGAACGCTTCACTGTCATGGAACTGAAGAGCATCTGCTTCGGCTTCTTCTTGGCCGTGTCCAGAAGATATTTGGCTTCCATCTTGAACCAACCCTTAATGGTTTCGCTCTGCATTTCGTGCTCCTCGTGCACATACTTGTCGTCGAGCTTGCCGGGTTGTGTCCGAAACACCATCTCGCCATTGTCATACAAAAAGACGTGTGCGTAGCTCGAACAACTCGCGAGAATGGCATCCAGCTTTTTGTCTTTTACTTCGGCGCTAGCGTCGGCAGATGGAAACTGATCTCGCGCGTTGTCACTCATCGCGTAGATCTGTTTGTTCATTTGCTTCTCAGCGATCGTAAGCCACTCCTGGAAATCACGATGAATAGCTTTCTCGATTGTCTTGTCGCGCTCGAGGGATCTGAGCTGGCTGAAATTCATGTAGATCAGTCCAGCCGCCGGTAAGAGCACGGCCACGACGAGCGTTGCGCGGAGCCGGTACTTGTTGAATCCACTCGATAGCTTTTGTTTCTTTAGTGCCATAACGGTTCAGTTGGTAAGCGATGCGAAGAATACTCCGCTTCGTATTAAGGCGTGTCAAGACGAGGTAAAAAGTTGTTAAGAGTTGTGAATTCTGGAGGGGAAGGATTGTCCGATGTGCTTCAGCTTGTCGGACATTTGAACCGGATTATATTTTCAGGTAGGGAAGGAGTCCTGTCCCCCGCTTGTTTCAGTTTCGAAGAAACTTCAGGAATTTGAGCAAGGCGGGGACAGGGTCCCCTTCCTTACCTGCAAATAGATCTCAGCCCGAAAATCGATCTCAGCCTGCAAATAGATCTTGTGAGTGCAACCCTGGAACCAATGGCCGAACAGCTACTCAAAAGCGGCTCGGTGTTTCGACACCCAGTCAGCAAACGTCATGGGCTTCCTCCCCATCAGCTGCTCAAAAATATTTGACACTCTGTCGGTCAAGCCTGCGCGTATAACCGACATCAGATTCATGACCGCATCCGCATACTCCAAAGGCATCCCGCCGTTCAGCATTTGCTCCTTCGCCGTCTCAGGCGGGACGTCAGTGAATTGCACAGGCTTACCAAGGACGCGGGAGAACACTGCGGCGTAGCCGGCCGCATTCATCGACTCTGATCCCGTCAATGTGTAGCCCTTTTCTTCATGACCCGGTTCAGTCAGTGCCCTGACTGCAACAGCAGCAATATCTTCTGCTGCGATTGACGGCCACTTACCATCACTAGTCGGGTGATAGATCATTCCCTGCGTTTTGATCGTGTTGGCCCAGAACATAAAAGCGTTAGTCATAAACGACCCGGGCCGCAACATCGTCCACTCCATTCCAGAGTCCATGAGATGCATTTCGATCTCGGCATGCCACTTCGCAAAAGTAATCACCGGACTGTCAGCACTGAATACGGAAAGCTTTACGACGTGACGAACACCGGCGTTTTGTGCGGCATCGATAACTCTCGTTTCCAGATCGCGCACTGCGAGTCCAGTTGAAACGAGATATACCTTTTCAATATCGGTAAGAGCGGACTGTAGCGATGGAGGGTCTGTGAAATCGCCTTCTCTAATTTCAGCCTTGCCTTCGAACTCAGTTGCCTTCGCTCGATTGCGAACTAACAGTCGCGGCGTTATGCCTGCGGCGATTAATTGTCGAGCGACCTCTCCTCCGGTAGATCCTGTGGCTCCCAGAACTAGAATCATCGTAGCCTTCACCTCCATCGAGTCGTGTTGAACTGACATACGTGCACACACAATACGATTGTGTATGACGCCTGGGAATCGCATCCACAGATTACGCAGATTTTTTTGGGAGGACTTACGAAACGGAGCCCTCTAAAGTGAATCTGCGTAATCTGTGGATGATCGTTCCGCTAAACCGGTGAGTTCAGTTTAGTCTGTTCAGTCTAGTTAGAGAATGGGAGAGTAGGTGAGTGGCTGCTGGAAACTTTGCTTTGCCTTTACGTGTCTCACCGCAACGACAAACTAAGAGTTTGTTGGTGGGAGTCCGGAGTCACGACAGGAGGCTCGTTAAGTAGGTGCTCAACTGGTTGAGCATGATCGTTCCTTCTCTGAACATACTTGAGGCAATTAGGACCAATCGATCCCCGAGAATGAATGGTGTGATCGCCAACATCACGGAAGAAACGACAAGTAAGTTGGAAGCAACGTCTGACATCTCAATTCTTTTCATTTCCGTTTTCCTTAAGCAAAGTCTCGACGTATGTGCGTGGAGAGCACGAATTTCTGAGGCTAACTGGGGCGTCGGGAAAAGAGGAAGGGGTTATTCAACGGCGCCCTCTTCGGCGCGCGCACTGCTCTCACAGCAATGTCCATACCGTTTGGACCAGGAGCGAGCGTTCTTCGTCCGAAAGCGTTATCTAACAAGTGTTTAGTTGAAAATCCGTTGGAGGAGTTGAGTCTTAGAAATTGTGATGTGATTCGGTCAAGATGCCTCGTTGCTGGCAGCATGACCTATGGCGGGACGGGGCGGGGAGATGGGTGACGGGGAGACGGGGTGATGGAGAGACGGGGGAGACGTGTGCATGTCGCTATACGGAATGTTGTTAAAGGAAAGGCACCGCCCTCTTGGATGATTCGCTAATAGTTCTGATGATCGCCGCGTCACCCCCTCACCCCGTCTTCCAGTCACCCCTTCTCCCCGTCACTTCTCCCTGTACAGCTCGGGAAGTATCTCTCGAAGGCTTACGAGCTTGGGCATGTCGTTGTAAACGATGTAGGGCTCGTTGGGATGATTCACGAGATAGTCCTGATGATGGCTTTCGGCTTCATAGAAGGCCTTGAGTGGAACTACCTGTGTGACGATCTTGTCTGGGAAGACCTTCGCTTCGTCTAATTGTTTGATATAGCTTTCAGCGATCCGTTTCTGTTCGTCGTCGACGTAGAAGATCGCCGAGCGATATTGGGTTCCCATATCGGGTCCTTGCCGATTCAGTTCCGTCGGATCGTGTGCGACTGCGAAGAACACCCGCAGTAATTGTCCATACGTTATCTGCGACGGATCGTACTTCACGCGAACAGACTCAGCGTGGCCCGTACTGCCTGAAGCCACAGTGTAATACTGGGCCGTGTCAGCCGAACCACCAGCATATCCGGATTCAGCTTTGGCAACGCCTTTGACGTGATCAAAGACTGCCTCGACACCCCAAAAGCAACCGCCGGCGAAAACTGCGATTTGTTCGCCTTTGTGAGCTGAGAGTTGAGCATCAATTTTTGGATTGGGAATGGCGACCGCAGAAGCGTTCGCCCGACTGCATGAATTTAAGGTCATCATAGTTACCACCAAAAGCAATAGGATTGCGGAAAGTTTTAGCCCTGCGGTGAACATTGTTACTTTCTCCCCAGCTTATATACGTTCCGTGATCGTAAACGGATTTGGGTCCGAAGTACAAAGGACTTGGTGCGGTTTGGATTCTCCTCGGCGCCACCTCTTTTCCTTCTTAGAAATTGGTTCGAAAGCCCTTTGAAATCCGGTTTGGTTTTCTCTGTGCTTCTCTGTGTCTCCGTGACTCTGTGATGAAGAACGAGTCTTGACCCACCACAGAGTCACGGAGAAGCACAGAGAAAAAGAACAGGTCGCAGCTACCAGTGTCGCGCCCCTTCCCAATCGTTGTAATCTTTAATTATGGCTTACTCGTCAAAAGTTCCTGAGTGGCTTGTCCCAATGGCTGCAACCTTGACGCAAGAAAGGTTCAGCGGACCTGAGTGGTTGTTCGAACGAAAGTTCGATGGGATCAGACTCATTGCGTTCAAACAGGGCAACGATGTCCAGCTTTTCTCCCGCAACCGTTTGCCACAGCACATCCCGCAAATTGCGCAAGCAATCGCGAAACTGCCTAACAAGGAGTTGATACTCGATGGCGAGGTTACGCGGGGACAGGGACAAGTGACCTATCACGTTTTTGATCTTCTTTGGATCGATGGTCGTTTGGTGACTTCGTTGCCAATCGAAGAACGACAAGCGCACTTGAATGAGTTGCAATTGAAAGAGCCACTGCAACTCGTTGAGGCGCTGGTCGATGAGTCGCCATGGGAACGCGCAAAGCAAGAAGGTTGGGAAGGTGTGATTGCGAAGCGACGAGGATCAGTGTACGAGCATCGTCGTTCCAAGCAGTGGTTGAAGATGAAGTGCGAGTTGTCCCAGGAGTTTGTCGTAGGTGGATTCACTGACCCACAGGGAGCACGCGTTGGACTTGGCGCCTTGTTGGTTGGTCATTACGAGGCCGATGAATTCTGTTTTGCGGGGAAGATAGGAACAGGGTTCGACACAAAGCTGTTGCTTGACCTTCGGGCAAAGCTCGATCAACTTGAGATAGCGAAGTCGCCATTCACGAAAGCAGTTGGTTTGCCGCGTCTTCGTGTGCACTGGGTAACGCCGGAGATTCGTGTGGACGTGGGATTCATTGAATGGACCGGACACGGGAAGTTGAGGCATCCAAGACTCCTAGGCGTGAAACATCCGCAGATTACGCCGATTACGCAGATTAAAGAGACAGAGTGATTCAGGTTTTTCTTAAATAGGTATCGGGTCATGCTGATGATCGGTCGACTTGGCCGGCGTCTGACAAGATGAAGCGACGTTTCTCCAAGCTGTGGGAACCGAAATTCAGAAGCAAACCTGTTTGATAGTGAGTGACTCTGAGATAGTTGATTATCTGCGATTCTTCAACTGAGCTTAATCTTGATAGAGCTTTCAACTCCACTACAACAGAATCAAAACAGATGAAGTCAGGCCTGTAGTATGACTCTAACACCTTGCCCTTATAACTGATGGTGTACCTATGTTGAGCATTATATGGAATTGAGCGCGTCAAAAATTCCATTCCAAGCGCTTCTTGATAGACTGGCTCCAGGAAACCGCAACCTAGTTGCCTATGAACTTCCATCGCAGCTCCAATAATCGCGTATGTTCTGGGGTCAGCTTGTGTGAGGTTTGTCATCGTCTCTCCTTTGATTGTGAGGTAAATACTGAAACGGATTTTCTCACAGGTTGACCTGAACACTGCAAGCCCCGGGGATGGATCAGCAATTAGATTTGATCAACATACAGTTGCCTGACTGTCTGATTTCAATCTGCGTAATCTGCGTAATCTGCGGATGATCATGATTTCACACCCTGACAAGATCCTGTTCCCTGCCGATGGCATTACTAAGGGTGAGCTCGCCGCGTACTATGAAATGATCGCGCCCGTGATGTTGCCTTACTTGCGACGACGGCCAATCACGATGGAGCGGTATCATAGCGGCATCGCTGCACCAGGGTTCTTTCAGAAAGATGTCGTCAAGGGATTTCCCGAATGGCTCGAGCGAGTTGAAGTGCCAAAGAAAGAAGGAACCGTTCATCATCCGCTTGCGAATGACACAAGATCGTTGTTGTGGCTGGCGAATCAAAACAGCATAACGATCCACGTTTGGCCCTCACGTGTGCCAAAGTTGTACTACCCGGACATATGTATCTTCGATCTGGATCCAGCAGGTGACGATCGCAGTGACATTCTTCGTGCGACCGCCTTAGCACTTCGTGATTTCCTCACAGACCTTGGGTTGCCGAGTTGGATAAAGACTTCGGGCTCGAAAGGTTTTCATATTGCCGTTCCACTGGACGGCAAATCTGATTTCGGTGTGGTGGCGAGATTTACTCACGCGGTAGGTCGACTATTAGTTAAGCGCTATCCTGAGACCCTCACGCTTGAGTTCAAGAAGGTCGATCGCGCCGGGCGAATATATGTCGATACTGGAAGAAACGAATACAGTGCGACGTTTGCTGCGACATACACCGTTCGCGCAAAAACAGGCGCGCCCGTTTCGGCACCATGTACGTGGGAAGAAGTTGAGAGTGGCGCCGTCGGACCAAGGTCGTTCAATGTGCGAAATATGGAGAAGCGGATTGCCGATGTCGGTGATCTGTGGGCGGACTTGTTGAAGAGTAAACGATCTTTGAAGAGACCAATTGAGAAGTTGAAGAAGATTATTGAGACTTAGGATTGGTCAAGAGTTATCCAGCCGATTGCCAACCCGCGAAAGGTTTGACGGTTGCACAATTGGGGCCCCCATCTCTTCCTGTTCCGGGAACTTTTGTTTCGAAGTGCTTCGACTTCTTTATCTGATTCCATGTGATGCCACGAAGAGGAATCTTTAATCGTCGAGACCATGGGGTATCTTTTTGGCCAGCACATGTACCGATATCAAGGTAAACGAATCTCTCGTGCGACGGCCCATGAGTGAATGGCCCGAGGAAGTTTGGTTGGCCATCTTTGCCTTCGCGGACGCGAACGCTGAACTCGAAATGTAAATCGCCAGCCTTGGACTGCTGGATTTGGATCGTTTCGTAGTCGTTTCCGCCACCTTTTTGTAATCCGAAGTCGACGCCGGATGGCGGTGATTCGAGAATGATCAGAAGATGGAGTTCTTGTTCCATGAGGTAGGAATGTACGACGTTGATAACGCAAATCCAAGTGACAAGCATCCACAGACGACTCAGCGCAGCAGAGCCGCAACCAAAGCTATAGATCCACGAACCCACACGAAACAACACCAAATCAAGTTTTGGGGATTTGGGTTTCGTGATAATTCGTGTGAGTTAGTGGATCGTTATGTTCCGTCAAAACTTTGCTCAAATAACAAGAAGTTTTCGCCATTGCTTCGCAGACATAACCTTACTATCTGAAAAAACATCTGCGTAATCTGTGGATGGTTCTTCGTTGAAAGGCAACTCTTTATGACTCGAATTACCTTACCAGTTCTCCTGCTACTTCTCGTGTTCGCCTTCGCGTCGGCGCAACAACGTCCGATCGACAAGGAATTTCTGGACGCGGTTCAAAAGAAGGACTTCAGTCAGATCAACCTCCTCTTGAGCAAAGGCGCAAATATAAACGCACGCGAACCTGACAACGGATATTTTGCTCTTCAGCAAGCGATCAACTGGTCCGACCTCGCCCTGGTGAAGTTACTGCTCGACAAAGGGGCGAACGTCAACCTAGCAGACAAGAGTGGCTATACCGCGTTAATCGAAGCGGTGGGCAATGCCTCGCCGGAATATACAGCAATAGCCAAACTACTTATCGAGCGAGGAGCTGATATTCATGCCAAGCATGAAGCAGCGATCCTGCGCGCAGTGAAAGAAGCGTCGCCGGAGGTTGTTCG
>Ga0163163_10003230_pt1 | contig 13822 bp, 11 predicted proteins | sample S65metaG_FD_119766 | JGI IMG/M metagenome (GOLD analysis project Ga0163163, IMG submission 119766) | Switchgrass rhizosphere microbial communities from Kellogg Biological Station, Michigan, USA - S6-5 metaG | ecosystem: Host-associated > Plants > Roots > Rhizosphere > Soil | place: USA... | reverse complement strand
GGCGTGGTCCTTCTGCTGTTGACCTTGGCCTTCGGATTGAGCGGCTACCTTCTGCCGTGGGACAACCGCGCGTATTGGGGGACGGTGGTGACCACCCAGATTTCGGCGCTGGCGCCGGGCGCGGGTCCTCTGCTGGTTCGCCTGCTGGGCAGCGATGGGACTTCGATCGGCGCCATCACTTTCACGCGATTTTACGTGGCTCACGTGCAGCTTCTTCCTCCGCTCACCGTGTTGCTGATCGCTCTGCATGTATATCTGGTGCGGCGGCACGGTGTGGCTCCCGCGCCGGAGGACGAAAATCAACCCAAGAAGAAGTTTTATCCCGAGCAGGTAGCGAAAGACACCATCGCGATCTTTGGCTGGTTCGCGGTGCTGATGGGCATGGCGATTCTCGCGCGCGTTCCGCTGGGACACATGGCGGACCCTACCGACCTAAGTTACGTTCCGCGGCCGGAATGGTATTTCCTGTTTCTATTTCAGTTCTTGAAATGGTTTGAAGGGCCGCTCGAAGTGGTGGGCGCCGTGATCCTACCCACGCTGGCTATCGTGGCGCTGATTTTAGTTCCCTTCCTCGACCGCGGCAAATTGAAAGCAGTGAGGCGGCGCTCGGGTGCGATCGGCCTGGCGGCGCTGGCCGCGATCTTTTGGGGCGGACTGACGGCGCGCGCGGTGACCACCTCTCCGCAATCGCGCGAGATGGACATGTCGCTGGTCAAGCCGTGGCAGCAGATTTCTGCGGGCAACATGGCATCGATCGGCTTCTTTCGCACGGCGCAGTGCGGCAGTTGCCACATGTTGGGGAAGTCCGGAGCGGGGCCCGATTTGGCGGTCGCACCTTCGTCGCGGCCCGCGGAATGGCTCGAAGGGCACATCAAGTCAAAGGCCGGTTCGCCCAGAGCGCTCACCGAAGACCAGGTGAAGATGCTAGCCGCCTTCGTTGCCGAGCGCAGCGCTCCAGCAGTCGACGCCTGGCAGAACGCTCCGCAGAACGCCGTGGCAGGCGCGCTGGTTTATCAGGCTAACGATTGTGGGAGTTGCCACAAGCTGAACGGCGTCGGCGATCAACTAGGTCCGGAGCTCAACGGTGTGGGCGAGCGGCACGACCGTTCCTGGATCGAGCATCATTTCGCGGATCCCCCGAAGTATTCGCCCGACTCGATCATGCCTGCATTCCAGTTCAAGCCCGACGAACTGAAGCTGATCACTGACTACATCATGGCGATTCCAAAGTAGCGAAGTGGGAATGTCCCTAGTAGACACCCGCCTCTTTGGCGTAGTCGTGGGCGCGCTCATAATCCGGCGCGGCCGCTTCCGACGTCGCCGGGTCGATGATGGCTGTGACCTCGGCGATGCGGCTGACCGGGAAACCCGACAGGCGCGCATGCTCCCGGATCAATCCCTCGCTGGGCGCCACATAGATGCAATATATTTTGTCCCCGGTCACGTAACTTTGCATCCACTGCACGCGCGACCCGAAACTGCGCAGCGCAGAGCATGATTTGTCGGACACGGCCGCCAGCTCGGCAGGTGACAATTCGCCGGCTCGGGGAAGGTTTCGCTCGATCACGTACTTGGGCATGGAAGCTCCTTGCGACCAGGATTATATACCCAATTTCCGGCGGTTGCCGCCGGTCCGGTCCAGATTTTGATCCCACGAGTCCGGGGTGCATATATGTTATAAGCCCCATCAATTTTGTCGATCCCGCCAAGGCCCTCCCTGTTGCCCGCCCGCTCCGAAAACGTTACCTTAAGGTGTACCCTCATGCTGAAACCACGAGTAGAAGCGCCAGACGACCTCAACCCCCAGGAAACCGCCGAATGGGTTGAAGCCCTCGATGAAATCGTCGACCAGGTAGGTCCCGACAGAGCCAGTTACCTGCTCGAGCACTTGATGGAGCGGGCCGCAAACTTGGGCGTGCGAGTTCCCTTGCGCTGGAACACCCCCTATATCAACACCATTCCGCCCGAAGACGAAGTGCCTTATCCGGGCAACCGCGAGATGGAGTGGCGCATCAAGTGTCTGGCGCGCTGGAATGCGCTCGCCATGGTGGTGCGCGCCAATAAACACGATCCGAATATCGGGGGCCATTTGGCCACCTACGCGTCGCTCGCGACCTTGGTCGAGGTCGGCTATAACCACTTCTTCCGTGGATCGTATCAGGACCCAACGGCCGGAAAGGTGGCCGGCGACTTCGTTTACTTCCAGGGCCACGCCTCGCCCGGCATGTACTCCCGCGCCTTTCTCGAAGGCCGGTTGAGTGAGCAGCATCTGGAAAACTTCCGCCATGAGCTGCGCGATCATCCCGGCTTGTCGTCGTATCCTCACCCCTGGCTGATGCCGGATTTCTGGCAGTTCCCCACGGTATCGATGGGTCTGGGACCCATTGGCTCCATCTATCAAGCGCGCTTCATGCGCTATCTGGAGAACCGCGGCATCATTCCGAAAACGCAGCGTAAAGTGTGGGCCTTCCTGGGCGACGGGGAAACCGATGAGCCGGAATCGCTGGGCGCGCTGACGCTGGCCTCGCGCGAGAAGCTCGACAACCTGATCTTCGTGGTGAACTGCAATCTGCAGCGGCTTGACGGTCCGGTGCGCGGCAACGGCAGCATCATTCAGGAGCTGGAAGCGGCGTTCCTCGGCGCCGGCTGGAACGTCATCAAAGTAATTTGGGGCGGCGGCTGGGACGATCTGCTGGCCCGTGACGCCAGCGGCCTCCTGATCAAGCGCATGCACGAGTGCGTCGACGGCGAATACCAAGCCTTCCGCGCCATGGACGGCGCCTACATCCGCAAAGAGTTTTTCGGCAAGTATCCCGAGCTGCTCAAGCTGGTGGAAAACATGAGCGACGAGCAAATCTGGGATCTCCGCCGCGGCGGCCTGGACCCGCATAAGGTCTTCAATGGCTACCATCGCGCCATGCAGCAAAATGGCAGGCCGACAGTGATTCTGGCCAAGACCGTAAAGGGCTATGGCTTGGGCGAGACCGCCGAAGGGCGCATGACCGCCCATCAAACCAAGAAAATTGGCGATGCCGATCTGCTCAAGATTCGCGACCGCTTCAAACTCCCGCTTTCCGATGAAGCTGCTACTCACGTAGACTTCGTCCGCCCGCCTGAGGATTCGCCCGAGATGCGCTACATGCGTCAACGCGTCGAGGCGCAAGGGGGACCGCTGCCCGCGCGCATTGTGAAGCCCATCGAGATCAAGGCTCCCGCGCTTGAAATGTTCAAGGATGCGCTGGAAGGTTCGCGCGGCCGCGAGGCATCGACGACCTCGGCCTTCGTGGCCGTTATCAAGTCGCTGCTGAAATCGCCGGAACTAGGCAAGCTGATCGTGCCCATCATTCCCGACGAAGCCCGCACCTTCGGCATGGAGTCGTTGTTCCGCGAGTACGGCATCTACGCCAACCAGGGCCAGCACTATAAGCCCGCGGATTCGAACGTTCTGCTGTATTACAAAGAAGCGCAGAACGGCCAGATCCTCGAAGAGGGCATCACCGAGGCGGGCTCCATGGCGTCCTGCATCGCTGCCGGTACGGCTTACGCCAACTATGGCGTGCCGATGATTCCGTTCTACATCTACTATTCGATGTTCGGTTATCAGCGCGTCGGCGATCTGGTTTGGGCGTTTGCCGATTCGCGCGGCAAGGGCTTCCTGATGGGCGGCACTTCCGGCCGCACAACATTGTCGGGAGAGGGATTGCAGCATCAGGACGGCCACAGCCCTCTGCTCTTCAGCGTAGTTCCCACCTGTGCGGTTTACGATCCCGCCTACGCATTCGAGTTGGCCATCATTATTCAGGAAGGCATTCGCCGCATGTATCAGGAGATGGAAGACCGCTTCTACTACATCTGCGTCTACAACGAAAACTATCCGCAGCCGCCGATGCCCGGCATCGAGAATGGCGTGTCGCCCGAATTGCGCGACGGCATTCTGAAGGGAATTTACAAATTCCGTTCCGCCGAAAAGGGTCCCGCAGTGGCGCAGTTATTCGGAAGTGGTTCGATTCTGAATGAAGCGCTAAAGGCGCAGCAGATTCTGGCGGAGCGCTATCAGGTGGCAACGGACGTTTGGTCGGTGACCAGCTACAACGAGCTGCGCCGCGAAGGTCTGGCGGTCGACCGCTGGAACCGTTTGCATCCCACCGAGCAGGCGAGGGTGCCGCACATTACCAAGCTGTTTGAAAGCGAGCCCGGCCCCATCATCGCATCCAGCGATTACATGAAGGCTTGGCCCGACCAGCTATCGCCGTGGCTTGGCTCGCGGTTGCATACACTCGGCACCGACGGTTTCGGTCGCAGCGAGAATCGCGAGCATCTGCGCCACTTCTTTGAGACTTCAGCGGAAGCGATCGCGCAGGCGACGCTCTCGACCTTGGCCCGCGAAGGCAAGATCGACGCCGAGCGCGCAAAGGCTGCCATCGCCGAACTTGGATTCGATTCCGAGGTCGCGGACCCGGTCACGCGGTAATCTCTCTGATCACTTCCATTCGCGAATTGCGAATATCTGCGGGCGATGCAGCTCATTGAGCAGGGGCCGATCCCGCCGCTGGATTGTATTTTGGGTTATCCGGATTCTCCATCCGGTTCTTGGGGTCGATCCGGGGCACTGGTTTCGCGCTCTCGATCCACGCGGTATAAACCAGATCCCGCAGGAAAGTCGCGCCCGAAGCAAGGCGTTTGTACACTAGTTCACGCGCCTCGGTGTCATCTTTTTTCACAAAGGCGCCGCGCAAGTCCGCGCGGTAGACATCCTCAACGGAGTCGCGGGCTTCGAGAGAATGATCCACATCGTCAAGACGGCGCGCATCTTTGCGCATGTATTTGATAACATCCGGCGCGGTCGTCTCGATCAGATCCACATAGTTCGACTCGAACCTTCCGTGAATTTCGGGATCGCGCGTGTATCCCCTCGGATCCGGTCCCGACCAGCCATCATGGTGCTGGGAGTTATGCAGAGGCTGAGCTGCATCGGCAACATAGTGTCCCACCCAGCCCATGTAGAAGGCGATGTCATTCGCCAGCATCTGCTTCACCTGCGCGGCATCAGTGAACAGCAGGGAAATCCGGGCCAGGATCGCGGCGAGATTTCCGCCCGACTGTTGCGGATTGTCGATCGCACGATAAAGCCGCATGCCGGCCTTGATCCGCTCGTACCCTTCCATGATCGAGTAAGCCTGGGTCCCGGTATATCGAATGTTGATCAGCTTGGCGCGGTCGGGATTGACCGCCTTCGCTTTGAGGTATTCATCGTAGACGCGGAGAACGAATTCCGTCCGTGAATGCGGCGGATTGGGGATGTAATCGAACTGTTCCGTATACCAGCCGTGATTCGCATCTTCGGAGATCCGCAAGTACGGTTCCGAGTAGCCGCGCCAAGTGTCCGGAATGGTGCCCAAGTGGCCGATGTAGCCTTCCTGGGATTTCAGAAACACAGGTCCATCCTGAGGAAGGCCCTCGACGGCTGCGAGGTTGGCAACGGTGTGTCCGCGAACTCCCCAGGCGTCCAGAGACGGCAGAGTCAGAAGCCCGGCGCAGAAGAGTGAAAGCAGTCTGTTATGCATCGCGACCCGTACCCAAAGCATGGCCCGTTACCGGGCAGAGCAGGAGTTTCATAGACCCGAACTGTAACAAGCTCGCATAACGAAACAATTTGTGCGGCGTGAAAATCGCGTTACACGGAGATGGCCGAGTTCCGCGCTGCGCTGACCGAAGCCATGAGCGCGTAAGCACGCCGCTGTGTAAACTGATCCTTGATGATCCAGGTCACCGAGGAGCAGGTTCGCGACATTCTTCCGATGGACGAATGCGTCCGCATCATACGCCAGACCTTCGCTGCGCTGCGCAAAGGGACGGCGTCCAATCAGCCGCGCCGGCGCATTTATCTGGACAACGGCTCGACACTGCACAGCATGGGCGGCGCTTACGGCAAGTATTTCGGAACCAAATTCTACTCTTCGAATCCGAAGTACGGCGCGAACTTTTTCTTTTTTTTATTTGACAGCGAGACCGCGCGGCCGCTGGCTCAGTTCGAGGCCAATTATCTGGGACAGATCCGGACTGGCGCTGCTTCGGGTTACGCCACCGACCTTCTCGCGGCCTCCGATGCCACTGCGCTCGCGGTGATCGGCACCGGCTTTCAGGCGCACTCGCAGATTGAGGCCATCCGCTGCGTTCGCGACCTCACCGACATTCGCGTATGGAGCCGCAGTAAAGAAAATCGTGAGGCGTTTGCTGAGGCCAACCAATGCCGCGCCGTCGATTCCGCTGAAGAGGCCGTCCGGGGCGCCGATATCGTAGTTACGTGCACGCCGTCAAAGGATCCGGTGATCGACGATTCTTGGATTGCCCGCGGCGAGCGTGGCGTACACGTCAACGCCATGGGGTCCAATCGCGAACAGCGTCGCGAGCTGCCATCACGGCTGATTCACCGCGCGGATCTGGTGGCCGTCGATTCCGTGGAGGTCGCGAAGATCGAAGCCGGCGACTTAATTCTAGCGCCGGTGGACTGGAACGACCGACGCATCGTTGATTTGGCCAAGATCGAGCAGCGCCCGCCCGGCGCGCCCATCACGGTTTTCAAATCGTGCGGTTTGGGAGTGGAAGACGTTGCGGCGGCCGCTTACGTCTACGAGCGCTTGTAATCAGGCTCCGTCCCTATTTGTCGGGAGTCGGCTTGGTCCCGGCCCAGTAATAGCCGTCGCGCGCGCGGATCTTCATATCCGGCTTGAGCACTTGCACCACGATGTTGTGGTATCCGGCCTCGGTCTGAACATCTTTATCGGGAATATAGGTCAGCAAGTACTGGCTGTGCAGTTCCGCGCCTAGATCGGAGACGGCTTGATCCAGTTCCCGTTGCGACTTGAAGCCGTATTGCCGGCCACCACTGTAAGTTGTGTAGACCTCCAGCGGCGGGGGAATGAAAATCCCTTTGGCGAGGTCGTAAATGTCTTTGATCACAGGGGCCCAGTTACCCATGTTGTTTTGCGAGATCGTGGTGGGAGTCTGAACACCACCGCCTCCGGGACTTTGCGTGTACACCGCGCCCGGCGGGCGGTTGTCGAGCACGCTTCGATTTGCGGAGGGTGGCGCGGTGATTGACGCCACAAATTTTGAGATGTCGATCGCATAGATCACCACGCCCGCGAATTCGGCGGCGCTCAGCACTTCCCGCGCTCTGAGTTCGCTCCCGTTATCCCGCGATTCAGCGATCAGCAACAATATCTTGCGGCGGTTATCGGGCCGTCTTTTTAGCAGGTTGACGCTTTCAATGGTTGCGTCGTTCAAACGGCTACTCCGGCTGCCCGGCTTGAGCTTTTTCAAAGCTGCGGAAAGCTGGTCGGGGTCCGAGCTAAAATCGCCCAGGTTCTGAATGCGATGATCGAATTCTATAACCGCTACCTCGCCATCGTCGCCGAGAATCTGCGCGGAAATGGCCGATCCCACCTTCTGTATGGCCGGCAGCATCTTTTCTACTTCGGCGTTGGCTTGCACAGCGATCACCATGGAAATCGGATAGACCGCAACATCCTGGTCGACCTTCTGGAGCTTACCGTTGTCCGTGAGCCGAAAATCCTTGGGACCCAGGCCATTGACGATGTTCCCGGCGCGGTCAGTCACGGTCACGGGAGTCGTAACGATGTGCGTGGTGACAGACCCAATACTCCCTGGAGCATCATCCTTAGCCGGTGCAGATGCGGGGGCGCTGCCCTTGTCTTGAGCTTTATCCTGCGCCGAAACCTTCCATGTGATCGTGGCCGCCAACAGCACCGCCAGGAAGAATGCCGTCAAAGCTCTTGCGCTACGCACGATGCTCCGTCCTCCCGTGTAGCAAGTCGACGACGTGCGGAATCAATTCCGCCACCGCCTCTAACGACTCTACCGCACCCGTAGGGGATCCCGGTACATTCACAATCAGCACTTGGCCGCGTGTGAATGCGCCCCCCCGTGAGAGATGCGCGAATCGCGTTTTTTCCATGCCCTTCAGCCGCATAAGCTCACCAAACCCTTCGATCTTCCGATCGCTCACCGCGGCGGTCGCTTCCGGTGTGACGTCACGTAGGGCGACGCCGGTTCCGCCGGTGGTGAGGATCACGTCCACGTCCGTCAGATCTGTTAATACAGATGCGATCTGCTCTTCCTCGTCGCTAACTATTTTCTTATGAGCAACCACCCATCCAAACTCCGCTACCTTGGAGGCCAGCGCGGCACCGGAGCGGTCCTCGCGCGTCCCGGCGACCACCGAATCGCTTATCGTCACGATGGCGACCCGTATCATTTCTTCTTGCCGCCACGCTTGAAGTCTCCCGACTTACCGCCGGTCTTTGAAACGAGATACAAGTCCTGGATCTCGATGCCCTTATCCAACGCCTTGGTCATGTCATAAACCGTCAAGGCGGCGACGGAGGCGGCAGTCAGTGCTTCCATTTCGACACCAGTAGGACCGAGGATACTGGCGGTCGAAGTGATCCGTACACCTTTACTTTCGATAACGCAGCTAACGTCCACATGTGAAAGCATTAAGGGGTGGCACATTGGGATCAGCTCGGAAGTTTTTTTAGCTGCGGTGATTCCGGCAAAACGCGCTACTTCCAGCGGATTTCCTTTAGGGTTCTCCGGCAATCTATTGAGAACACTCTTTTTAATCCGCACGAAAGCATGCGCTTCGGCGGTTCGTTTGGTTTCCGGCTTGGCCGAGACATCCACCATGCTGGCGCGGCCCTGTTTGTCGTAGTGGGAAAGTTTCTTCATTGAAATTTCATCATTTAACAAGCACGCGAATGTCCTCGCCAGCCGCCCAAGCCTCGCGTTCGGGATCGGTGACCAAAAAGGCATTGCAACGCGCCAACGCCGCGACGTCGCCCGAGCCGTGCGCAACCATCGGCGCGATGGTCGCACCGTCGGGGCTGAGTACAGCCGGCAGGAAACGCGTTAGGCCGGTCTTGTGCCGGACCGGACTCGTCAGCCGCGCCCGCAACAGGGGCAGACCTGGCTCACGCAAGCCCTGTACCTTTTCTATGGCCGCGCGAGCGATCGTCTCGAACGTGATCATGGTTGACCCAGGGTTGCCGGGGAGGCCGAAGAAGATCTTGTTCTGCACCTTGCCAAAAACCAGCGGCTGGCCGGGCTGAATCTTCACGCGATCGAAAAAGAACTTTGCTCCGAATTCGGCCAGAACCTTTTCGACCAGGTCGTATTTCCCGGCCGAGACGCCACCGGAAAGCAAGAGCAGATCGGCTTTCAAACCTTCTTGGATCTGGCTTCTCGTCGATTCATAATTATCGCGCGCGATGCCCAGGATCTCCGGCACTCCGCCCGCGCGCTGCACTTGAACCGCGAGCGACGCCGCGTTGGAATTGCGAATCTGGTGCGGCGCGGGCTGCTGATCGAACTCGACGATCTCATCGCCTGTCGACACAATGGAGACCCTTGGTCGCTGGTAAACCAAAACCTGTGTGTGCCCGACCGTTGCCAGCAGGGCAATTTCGGCGTGTCCAATGCGGACTCCCGCCCCAAGCGCCGCCTCGCCGCGGCGAACTTCAATACCACGAGGGCTGAAATTTTCACCCGCCGCGATCGAGCGCTGGATCCTTACGCGTTCGCCATGGCGCTCGGTGTGTTCCACCATGGCCACGGCGTCAGCTCCGTCCGGCAGCGGGGCTCCGGTCATGATCTCGACGGCTTCGCCGGCCCCGACCGCACCGGTGAAGACTTCGCCCGCTCGCACCTCGCCGGTCACGCGCAGCTCGCCAGGAAGATCAGCGGCGCGTACCGCAAACCCGTCGCGGGCAGAGCGGGGAAAGGGAGGATAATCGCGGTCCGCCGCAATCTCTTCTGCCAGCACGCGGCCCGCGGCCTCCGCTAGCGGAACCGTCTCAGTCCCCATCGACACGCCGGCTTCGCGCAGAACGCAGGCCCGGGCTTCGTCGAAGGTGAGTGCCACGAAGATTAGGTTACCCGATTAGGTTAATGCGATACGGCGGATGGCGGCCGCACGCCCGGTGGCTTCATCCACTTCCACCACCACACCGTGCAGCTCCGCGCCATGCCGCGCCGCTTCCATGCGCACCGGCATCTGGGTAAGGAAGCGCTCAATGATGATCTGCTTGTCGACCCCGATCACGCCCGTATACGGCCCAGTCATGCCGGCGTCCGTCTGGTAGCCGGTGCCCTCCGGCAGAATGCGCGTGTCGGCGGTAGGAACGTGCGTGTGTGTTCCCACCATCGCGGAAACGCGGCCGTCGAGATACCATCCCATCGCAACCTTTTCGCTCGAGACCTCGGCGTGGAAATCGACAAAGCGCACCTTGACGTTTGCCGGCAGTTCGCTCAGCAGCTTATCGGCTTTGCGGAATGGGTCATCCGTCTGCGGCATATAGACGCGCCCTTGCAGATTGATAACCGCGCAATCGACTCCGTTGCTGGCCTGCACCACCACCACGCCCGCGCCAGGCAAGCCTTCGGCGTAATTAGCGGGACGCAGTAGCCGGGGATGGCTGGCGAAATAATCGTAAATTTCGCGCTTATCCCAAACGTGGTTGCCAGTGGTCATGACGTCCAGTCCATAGCCGAATAGCTCGTCGGCCAACTGCGGATTGACGCCGAACCCGCCGGCGGCATTCTCGACATTAGCGATGGCCAGGTGGATGTTCTCCGCCGCCACGATGTCTTTGAGGTGGCGCGCAACCATACCGCGGCCGGGCGAGGCGAACACGTCGCCAATGAATAATAGATTCGTCAAACGGACGGGAACCGCTTTCTAAGCGCCTGAGGCGCAGTCTCTACAACCGCGGTATGAAGCTAGAGGAGCGCACCGCGCCGCCGTATCAGCCACCGTCATTTGACCCCGAACTAAAGGGGGGAACCCTCCGCGCGCCTTAAGGCGTCTCCATGGCGGCGAGTACCTTGCGGCCCCCGCTACCGGAGCTTGCACACCGGCGCGTTTACGAGACAGATTCCATGACATTGAGCATTGGATCAATTTTTGGTGGCCAGCACTAACCTAGCAGGAACGCTCCCTACTGAATCATAACAGAGGGGTTGAATGATAACAGAGAGGGTTATGGAACCGGAAAATGCTACTTATAGGCAATCGCCGCGCTGGAGGCTCCTGCGAGATGCAGCACTTCGAAGCGCCGGAAACCAACCTCTGAGCACCAACCGCGGAAGTCCGCGCCGGAATAGTCGAACGCATCCCCGAATTCGATGAGCATGTTCAACGACATCAGCAGGCCGAAAACGTTCTCGCGGCGGGCGTCGTCGATAAGAGCCTCGATCGCCACCAACGCGCCCCCGGGCGGGAGAGCTTCGTATGCCGCGCGAATAAGCTGCATCTTCTTTTCGAGATTCCAGTCGTGAAGGATCATGCCCATCGTGATGATGTCGGCCTTGGGCAGTGGATCTTTGAAGAAGTCGCCCGCGGCGGTGTCGATGCGATCGCTAAGCCCGGCAGCCGCGATGTGTTTTTGCGCGATCGGCGCGACTGGCGGCAGGTCGAAGGAGGTGCACTGAAGATGAGGGTGTCTTTTCGCGGCCTCGATGCACAGTAGGCCGGTGGCCCCGCCGACGTCACACAGGGTCTTGAAGTTCGAAAAGTCGAACTTGGATGCGAAGGCTTCGAAGTTGATCCGCGAAAGGCCGGTCATCGCGCCCATGAACTGTTCGAGTCTTGGCAGCTCCGCATACAGCTCCTCGAACATTCCCTTATGGCCATCCTTGGCTTCATTCTGCTGCTTCCCGGTACGCAAAGCTTCGGGCAGATCGTGCCAGAACTTGAACAGCCGGTCGTTGAGCATCTCCAGCCAACCGCCGACGTAACGCGGGCTGCGGCTGTCGAGATAAAGCGCGCCGGCGGGCGTGTTGAAATACTTCGCAGAGGGGCCGTCGCCCTCCCGGTCGAGAAACTGCATCGCGACCAGTGCATCGAAAAAATCACTGATGCCGCGCGGGTGCATGCCCAGCTCCGCGCCTAGTTCCGGCCCGGTGACGCGGCGCTCGCCGAGTGCCGTGAACACTCCAAACTCGACCGCGGTGAGCAGCACCTTGGACGACCAAAAGGCAAACGCCGTCTGAAGAATGTGACTTGGATCGAGTTGCGGAACCGGTTCAGGCATGGATGGAAAGACCTCCCCGTCATGGCGCTATCCGCACCGAGTTAACGAATTCTACTACTTTCACGAGATCCGGCGCCAGAGCAGTAGCCTCACCATGGGAGTCGCGGAACCCCGAGGGAGTTGGATTTGAGCTCCCTAGCGAAACATCCGGTAAATGCCGATATAGCAGCCATGAGACCAGAGATCGATGCGCTTCTTCGGGATCTGCAGGATGCCGCAGCCCGCACGGGAGACGATAGAATCCTCGAGTTAAAAGATGCGCTTGTTCGCTGCTCAACTTGTACACATACTTGCTATCAGCCGCCGGATTGCCCGATGCGGCCGTTTCTGTCATCGGAACCCCCACCAGTGCCTTCGGAGTGAAGACCGTGATATTTGCAATCCGACGCACGTGCAAGACCTGCCCGCAGGGACCCAAGGCCCTTTAAAAACCGCCCTTCGCCATCGGGGCGCACTTCTAGGTTCCCCTCAAGACTTCTGCAATCTCCTTCTCCGCGATCACGCCTTCCTTGACACCTTCCACAAGACCTCGGTCACGTCGATAGTGGTTTCGCCGGTGCCGGCCACGGTTCCACCGTCGAGGGACGCGGTCGCTGGAGTCGGCACCTCTTGATCCGGTGCGAAGAGAGAAAGATTGAAGTGGTCCACATTCAGCCAGGACGATGTTCCACAGATTTCGATTGGATTTCAAAAGTTCATTTCGGTACCGCGTGATCGGTCATCCAGATATTTCCCGTCTGCTCGGTCATGATGAGAATCAACCGGCCGGTTCCGACGGACATCCCCATCAGCGACGCTATCCCGATGGTTGCGAGCGACCGCCGGGCGGCGTGAAAATGCCGAATCGGAAACGCTGCGCCTTCGGGATGCTTCGTCGCCACGCCTAGTCGCTGGGCCCACAGGCAGACGAAGCCATCCCGCTCTGAAATAAAGTGAAGCAGGTTGCCATCGGCAGGACCTTGATGGCGACAAAGCGATTCAGGCGCGTGTCGCGTGCTTTGTAGACCACACCTGAGAATGTCAACCCTAGGTTCCGTTCAAAGCTTCGGCGATCTCTTTCTCCGCGATCGCGCCTTCCTTGATGACCTTCCATAAGACCTCGGTCACGTCGATGGTGGTCGCGCCGGTGCCGGCCACCGTCCCACCGTCCAGCACCAGATCTACCGAACCGTCCATTACGCCAAAGACTTCGATCCCGCTGGTGCAGGTGGGCTGTCCGGAAAGATTCGCGCTGGTAGCGATCAAAGGTTGTGAGAGCCGCTCAAGTAAGGCGTTCGCCACTTTCGATTGCGATTGCCGCAGGGCCAGCCGTCCAGTGTTGCCTGTCACCTTGAGCGGCACCCGCGAAGACGCTGGAGCAATGATTGTGAGCGGTCCCGGCCAGAACTTGCGAGCCAACAGATAGAACCGCGCCGAGACTTCTGACGCCAGTTCCTCCGCCATCACGATGTCACTGACCAGCATAGGCAAGGAACGGATGCTCTCGCGGCCTTTGGCGGCAAACACACGGCCAACCGCATGCAAGTTGAGTGGATCCGCCACGAGTGTGTAGAGGGCGTCGGTCGGAATGGCCACCACTTCGCCACGCCGCACGGCCGCCGCCGCACGCTCTATAGCCCGCATACTGGGCCGTTCAGGGTCGATCTCGATCAGATCAGTGGCCACTTGTATGAATAGTGTAACCGACCGGGTACAATAAGGGTACTAGC
>Ga0163163_10003229_pt1 | contig 13822 bp, 25 predicted proteins | sample S65metaG_FD_119766 | JGI IMG/M metagenome (GOLD analysis project Ga0163163, IMG submission 119766) | Switchgrass rhizosphere microbial communities from Kellogg Biological Station, Michigan, USA - S6-5 metaG | ecosystem: Host-associated > Plants > Roots > Rhizosphere > Soil | place: USA... | reverse complement strand
TTTTGATTAGCTTGCTCTAACTCTAAAATCCGATTATGTTGTCCCTCACTTCAATTTTCTAACTCGGTGATTTTAGTTTGGAGGGTTTGAATTTGCTCTTGGTGGGCTTCGATTTCTTGTCCGGCTAAGTTTAAATCTTGTTTAGCTTGTTGGAGTTGAGTTTGGTGTTCTTGTTCTAAGTCGGCTTTTTCTTGCTGTCAATTTTCCACCATTTGGGTTAAGAGTGCTTGGAATTCCTTTCGGTTTTTAAGTTTTTGCTTGGCTAAGGTAATTAAAGCTTGTTTTTCTTGTTCCAGAGCTTGTTTTCTTTGGTTGGCCAAAAGAAGGAGGGCTTGGATTTGTTTATTTAATTTGCCTATTTCTTGGGCTTTTTGGCGATTGAATTCTTGCCGTTCTTGCTGATTTAAATCTTCTAGGTTGTTATATTTAGTTTCTCAATTCTCTTGGAGGTCTTTTAATTTTTGCTTAAGCTGTTCATTCTCTTGTTTAGTGTAAACTTGCAGTTGATAATCGACGTCTAAGAGAGTTTGGTTAAGCTGGAATTGGAGGTTTTGTTTATCTTGAGCTAAGGTTTGATGTTGTTTTAAAGGGACAAAGTCCCTTTTGATAATTTGCCGTAATTGTTTTTCGCGATAGTTCATTAGGTTATCTCCTCCAAGGTAGTTACTCCTTTTCTTTCGAGCAGGGCTTTTACTTCCTCTCCTAACTTGATTTTTTCTGACACTCAGGGAGCAAATTTAGCTAAGAATTCTTGGCTAGATTGAAAGGAGGCATCACCTCATTTTCATTTAGTGAGGATGGAGTTAAGATCTTTAGTTTTTTGTTGGCATTCTCGTTTGATTTGCTTGCTTTTTTGGCTCTCGATTTGTCGGGCGATGATGATCATGCATAACCTCCTTAGGCTCCTTTAACTAAAGCTCAACTATTGGTAAATGGGATCATACCTCCAATCACCGTCATATGATAACCAAATTTACTGTTCCCGGAACCAAAGACTTGCTCGTGAGTAATGCCGTCCTCATTGATAATTCGGTAAACTACACTCTTTTCATCATGGAGGGCAGCCAGGGCATTATTAGTTAGTTTCTTAACAATTACCTCTTTAAAGAGCTTGTAGGGATTAAGATTGCTGTCCCGAGCTACATCGGCTAAAAAGTAGATTTCCAGGTCATCCAGGAAGTCGGGATCGATAGTTAAAACTAAACTCTTCCGACTTTCACTATTGGTAACTACTTTGTTCCAAGTCGTGTCATTAGGTTTTTGGTAGCCTTTATTATACTTATCCGAAGGCTCTACCATGCCATTAGCCGCGGCTTTGATTTTTCTTAAAATGGCAATAGCTTTATCCAAATTGTCAATGGTAGCTTCCTCTTCGGTAATTTCTTCTCAAGCATTCTGGTTATAATTATCCTTGGTGCAAATTACCTTGGTCAAAACTTTATTTAAATCGAGCTTGGGCTTAGTAGTCATGCTGTCCGTTAGTTGATCCACCAAAGCGGCCATTTCAACTGGGCTTTGTAAAGCTCTCTTCATCACCTTTTTATTGTAAATGGTGTAATAAAAGTGGTCTCAAATGATTTTCAGTTTACAAGAAAAAACCTCGGGGAGGTTTTCCGCATCACTGCTTTTTAAGGTTTTCTTTCACTTTACTCCTTCGAGAGGCTGGTCTCCGATAAATTCCTCTTCGGCTCCGTGGAATTCAGTAGTGCCCTTATTAAACACGGCATAAGTGTTTTGAGCATAAATTAGTTTGAGAGGTTTGTCTTGAACTACTCTTTCTTGTAAGTTTTCTAAGAGGGGGTTAAAGTCAGTCATTAGGCTCTACCTCCTTTTTGAGTTTGAAGCGTTTGGAAGTGTTCGAGGAATTTATTTTTGTTTTTGGTTTCCTTTTGATCTAATTCAATTCTTCTTTGCTTTAAGTTTTCGGTTCTTAAGGCTTCTTTGTCTTCTTCGGACTGCCGGAGTTTTCTCTCGGTTTCGGCTAAATCTTGTTCTTTTTTCACAAAAGCATCTTTTCATTTTTTAGCTTCTTGTAAGGCTTTTTGGGTATCCTCTTTTAAACCCAGCACTAATTTTTCGTGTTCTTCCGGAGTGCTTAACGGATTTTGGTTTTCTTGGTTGTTATTCATATTTTCGTTTTTAAGAATTTAGGCTCTAAGTCTCGTGTTTTGCGAGAAGTATATGGGGGATATATAGGGGGTATATGGGCCCTATATGAGGCCTATATGCTTTTTTAGTTTTGGCTGTTTTTTGCTTTTAAGTTTTTTTGTTATTTTTTATTTGGTAGGTCATAAAAATAATGTATAGATAAAATTGAACGACCGAATGATTATCGTGATGCTGGTAATTGCTAGGGTTTAGGAAGAAAACTTCTGATAATTTTAACTATGAATTGGTTTTTTTGGAAGTATTTATTATCTAAATTAAAATTTAGGTTAATATTACCATTTACCTGTGAATTTGTGTGTGTGTGTGTGTGTGTGTGTGTGATAATATTGAATAAGGAATCTGAGTGGGAAGCAACCTAATTGCTAGAAATTGTAATTAGGCCATTTTGTGTGATTTTGTCCGGAAGAGGAAAAAAATAGATTATGGCATTGTCTTTAGAAACCATTAATTATTTACAAGAGGAGCAAAGAAAGTTAGATATTTTTATCCATCAGCAAAATAAACTAGAAATGAAAGATACTTTTTATTTACGAAAAATTGCTTTATTGGTTGAAATTGGCGAAGTGGCTAATGAATTAAAAACTTTTAAGTATTGAAAAAAGGACAAAAAAATAAGTTTAGAAAAAACCCAAGAAGAATTAATTGACTGTTTACATTTTTTTCTTAGTTTGGCCAATTGCTCCCAAATTGATTTTAACAACTATTCCCTACCAAAAGTCGGAAAAAAACTAAAAGACATAAATAAGGACTTGTTAATTCTTTTTAAGGAATCTGGAAAACTTAATTGTTTTAGAGAAGAAAAAAAAGAATACCCTTATTACCGATGACTATCCACTTTCGAAAAATTATGCCAGCAAATAGGTTTTGATGAAAAAAAACTGTTAAACGTTTATAACCGTAAAAATAAAATCAATCACCAAAGGCAATTGGAAAATTATTAATCCGATAATCTAAAATTTATGGAAGGAGAAAAAATGCAGTTCTTGCTTTGTAATTTTGGCACTGTTTGCAAGTTTATGAAATTAAGTATTAAAAAACTTAACAAAAAATTAATATAAACTAAATGCCTAAAATTAATATTGCGATTGATGGTCCAGCTGGTTCAGGAAAGTCGACTTTGGGAAAAACTTTGGCAGAAAAAATTAATTATCGTTTTATCGACAGTGGCTTATTTTATCGCTACTTCGCGAAAATTTGTTGGGAAAATAAAATAAGCTACACGGAAAAAGAAAAGGTAATAAAATTTTGCTCTCAGAAAGAAAGAAACTTTGCCCAAAATACGGAACTTTTTTTCCAGCAATTAGAAAAACAAAGAAACGAATTAAGCCAACCAAAAATTGGGAACTTGGCTTCGCAATTTGCTCCTATTAAAGAATTACGTTTGATAATTTATGAATTAATCAGAAGCTTAGTCAAAAATAAAGGCTTTGTGATTAGCGGCCGAGATATGACCTTTAAAGTCTTGCCAGGAGCTGAAGTAAAATTTTTCCTCACCGCTGACTTAGCAACTAGAGCCAAAAGAAGGTACTTCCAACTTCAATCCGAAGGTAAAAACTTGACCTTGGAAGAAGTAGAGAAAGATTTAAAAGAGCGAGACCAACGAGATCAGTCAAACATTACTGCTGCCGAAGCAACTGGATTGAAAATAGACACCACTAATCTAACCTTTGCGGAAGGATTAGAAAAACTATATAATTTATGCAAAGCAAATAAACTTGAATAATCGCTATCAACGAAACATAGAAAACTAAAAAATTTCTATTCTAATTTATTCCAAGGTGTAAAAATATATATAAATAAAAAAATGTTTTTATGGTAAAAAAAAGTAATAAGTTAAACATCATTATTGAAGGGTTTGAAGTTCCGTTAGTGGAAACTACCACGGCTTGGACTCTCCGCAAACTTTTGGATGCTAAGTTAAAATTTAAAGGGAAAACTTATTTGCCAACCCGACGAGAAAGAGTAACTGTTTTAAAGTCTCCGCATAAGCACAAAAGTTCCCAAGAGCATTTGGGTCGGATAACTCATCGTCGTTTAATCCAAGTTATAGATACTTCCTTTGCTGACTTGAATAAAGCCGGACTAGCTGGCTCTTATCCACAAATTTCTCGGGGAGTTCGGGTTAGAGTAAAAGCTTAACACGAGCGGAGAGAACGAAAGTCTCTTGCTCTTAATTTGTAGATTTCATTACCAATTTTAAATTTTTGCACATTGCCTTGAAATTTTCTTTTGGTAGATTTATTCGAAAAAGAACGATTGTTGCCAACTAAGGGTTTGTTTTTCCCAGTTAATATTTTTCGCAACTTTTGCTGCATTTTTTTGCTTGAAACATTTTTTTTCATATTTTTATTTTTACTATTTATGGATCGAAAAACTTGATTAATTGATAACAAACACATGTCTAAGAATAAAAAAAAATGTTCTTCCTCCTTAATAATCGGTGGAATTATAGCGATATCCTTATTAATGTTACGAGAATTATTTTTGGGGGACAATTTGAATTAAATGGATATAGGTATTGAAGGGGTTATTGTTGTCTTCCTTTTCTTCTTAAATTTAATTTTGCTTTTATTTTTTTGATTTTGAAAAAAAAAACTGGCTATCCAGCAAGAAAAATTAAAACAAACACAAACCCGTCAGCAAAAAGAAAAAACTAGTCTCATAGTCCAGGAGGAAAAAATTTGCCTGGCTCAAATTACTCTTGCCAATCAAACAAAAAATCTTCAACGTGAAGAAAAAAGAATAGATGATTTAAGTAAGCAATTGCTACAAAAAGAAAAAATCATTACCGAGCAAATAGAAAAATACGGACAAAAAGAACAGTGATTAGAAGAGAGAGTAAAAGAGTTATTCCAAAAGGAGCAAGAAAACAAGGATCAATTAAATCAAATCAACAAATTGCAACAAGAAGCTGAACAAGAACTTTGAGAAGCTTCTCAAATGGAAAAAAAGGAAGCTCGGGAAATACTTTTTACACGCTCAAAAGAAAAAATTAAAGATAATTTAGATAAGTATACTCAACAAGAAATTAAACGAAGCCAGCAAAATATTGAGCTTGAAACTACCAAAATTATTTGCTTGGCTTTAGAAAAATATAGTTCTGAATTAGTGTTTAGCAAAACAACTAATCATTTGAAAGTAGATGACAGCCGAACAATGGGACGGATCATTGGCAAGGATGGTCGAAACATTAATTTCTTTCGTAAAATTACTGGCGCTGAACTTTTGATCAATCCAGAGAATAACCTTAAACCCAAACAAAAAGGAGTTTTCGGACACCAACAAAAAAAAGATCATTTTAAAGGAGAAAAATGAATAATTGAAATTTCTTCCTTTAATTCCTTACGGAGGGAAATTGCTACCCGCACTTTACAGCGTTTAATTAACGAACAAAAAATCAGCCCTTTGCAAATTGAGAGTATTTTTCAGGAAACAAGCCAAGAAGTAGATGAAATTATTTTGCAAAGTGGAGAAGAAGTCGTGGCAGAATTAAAAATCGGCTCGGTTCATCCCGAATTAGTGAAACATTTAGGTAAACTAAAATTCCGCACTAGCTATGGGCAAAATGTCTTAGAGCATTGTTTGGAAGTAGCCAAATTAGCGGGATCTATTGCAGCTGAACTAGGTTTAGATATTAACTTAGCTAAAAGAGCTGGTTTATTGCATGATATTGGTAAAGCCGTTGAGGATGATGGGCTTTCCCATGTAACTAGTGGCATGGCTCTGGCTAAACAATATAAAGAGCCAGCTGTAGTCATTAACGCTATTGCTTCTCACCATCGGAATTTTCCAGCAGATAACCCCTATTCTTTAATTGTCTCTGCGGCGGATACTCTTTCAGCGGCTCGTCCAGGAGCCCGTGGTCAACAATTAGAAGCTTATATTGCCCGAATGGAAAATTTAGAAAAACTAGCCCAGGAATTTCCGGAAGTGGAGAAAATTTATGCTTTTCAAGCTGGTCGGGAAATTTGAGTAGTGGTAAACGCACAAAAAGTTAGTGATTATCAACTTTTAGAAATTTCTGAAGCTTTACAAAGTAAAATTCAGGAACAAGTTGTTGTTCCTGGCGAAATAATTATCTCAATTTTAAGAGAAACCAAACTCACTCAAAAAATGAATACCTTTTCACAAATTAATAATTCAAAAAAAGCAAAAAATAAATAGATTGTTTTTCTTAAATCTGTTTTATTCATTAAAAAAATCTAGAGAAGCGGAATTACAGCTAGCCACCGTAATTAGGACCACAAATTTACATAGTGTTTTATTTTTTATTGACTTTTCTCAAATATTCGATTACTGCTTGGGAAGCAATAGCTCCGTCAGAAGTTGCTGTTACAACTTGACGTATCCGTTCTGGCTGAATAACGTCGCCCGCGGCAAATAACCCAGGGACTTTAGTTGCACACTTTTCATTAACCAAAATATAATTCTTTTCATCACAAACGTTTAAATCATGAAGAAATCCAGTATAAGGAAGCAAGCCAATGCAAGGAAATAAGGCATCAACTTCTAATTTTTTTTCCTGGTATTCTTTTAAGTTTTTTAGAGTAAGATAAGTAAGCTTTTTTTTCTTTTCTGTTTCACCACCAATCTCATTAATAATGGTATTCAAAATTAATTTAATTTGAGGATTTTTCCTGATCTGTTGTTCGATTTCTTGGTCAACCCGAAATTCTTCCCTTCGATGTATTAAATATACTTTTTTCACAATATTGCTTAAATAAAGAGCTGCTTCACAAGCTGAATAGCCGCCACCTATTACTGCTACCGTTTTATTTCGAAAAAGAAAGCCGTCACAAATTGCGCAATAAGAAATTCCAAAATTGGTAAATTCTTCCTCCCCCCGAGCTTTTAATTTGTTTTCTACCGTTCCAGAAGCAATAATAATTGTTTTGCTGGAATAAGTTGCAACTTTAGTTTTTGTTTCGAATAGTCCCTGATCATTTTTAGTTAATTTAATTGCTTCTTCGTTTTTTCAATCAATATCATAAGAGTGGACATGTTTATTCATTTCTTCGGCTAATCTCGGCCCATTGATTTTAGTAAAGCCAGGATAGTTTTCCACCTCTGCAGTTTTATTTAATTTGCCACCGGCTAAATCTTTTTCTAAAATTAAAGTTTTTAATAAAGCCCTTTTAGCATAAATTGCTGCCGCTAAACCGGCTGGCCCAGCACCGATAATAATTAAATCGTAGAGCATTTAGTTATTCAATAAGCAAAATACTAAGTTTTGCTTTTTCTCCTTCTTCAAAAAACAAATCCAATTAGTCCACCAAAGATAATTGCAACTAAACCGCCTGCTAAAACTTTACCTTGGGTTCTTCATGGGTTATTCTTGAATTTAATGCTATCTTTTAACATTACAACTGTTGGTTGCTTTTCGTGAATAAATTCCCCTCCAACACTAATAACACCTACCCGATCACCAAACCAGCCTTTCGTTGGTTTGATTTCTATAATAAAATTTTGCTTCCGGTCATCTAATTTGAAAGTTACTGTTTTTTTTGTTTCTTTGCCGTATTCTATTTCAAATGTTTCTCGTTTTTCTAAATCGTAAACCTTTCCGCTTTCTTCATCCTTGAATTTAAGTCTGATTAAAATATCTCTACTTTCTTTATTCATGGCATAATTTATTCTTTGCTTTTTGTTGTTGCCGTTCGGGATTGTTTTGAGTAGGAAACTTGGCTTGACCTTGACGCACAAATTTTTCAATCGAATGAGAGATGCAAGCACAAGGGGAACAATTTTCTTTTAATTCTTTTTCCACCGTTTCCCAACCAACTTGGTGTTTTTGGACTAATTTTTGGGTATAGAGTTGTAGTATTTTTAAAAACTCTTCTTGATGAATCAGACTATCTTCTAAATCAAATAACAATTTTTGTTGGTTTTTAGATCTTCTTTTTAACCTTTTAATAGTTTCTTGGTTGTTTTTTAATTGTTCGAAAATTTGAGTAATTATTGCTGTCATTATAGAAATTTTATCAGATCATTATTTTTTTTTTGTTGTATCTTTTTTAATTATTACCAGGAAAGCTAATAAAACACCCCCTTTTTTTAGAAAATGTAATAAATTTCCAGCCCGGTTTATGATAAATGCTTTTTAATTAAACTTTTTACGGTAGAAGTTGGCTGGGCGCCATTATCTAACCACCTTTTGATGCTTTCTTTACTTAATTTTGCTTCTTTTGTACGAGGGTTATAATAACCTAAATCTTCTAAATAATTTCCGGTATCCCTTTTTCTGCGACCATCAACGACAATAATTCGGTAAGTGTGTTGATGCTTCTTACCACGCAAAGTTAAACGAATTCTAACCATTGATTTATTTAACTGCTCCTTCTTTATGGAATTGGGTCTTATGACAAAATCTACAATATTTTTTTAAATTTAATTTCAGATTCTGAGTTTGCATTTTTTTGGTTTTGGTTGTACGGTAATTTCGATGAGAAACCTTTTTAGTAACTGAACATTCCTGACAAATTAATAAAATATCACCTTTAGATTTTTTCTTGTTCATTATATATCTAATTTTTAGACTTTGATAGAGAAATAATTATAGTGTTGAATATAATACCAGTTTAGTTATATTCCTTTCTTTGTAGCTTTTTCTTGATTTCTTTTTCTTTAACTAAAGCTTTTGCTTGAAACTTTTTTAGGCTTTGTACCAAGGCAATTTCTACTTTGGCTCAGCCTCTTTCACTAATAAAAATTTGGAGCGGAATTAAATTATAATGCTTAACCTTCATTTGGATAATCAAAGAATTAATTTCTGTTTTTTTGAGTAGTAGTTTGCGAGGTTTTTGCTGGGGGGTGACCTTTTGAGAAAATAAACTAGCATAGCGATAAGAAGAAATAGAAACTTTGTAAACGTACAGTTCGTTTTTGTGAGGCAAAACGTAAGCGTCCTTAATCGAAATTTGGTGATTACGAATAGCTTTGATTTCTGATCCGGTTAAGACTAGCCCAGCGATTTTTTTATTAATCACTTTGAACTGACGAGTATTTCTCAATTGAGTGATGGTTTTCATATACTGCTTTAATCTATTTTTTCACAGTTGAATTAGCCTATAAAAAATAACAAATGATTTTGGCTAAAGTTTAAACGCGACTAAAAAAATTAACTATATGGGACAAAGGAGAGTGGTTTGTGGAAGTTGCTATAAAAAGCAAAGTAAGTGTGAATGCAGCGGCAAGAAAAAAAAGTAAGAAATAAAACCAAACCCAGATAGTTAAAACATGAAATAAATTTAATTATCAAAACCCTTCTATGATAAAGAATAACACGGAAAAGCAGTGACGAAAAGAATTTCCTTGATCCGTTGTTAAGTTCTATATATGCTAAAAAGTAGAAATGTGGACTTAGGCATGACTTTTTTCCCTCGATCAAAAATAAATCAAGATTCCAAAGGCCAAAATAGAAACCACTAAAATAGGTAAAATAATTCATTTTTTATCATTATAGCTATCTTGTTGACTTGAAATTTTTGCTTGGTCATTCTCTGGATGGTCGTCATTTTCTTTCTTTTGCTGATCATTATGTTTATTCATGCATTCAGATGAACAAAAAACCTTTTTCCCCTCTCCTTGTATTTCTATTTGTATTGCTTCTGAATAATAATCCTCTCCCTCTAGTTTACTTCTTAAATTTTTGCCACAAAAAGAGCATTTGTCGTTGCCACGAGAATCCTCGCCGGTCGTCTCTCTCTCTCTCTCTCTCTCTCTCTCTCTCTGCCGTTAAACTAGCAAATTCTTTTTGGTGCATTTGATATGCTTTAACCAATCATTCTTCGGCTCGTTTTTTTGAATCTTCGTCTTTAGGCATTTCATGTCTTCAATATTGACCGCAAAATTTACATGCGATTTCGTAAACAATCTTATCTTTTAATTCGCTTTTGCTTATTGAAGGAAGGGGAGAATCAGGATTGTGCGGTTTATTTCTTTCTTTTTCCCTCGCTTCTTCTACTTCCTCACGTTTTCGCTCAATTTCCTTTTGTTCTTTGGAATTAGATCGACAATTGTCATGAACTTCTGCTCATTCTTCATCATATTCTTTGTCTAGTTTTCCATCTTTTCAGCCGCGTATAACTCCTTCTTTGATTAATTTACCACACTTGCTGCAACGGCATCCTTTTTCCCAGCCACCGCTATAATTACCACGTGCTTCTTTACAAATTGAACAAGGGCTAGTAGCCTCTTTTTGATGCTTACATTTATAAATTTTTTTCATATTTATATTTGTTTCTATATAATAATTTTTAGAGTTTTAAAAGAAAAGCATTATAAAAGATTTATAATAAATAAAAATTAACTATGACAAAAAGTAATTCTAAAAACTTGCCTGAGTCTTTGGCCACGCCCACAAAAAAACTAATTAACTGAAAAGAGGAATTAGTGGTATGAAGTATTGTTATTAGTACTGCCATTTCTATTATTCAACTAACCATTACTTTAATTATGTTAAGCAAAGGTAAATAAAGTTAACGCTTATGAACTAAAACCAAAAAAAACCAAAAATGATTAACTTAATTTGAGCTATGACTGAGGACTACATAATTGGTCAAAATAACTCTTTGCCTTGAAAAATCAAGGCGGAAATGCAGTACTTTGCTCAAACCACCAAAGGACATACGATATTAATGGGACGCAGAACTTTTGAAAGTATCGGACGCCCTTTGAATAAAAGACATAACATCATTCTTACTCGCAATCAGGAATGAACAAAAAAAACAAAAAACGAGTATCCTGAACTAGAAATAACGGACAATTTGCCCGCAGTTATTCGGCGTTTTGCTAATTTACCCCAGCAATTATTTATTATTGGCGGGAAAGAAGTATTTTTCCAGACCTATCTTTATGCTGATCAATTATATATTTCGGTAATTAAAGGAAATTATCAGGGCAATGTCAAGTTAGATTTTTTCCCAGAAATTATTAAAGGTTTTTATTTAGCAAAAGAACAAAACTTATCCCAATTTTTGACTAGGTTGTATAAAAAAAGAGCAGTTAATTTGCTAACTGTCAAATAAATCAATCGGTAAAAATATAAATATCATGCTGACTGATCCAATCGCTAATATGTTTACTTGTTTGCGGAACGCTAATTTGCGCCGCTGCCGTACTGTAAGTTTTCCTTATTCTAGTTTTAAATTAAATATTTGTAAAAAGTTAGAAGAAAACAACTATTTGACGGAACATTGAGTAGACGAAAATAAAAGAATTATTAAAGTGGAAATTAAATATTTTAACAAAAATAGTTCGCTTCATGAAATTAAAAAGATTTCCAAACCCTCTCAACGAATTTATCTTAGTTTGTCCCAGATTAAAAAGAAATGTTTAGGGAGAAGAACTTATTTAATTTCAACTTCCCGAGGCTTATTAACTCACCGTGAAGCATTGGACAAAAAAATTGGAGGGGAATTAATTGGCTTTATTAGTTAATCATGACAATTGTTAATCGTATTTTAGTCATCCCCGAAGGTGTTCAGGTAATTATTAGGAAAAAAGAGCAAAAAATCGAAATTAGTGGTCCGCGGGGTAAATCAGAATTGAAAATCTTTCCGGAAATAGAAGTAACTCTGGAGGGAAATAAAATTCTTACTAAAGCAATAGACACAAAAAGAAATTCGATAATGAGAAAGGCGCGTGCCCTAACCGGAACCATGAACTCTTTGATTTATAATGATTTGGTAGGGGTAAAAAATGGACACTCTGAGCAATTAGTTATCAAGGGAGTAGGCTATAAAGTATTACCAAAAGGCAAAGAGTTGGAATTCACTTTGGGCAAGTCACATTCTGATAAATTAGTTGTTCCTAAGGATTTAGAAGCAAAATGTCCTGATAACGCGCAGTTAATTATTCAAGGAATGAATAAGGAAAAAGTTGGTCAATTTGCTGCCCAAATAAGGGAGTTGCGCCGACGTCCTCCTTATAAGCTCAAAGGGATTTATTATATAGAAGAAAAAATTAAACTGAAATCCGGAAAAACACTTAACAAGTAAAATCTACTTAACATAGTTATGGTTTCTGCTAAGCTCAATTCGCAATTCATTTTATTAAATTTAAAAGATCAGGGTTAATAAATTTCTCCTAAAACAAAAAGAATTCTCTTTGTATGTATGCCGTTCTTTCTCTTTTAAAGTTATTGCCTAACACAGAAACAGAAGCTAGACGAAGAAAAATAATTTATGATTAAAATATTCTACCAATTGGATAAAGTCAGGAATTATTTTAAATCTATCAAAATTCAAGGTCATGCTGGATACGCTCCTCGTGGAAAAGATCTCGTCTGTGCCGGATTTTCCGTAATTGTAAATGGCACGATTAATTTTTTGCAAGAAAATTATGCTGAGAATTGCCAAATTTCGGTTTCCCCAGTTGGGGTAATTATTAATTGTTTTTCTCCGGATAACAAAGATTTTCAACTATGTTTAAAGATGTTTTTTTATCAAGCAAGAAACATTGCTTTTTATTATCCTCAATATTTTCAATTTTTAGGAGAAAATGAATAACCTTTTTAGATTTGTTTTTAATTATAAATCTTCTTTTCATGTTTCTTTTTTATATAAACTATATATAATGTTTAAAAATGTTTTTGATGATATTTTGTTTGGGATCCCCACAAAAGTAAAATTAATTTTTCGAAATGAATAAATTGTCTATTTTTGATACTCACTGCCATTTAGCGGACGAAAAATACCAAAAGCATAATATTAGTGAAATTATTGATGAAGCTGAAAAAGCAGGAGTTAAAAACATTCTTAATGTTGGTTATAATATGCCAACCAATCACTTATTACTTCAGCATCTTGTTCGGTTTCCTTCTCTTTTTGGTGCCCTTGGTTTGCATCCTAATAGTAATGAAGACCTAAATGAAGAAAACCTGAAATGAATAGAAAATCAATTAACTAATCAAAAAATCATCGCTATCGGAGAAATCGGTTTAGATTATTATCGGGAGTTTACACCCAAAAAATCACAAAAATATTGATTTAAAAAACAGCTGTTATTAGCCAAAAAGTATAATTTGCCTGTTTTGTTGCATATCAGAGACGCTTTTGAAGATGCTTATAAAATAGTGAAAGAAACTAAAATAAATAGAGGAATTCTCCATTGTTTTACGGGAAATTATGAAATTGCCCAAAAGTTTATTGATTTAGGATTTTATGTATCTTTTGCAGGAAATATTACTTATAAAAATGCTAAATGAAAAGAGAAGTGAGGAAAGTTAATAGAAAAAGTGCCTGTGGAAAAGATAGTAGTAGAAACCGATGCTCCTTATTTAATTCCCGAGCCATTACGCGGACGGCAAATTAATAATTATCCTCAAAATATAGTTTATATTGTAAAAAAAATTGCGGAAATTAAAAAAATGAAAGAAAGAGAAATAGCAGAAAAAGTTTACTCTAATACTTTACGATTTTTTGGCTTTCCAAATAGGTAACGCGATAAAAAAATGTTATGAAATTTCCTAAAAAACCAAAATTACCCGGAAAAATGAGAAGCGAAAGAAACTACCGCAATAACTCAGATTGAGACCCTTTTTTCTTTTTCATGAAAATTTCTTTCCTACCCGCTTTAATTCTCACTATTATATTCATTTTTCTAAATATTAAAACAATTTTTTGGTCTGAGCATGAAACCTTTCGTCATCCCG
>Ga0163163_10003228_pt1 | contig 13824 bp, 11 predicted proteins | sample S65metaG_FD_119766 | JGI IMG/M metagenome (GOLD analysis project Ga0163163, IMG submission 119766) | Switchgrass rhizosphere microbial communities from Kellogg Biological Station, Michigan, USA - S6-5 metaG | ecosystem: Host-associated > Plants > Roots > Rhizosphere > Soil | place: USA... | reverse complement strand
CTATTTCGTTTTATTGTTAGTGGTTGCATACATCACTTCACGTAATTCCAACAATGAATCTTTTTTTATTGGTAACCGAAACTCGAACTGGATGTTGGTTGCTTTTGGTATGATCGGCACTTCTTTAAGTGGTGTAACATTTGTAAGTGTTCCCGGAACTGTTGGCAATTCTGCTTTTGCCTATTTTCAGGTAGTCATAGGTTATTTTTTGGGATATATCATTATTGCTTTTGTTCTGCTGCCTCTATATTATCGTTTAAATCTAACTTCTATTTATAACTATCTGGACCATCGTTTTGGAACCGTTTCTCATAAAACAGGCTCATTATTTTTTATCATATCACGCATCCTCGGTGCTACAGCACGCCTATATCTTGTAATCAATGTGCTGCAAATATTCATATTGAAGGACATGAATATACCCTTTGGTGTAACAACATTCGTTATACTTCTTATGATTATTTTGTACACGTTTGAGGGCGGTGTAAAGACCATAGTGTTTACCGATACGCTTCAAACAACGTTTATGTTACTGGGGCTGATAGTTTGTATATTTTTTATAATGAATAATATGGGCCATACTCTTGGCTCAACCTTACATGATCTTAACACAAATGGCCTGACAAAAATTTTTAACTATGATGTCAACTCTCCTGGTTTTTTTCTTAAACAGATCATTGGCGGAATTTTTATTACTGTTGGAATGACAGGACTGGACCAGGAAATGATGCAAAAAAATATCAGTGTTCGCACACTTAAAGATTCTCAAAAGAATGTCATGACCTTTAGTATAATCATGGCTGTGGTAAACTTTCTTTTTTTATTATTGGGTGGTGTATTGTATTTCTATGCCCAGATAAATAATGTTACTGCAAAAGGCGACGACTTATTTCCAACAGTGGCCTTGTATTTTATGCCCAAAGTTATTTCGGTAATCTTTATTATTGGATTGATCTCAGCTCTTTTCCCAAGTGCCGATGGCGCTTTAACTGCATTGACTTCTTCTTTCTGCATCGACATTTTGGGATTAAAAAAGAGGAACGACCTTACTGAAAAAGAAAAGAAAAAGAAAAGGCTTGCTGTACACTTTACGTTTGCAATCATTTTCTTTTTAATGGTAATGGCTTTCAAGTGGGTTAATAATAAATCCATCATAGATATTATTCTTAAAGTGGCAGGCTTTACCTATGGTCCTTTGCTTGGTCTATTTGCTTTTGGCATCTTGACAAACAGGAAGGTAAATGACAAACTTGTCCTCTATGTTTGCCTGGCTGCACCACTTATCATTCTGGGAATTGATTTTGTAAATAATATAGAATGGTGGCAAAGACAATTAAAATTGGGCAGCTGGAGTAATACTATTAAGGAAACCTCCTCCGCATTGTTTGGAAGTTTTAAAATTGGTTATGAATTACTAATTTATAATGGCGTACTCACCTTTTTAGGATTGTTATTAATATCGAAGCAACAAAAGGTTTCCAGAGAAGTTAAAACCATTTTGGAACATGGAGCTTACTAACACAACAGCACAACGTTATTCCGAAAAATATACATCCCCGGAGGGCGAGTTATTGAAAGAAATAGCTGATTACACATACCAGCATCATCCTCATTTCCACATGCTTAGTGGGCATTTACAGGGGAAACTATTAGAAATGATCAGTTGTATGGTTCAACCTGCAAGAGTTTTGGAGGTGGGAACTTTTACAGGTTACAGTGCCCTGTGTTTAGCAAAAGGATTGACCCAGGATGGACAGTTACATACCATTGAACTCCGGGAGGAAGATGCCTTAAACGCAAAGTCATATTTTGAACGAAGTTTTTTTAAAGAAAAGATAATTTTACACATCGGTGATGCGTTAAAAGTTATCGATGAAATCAACGAAACCTGGGATTTAGTATTTATCGATGCAGACAAGGAAAACTATACACAATATTTTAATCGAATTTTTTCTAAAGTAAGGCCTGGAGGGTTTATTTTAGCGGATAATGTGCTCTTTCACGGTCAGGTGTTGGAAAAGGAAATAAAAGGTAAAAATGCCATAGCTATTCAGCGGTTTAATGATTATGTGATGGAACGAACGGATGTTGAAAAGCTTATGCTTCCTGTGAGGGATGGTATATATATAATTCGTAAACACTGACCAAAAAACAAAAGTCCAATGAAAAAACACAAGCTACTATCCACTATCGTTTTAGTTTTAGCGGGTAACCTCATGTTTGGTCAGTCATCTGAAACTGTTCGCAAATACATCGACACGTATAAAAATATTGCCATTACCGAAGAAATTAGAACAGGGGTGCCTGCTGCTATTACCCTGGCGCAAGGTATTCATGAAACAGGTGCAGGTACAAGTGAGCTCGTCCTGAAATCAAACAATCACTTCGGAATTAAATGTAAAAGCGAGTGGAGCGGTGCCAGTGTAAGCCATGATGATGATGCTAAAGGCGAATGCTTTCGAAAATATGATGATCCGATGGATTCGTATATGGATCATTCTGATTTTTTAAAGAACCGACCTTATTATTCTGCATTATTCAACCTGGATCCCATTGACTATAAGGCCTGGGCTTATGGTTTGAAAAAAGCAGGATATGCAACGAATCCAAAATACGCACATATATTGATCAAATTAATTGAAGATTATGATCTTCAACAATACACCTTACTTGCTTTAAATGATAAGTATGAGAATGGAGATGCAATCTATGTAAACAAAGAAAACAACGAAGTTTCAAGCCAGGCAATTACAAATGAGCCTGCAATTCAAAAGGCCGTTGCTAAAACATATACTTATCCCACGGAAGTTTTTAAGATTAATGAAACCAAAGTTGTTTTTGTAAAGAAAGGAACCGTATTTTTAAAAGTTGCGAACGATAATAATATTACGTTGTCTCGTTTATTTGAGTTTAACGACATGAAGGCTATTGACATTGCTGAAGCAGATCAGCTAATTTATTTACAACGTAAAAGAAAACTTGGTGCTGAAGAATTCCATGTTGTTCAGGAAGGTGAAACGCTATATGATATCGCTCAAATAGAAGGCATTCGTTTAGAATGTTTATTAGAATATAATTTACTAAAAGCCAGTATGCGGCCTGCTGTTGGTGAAACGCTCAATTTAAAGTGGAAAGTTTCACAAATGCCAAAACTGCTTGCAACAAGGTAAGCCATAACTTAGCGGTTAAATAACTGCTGATGTCATACATCAAACTGCACGACAAAACCTTTCATACTTACCTATCGGAAGAGGAGATACAAAAAAAAGTAAAAGGAATTGCAGATCAGATCAATCTTGATTATAAAGAAAAGCGTCCATTGTTTATTGCCATTTTGAATGGCTCGTTTATGTTTGCTGCTGATCTCTTCAAGTACCTGACCATCGATGCAGAAATTTCTTTTATAAAGCTGGCATCATATAAAGGAATGAAGTCGAGTGGAAATGTAATTACTGCAATCGGCCTTGAAATGGACCTTTACGGCCGGGAAGTAGTGATAGTTGAAGACATAGTGGATACCGGTAAAACCTTACATCAATTTCTGCCAAAATTGGATCATCAGCAACCTAAATCTTTAAAAATCGCGGCATTGCTTCATAAGCCTGAAGCAACTCAGTATCAGTTAAAAATTGATTATTTAGGTTTCAGTATACCAAATAAATTTGTGGTTGGCTACGGTTTGGACTTCGACGGCTTAGGAAGAAATTACAAGGACATTTATCAACTAGCTGCAGGCGCTTGATAACCTGCCGCAAGTTTTGTACTTTTCTCACCACTGTTTTGAAGCGTTTTGTAAATATTGTTATCCTTTTCCTTTCGCCTTTGCTTGCGCTTTCGCAATATTATCTGCGTGGGCAGGTAAGAGACGAATCAGGAAATGTTTTGCCAAATGCGGCAGTTTATCTCCACAGTACTGGCTACTATTATTATTCTACAACAGAGGGAACATTTACAATTAATAATGACCGGAAAAATGACACAATAACGGTTTCTCATGATGGTTATATAAAGCAAAAGCTTACAATAGATGCTAATACATTTATTGAAATCAGATTAAAGAAATCAACTTTTGCAAAGAGTACAAGCGTTAACAAGCTTGTATCCTTTACGCAAAATTTAAAAAGGGAGACACAGCAGCAATGGTTTACCGGAGATGAATCCTATGCAAGCCTTGTCGAAAATCAGTTTATCAATGCAATGGCGTATCCAAAAACCGGGTTAACACTAAATATCGATAAAGCTTCATACAGTAACGTTCGTCGCTTTCTTTCAATGGATATTGCAGTACCACCCGATGCTGTTCGGATTGAGGAAATGTTGAACTATTTTAATTTCGATTACCAGGAACCTCCCAACAACAAAACTTTTAATATCGATGCTTCTTTGACCGAATGTCCCTGGAATAAAGAAAACCAATTACTGCTTGCACAACTAACATCAAAAAAATTAAAGTTTGACAGTCTACCCCAGACTCACCTGGTGTTCTTGATTGATGTTTCTGGCTCAATGGATATGCCCAGTAGATTACCAGTTTTAAAAGAGGGATTTAAGTCATTGGTTAAAAATCTGAGACCAAAAGATTCAGTTTCAATTGTTGTTTATGGAGGCACGGTGGGGATAATTCTTCCAACAACTGGCGGAAGGGAAAAGGATACTATTCTGAAAACAATTGATAGTCTTCAACCAGGTGGCTCTACTCCTGGTGAATCAGGAATTAAACTGGCTTATAGCGTGGCAAGAAATCATTTTGTCAAAAATGGAAATAACAGGATAATTCTGGCCACTGACGGTGATTTTAATGTTGGATTAAAAACGGATGAAGAACTTGACGATATGATCACTATGCAAAGGCAAAATGGGATTTATCTCACCTGTCTTGGCATTGGTATGGGCAACTATAAGGATTCAAAAATTCAAACGCTGGCAAAAAAAGGCCATGGCAATTTCGCTTATATCGACAGTTATGCCGAAGCTGAAAAGATTTTGTTGACGGAGTATATGCAAACCTTATACACGGTGGCGGACGATGCTTACCTCGATGTGCATTTTGATCCGGATTATGTAAAACAATATCGTGTAATTGGTTTTGATAATAAGGTAGGAGCAATTAAAGATGCCCAAGCTACCATAGAGGGTGGGAGTATCGGCTCCGGGTATTCCACTTTAATTGCTTTTGAAATTACGCCAACCCAGCGCACAAAATTAATGAATGAAAATAAATACCCTTTACAACCGGTAAGCTTTGATGTTAAATACAGATTTCCTTTTGACACGGCGCATACACTTCATTTATCGGAAACACCAGAGATTTATTTTACCTCTTTCAAAGATTTGCCCAAATGCCACCAGTTTGCCAGCGCTGTAATTATGTTTGGTTCTTTACTTCGAAAATCAAAGTTCATCAAGGATATTTCCTGGGCCGAGGTTCAGGAAATCGCATCTGGCGCAGCCGCCAGTGATAATTACTCACAAAAAGAATTTGTTTTGCTGGTGCAAAAAGCAAAAACCATCTACGGAAAAAAGACCAAAAAAGGAAAGAAATAAGGTTTAGGAAAACATTTCCTTCATTTTGTCGAAGAAAGATTTTTCATTTTTATCTGGATTGGGTTTGAAGTTGGGCGACTTGCCTAGTTTTTCCAGCATTACTCTTTCTTCTGAAGTTAGATGCTGTGGCGTCCACACATTTACATGTACTAATTGATCTCCCTTTTCATAGCTGTTGACTGCCGGAAACCCTTTGCCTTTTAACCTGAATATTTTTCCACTTTGCGTACCTGCCGGAATTTTGATTTTCGCACGGCCATCGATGGTTGGTACTTCTAATTGAGTACCAAATGTTGCGTCGGTAAAGGAAACATGGAGATCGTAAACTACATTTAATCCTTCACGTTGTAGTTCTTTATCCTGTTCTTCTTCGATTAATATAATTAAGTCACCAGGGCTACCACCACGTTCACCGGCATTCCCTCTGCCGCTGATATTTAACTGCATTCCTTCCTGCACACCTGCAGGAATATCAATTGTTACCGTTTCTTCACCATACACTCTTCCTTCGCCCTTACAGCTATTACATTTTGCAGTGATACTTGTTCCCTCTCCGTTGCAGGTGGGACAAGTAGTAACAGTTTGCATTTGACCAAGAAAGGTATTTGTCACTCTTCTTACCTGGCCACTACCGCCACAGGTAGAACAGGTTTGAACACTATTCTTATCTTTTGCCCCACTACCCTGACAAACGTTACAGGGTACGTGTTTCTTTACCTTGATGTTTTTTGTAACACCTTTCGCGATTTCTTCGTAAGTAAGTTTGAGTTTAATTCGAAGATTACTTCCTCGTTCCCCTCTTGCTCTTTGTCCGCCCCTGGTTCTTTGTCCACCTCCACCTCCGCCAAAAAAGCTTCCGAAAATATCCTCGCCAAAAATATCTCCAAACTGGCTAAAGATATCTTCCATATTCATCCCGCCTGGCTGGTATCCACCACGCCCATTGCCGCTAACACCTGCATGTCCGTAGCGATCGTATTGTGCTCTTTTGTCTTGGTCGCTCAGAATTTCGTATGCCTCTGCTGCTTCCTTAAATTTCTCTTCAGCTGTTTTGTCGCCGGGGTTACGGTCCGGGTGATATTGCATAGCCACTTTTCGATAAGCTTTCTTGATCTCATCGGCCGAAGCGGCTTTACTAACACCTAATATTTCGTAATAATCTCTTTTAGTCATAGTGTTTTCTGTTGTCATGGGCAGAGTCGATTCTTATTACAGGAATAGTTATTCGTTTATTGTTTACCGATACTTGGTTCAACTTCTGATCTTGTCATAGTTGTCCTTTATTTCAGGAGAATCTCACCTTATTACATCTTTGTTTTAAATTGATCGTTGAATCCACCTTGTATGAAAATTAAGACAAGGTTTAGCGACACATGTAGTTAGGTTATCTCCCCACTACTACTTTTGCATGCCTGATTATTTTATCATTCAAATAATAGCCCTTCTCAATTTCATCAACCACCTTTCCTTTCATTTCTTCACCAGCGTCTATTTCCGTAATAGCTTCATGTAAATCAGGATTAAACGGTTTGCCAATAGACTCCATCGCTTTTAGTCCTTTTGCCATCAAAGTATTGCGCAGTTTCGAAAAAACCAATTGGATTCCTTCTTTTATTTGGCCTACATCGTCCGTGGTGTCCATCTGCTTTTGCGCCCTTTCGCTATCATCTAGCACCACCAATAAATCGGTAATTACATCGCGGCCTGCTGTTTGGATGAGTTCTACTCTTTCTTTGGCATTGCGTCGACGAAAATTATCGAACTCGGCCACCTGACGTAAAAATTTGTCATTCAGCTCCGCTACCTGAGCTTTTAGTCTTTCCATTTCTGATTCTTCAGCGACGGGCTCATTCAAATGCTGGTTACCATCAATATTTTCGTCGGAATTGAAATTAACTGAAACATTGACATCAGGGTTTTGATCATACCCGTTTTCCTGTACGTTTTTCTTCTTCATGCTCGTGTCAAAATTGTGTGCAAAGGTAAGCTGTCAATAATATTGCCAATGCATAATAAAGGGACAAAATGTCCATACAGCCTCTATTAACAAGGCTTTGCACAAGTGGCTTGTCATAATTTAAGTAGCTTGCCAGCCGCATATGAAAAAAGTTCATCTTAAGCGAAAGATCGCCAACCGAATTGCAGGCGGGCACCCCTGGATTTTTACAAATGAAGTAGAAAAAATTGAAGGCGATCCGGATCCCGGTGCTATTGTAGATGTCCATTTTCACGATGGCAAATTTGCCGGCAGGGGTTATTTCAATGCGAAGTCCCAAATCATCGTTCGTTTATTGACTCATGACAAAAAGGTTGAGGTTAATGATGAATTTTTTCTGAATAAGATTAAAGAATGCTGGGCCTACAGGCAAAAACTTGGGTATGCTGAGAATTGTCGTTTGGTTTTTGGCGAAGCTGATGGTTTGCCTCAATTGATAATAGACAAATTCAATGACTATTTTGTTATTCAATCATTGGCATTAGGGATCGACCTATGGAAACCGGCAATTGTAAAAGCGTTACAATCTGTTTTCAAACCCAAGGGCATATTTGAAAGAAATGATGTACCTGTTAGGGAATTGGAAGGTTTGTCCCTGCAAAAGGGATTTTTATCCGACTACTTTCAAACAAACATTATTATTAATGAAAACGGGCTAAAATTTTATGTTGATTTGGAAAATGGACAAAAGACCGGGTACTTTTTAGATCAGCAGGATAACCGAAGAGCCATCCAAAAAATCGTAAAAGATGCTGATGTTCTTGGCGCATTCACTTATACAGGAACATTTGAAATACATGCTGCACATTACGGGGCAAAATCTGTTTTAGGGCTGGATATTTCTGAAAATGCAGTTAAACAGGCAACTAAAAATGCCGAATTAAATGGACTGGAAAAAATTGTTCGGTTTGAAGTAGCTAATGCATTTGATGTTTTAAAAAAGTGGAGCAAAGAAGAGAAGCGATATGATGTTGTGATGTTAGACCCACCAGCCTTCACAAAAAGCCGCGCAAATATCCAAAAGGCTATTGCGGGTTATAAAGAAATTAATTTAAGAGGAATGAAACTAGTTAAACCGGGGGGCTTCTTAGTCACATCCTCATGCACCAATCTGGTTCAACCGGAACTTTTTTTACAAATCATCGATATGGCCGCGAAAGACGCCAGAAGAAAAATCAGGCAGGTAACTTTTCAAACGCAATCGCCGGATCATCCAATTGTGTGGAACCTGGAGAATACCCAATATCTAAAGTTTTTGATTGTGGAATTACCTTAAGAAATTCGGATATAAAAACATTTTTGAGAACCGGCAACCTGTCTAAACATAAAAAAACCTGCTAAAAGCAGGATAAATTATTTATGAAAAGGATAGATTATTTAGAAACCTGAAACTTACCTGTTTCCAGCAATTTACCGTTACGGTCAAAAAGTTGATAGACATACACTCCGCGGGTAAAATTGCTAAGATCTATTGTGGTTTTATTGGAAATATTTAACTGCTCAATCATTTTTCTTCCTAAAACTGCGTTGTAAATCTGGATAGAATAACCTTTTTCGTATAATCGTTGAAAATCAAAGGTAATTGCAGTTGTTGCCGGATTTGGATAGAACCGAAGAATAGAAGTTTGTGTACCCACATTGGCCAAGGCTAATTTTGATTGAGCCTGAGAGTGAGTAGCAATTGTGAATAAAACAGATACTATAAGTAAAAATTTCTTCAAATACTTATGGGTTTTAACATTAGCGATACAATAATACTTGATTTTACAAAAAGCACAAAGCCGGTGCCGGAAAAAAGGAATAAATTGTAAAAACTACCTAGCGAGCTCACGTAATTGTACTTTGATTGCTTCAAAATTGGGCTGTAATCCCGCATTTTCCAGTACTTCGGCGTACTGAACAATTCCCTTTTTATCAATCAGAAATGCCGCTCTTTTAGATACTCCTTTCATTCCATAGCTAAATTCACTATACAGACACCCATACAAGGTAGATACCTCCTTATTAAAATCGCTTAACAAGGGAAAGTTAAGATCCTGTTCTTCTTTGAATTTCTTCAGAGTATGTAAAGAATCAACCGAGATCCCGAAAGGTTTAGCATTCAATCTTTCGAAAATCTTCAAATTATCCCGCATGGAACATAGCTCCGTTGTACAAACACTGGTAAAAGCAAGAGGGAAAAATAATAACAGAACATTACTGATCCTTTGTTCGGATAGTGTCATAATATTTTTATTGGAATCATAAAGCGAAAAATTAGGCGCGACCTGCCCAACCTTCATTTGAGTCATTTTTTGTTTTTAGGAACAAATATCTTGCATGATAGTTTAAAAAGACAGATATGAAAAAATACATCGTTGAATTTATTGGCACTTTTTTTCTTGTTAGCGGGGCGATATTTTACGGAGCCATTGGTGCCTCTTTAGCATTAATGATAATGATCTATGCAGGTGGACACATTTCAGGTGCCCATTACAATCCAGCAGTTACAACAGCCATGTATATTAGAAAAAAGGTAACAACTGCCGAATTACCTGGCTATTATATTGCTCAACTTTTAGGAGGTATAATTGCCGGCACGTTGGCTTATTATGTCTTTGAAAGGCAGGGACAAAATCTTGTTTGCGATGGTTTTGCCACAGGGGTTATGAAAACTGCCTTAGCGGAAATCATCGGAACATTTGCCTTGGCTTATGTTATATTAAATGTTGCGACTGCCAAGGGAACTGCCGGGAATAGCTATTTTGGGTTGGCGATAGGTGGAACGGTTCTGGCAATGGCCGTTGCATTTGGTAGCTTCTCTGGAGGTGTATTTAATCCCGCAGTGGGATTAGGTCTTTGCGTTCAAAAAAGCATGTGTTGGAGTAATCTTTGGATGTTTTTTGTAGCACCATTAATTGGTGGTGTAATTGCAGCCTTAGTGTTTAGAGTAGTAAATGAAGCTGACGATGAAGAACCTGAAAGCATCCCCGAGGAACAAATCATCAGAACCGGGGACAAAGTACTGCATTAACCGTCGAATTATTCCGGTCCAGAAAGCCGATATAAGAAATGCTTATTTCAAAACCTCCACGTCCATGACTGGAGGTTTTTAGTTTGGAGATATTAGCATCATAGCTAAAAGCCACCGACATTGGAGAATAATCAAGCTTTATTACCGGAATTAAGGCATCATTCCAGCGGAGGAACGCACCACCATGAATAGTATAAAGTGGATGATCCAGGTCTTCGCCCAATTTCATTCCATATAAAGCTCCTGCAACAACTTCAGTATAATCTGCTTGCTGTGAATAATCTGCTTGCAGAGTAATATAACTGGCTGGTGTAACAGAAAACCGAACACCAGCTGATCCAACCCATTTTGGTTCAACTATAATAGCTGCATTTTGGTAAAACGAACTTTTTGGTTTGTTGAAATGATGATAGGCTAATCCAAAAAAAATATTGTTATCCGGATTCTCGTTCAATTGCGTGTTGTAACTCATCCCCACTGTTCCATCTATGTAGGTATAATCAGTTTGAGTCAGGGTTTCACCATCACCTAAACCGTCGTATGTGCTATTTGTAGTCATTTTAGAACGATCGAAGTGTCGGAAAACGGGCCCACCCATGAAACCCAATGACAAATAACTGTTTCTATCAACGCTCAGCGATTTATGGTAATTCAATGCCGGCAGAATGTGGGTGGACACCCATGAAATTGTTCCTGCCTTATCATACAAGGCTTGTACGCCAGCTGTTAGGAAATCATTTGCCTTGCCGATGGGCAATTTGTATTCAGCATTTAAAGATCCTGTTTTATAAGCTGTAGTTACACTATTCCATTGGTCACGGTAAACTGCTTGTACGCGAATATCCCCGGAAAAAATTCCTGCGAGGGAGGGATTGCGCCAAAGAGGAGCTTCAAAGAATTGTGAGAAATGAATGTCCTGCGAAAAACCCTTAGTTGAAAGCTGAAGGCTGATCGCTAATACAAAAATTTTCACCCAATTAAAATTTTGTTTCTTCATGGTTTACTGAATAAGTGCAACATTTCCTTCAAAGCGGATAATCTCACTGTTTTCACAAAATATTTCTATCTGGTAAACATATACGTCTGGCGAAGCTTTGTTCCCTTTGAATTTTCCATCCCATCCATACATTGCATTATTGACAGGGAAGTTTTGCTGTTCAAATACCACTTGCCCCCATCTATTAAAGATGCGTAAGCTTTTCACTCTGTCTAACCCTTTACCTCTGACATACAATACATCATTTGTTCCATCTCCATTGGGAGAAAAAGTATTCGGTACAAACATGTCAGCACCCTGGCAGGTTACAATTACGTTAACTGTGGCGCTGTTTTTACATCCATTACTGTCTATAACCAATATGTTGTAATTGGTAGTGAACTTGGGTGTAGCAATAGGTTGTGGACAATCAGCACAATCAAGTGTAGCTGAAGGCCTCCATAAAAAGCTCCTTACATTATTACTATAGGTTGCCGGTATGGTTAATGGCACTCCTACAATCTTAGTTAGACTTGCAGGAACTGTAATAACAGGTATTGGGTTGACTATTAAATTTTTTGCGGAAGAATCAATACATCCGCTGCTGTTTATGGCAACAAGTGTAATATTGAAATTACCAGGAGTGGTAAATTGTTGTATTGGTGGATTCTGAACAGGATAGGTTTTGCCATTCAATGACCATTTCCAACTGACGAATGAAGTATCCGGTCTCAGGTCAAGACCTGAATAAGTAAGGTAGTCATTCTGACATATTGCTGTGTCGGACGGATATATGTCAATCACAGGACTTTGCACAACTTTCACCGGTCCTGTTTTTAATGTATCAGTACAGCCCTGTTGTGTATTTACAATCAACGATACCGTATAAGTTCCAGGGCTTACATAGTGGTGTACTGGACTTGGAATATTATAGGTGGAACCATCACCAAAATCCCATTCATAGTTTCTTATTGGATCATTGAAGGTTGTGGAATCGGAAACAGTTATATAGCCGCTGTCGCAGAATAGCATTTTGTCCAGCGAGTACTTTGCCTTTACCCCGGAAATGTTGATGGGATTTGAACCAGTTAAGGGCACCACGCAAACCCCTGATGGTTCTTTCAAAATTACCCTTGGTACAAAATCACCAAAATCAAGATAACGATGCGTAATTTGATTAATCGTTGTGTCAATTACATTACCATCACCAAAATCCCATATAAACCGTCCAATCATTTGTGAAAAGGCGTCGAAATTTACAAGCAATGGAGTACAACCATTCAACGGAGAATAGTTTATTCGTCCATCTTCAGGATTAAAAACTTTAAGTGTCTTATTAACTGTGGCCTGGCAACCTCCGGGACTTGTTACCACCAGTGTTATAGGATAGGTTCCGGTGCTGGTATAATAAAGCGAAGGATTTGTTTGCGTAGATGTTTTTATACCTAAGTCCCAGGAAGAAGACGTATAGAAATAAGATTGGTTTGTAAATGCTGCTTCAAATGGAGTACAATAGGTCGTAAAGTTGTTAGCTGTAAAATCTGCTTTTGGTACTGCTACGTGTATCGTATCAATCTTTTTAAGAGAATCTGTACATCCTAATATATCCGTAACTCGTAAGGTAAGATTAAAAAAACCGGTATCCGTATAGGGATGCAATGCGTCTTGAGTATTTGCTGTTGTGCCATCTCCAAAATCCCAAACGGTGGTATAAGGAAGATCGCTTTTGGTTTGATTGGAGAACCCTATTGGTGAATTGGGGCACGTGGCATTAGCAAAACTCCAACCGGCTTTCAATGTAGATACTTTTATAAAGCCCCGATAAGTAATACTGTCTTTGCATCCTTTAGCATCAGTCACCACCAGTTTTACATCATAATCAGCGACACTGTCGTACTTATGGTTGAATGGAGGATTGTTATAAGTTTTTGAACTTCCATCGCCAAAATCAAACTTCCAGCTTACTATGGAGTTGGTGCCGTCTGTTTTGGTAGCATCTGTAAATGTGGTTACCATTCCTTTGCAACCAGAGTTGTTTGAAGAAGTAAAGTCTGCAACCGGGCCGTTTACTTTTACCGCACTTTTCGAAACTTCATGTCGGCAGTTGAAGCTATCAATGGTTGTAAGCTTTATTAAAAAATTTCCAGGTGTTAGAAACACATGAGAAGCTGATGCCGCATCAGACGTACTAATGGCTGACCCGTCACCAAAGTCCCATTCATAATTTTTAATTAAGCCCGCATTTGGTGGCATTGCGGTAAAGGTTGCATTCAATGGCTTACAACCTTCTGGCGG